>SMUX01153686.1_pt1 | contig 26642 bp, 24 predicted proteins | sample 2456431 | NCBI WGS metagenome assembly SMUX01 (sample SAMN11095930, study PRJNA526329) | marine sediment metagenome | biome: Marine sediment; feature: Surficial sediment; material: Deep marine sediment; isolation source: Hadal surficial sediment | place: Pacific Ocean | collected 2014-11 | depth... | reverse complement strand
GTGGATAAAGATAGGCAGCCGAAGCGCGGTAGCGCGTGCCCAGCAGGTAGCCAGGTGATTTGAGCGTGGTCTTATCCGCCCCGCCGCCGCTCCCGACAACGGTGCGCACGTGAAGAACCGAAATCATTCGACAGCTACCAGGACGCCGTTCCAAATGCAGGTACGAACCACTGCTATCCAATGACATCGCGACGAATCGGTTGAACATCGGCACAGTGGAGCCTCGTTCCACGCCCATGCATAGCAGCAGGCGCAATGTACATCTAGGGTTGGGTCGACATGATCGCCGATAGCGGACCGATATGAAGATTCTCTATCACCACCGTATCGCGGCTCTTGACGGCGGTGAGGCCGTGCACATTGCGGAACTGATCTCCGCCCTGCGGAGTCTGGGCCACGAGGTGATTACGATCGGTCACGTAGATATGGAAGCGGAGAGGCCGACAGGCGGCCCGAGCGTGATCGACGCCGTGCCGCGCGGGCTCCCGAAATTCCTCCGGGAACCGCTCGAGCTCGGCTATTCCTTGTTGGCATACCATCGGCTTCGCAAAGCCTGTCTAACCCACAATCCGGACATCCTGTACGAGCGGGCGAACCTGTTTCTCCTGGCCGGCGTCTGGATCAAGCGCAAGTTCGGACTACCCTATCTCTTGGAGGTCAACGCACCGCTCTACCACGAGCGCAACAACCATGGCGGGATCGCCTTACAGCGGTTGGCCCGATGGAGCGAGGAGACCGCGTGGCGAACCGCGGACTACGTCCTGCCGGTCTCCAACATCCTCGCCGATCGAATTCGTAGCGCGGGCGTTCCGGAGGCGCAAATCGTGGTGGTTCCGAACGCGGTCAATCTCGAGCGCTTCAACGCCCCACTGGACGGCGCCGAAGCCAAGAAAAGATTGGGCCTCGAGGGCCGGACAGTCCTGGGCTTTACCGGCTACCTGCGCGCCTGGCACCGCCTGGACAGGGTGATCGATTTCCTCGAAAGGGACCACGACAACAGCCTTCATTTTCTGGTCATAGGCGATGGCTCGGGCCTTCCGGCGCTGCGTCGCCAGGTGCGTTTGAGCGGTGTTTCCCAACGGGTGACCTTCCTCGGGTCCCGGGCCCGGGACGACATGGCCGGCTTGATCTCGGCCTTCGACATCGCCCTGCTACCCGGTGTGACCGCCTATGCCTCGCCACTCAAGACCTACGAGTACATGGCCCTCGGCCGCGCGATCGTGGCGCCGGATACCCCGAACATTCGGGAAATCCTGAGCCATGGCGAGACCGCCCTGCTGTTCGATCCGGACTCGACCACCGCCTTCGGGCAGGCCATCGAGCGCCTAGCCGGCGACCCCGCCCTGCGCGCCAAGCTGGGCGCCGCGGCGCGGGCTGCGATCGTCGACCGAGACCTTACCTGGGAAAACACCGCACGCAGGGTCATCGCGCTCGCCAGGCCGCTGACCGAATCCTCGGGGCCCGACCCCGACCGGATCGTCGAGTAAGCTTCAAACTGTCGTTCAAAGACGAAAACAGCCGAATAAGGTGTCATTCGACCCTAACCCGTAAAGAATGATCCAAGAAAGAGCCAACCACCGGCCAGGCGCAGGCGCGCCCGCGAACGACCGCCGGGTGTGGCAGCGGCCGATACCTTGTAAGGATCGGGAAAAATCACTCTAACACATTGGTTTCATTCTAATTCGAAGTTTTTACCCACAGGATTTCGCTTGATCGGAACGCCGATCCGGAAGATACTGATTGGTTCAGGGAGGATAGTTAACTAACCGAACAATGGTTAGACTTCTCAACATGCACGTCCCGATGCCGGTAATATTTTTGGCCATCCTGGACGTTACGATCGTTTACTTCTCAATCGCCGGCGCCCTGGCGTTGAGTTATGCGCCGGAGTCTGTCCTGTTTTCGTTTCTCGCGGACGGCTACGGCCTGCAGAAGATCGTTTTCATATCGATCACCCTCATGAGCCTGTTCGTCGTCGGCGTCTACTCCCGGGCATTCCTGACCGACATGAAGATGGGACTGGTGGCCATCATTGTCGGCCATTTCATCGCGCTCGCCGTCTTGTCGATTGCGTTCTACCTGTACCAGGACGCGCGAATCTGGATCCGCGCTTTGGTGCCGGGCCTTGCCCTGAGCTTGGTTGGCGTCTTTGTGGCGCATCTCGTCTTCGACCGCATCATCGGCACCCGCATATTCAAGCGCAACCTGCTGGTCATCGGCATCGGGCCCTTGGCTCGTAATGTTGCCGAGGTGGCGGAACGTTCGCCCTATCTCACCTGCATTGGCTTCCTGCCATTGGGTGATTCGAAGATCACCGTACCGGACGCCCTGGTCTTGCGGGACACCCAGACGCTGGTCGAGCTTGCGCAGCACCACAAGGTGGACGAGATCGTCGTTGCGTTAGAAGAGCGCCGCAATCAGCTGGGAACCGAGCAGCTGCTGGAGTGCCGGCTAAACGGCATACAAGTGAGCGAACCCTCGAGCTTCTTCGAGCGCCAGGAAGGCCGAGTCGAGGTCGACGGCCTCTACCCGAGTTGGATGATCTTCGGCCCCGGGTTCAATTCCGTCAGCATCGAGCAGCGCATCGCGAAACGGCTGTTCGACTTCCTCACCAGCTCGATTCTGCTGGTCTTTTTCGTCCCGCTCATGATCCTGATCGCGCTCGCGATCGGGGCCAGCGGGGGCGGCCCGATCCTCTATCGCCAGAAGAGAGTCGGGCTAAACGGAAGCATCTTCACGATCTGGAAGTTCCGAAGCATGCGCCCGGAGGCCGAGAGCGACGGGGTCGCGCGCTGGTCGTCCTCGAAGGATGCGCGGGTCACGCTCCTCGGACGCCTCCTGCGCCGTTTCCGCATGGACGAACTGCCCCAGCTCTGGAACGTCCTCAAGGGAGACATGAGCTTCATCGGTCCACGGCCGGAGCGGCCCGAATTCGTCCGGCAGCTCGAGGCACAGATCCCCTATTACGACTATCGCCATATCGTGAAACCAGGCATATCCGGTTGGGCGCAGATCAATCTTCCTTACGGCGCCTCCTTCAAGGATGCCAAGGAGAAGCTCAATTACGACCTCTACTACATCAAGAACTACAGCCTGGCTTTGGATCTTCTGGTGCTGCTACAAACCGCACGGGTCATCATCTGGCCGACCAGGAGCACCCGTGTCGCACCTGCCCCCCTCGTCGAACCCCAACGACTGCGTGAGCGCTGACCGCGCGCCCCGGCGCGGAGCATCGGTGCATAGGGTTCGCTGCGCGCAAGGCTCGCCGCGCCACGCTCCGGCATAGCGGTTCGGCCGCCCCTCCATGGAACCCTTGACGATACATCTCGTGGCCGGAACCCGGCCCAACTTCATGAAGGTGGCACCGGTCTACCACGCCTTGAACGACCAGGACTGGGCCCACCCAGTGCTGGTGCATACCGGTCAGCACTACGACCCCGAAATGTCGGCCGCCTTCCTCGCGGACCTTCAACTGCCCGAACCGGACTACAGCCTCGAGGTCGGCAGCGGCGGCCACGCCGAGCAGACCGCCGGGGTCATGGTGGCCTACGAACGGATTTGCCTGGAACAGCCGCCCGACTGGACCATCGTCGTCGGCGACGTCAACTCCACTCTGGCGGCAGCCCTGGTGGCCGCGAAACTCCATATCCCCTTGGCCCACCTGGAGGCGGGCTTGAGGAGCCGAGACCGCAGCATGCCCGAGGAGATCAACCGTATCGTGACCGACGCCGTGGCGGACCTGCTCTGGACGCCCTCGCCAGACGCGGACGACAACCTTTTGGCCGAGGGCATCCCGGCCGAGCGTATCGTACGGGTCGGCAACATCATGATCGATGCCTATGAGCTCCAGCACGCCCGCATCGATGCGGCGCAGGCGTGGCGGCGCTTCGCGCTGGAGCCCGGAAGCTACGGCGTCGTCACCCTGCACCGCCCGGTCAACGTCGACCACAAGCCGGACCTGGAGCGGCTCGCCGAGCAACTCATGGCCACCGCCAGGACGCTGCCCCTGGTTTTTGCCGTGCATCCGCGCACCCGCGGGCGCCTGGAGAGCTTCGAGCTGATGGCCAAGCTCTCGGCCGCGCCGGGACTGCACCTCACCGAACCACTGGGCTACATCGAATTCATGAGCCTGGTTCAATCGGCGCGCCTGGCGATCACCGATTCCGGCGGCATCCAGGAGGAGACCACCTACCTGGATATCCCCTGCATCACGGTGCGCGACACCACGGAGCGGCCGATCACGCTGACTCAGGGCAGCAACCGTCTGGTGCGCCCGGACGGCATCGGCGATGCCGTCGCGGAGGTCCTTTCCGGCGCCTGGCCGAGCGGCAGCCGCCCGGACCTTTGGGACGGCGGAACCGCGGCCCGGGTGGTTCAAAGCCTTCGCGCGCGCACGAACTGATCCCGATAAGATAAGGCAGGACCGTGGCGGCTCCGCCGATGCACGCAACCCCTTGAATATTTGGGCAAAACCGAGCCTCCCGGCGCAAGCATTGCCACTGGATTGACGCTGAGTCATTGTAACCGGGAGGAATACGGCGCGGTCCGGGCGGAACGGTGACCGACCCATGGGGTAACCAACGGCTGGGCACGTGCTGACCTCTGCACCGAAATCGCAATTTTGGGAGGCAAGCGGTCATGAAAAAACTCATATTCGGAATGCTTGGCGCGGTTGTCGCGGCTGTTCTCGCCGGCGGCGCCTGGGCGGCGGAGTTACGTGTGGGCTTGGCTTTGGAGCCCTCGTCGATCGACCCGCATTACCACAACCTGTCGCCGAATAATGCCTTTGCCCGGCACCTCTTCGATCGGCTGGTCGAGACCGACGAGAAACAGCGTCTCGGGCCGGGCCTGGCGGTCTCGTGGACGCCGCTCGACGATACCACCTGGGAGATAAAACTGCGCGAAGGGGTGAGATGGCACGACGGTTCTCCGTTCACCGCCGACGATGTGTTGTTCACGTTCGAGCGCGCAGCCAACGTCGAGGCCAGCCCGTCATCCTTCGGCACTTACACCAAGGGCAAGACGCTCAAAAAGATTGACGACCACACGATCCATATCGCGACGGAACGGCCCCATCCCCTGATGCCCAACGACCTGTCGACCATCAACATCATCTCGAAGAAGCATGGCCAGGGCGCGAAGACGGGAGATTACAACTCCGGCAAAGCGGCCATCGGCACGGGTCCCTACAAGTTCGTCGAATGGAGGCCCGGCGATCGGCTGGTGATCGAAAAGAACGCCGACTACTGGGGCGAAAAGGCCAAGTACGACCGGGTTGTCTTCAAGCCGATCAAGTCGGGGCCGTCGCGCGTGGCGGCGCTGCTTGCCGGCGACGTCGATTGCATCGACCTGGTGCCGACGGCAGACATCGCGCGGCTCAAGAACGAGCCAAAGGTGGTTCTGTCCTCGGGCGCATCGAACCGCGTGATCTATCTGCATCTGGATCACGACCGCGACAATTCGCCGTTCATCACTGGCACGGACGGCAAGAATCCGCTCAAGGATATCCGCGTCCGTAAGGCGATCTCCAAGTCCATCAACCGGGCGGCTATCGTCGAGAAAGTCATGGAGGGCGTCGCCATCCCGGCGGGGCAGCTCCTGCCCGAGGGCTTCTTCGGCGTGAGCCCGGCCTTGAAGCCCGAGCCCTTCGACCTTGTAGGCGCAAAGCAATTGCTCGCCGAAGCAGGCTGGGCCGGGGGCTTTGGCCTGACCATCCATGGCCCGAACGATCGCTACATCAACGACGCCAAGATCGCGCTGGCCATCGGACAGATGCTGACCCGCCTCGGGATCGACACGAAGGTCGAGACCATGCCGAAGAGCGTCTATTTCCGGCGCGCGTCCAGAGGTGGGCCCGATAAGACGCCGGAGTTCAGCTTCATCCTGGTCGGTTGGGGCGCGGGCACGGGCGAAGCGTCATCGCCGCTGAAATCGTTGCTGCACACCTACAATAAGGCGCGCGGCTTCGGGGCTTCGAACCGTGGCCGCTACTCCAATCCGGAATTGGACAAGCTTGTCGAGGACGCACTCGCGACCGTCGACGACGCCAAGCGGGAGAAGCTGCTTCAGAAGGCGACCGAGATCGCCATCGAAGATCTCGGAATCATTCCGTTGCACTACCAGGTCAACACCTGGGCGACCCGTGCGGGCCTGGCCTATGTGCCGCGCACCGACGAGGCGACGGTCATCATGAATGTGATCGAGAAATAAAGGACACAGGGGCGGCGGGCGGCTTTAGGCCGTCCGCCATCCCTATACACCTCGGTATAAAGTGTCTGCTTTCATCATTCGACGGTTGCTGCAGTCCGCGATGGTCATCGTGGTCATGTCGTTGCTCGTCTTCTTCGGCGTCAACGTCATCGGCAACCCCATCGATATCCTGATCAATCCGGAATTCGACCAAGAAGAGATGGAGCGGGCGATCAGGGCCCTCGGCCTCGATTTGCCGATCTGGCAGCAGTACCTGGTCTTCGTGGAGAATGCCTTCAAGGGCGACCTTGGAAAATCTTTCGTGTACGGCACGCCGGCACTGCAGCTCATCGTCCAGCGCATGCCGGCGACCTTCGAACTCGCCCTGACGGCGTTACTGATGTCGATTGTGTTCGGCATCCCGCTCGGTATGTGGGCAGGGCTCAGGCCCGATTCCCTGGCCGGTAGAACCATCATGGGCGGATCGATCCTCGGCTTCAGTCTGCCGACCTTCTGGGTCGGAATCATGATGATCATGATCTTCGCCGTGATGCTCGGTTGGCTCCCTGCGACCGGACGCGGCGAGACCGTGGCGTTGTTTGGCGTCCAGGTCAGTTTTCTGACTAGAGACGGGCTTGCGCACATGCTCATGCCGGCGTTCAATCTGGGATTATTGAAGCTGTCGTTGGTCATCAGGCTGGCCCGGGCGGGCGCCCGCGAGGCGATGCTGCAAGACTACGTAAAATTCGCGCGCGCCAAAGGCCTAAGCACCTGGCGCGTGGTTATGGTCCATATCCTCAAGAACATTCTGATCCCGGTGGTTACGGTGCTCGGTTTGGAATTCGGAAATTTGATCGCCTTTTCGATCGTCACCGAGACCGTGTTCGCATGGCCTGGCATGGGCAAGCTGATTATCGACTCGATTCAGTTGCTGGACCGGCCGATCATCGTCGCCTATCTGCTGATCATCGTGTTCTTGTTCATCGCCATCAATCTCGTGGTCGACGTTCTTTATTCGGTGCTCGATCCCCGAGTGCGATTGCAGGACGTGAAAGCATGATCGATAGCGCCGAGACCCTCTCCGCCTCGGTCCCAGAGACCACCACTGCGGCGGTCACAAAGGCCGAGACGCCCTTGGGGCGATTCTTATCGGATTATCGCGAAAGCAAACCGGCTGTGGCGGCCTTCATCGTCTTTTGCGCGCTCGTCTTCATAGCGTTATTCGCGCCTCACATTTCGCCACAGAATCCCTACGATCTTGGAGAGATCGACATCCTCGATGGCCGCCTGCCTCCCGGCGCCGAGGGGTTGACCGGTATGACCCACGTCCTGGGCACCGACGACCAGGGGCGCGACATGTTGAGCGCCATCTTCTACGGCCTGCGCATCAGCCTTGGCGTCGGCGTGATGAGTGGTGCGATCGCGCTCAGTATCGGCCTCACCGTTGGCCTTATGGCCGCCTATTTCGGTGGCCGGTTCGACACGGTCATCATGCGAATCGTAGACCTGCAACTCAGCTTTCCCGCCATCCTCCTGGCGTTGATCGTGCTTGCGGTCCTCGGCAAGGGCGTAGACAAGATCATCATCGCCCTGGTCGCCTTCCAGTGGGCCTACTACGCCCGCACCGTGCGCGCCAGTGCGCTCGTCGAGTGCAGCAAGGAATATATCGAGGCCGCAGCCTGTCTGGCCCTCAGCCACAAACGCATCCTATTCCGGCACCTGCTGCCGAACGTGATGCCGCCATTGATCGTCGTCGGAACCGTTCAGGTGGCCCATGCGATCGCATTGGAAGCGACGCTATCGTTTCTCGGCGTCGGCCTGCCGTTGACCGAGCCGTCGCTCGGGCTGCTCATTGCCAACGGCTTCGACTACATGCTGACCGGAAAATACTGGATCAGTTTCTTCCCGGGGATCGCGCTGCTGGTCACCATTTTCAGCATCAATCTGGTCGGTGACCAGCTTCGAGATGTGCTCAACCCACGCCTTCAGAAGTGATGGGACGCTCGTGAACGCGAACCTGCCCACCCTCGTCGTCGAGGATTTGAAGACCCATTTCTTCACAAAGGCGGGAATCGTAAAGGCGGTCGATGGTGTCGACCTCTCCATCGGCCGCGGCGAGATTCTCGGGCTGGTGGGCGAATCCGGCTCGGGCAAGACCGTAACCGGTTTTTCGATCATGGGCTTGGTAGATCCACCCGGGCGGATGATCGCGGGGCGCATTCTTTTCGACGGCCAGGACATTGCTGCCCTGCCCGAGAACGAGATGCGCCGGATCCGGGGCCGCCGTATCGCCATGATCTTCCAGGATCCCATGATGACCCTGAACCCGGTACTGCGCATCGACACGCAAATGATCGAGGCGATTCGGGCGCACGAGGACGTGGGTCGGCAGGAAGCTTGGCGGCGCTCGCGGGACGCGCTCGCCCGGGTCGGCATTTCCTCGGCGGAGGAGCGCTTGCGAGCCTACCCACATCAGTTTTCGGGGGGCATGCGCCAACGCGTGTCGATCGCCATCGCGCTTCTGCACAAACCCGACCTGATCATCGCCGACGAGCCGACGACCGCGCTCGACGTCACTATCCAAGGGCAGATCCTTTTCGAAGTGCAGAAGCTGTGCCGGGAGACCTCCACCGCGCTCATGTGGATCACGCACGATCTTTCAGTCGTTGCCAGCCTGGCCGATAAGGTGTGCGTTATGTATGCGGGGAAAATCGTCGAGTCGGGCACGGTCGACGAGGTGCTCGACAGTCCCCTGCACCCCTATACGCGGGGCCTGATCGACTCGGTGCCGAGCCGGAATCGCCGCGGCGCCCCGCTGTCACAAATTCCGGGCATGACACCATCGTTGATCGATCTGCCCGACGGCTGCGCGTTCCACCCCCGCTGCCCGCGCACAGACGATGCCTGTTTCTCCCAACCGGCGCTCACCTCACCGATTCTCGGGCGCAAGGTGCGCTGTTTTCACCCGCATCTGCCCGGGGCCTCATGACCCCTCCCATCCTCGAGCTGCACGGCATTTCCAAGCGCTTCGTCAAGACGCTCGATCTGTCGGAAAAACTGGCAAGGTCGCTTGGCGCAAACCTGCGCGAGGAAGTGGTGCAGGCCGTAGATCGGGTGAACCTCTCCTTGGACGAGGGAGAGGTTCTGGGCCTGGTCGGCGAATCGGGCTGCGGAAAAACCACGCTCGGCCGCATGGTCGCCGGCATCCTGACGCCGAGCGAGGGCGATATTCTCTATCGCGGCAGCGATGTCGCGACACTGCCGCCGGACGAAGCCAAGGCGGTCGCCCTCAAGATTCAAATGATTTTCCAGGATCCCTTTGCCTCGTTGAACCCACGCATGCGCGTGCGCGACATCATCGGCGAGGCGCCCCGCGTGCATGGGTTGGTTCGAGGCGACCAGGTGGACGAGTATGTCGAAGAGATGATGCTGCGGGTCGGACTCGACCCCGGCTTCAAACGCCGTTACCCACACCAGTTTTCCGGCGGCCAGCGTCAGCGTCTCGGCATCGCCCGGGCGCTGGCGGTGGTGCCGGAATTCATCGTCTGTGACGAAGCGGTCGCCGCGCTTGACGTTTCGATCCAGGCTCAGGTGCTCAACCTGTTCATGAAGCTGCGCGAGGAATTCGGACTGACATATCTATTTATCAGCCATGATTTGAGCGTGGTCGAGCACCTCTCCGATCGGGTGGCCATCATGTATCTGGGCCGGATCGTCGAGCTTGGACCGACCGAGGCGTTGTTCGCAACGCCGAACCATCCCTACACACAGGCGCTCCTGCGCGAGGTGCCGCGGCTCGACACCCGCCGGCGGCGCTTCGAGCCGGTCAAGGGAGAAATCCCATCGCCTCTCGACCCGCCCTCCGGCTGCCATTTCCACCCGCGCTGTCCCTTCGCCACCGAGCGTTGCCGGGGCGAGCCGCCGCGTCTCAAGGAAATCGCGCCGCAACGATTTTCGGCCTGCCATCTGAATGATGGGACCTAAATCCATCCGCAACAACCGAACGGGGCACCGCATCTTCATGACCCAGCAATCCGGCAACGACGATCCCATCGAACTGACGCCGCCCGACATCTCGCCCTACAAGGTGGGCAACACCGGCGTCGACTATTTTACGACCTTCGAGGCTGCCGTTCCGGGGCCCCACGTCATGATCACGGCCGTGGTCCACGGCAACGAACTGTGCGGCGCTATCGCGTTGGACCATCTGTTCCGGGAAAACCTGCGACCGGCGCGCGGCAAGTTGACGCTCGGCTTCGCGAACGTCGGCGCCTTTCACAGCTTCGATCCCGCGCAGCCCAGGGAATCCCGCTACCTGGACGAGGATTTCAACCGGCTGTGGGACGTGGCGACGCTGGAGGGCGAGCGGGACAGCGCGGAACTCCGCCGCGCCCGTGAGATTCGGCCCCTCGTCGACCAAGCCGATTTCCTCCTCGATATCCATTCCATGCAACACGCGACCGCGCCGCTGATGATGGCCGGACCGCTGCCCAAGGGGCGGACGCTGGCCCGTGGCGTCGGCATTCCCGAGACCGTGGTGAGCGATGCGGGGCACGCCGCCGGCCGGCGCATGCGCGACTATCTGGGCTTTGCCGAGGAAGCCAGCCCGCGCAACGCGCTTCTGATCGAATGCGGGCAGCACTGGGAGGCGGGCAGCCGGGAGGTCGCGATCGAGACCGCCTACCGCTTCTTACGGCATCTCGAGGCGATCGCCCCGGAGGTGGCCGAGCCTTATGTCTCGGAGCCCGCGCCGGACCAAAAATTCATCGAGGTCGCCGAGCCGGTCACGATCGAGACCGACGAGTTCCGTTTCGCTAAGAATTACAGGGGCTTGGAGGTCATCGCGAAGGCGGGTACGGTGATCGGCTACGACGGCGACAAGGAGATTACGACGCCCTTCGATGACTGCGTCCTGATCATGCCCTCGCGGCGGCTGAACAAAGGTGAATCCGCGGTGCGGCTCGGCCGTTTCGTGCCCGTGGCCTCCGGGGAGGCCGGCGCGCCTGCCTGGTCTTCGTAGGTGCCCGGACTTTAAGATTCTGCGGTGCCGGCCCAACACGGGAATGCCTGCCATGGTGCGGGTCAAGATCTGTTGCATTGCCTCGGTCGAGGAGGCGGCGCTGGCGGTTCGCCATGGCGCCGCGGCGCTCGGTCTGGTGGGCCGCATGCCGAGCGGCCCCGGCGTAATCGACGACCCCCTCATCACCGAAATCGCCGCCTCGGTGCCGCCGTCGGTCGCCACCTTTCTGCTGACCGGCGAGACCGAACCGGAGGCCATCGTCGATCACGTCCGGCGCTGCGGCACCAGCACGGTCCAGATCGTCGACGCCGTCGAGCCCGCGGCCTACCGGGCCCTGCGCCGGGCCGCGCCGGCGGTGAAGATCGTCCAGGTGATCCACGTCACCGGCCCCGAGGCGCTCACGGAAGCGACGGCCCGTGCGCCCTCGGTCGATGCCCTCTTGCTCGATTCCGGCCGGCCGCAGGCGCCCATCAAGGAACTTGGCGGCACCGGGCGCGTGCACGACTGGTCGCTGAGCCGGAGGATCGTGGCCGAGGTCTCCCGCCCGGTGTTCCTGGCCGGCGGGATCCGGCCCGAGAACGCCGCTGAAGCCACCCGCCAGGTGCGGCCGTTCGGGATCGACCTCTGCACCGGGGTGCGCCGCGACGGGCAGCTCGATGCCGAACGCCTGCGCGCGCTATTTGCGGCCCTGGTTGCGGCCCTGGTCCCGCCGGCGCCCTGAGATCGCGCCCGGGGGCGCCCGGCGGGGGCGCCTGGAGCCTGCGCTGGTCCCGCGGGGGCGCCGGGTCGGCGCCCCCGCGATCGAACCGGCCCTATTTGGTCCGGATTCGCCCCTCGATCTCCGGGGCGACCGGGTCGTTGGCGGCGATATAGTCCATCACCGTGGTCGCCATGAGCTTGGCGCCGGCCGCATCGATCAGCGCCTTGCCGTTCTTGAGTACGGCGTAGCCATCGCCGCCGCCCTGCATGTAGTCGTTGGTCGCCACGGTGTAGAGGCGCCCCGGCTCCAGTAGCTTGCCGCCAGCGGCCGCCTTGATGATCCGGCTGCCCTTGGGCGCGGCCGGATCGTATTCGAAGCTCAAGCCCGAGACCTGCGGGAAGCGCCCGGCTTTGTTCTCGACCTCGGAGACGCCGTTTTCCAGGGCGGCCAACAGGTCGGCGCCCGAGAGCTCGATCAACACCGTGACGTTGCCGAACGGTAGCTCGGTGAGCACGTCCTTGCGGGTCAGCGTGTCCCCGGCCTCGTAGGTGCGATCGCCGCGGATGCCGCCGCCGTTGGTGATCGCGACCTCGGCGCCGACGGCCTCGCGTATCGCATCGGCGATCAGGTTGCCCATGGTGGTCTCTCCGCTGCGCACCGAGATGCGGCGGGAATCCAGCATCACCTTGGTGGTACCGACGGCGATGTCGAGCTCGGCATCCAGCTTGGCGTTGTGGCTATCGACGATCGCCTTGATCTCCGGGTCGGGAGCCACCCCGGCGGTCGAGAGCAGGCGCCAGGCCGGGATGACCTGGAGCTTCTTCTTGCCGCGTTTCTCCACCCACTCGACCGAGAGGTCCACGACGCCGAGGTAATGGGCGTCATAGCCGGCCTTGAGCAGGGGAACGCTGCCCTCGTACCAGGTGATGGGCTCGTGATCGTGACCGCCGAGGATAAGGTGGATGCCGCGCACCTCGCGCGCCAAGGCGACGTCCGTGGCAAAGTCGAGGTGGGTCAGCGCGACGATGACCTCGGCGCCCATCTCCTGCAGCTTTTTGACAGCAGCGGCGGCGGTCTCCTTGACCGGTGCGAAGGAGACCTCCGAGCCGGGCGAGGACAGCACCTCGGTCTCCGGTGCGAGCAGCCCGAAGAAGCCGACCGTGAAATCGCCGGCCTGGACGGTGTGCAGATCGGTCATGCCGACCGCGGGTTTGCCGTCCGGGCCGAGCACGTTGGTGCCGAGCCAGGGAAAGCGCGACTCTCCGATGCGCTGCCCTGCGATCCCCGGTCCGAAGTCGAACTCGTGGTTGCCGGGCACCGCGACCTCGGTGCCGACGGCGTTCATCAGCTCGATCATCTGGGCGCCCTTGGTCAGGCCCGACATGACCGAGGGCGATATCAGGTCGCCGCCGAAGGTCGTTATGCTGATCTCCGCCGCCGCACGTTCCTGGCGTAGCAAGGTCATCAGCTCGGCAAAGCCGCCCTGGCCGCGTTTGGGCGCGATCTCGTAGACGTCGTTGACGTGCAGGAAGGTGATTTTGGTCGGCTCGGCCGCCGCGACCAGCGGCAGGACGAGCAGAATGCCGATCGCGACCGTGCGCATCGCGACTCGTCTCAAGATGCTACGCATGGTTCCCCCCCTTATGGATTCTGTCGTCATTTCTTGGGGTGCCGTAGCAGGCTCCGTCGCCTGTCTCGGTCCGGCGCAGCCTGCTATGGGCGCGGCGCCGTTCCCCTTTTGATCCAAATAACCACGCAGGGTAGCATAAAACCGCCGCCAAAGGGGCAGCCATGTTGTTTGCGGTCGTCGTTTCGGGCGCAATATGGCTATTATCGCCGAGGCAAGAAATGGGCTGTCCCGGCGGCGAGCGCCGGGAGGACCTGACGACAGGGAGGGAGAGACAATGAAACGCATGTTGATTGCGGCCGGTCTGGCCTTCGTGATGGCGAGCGCCGCGGCCGGCGCGGCGGAAATCAAGCCCGCCGTGGTCTTCGATATGGGCGGAAAGTTCGACAAATCGTTCAACGAAGGCATCTACAACGGTCTCGAGAAGTTTCGCGCGGAAACCGGCATCTCCTATCGCGAGTTCGAGGTCACCAACGAGACCCAACGCGAGCAGGCGCTTCGGCGCATGGCGCAGCGCGGCTCGGACCCGGTGATCGCGGTCGGCTTCGCCCAGGCGCCGGCACTCGAAAAGGTCGCGCGCGAGTTTCCCGATACCCGCTTCACCATCATCGATATGGTTGTCGATCTGCCGAACGTGCAGTCCGTGGTGTTCAAGGAGCACGAGGGCTCGTTCCTGGTCGGTGTCGCCGCCGCCATGGCATCGAAGACCGACAAGGTCGGCTTCATCGGCGGCATGGATATCCCGCTGATCCGCAAATTCGCCTGTGGCTACGAACAGGGCGTCCGCTACGTCAATCCGAACGCCACGATTTTCCAGAACATGACCGGAACGACACCGGCGGCGTGGAACAATCCGACCAAGGGCGGCGAGCTCGCGCGGAGCCAGTTCGATCGCGGCGCCGACGTGGTCTACGCCGCGGCCGGCGGCACCGGCATCGGCGTCTACCAGGCGGCCAAGGACAGCGGCAAGCTGGCCATCGGCGTCGATTCCAACCAGAACTATCTGCACCCGGGCACCATGCTGACCTCCATGCTCAAGCGGGTCGACGTGGCCGCCTACAACACTTTCAAGACCGCACTCGACGGCACCTGGAAGCCCGGCATCCAGGTTCTCGGCCTGGCCGAGGACGGTGTCGGCTGGGCGCTCGACGAGCACAACCGGGACCTCGTCTCGGCGGCAATGAAAAGCAAGGTGGAGCAGGCGCGCGCGGACATCCTGGCCAGCAAGATCACGGTCCATGACTACATGTCCGACAACACCTGTACCTACTAAGCCGCGGCCACCGAGACGTCTCTAGATGCCAGCCGAAGCCACCGTCCCTTCGGCCGAGGGACCCGGTGCGACCGCGCCGCCGGCGATCGAGTTGCGCGGCGTCAACAAGCATTTCGGGCCGGTCCATGCCAACAGCGACATCTGGCTCGAGGTCGCTGCCGGGACGATTCACGGGATCATCGGCGAGAACGGCGCCGGCAAGTCGACTCTGATGAGCATCCTCTACGGCTTCTATCAGGCCGACAGCGGCGAGATCCGCGTGTTCGGCGAGCCCTTGCAGCTGGGTTCCACCGCCGACGCCATCGGCGCCGGCATCGGCATGGTGTTCCAGAACTTCATGCTGGTCGATCCGTTCACCGTTCTGGAGAACGTGGTCCTCGGCGCGGAGGGCGGCCCGCTGCTCGGCCCCGGCCTGGCGGCGGCGCGCCGCGAGCTGCGGCGCCTCGAGGCCGATTTCGGTCTCGAGGTCGACCTGGATGCCGTGGTCGGTGAGCTTTCGGTCGGGGTCCAACAACGAGTCGAGATCCTCAAGGCGCTCTATCGGGGCGCCCGTATCCTGATCCTCGACGAGCCGACCGGCGTGCTGACCCCGCAGGAAACCGAGCGCCTGTTTCGCGTGTTCCGGGCGCTGCGCGATCAGGGCGTCACCATCGTCCTGATCACGCACAAGCTGCGCGAGATCGTGACGGTGACGGACGCGGTTTCGGTCATGCGCCACGGCAAGATGGTGGCACACCTGAAGACAGCGGAAACCTCGCCGGAGAAGCTGGCGGAGTTGATGGTCGGCCGCAAGGTCCTGCTGCGCGTCGAGAGGCATGAGGCCAGGCCCGGACAGCGGGTGCTCGAGGTCGAAGACCTGAGCCTGATCGACGACCGCGGCGTCACCCGGGTCGACGGCGTCAGCTTCTCGGTTCGAGCGGGCGAGATCGTCGGCATCGCAGGCGTCGCCGGCAACGGCCAGAGCGAGCTTCTCGCGGCGCTGGCCGGGATCCTCCCGATCCAACGCGGACGGATCGCCGTCGGCAGCAGCGAAGTGACCCCCGAGCACCTGCACGACGCGCGCGAAATGCGCGGTTTCGGGCTCGCCCACGTGCCCGAGGACCGCCTGCGCATGGGGTTGGTGGGCAGCTTCGAGGCGCGCGAATCGGCCATCCTCGGGTATCACCGCGACCCCATCTATAACGGCCCGATCCTGACCGATCGTTCGGAGATCCTCGCCGACTGCCGGAACAAGATGTCGGCCTACGACGTTCGGCCGCAAGACCCCAACCTCCTGACCGGAAATTTCTCCGGAGGAAACCAGCAGAAGATCGTCCTGGCCCGGGAGATGGAGCGTCACCCGGACCTGCTGCTGGTCGGCCAACCGACCCGCGGGGTCGACATCGGCGCCGTCGAGTTCATCCATAAAAGCCTGATCGCCATGCGCGACGCCGGCTGCGCGGTGCTGCTCGTCTCCGTCGAGTTGGACGAGATCCGGTCGCTGAGCGATCGGATTCTGGTGATGTTCGAGGGCCGTATCGTCGGCGAGGTCACCGGCGCGGCGGCCACGGACCAGACCCTCGGTCTGATGATGGCCAACGTCGTGCCGGCGGACGCGGCGGTGAGGGCGCCGGCATGAGCGGCGGCCCGACCCGTCCGCCGCGCTGGGTCGGCATCGCGCTGATCCCGCTGGTCAATCTGATGCTCGCCTTGGCGATCGCCGGCCTCATCGTGCTGGCCATTGGCGAGAACCCACTGACCGCCCTGCGCTTCCTGCTGTTCGGCGCCTTCGGCTACATCGAGGGCATCGGCTACACGCTCTACTACACGACCAACTTCGTGTTCACCGGGTTGGCCGTCGCCGTCGCCTTCCACGCCAGGCTGTTCAACATCGGCGGCGAGGGCCAGGCCTATATCGGTGGGCTCGGGGTCGGACTGGTCTGCCTGGCCTTCGATGACACGCTGCCGCTCTTGCTCATCGTGCCGCTGTCGATCGCCGCCGCCGCGGTCTTCGGCGCCGCCTGGGCTTACATACCGGCCTACCTTCAGGCCAAGCGCGGCAGTCACATCGTGATCACGACCATCATGTTCAACTTCATCGCCGCGGCGCTGATGGTCTACCTGTTGGTCAACCTGCTCATAAAGCCGGGCCAGATGTCGCCCGAGAGCCGCGAGTTCGCGCCCGGCGCCTGGCTGCCGTTCATGCACGAGGCGCTGGGCTGGTTCGGCCTCGAGGCGGCGCGCTCGCCACTCAACTTGTCGTTTCTCTGGGCGCTCGTCTGCTGCGTGCTGGTTTGGGCGTTCATTTGGCATACGCGTTGGGGCTACGAGATCCGCACCGTCGGCGGTAACGAGACCGCCGCCGTCTACGCCGGCATCCGGCCGGCCCGCATCATCATCATGGCGATGTGCCTGTCCGGCGCCTTGGCCGGCTTCGTCGGCGTCAACGAGATCCTCGGCGTGCATCACCGGCTGCTGCTCAACTTCACCGCCGGCTACGGCTTCACCGGCATCGCCGTCGCGCTGATGGGGCGCAACCATCCGGTCGGCATCCTCTTGGCCAGCCTGCTGTTCGGCGCGCTGTACCAGGGTGGGGCGGAACTCTCCTTCGAGATCCCGACCATCACCCGCGATCTGGTGGTGGTAATCCAGGGCCTGGTCATCCTGTTCTCCGGCGCGCTGGAGTACATGTTCCGGCCGCAGCTCGAGCGGTTGTTCCAGCGCCGCGGCGCGGACCTGACGGCGGAGGCCTAGGAGATGGCGGAGACCTTCCTGCTGTCGGTCCTGGCGCTCGATGCCACGCTGCGTGTCGCCACGCCCCTGGTGCTCGCGGCGCTCGCCGGGCTGTTCGCGGAGCGCTCGGGAATCGTCGACATCGGGCTCGAAGGCAAGATGCTGGGCAGCGCCTTCGCGGCGGCGGCGGCGGCGGCGGTCAGCGGCTCGGCTTGGCTCGGGCTCATGGCCGGGATCGGCACCTCGGTCGCGCTCGCGCTGCTGCATGGTTTCGCCTGCATCACCCACCGGGGCAATCACGTGGTCAGCGGCGTCGCCATCAACATCCTGACCGCCGGCCTGACCGTGATGCTGGGGATCTCGTGGTTCCGCCAGGGCGGGCAAACGCCGCCGCTGCCCGACGCCGCGCGGTTCACCGCGATCGTCTGGCCCGGCGCCGAGGCCTTGGCCGGGATACCGGTGCTCGGCACGCTCTACAGAGAGCTTCTGAGCGGACACAACATCCTGGTTTACGTTGCCTTCCTGGCCGTGCCGCTGACTTGGTGGGTGGTCTATCGCACCCGTTTCGGCCTGCGTCTGCGCGCAGTCGGCGAGCATCCGGAAGCGGTCGACAGCGCCGGCATCTCGGTTGCCGTTTTGCGCTACCGCGCCATGATCTGCTGCGGCGTGCTGTGCGGCATCGCCGGCACCTATCTATCGATCGCGCAGAACGCCGCCTTCGGCCGCGACATGACGGCGGGCCAGGGTTACATCGCGCTGGCGGCCCTGATCTTCGGCAAGTGGCGGCCGGTGCCGACGATGCTCGCCTGCCTGTTGTTCGGCTTCCTCGATGCGGTCGCCGCGCGTCTGCAGGGGGTCGAGCTGCCCATGGTCGGGGCCATCCCGGTCCAGTTCATACAGGCGCTGCCCTATGTCCTGACCGTGGTGCTGCTGGCCGGCTTCATCGGCAAGGCGGTGGCGCCGCGGGCCAGCGGCGAACCCTATATCAAGGAACGTTAGGCGGGCGGCGCGGGAAGCCGCCGCATGGAGGGGGCAATGACCGACGATAGCGACATCGTAGCGGCCGCGCGAGCGGCGATGGCCAGGGCCTATGCGCCCTACTCCCGCTTCAAGGTCGGCGCGGCGGTGCGCGGCGAGAGCGGCCGGCTCTATGCCGGCTGCAACGTCGAGAACGCCGCCTATCCCCAGGGCTGGTGCGCCGAAGCCTCGGCCATCGCCGCGATGGTCATGGCCGGCGAGACGCGCATCGTCGAAGCCGCGGTCATGGGCGGCGGTGACGCGCCCTGCACGCCCTGCGGCGGCTGCCGGCAGAAGCTGTACGAGTTCGCCGGCGACGACCTGCCGATCCACGTCTGTGGGCCCCAGGGCCTGCGCCGGACCGTGACCCTGGGCGAGCTGCTGCCGCTCGCCTTCGGTCCGGAGAACCTGACGTGAGCGCGGCCGAGGCGATCGCCGAGATCCGGCGCCGCACCGGCGCGGCGGCGCCGCGCCTCGGCCTGGTGCTGGGCAGCGGGCTCGGCCCGGTGGCGGAGGCGGTCTCCGAAGCCGTCGCCATCCCCTATGGCGAGATCCCCGGGTTCCCGCGGCCTAGCGTCGAGGGGCACGACGGCCGGCTCGTGCTCGGGCGCCTCGGCGGCCTGCCGGTGGCGGTCCTGCAGGGTCGCGCGCACTACTACGAGAGCGGCCGCGCCGATGTCATGAGGATTCCACTCGCGGCCCTGGCCGGCCTGGGCTGCGAGATGCTGCTGCTGACCAACGCCGCCGGCTCGCTGCGCGCGGAGGTCGGGCCGGGGAGCCTGATGCTGATCGCGGACCACATCAATTTCGGCGGCGCCAACCCGCTCATCGGTGTCACCGGCGGCTCGCAGTTCGTCGACATGAGCGCGGCCTACGATCCGGCGCTCCGCCAAACTTTTCTGGAAGCCGCGGCAGGACTCGACATAACGCTGCCGACGGGCACCTACATGTGGTTCTCCGGCCCGAGCTTCGAAACGCCCGCGGAGATCCGCGCCGCCGGCCGGCTCGGCGCCGATGCGGTCGGCATGTCGACCGTGCCCGAGGCGATCCTGGCCCGTCATGGCGGCCTGCGCGTCGCCGCGATCTCGGTCATCACCAACCTGGCGGCGGGGATGGGCGAGGCGGCACTGAGCCACGAGACGACCTTGGCCCTGGCCGCGCAGGGCGCAGAGACGCTGCGCCGGCTGGTGGTCGCCTTTTGCGAGAGGATTGCGGGTGAAACGTGATCGCGGCACAGCGGCGATGCGGGGCCGGGTCTGAATCGATGCTGGTCCAGGAAATCATCCGGCGCAAACGCGACGGCGCGGCGCTGAGCGAGCCGGAGATCGCGTTCCTGGTGCGCGGGATCACCGACGGAAGCATGGGCGACGGCCAGGTCGCGGCGTTCGCGATGGCCGTGTTCTTCCGCGGCATGACCATGGACGAACGGGTCGCCCTGACCCGCGCGATGACGGCGTCGGGTAAGGTGGTGGACTGGTCCGGCCGCCGGCTCGCCGGGCCGTTGCTGGACAAGCATTCGACCGGCGGCGTCGGCGACAAGGTCAGCCTGGTGCTGGCGCCGCTGGTCGCGGCCTGCGGCGGGCTGGTGCCGCTGATCTCGGGCCGCGGCCTCGGACACACCGGCGGCACCCTGGACAAGCTGGACAGCATCCCGGGCTACGACACGGCCCCGGATCTGGACCTGTTCCAGCGGGTGACCGAGCAGGCCGGCTGCGCGATCATCGGGCAGACCGCGGAGCTCGCGCCGGCCGATCGCCGTCTCTACGGCATCCGCGACGTCACCGCCACGGTCGCGTCGATTCCCTTGATCACCGCCTCGATCCTGTCGAAAAAGCTCGCCGCCGGCTCCGACGGCCTGGTCATGGACGTGAAAACCGGCTCAGGCGCCTTCGCCCGGGACCAGGCGGGCGCGGTCGAGCTCGCCGAAAGCATCGTCGCGGTCGCCGAAGGCGCCGGCCTCCCCTGCGTCGCCTTGATCACCGACATGAACCAGATCCTGGGCCACAGCGCCGGCAACGCGCTCGAGGTCGGCGAGGCCATCGCCTACCTGACCGGCGCGGCGCGGGACCCACGGCTGCATGAGGTGGTCCTGGCGCTCGGCGCGGAGATGCTGGTTCTCGGCGGGCTCACCCCCGACCCCGCCGCCGCACGCGGCCGGCTCGAGGCGGCGCTCGATTCGGGCGCGGCGGCCGAGCGTTTCGCGCGCATGGTGGAATCGCTTGGTGGGCCACCGGATCTGATCGAAGGTCCGGGCAAACATCTGCCGGGCGCCCCGGTTGTGCACCCGGCCCTGCCGGAGCGACCTGGCGTGGTCACCGCGATGGACCTGCGCCGAATCGGCCTGGTGGTGGTCGAGCTGGGCGGCGGCCGCCGCGACGCTGGGGACCGGATCGATCACGGCGTCGGGCTGGGCGAGGTCGCCGGTCTCGGCGACGCGGTCGGACCGGAACGGCCGCTCGCGCTGGTGCATGCGCGCAGCCAGGAGGCCGCCGAGGCCGCCGAACGGGCGATTCGGGACGCGATCACGCTCGGAGAGACGGCCGCACCCGAGGCCAGACTGATCCACCGGAGGCTGCCCGGGCCCGGACGATGAAAACGGCGAAGACAGCCGCAACCAGGAGGCAAACCCGGTCATGGCCTCACGCCCCATCGTGATCGATACCGACCCCGGCCAGGACGACGCCCTGGCGATCCTGTTGGCGCTGGCGTCGCCGGAGCTGTCGATCCTCGGCATTACGGCGGTCGCGGGCAATGTGCCGCTGGAACTGACCGAATCGAACGCACGCCGTATCTGCGAACTGGCCGGACGCCGCGATACCAAGGTCTTCGCCGGCTGCGCACGGCCGATGGTCCGGGCCTTGACCACGGCGGAGGAAGTGCACGGTCTGACCGGACTCGATGGCCACGATTTCCCCGAGCCCACCATGGCGCTTCAGCCGAGCCACGCGATCGACTGGATGGTCGAAACCCTGATGGCGGCCGGCGAGCGGGAGATCACGCTGTGCGCCCTGGGCCCGCTCACCAACCTCGCTATGGCGATGGTCAAGGAGCCGCGCATCCTTGCCAGGATCCGGGAGATCGTCATGATGGGGGGCGGCTTTGCCGAAGGCGGCAACGTGACCCCGGCGGCCGAGTTCAACATCTACGTCGACCCCCACGCCGCGCGGGTCGTCTTCACCAGTGGCTGCAAGCTGACTCTGATACCCCTCGACGTGACCCACCAGGCGTTGACCACGCCGGCCCGGCTCGAGCGCTTCCGCGCGATCGGGACTCCCGTCGGACGCGCCTGCCACGACATGCTGTCCTTCTATCGCCGGCACGATATGAGCAAGTACGGCACGGCCGGCGGCCCGCTGCACGATCCTTGCGTCATCGCCTATCTGCTCGCCCCGGACATCTTCGACGGTAAAGGCGTCGCCGTCGAGATCGAGATCTCATCCGAGAAGACCATGGGCATGACGCTGGCCGACTGGTGGGGCGTGACCGGCGCCGCCCCCAACTGCACCGTCATGAGCGCGATCGACGACGAGGCCTACTTCGGCCTGCTGTTCGAAAGGATCGCCCGTCTATGAGCCCGGAAGCCCCAGAGAGATCCGCGTCGAACCCAAGGTGGGACGCACCATCCCGTGTCTTCCGTGCCGGAATTGCGAGACCGTTGGATTGGATGTGGGCCTCCCCCCTTGTCACAGGAGAATTGAAAACCTGGAGGCGAGGGTGCATGATATGAGTGCGCCATAATAGTGCCGGAAGGCACGGCACTGAGCGCATGCTCGCTTGAGATGATCGCGTTGCCATCGCGATTTGTGGTGGCCAATCGCGAAGGGGGACCTCCCGCTATGTTCGATCGGCGCCTCTTGTTCCTGTTAGCCATGCTGGTGCTACCGGCGGGCGTTCAACCCGCCTCGGCAACGACCAAGGCGGGAGCGATTCAACACATCCAACTGCTCGGGGAGCAGGCTTTTGGCGCCTTGCAGCGCGGCGACATAAGCTTGGAGAAACGTGAGGCCATCCTCGCCGACATCTTGAGCCGAGGCTTCGCCTTACCGCTGATCGCTCGCTTCGTTCTCGGCAGGTACTGGCGGCCGACGACGCCGGATCAGCGCGATACTTACGTCGAGCTTTTTGGAAAATTCGTCATCAAATCCTACTCCAGGCATCTTGGGGGCTTTGTGGGCAGCAGTTTCGACATCGTCGGCGCCGAACCTATCGGCAAGTCGGATTTTCTGGTCACCACGATTTTGCATCGCAAGACTGGCTCACCATTCAAGGCGGGCTGGCGGGTTCGGCTGATCGATGACCAGCACAAGATTATCGATGTGATGGTCGAGGGCATCAGCATGGCGGTATCCCAAAGACAGGAGTTCGGCTCTGTCTTGAAGCGCGATGGCGTGGAGAGGCTGCTGCAGATCCTTTCGGCCAAGGTCGGGCGCATGCCGGCGGCCTCGTGAGCGGAAAAGCGAACAAGGATTTAGACATGGAGTTGTCGATCATCCCCTTACCGCGCCGCGGCGGCGGCTGGCTTGGCCGGACCCCGCGCCGCGGCTTGTGGTTTGGCCTGCTGGTCTGCGCCTGCGCGATTGCCGCCGCAACCACGGCGCGCGCTGATTTCGTTACCGGCTGGCAGGCCTATCAGCGTGGCGACTTTGCGCTGGCGATGGCGGAATGGCTACCCTTGGCCGAAGAAGGCGACGCCCGTGCCCAGTACAATATGGGCGTCATCTACGATGAAGGCCGCGGTGTGGAGCGGAATCGTGCCGAAGCCATCGAATGGTGGACCAAGGCGGCCGATCAGGATTTGGCGATCGCGCAACATAACCTGGCCTTGATGTATATCGACACTCTGGACCAGCAACCGGACATCGCGCGCGCGATCGAATTACTGGAAAAGGCGTCCGCGAATGGGTTCGGCCAGTCCCTCTATACGCTGGGTAAGATCTATGTTGACGGCGTCGGCGTGCCGAAAGACGAGGACAAGGCCTTTTCCTTGCTGTCTGCCGCGGGTGAGGCCGGTTTCGACAAGGCCCAGTACAACTTGGGCAAGATGTACCGCGACGGACGCGGTGTCGCCGCCGACCAGCCGCAGGCGGCCAAATGGTTCCGGTTCGCAGCCGAACAAGGCTACGCCAAAGCCCAGAACAAACTGGCGGTCATCTACTTTAAGGGTAGAGGCGTCGAAGCGGACGGCGTCGAAGCGCTCAAATGGGCGATCCTGGCGGCCAGGCAGGGGCACGGAGAAGCCAAGGAGAACCGAGCACTCTTGAAAAAGCGCTTGAGCGCCGAACAGATTTCCAAGGCCGAACAGCTGGCCGATTTGTTTTGACCGGCCGAGCCCGCGGCTGCCCGGCAATGCAGGGGCCTATGTGTAGTGAAAGGCCACGGAAAAATGCCGGCTTGGGGACCTAAAGAAACGGCTGAACGCTAAAATATATCGCGCTCCAAAGCAGCGCAGAGATCGCGATCGTGAGCGAGATGGCGGAACCAGCCGACCATTTTCTCTCCTCCGATCGCGCGAGATGCGCGTCCCCTGTAAGGTCATGGTGCTCGGAGGATAGGGGTTCCACCGCGGTGCCGTGCATAGCCAGTCTCCATCACATCGGACGCTCAGCCTGCCACCACAATTCTTAACAGGCTGTCAACGACAATGTTTGCGGATCCAACGGCGCTCTCGCCGCCACGCGCGCCGCCGCAGGTTCAAAATCCCGGCTTTTTGCGGAAATCTGTCGAAAAACCAACCTTCTGTGACGGCCGTCACACTGCGGTCCTCGAAACGGACCTATCTCCATATTGGACGGCAGGGCACGGCCCCTGCAAGCCACAGGAGATAGAACCATGTCATGGCAGAAAAGCGCGGTCTTCACCGTCGATTGCATCGCCACCATCATAGGTCTGCTGCTGGCGCTACCCTTCGTCTTGATCCTGGTATCGCCGTTCCTGGTTTCCTACTGAACGCCTAGACACCGAAGCCCCGGGGCCAGGCCGAACAGCAAAGCCCCACGAGCCCTCAAGCACCGCAACTTCAAGCAGGTGTTGGATCTTGGCATGCCGGCCCGCAAAGGGTGGGACCCGCAGCCATTTCCCGCAACGATGAACTATCATCGCGTTCGATTCCACTTATTAGACGCTATGGGCGCCAAGAACCGACCAAAGTGTGACGACCGTCACACTTGAGGGCCGAGGAAGTGACTAAACTGTTTTGAAGTTCGACATCCGTTTTGGAACTCGGACATGCCAGGGCCTCCGAAATGGGGCCACCGAAACGGGAGCGCAAGCGGCGATACACGAGATCCGGGCCCCAGCATCAAGCACGGGCTTCAGGATGGCGGAGGTGACTCGAGACAGAGTCGGGGGAGATTTTGAAGGTCGGCGTGCGACCGGCCGTTCGATCGAATAGCCAGGGGAGGTCAACGACCAGCGATGTTCAATGCCACCGAAGTCGTCATCGATGCTTTCGAGGCGCACCTGAGAAACGCCTACGTGAACACCTACACCACGCTCGAGCCGGGCTATCCCGGTATCATATCCTATGTCAGCCGCATGGCGCTCGAGATCATCGCCAACAGCGATGCCCCCTACCACGATCTCAACCACACCATGGGTGTGACACTGGTGGGCCAGGAGATGCTCAAGGGCAAGCACCTCCTCGAGGGCGGCGTCTCACCGCAGGATTGGCTGCATTTCACGATCTCGCTGCTCTGTCACGACATCGGCTATGTCCGTGGTATCTGCAAGCACGACCGGGACGGGCGCTACGTGATCAACAGCGCGCAGGACACGGTCGCGGTGGCGACGGGCGCCACCGATGCCGCGCTCACGCCCTATCATGTGGAGCGGGGGGAAATCTTCGTCCGCGAGCGCTTCGGCGACAACCCGAACATCGACGCCGACGTCATCTGCGCCAACATCGAATACACCCAATTTCCCGTGCCGGAAGCAAACAGCAAGGATTCCGGCCCCAGTTACCCGGACCTGCTTAGGGCGGCCGATCTCATCGGACAGATGGCGGATCCCAATTACATGCGCCGGATTTCCGCGCTGTTCATGGAGTTCCAGGAAACCGGCACCACCCAGAAGCTGGGTTATCGGAACGCCGCGGATTTGCGCGCCGCCTACCCCGCGTTTTTTTGGAGCATGGTGCGGCCCTATCTCGACGACGGCCTGCGCTATCTGAGCATGACTCAGAACGGCAAGCAGTGGATCGCCAACCTCTATGCGCATGTCTTCGCCGAAGAGCACGATCTTCCGAGTTTGGGACCCGAACGCGTGACCGCCGTCGCCTGAACGCCAACCCGAGCGGCGCCTACGGTTCTGCGATCATCGTTAAACCGCCACCGCGTTTAAGCCAGACCGGCCAGCTAGACAACAAGAGGCTTGGATAGCCGCCCGGCTCCGGTACCATGGGCGCCATGAGACGCCTGCGTCAACGGATCGTCCCGCTGCTCATTCTGGCGCTGCTGCTGGGCCTCAGGATCTTGGATCCAGGCGCCACGCAACAGGCCCGTTGGCTGGTCTTCGATACCTACCAGCGCATCAAGCCCCGAATCTACGATCCCCGCCTGCCGGTCAAGATCATCGATATCGACGATGCCTCCCTGGCCCGATTCGGCCAGTGGCCCTGGCCCCGGCCGGTGATGGCGCGTCTGGTGGAGCAATTGGGGCGGGCCGGCGCGGCCGCCATCGCCTTCGATATGGTCTTTGCCGAGCCCGACCGAAGCTCGCCGGAACAGGCGCTCAAGGTCTGGCCTCAGACACGCGAGGTCATCGCCCTGCGCGAGAGCGTCGCGGCTCTGCCCTCGCACGACGGCCTGTTTGCGCAAGCCATCGCCCGGGCACCGGTGATCACCGGGTTCGTGCTCACCCACAACGAGGGGACGCGGGCGCCGGCCCAAAAGAGCAGCTTCGCCATCGCCGGCGACGATCCCAAGCCCTTCGCGCCCGCTTTCGAGGGCGCCGTCCTCAATCTCCCGGAAATCGAAGCCGCCGCAACCGGGAACGGGGCGTTCAACTCGATACCCGAGGCCGATTCGGTGGTCCGCAGCGTCCCGTTTGTCCTGCGCCTCGGCGACCGGCTCTATCCCAGCCTGGTGGCCGAAGCGCTGCGCGTCGC
>SMUX01115714.1_pt1 | contig 26985 bp, 21 predicted proteins | sample 2456431 | NCBI WGS metagenome assembly SMUX01 (sample SAMN11095930, study PRJNA526329) | marine sediment metagenome | biome: Marine sediment; feature: Surficial sediment; material: Deep marine sediment; isolation source: Hadal surficial sediment | place: Pacific Ocean | collected 2014-11 | depth... | reverse complement strand
GATGCGGCGGGGGCTGGAGACGGGTTTACGGTGAGGCTAGTGAGGCACCGTCAAACGAAAGAGACGGCAACAGATAGGCTCCACCTAAGCGACACCGCGCCAGTCCTCGACCCTACCTCTTTGCAAATACAGGAATACAGGTCATCGCTAGATTTGTGATTTGAGGCCCACAACCCGCAAACACGACTCCCTCGCCTTGTCCCTTTGGCTAGCTTGCCGGGTCAAGGCAACGAACCGCCGGTGCCTCGCGTGATTTTTCTAAGGGGCACGTGCTTGATCGCTAGACGTGACCTCGGATCCTCAGTGCCCCATCCTGCGTAGCCCTCATGACTGGGCAAAACGCAACTCGAGGCCACGTGCCTCGGCCAGTTGCTGGATTTCAGGATCATCGGCACCGCTACGTCTCCGGTTTTCGATCAACGCCGCGATACGCCAACGATTTTCCACATAACGATCAAGGTACGCGGAGGGTGCTCCATAGGTGGCAAAGATTGCACAACGAGTGTTCTGTTCGGGAGACCGAAAGCTCCGCGGAATCAGATTTTCCACAAAAGGGTGGAAGGAGCGCTGTGGGGCGCGCCGGAGGCGTACCGCGTAGCCGGTATGATGGATGCGAAGGTTCCACAATGCGACGTCCCCTGCGCGAGCATCTACGTTGATCGAACCCGGAGGTGGTCGAAGCTGGCCCATGCTGCGCTCCCGAAGGACCTGTTTGATTAAGCGCCTCATGCCATATTGCTCGACGCAAAAGCGAGTCCAGGAGCCAGGCCGTAGTTTTAGGCCACCGCTATAAACGTCATGATCCTGCAGATAGATGCCGATTCTCAGGAGCGGATAGGGTCGGGTGTAATCGAAATCATCACCTCGCGCATCGACGTGGAAATGACGTGAAGACCAGTCGGTCACTTCATCGTCACTTTTGCTGCTTGAGTCGCCAAATAAGACGATGCGGGGTCCCAGAAGCAGCCGCAAGGGTTCAATAAGCTTTTCCGAGAGCAGGAGTCCGTTAAAGTCGCGTGGCCCAATATATGTACTTTGCCCTTTGACTCTGCACTCATCCCGCAGGGAGGCGATCTCCTTGGGGTTAAATACGTTCCGGAGGATCGTGTACCCGTGGCGCCGGTAATGGTCCGTAGCGGTTGGATTTGTTGGTATGTCCGTCGACATTTCGGGCCTCATGTCCGAAGTTAAAAGACAATTCCTTCTTTTAGGAAAATGATCACGCACTGCTCAAACGGGTAAGGTCAAGCACATCGAGGTGGCAATCGACCTGCTTGACCTGCGAGAGCAATGAGCCCCGGATCTGCTGCAGCCGCAGGTTAAGCCGCTATGGGAGTCCGCACCAGGGGACTAACCGTCCCCACGGGAATTCCGTAGGTTCGCCGCAAGAACAGCACGGCCTCTCGAAACGCGTCGTCTGCTGCCTCTGCGACGTAACGGGCCCCACCTGGCAAGGTGAAGGCGTGGTCACAGCCGTGGTAGACCTTCAACTCGAATCGCTTTCCTTGCTGGTTGAGCTGCTTGGTCAGGTCGTAAACTTTGTCGATCGGCACGGGCGTGTCCGAGGCCCCGTGGATGATGAGCATGGGTGCCTGAACGCGCAGGGCGGCCTCCACGTTCTCTGCGGAGAGACCACCGTGCCAGATTACTCCTGCCGAGTAGCCTGGGAATTTGGCCAACGCTTGATAGGTGAGCCCGCCGCCCTTGCAGTAACCACCAACGGCAATTCGCTCGGTATTCACCTGGTTCTGGGATGTGAGGAAATTGAGCGCGCCCTCAGCGCTACGGAGCATGTCCTCAAGGGAAGGTTCCTCCGTATGGGTCATGTAGTTGAGGGCAAGGCCGATGATCCCCTCCTCTGCGAACCGGACAGCGACGTCCCGGAAACTGTCGTTTGGCCCATTGCGGCCATGAAGCAATGCGATGGCTGGATAACGGCCGGTTTCTGTTGGCCGAGCGACCCACCCTTGGATCTCTTCGCCACCGCCGGGAAACCGAACCTCTTCCATTTTTGCCTGGACCATAGTGCACCTCCTAACAAAAGATTGTGTATCAGGGCGTTAGCATATGCAGGTCGACCGCTGGGTTCAATAGATGGCTGGGACTATTCTTGTTCTCAGGGAGAAACTACAAGTGGAACACCAGGGACTTGATGGTCACCGGCACGGTGCCTGAAGGTTCTAGAGCCTTGCCCAAGTCGATGAAGTCGAAGTCCCAGAGATTTATTCCATCAATGGAAAGGATGTCGTTTTTGAGTTTGAACTCCTCCTTGAGGATGTTGCCCACCAACCCGGCCAGGTCGTGGTCGAAGACCAGATAGATGGACCGACCGCTCTTTAAAGTTCCCGGTAGACCTTCCAACAAGGCGCGACAGAAGGCGTCTATGCGGATGGCCGCGGGTGGTCCCTCCCAACGGAATACCAGGGCGACTTCGGTTTCCCCCTCCTCCACGTCAAAGGCCTGAAAATGGCTCTGGATCCCCCGTGCGACCGTGGGCACGTCGATGTCATCGCTCAGGTCCACGGGGGGACGTAGTACCTGCAGATTTTTTCGCGGTAGGAGATTGTCGTTAGAGCGGTAAATAGTATTCCCGCTCACCTGCACCGTGTATTGAGAGGCACCCATGACGGTAGCTCGGATGCACTCACGCGCAGGGACCAGTGGCCAGACATGCGCAGCTTTACTCGTGTGACGTTGGAGAGCTTTCCCCAGGGTTGCCCCGAGATCACCAAAGGACTTGGACTCCTTTCCGTAGACGTACTCGCCAACACCACCTGAAAAGATGACCGCCTTGTAGCTCTTCGGTCCAGCGAGGGGTGGGGTCAGCCAGAGTCGCTCAAGCTCGGGTGGAGGCTTTTCGTCCTGGGCCAGAGTGAGAATGGCCTGGGCCATGTGGTCGGCTAGCCGGTCAATCTGATCTGGTGCCACCCGGTCCCCAACCTGCCATTCAAACCCCACTTGCCGGGCCAGTGCCTGTCCCCTGGGCTCCAGCACGGCAATGGCGCCAGTGGCATCGGTGGCCAGCAGCCGGCTACCTATATGAAGCGCGGCGGTGCTCAGGACCCGCCCCCTTTCGGCCACGGCTAGCTTGGTGGTGCCGCCGCCGATGTCCAAATTGAGGACCCTACATTCCCGCTCTGCCGAGAAGGCGACCGCGCCGGACCCGTGGGCAGCCAGCAACGCCTCAAAGTTGTGGCCTGCGCTGGCACAGACGAATTTCCCGCGCTGTGCCGCAAACAGGTCTGCGATGGCTCGGGCATTGTCCCTCCGAATTGCCTCGCCCGTCAAAATGATGGCTCCCGTGTCTACCTCATGTGGACTTAGCCCAGCCTGCTGGTACGCGTCATCGACTAGGCGCCTAAGCGCCTGATCGTCTATCCGCTCCCGATTGTGGGTATATGGCGTAAAATGTACGGGCGATAGGTAAAGGGTCTTCCGCTCCGCCACTACAAAACGGCTGGACAACTCCCGTCCCAACCTGCGCAGCACCAGGCGGGAGAAGATGATCTGGGAAGTCGCCGTGCCGATGTCGATACCGACGCTCGTTAGAGTGATGGTGTCTAACTTCCAGAGGGGATGTTCTTCCTCTTGGTCGGGCTGGCCCTCCTCGTGATCGTGGTCGTGTAGGATATCGTGCATAACTTTCCTCTTTGCACGGGCGAGTATCTTCAGGCGTCCACCCAGGGAACGATTGATCCGGATATTTGAAAATCGGATGACTGGCGGTTAACCGGGCCGGACTATGGGTTCGCCTCGTGTTCGTCCAGGAAGTAGGCTTTAGCGGTTTCTGCTCCCGGCTCACCGGTGCACCATGGGACCATGTTCTTCATCCTGCAGGTAACCCCACGCTGGCGAAGCTCTTCCTCGAAGAGGCGGTGGATCTCAGGGTCCTCGTCCTCGTACTCGACCTGGCGTCCCCCCTTTTTACTGCTCACTTCACCGCCGCGGAGCACGGTGGATTCTCCTGCCTGCCAGCGGTTTGCGGCGTACTTGCGGGAAAGGCCTTGGTTCATCACCAAATAGGTGGCCGGGGTGGAGCCCACGTTAAAGTGCTGGTGCAACCAGAGCCCTTCACCAGCACCTGAAAGGTAGAGACTGCCTACTTTCCAGTCGCAACGGATGCGAGGCTCGTTCTCCCGCTGTGTCAGTACGTAGCCTTCACCTTCAAGGATGAAGAGGTGAGCCCCGGGGCCGTGCCGGTGGGCCTTCTTGTAGTGGCCCGATTCGAAGCGAGAGATGTGGGACTCCAACATCCCGGAGCCCATCACCATGAACGCATTGGTGCCACCACCCCCGCGACTCTTCCACTCGTAGAGGGGCAGTTTCTTGATGTCCGGGATGAAGTTGGTCTCCCAGACCCGGCCGCGGTATAGCTTTGCGTCGGCGCTGAAATAGTCGGGCTCACTGGCGTAGCGGTCACGAAAGTCGTAAGGATTGTTAAAGATGAAATCCTCGTTGGCCCAGCGACGCAGCAGGCCCGGAAGGTCCGTCACAGAAAACCACTTCGCCGGCTGTGAAACGCTGGCGTTGAAGAACTGATGCGACGTGTTGGTGGGCAGCACAAAGTAACTGCCAGGTCCCCACTCAAAGGTTTGTTTCACTCCGTAGTCTCGCCAGACGGAGGTGGAGCCGCGTCCCGAAAGGACGTAGATCGCTTCGGTATACAGGTGCCTCAAGGGGTCAGTGTAGTCCCCCGGCGAGAGCTCAACGATGTGCTCGTCGCTCTCGTCGTCTCCGTCCAGGTAGCAGAGAGCCCCTTTGACCCCTTTGCCCTTGCGAGGCCAGGGCGCCACCTCCACCGCGTTTATGTCTTTAAGGTAGACCCCTCCCACGAGGGGTACGCCCTCTCGCCTCCGCCACTCTTCGTACGCGTCGATGCGTGTGAGAGCGGGCTGTTTTTCAGGGTCAAGCTGGTTACTGGCTGTGGCCATGGTGGCTCCTCTCGTGGTTTTGATTTCTCGCGGACTCAGTCCAGGGGATAGCAATTTACCTAATTGGCGTAGCAAAAAAAATCTAAAGACTCCACAAACAACCGCCCATCACCCATCTCTAGATTCATCGAACAGTTGTGGAGACAGGGAATTGGCTGGCACGCCCACTTTTTGAGCCAGAGATTATCTGATAGCGGAGGGTTATGTCAACATGGAGGTGGTCCAATGACCCGGTCAGGTCCTTGACAAGCATAGGGAGATAAAAGGAGAATCAACAACGAATTCATGGTTCCCGACCTTTGTGACCGTTGCTTTTCAGCGGGGTAATGGGAGGACAGAGTTGGCAAAGACCAAGCCGGAAGAAAATCAACCCTGGATCACATGTCACCTGACCGAGATTCTCCTAACCTACATCAAAGGCACGAACCCAGGTAAGGACGTCATCGACTAAGGGGGTCTTTTCAGCGGTGTGGAGGGGTTTGAACGCCCTTCAGATCCGGAATCCTTCTTAACCGATGCCAACAATTGGGCTCCCCTGGCGGTCCTTCGGGAGCTCGAATTGCAGTGTGAAAAGATCTCGGGTAAAAAAGACGTCGCCTATCATGCCGCCAAGGCCTATTTTACCCCTGGCAATAGGCATCTTCCTTCGCTGATCGAAATTATTGTTCAAGTCTTGAACGATGTCCGTTCCACCCTCATCTTCTCCAGTCTCTGGGGTGCTGCGCAGACCAACTATGTGAAGTTGCAGGCCTTTGAAAAAACGGGTGAAACACCGGAGCTCTATATGCTTGCCCAGTTTGATCCCAATGCGAGGCCGGCTTTGGGGTCGATCCATCTCCTACGGGGCTTTACTGAAGGCTTCCCTCGCTTCTATCCCTTTATCGATGAAATCCATTGCATTGAGGAAGTTTCTCAACTTCGGGTGGCTGACATCCTGCGAGAGTATCCTGAGTTCACGCTAAAAGAGGAGGGGAGTCGTTTAGTCATCGGTCACAGGTCTTTTAACCAATCAACGGTTGAGGCTGTCAGAGTCTCATTGAAAGCTGGAAAGATTTCTTTGTCGCTTGATTTTATGCAAGTTTCGCCTGACACCGTGGTTGTGACTCCAAAGGACGGGCAAATCGAAGTGCTCACCCATTAGATCCATTCAGGCCCTCAAAAGGATGCGTTGTCGGCATACCAGATAGTTCAACCTGGGAAAGTCACCCACGGACCACTCACCCATTTTTTCCAAAAGGGTCAAATGTACAATACCCCCTATTCCCGTTTCCGATTTGTTTGGAAGGAAGGAGTGAATCCGTAAAGGGATGCTGCCGCCGAGAAAGTAAGGACAGAAGTTTCTCAATTACTCTTTGACCACTTGACGCAGTTGAAGCAGACCCACCTGCGTATGCTGCAAGATAAAATAGAGACGAGGAGACTCACCTTAGAGAATATCCGCCTCAGGCAAGAAATCGAGCGGGAATATAGCTTGGCCGGAATAATTGGGCAAAGCCGAAATAGGCAAGATCTGTTCGATGTGGTTCGATCGATCTCAGAGACCGAGGTGACTGTGTTAATTCAAGGGGAAACCGGAACAGGTAAGGAGATGATCGCCAAGGCTGTTCATTATAATAGTCCACGGAGGGCCAGGAGGTTTGTTGCAATTAACTGTGGGGCACTCTCTGAAACCCTTCTTGAGAGTGAACTGTTCGGACATGAAAAGGGGGCCTTCACGGGGGCCATCACGCAAAGAAAGGACGTCTTTGAAGTCGCGGATGGAGGGACCCTCTTGTTAGATGAGATAGGAGAGATTTCGCCGAACACACAGGTGAGGCTCTTGCGAGTCTTGCAGGACGGTGAGTTCCAGCGGGTGGGGGGAACCACAACCCTTAAGGTGGATGTACGGATCATCGCAACCACAAACCAGGATCTGGATACTCTCGTCAAAGACGGTCGATTTAGACAGGACCTTTACTATCGACTCCATGTTTTTCCAATCAAGGTTCCAACATTAAGAGAGAGGGCCGACGATATTCCTCTCTTGGTCTCTCACATTATTGAGAAACGTAAAAAGAACGTTAACAAGCAGATCGTAGGAATAGGTCCTCAGGCGACGGCCTTGCTTATGGCCCACAGTTGGCCGGGAAATGTTCGCGAACTGGAAAACGTCATTCAGCGAGTGATGGTGCTTTGTAAAGGCGAAGTCCTGGATCGACAAGACATTCCCATAGAAATCCGAGGGACGCAGGACAAACCTAGTGACAGGGCAACGAGGTTAAAGGGCATTTCACAAGAATCAGAAAAAAAGGCGGTTATCGATGCGCTCTCTCAGGCGGGAGGAAATGTCACCAGGGCAGCTAAATTCCTTGGGATCAGCCGCGCCACTCTCCAAAACAAGATGAAGCTTTACAAACTTAGAAGTAAAGACTAGGTGCTCTTCTCCAAGCCCACGTAAAACACTTCCCTTCTTCTTCCTTCATGTTTGTTGTGATTCGCTGCCCATACTATTAGGCAGCTGTCAACACTAACTGCCTCGCTCTTTAGGCACTCGATTATTCTTTACGATCCGATACTCCCTCAATAAGAGAATCAGATTCACGTCTGTCCCATTTGTTTAATTGATTCCCTTGGCATTCAATTTGCAATGGATAAGATCGGTCATTCCCGGAGTTGGAGACAAGGCCATAGGTTTTTATTGCGGAAACTATTGGACATCAGTGCAAAGGAGTCTTTGCCATGAAACAAAATGTTCTCGTCAAAGCGGTTGCGTTGGCTATGGTGTTTCTTTTCACCGGTTGTGGGCCCTCCCCCCGTATTGAAGGGAAAATCGTGAAGGAGGTCGAGGTAGACAACGAAATGAAGCAAGATCTTATCGAAGTGAACACGGAATTAATAAAATTACCAACAGCCGTGTCGCCTCCTTTTGCAGGTGATCAAAAAGAGGCTCAGAAAGCAATCGCCATAATTCTTTTGGTCCTTTTGCACCACTCAGGAAAGCCAAACTTGCGGTAAATCCCGAATTAATTCCCTGCTGCCTAAATATTTAGGCACCTGCCCTGATCCATCGCCAAGAACCTTAGGCAGTTGAAAAAACTTCGTTGAGAGACCGCCTTTGCCGATCTTAATTTATTCCCCGAAATCAAGCCTTTTTTACCTCGAACTCCACAGTGGGTCCAGATTGCCGGTTGGGCACAGACGTTGCTCTACTCAAAGTCGCAATGAAAAACAAAAGGAGGTTGCTGTCATGAGCCCAAAATATTATTTGAGATTCACAGCCATTGTCATGAGCGTGATGCTCGGCGGGTGTGTCGCCCAATTTGAGCCACGCATGAGTTCTTCAGGATCACTGGGGAGTGGATTGCCCACGGTCAAACAAGTCCAAGCCGGGCTGGAAGTGTCAATCGAAGAATTCGCTTCGGCTAATAAATCGCGCCGTGCCTTTGATGCCGACATTGCGTCACATGGGGTTTTGCCCCTGCTCCTACGAGTGGAGAACAGGGGAGCTAGAGAGTACTGGGTAGAACGAAACGAGGTCAGGGCCTTTTTAGGCGGACAAGCCTTACCGCCCATATACGGATATGAGGCGGCCAAAGAGGCGGCTACCAGGGATTACTTGGGGAGGGCCTTAGTCAACACAGCCATGTTGGGCCCGCTGGCTATGTATTTTTGGCCTGTGACGATGGGCCTGTCTGCTCAACACACGCGGAATATTAATCAGGACATCGAGCAACACTTTGAGAACATGGAGTTTACCGGAGCCATGGTGCGGCCGGGTGGGACGACCAGTAGATTTATCTACTATAGGCTGCCGAAAAATTCGGAACAGTTGGAGGACCTTACTGTAGAACTGAAGGTTGAGGCAAATGGTTATGAAGAGCACAACGGCAAACAACTCGCCTATAAATTTGCTTTTCCGACCTTAGGGATCTCCGGTCCAGCGTTCCATAAATCAGCTCACGGGTCCCGTGGAATGGAATAGTTTTGACGTTTGTGAGTAAGGAGTTGGGTAGGGTTGGAGCCGGAAGCCTAATTGAGAGTGGGACCTTTGAAAACTCGAGGATGGAGGGCGGATTACGAAGTAGACTTGGTATATTCCTTGCAGTGCTCGGATTTGGCCGTGGAAAATGAGATGATAGGGGTTCCTAATGCCGAGCGGGAAATACACAGATACACTCAAGCAACCCGGCCTCCAGCCCTTTCTCTGGAGTCAATTTCTGGGTGCCTTGAATGATAATGCCCACAAGATGGTGGTTTCCCTGCTGGCAGCAGACCTAGCCGTCAGGACCGGTTCTGGCAGTGGCAACCTCACCTTGGTTGCCGCCGTGTTCATGCTGCCCTTTTTCCTTTTCTCCGGTTATGCGGGTCACATGGCCGATGTCTTCAGCAAACGCAATGTTCTCGTCGTTACCAAGGCCTTTGAAATCTTTGCCATGGTGCTGGGATTCATTGCGTTCCTTACTGGGCGGATGGACCTGATGCTAGGGGTGGTATTTCTCATGGCCCTTCAGTCCACCTTTTTCAGTCCTGCGAAATACGGGATCTTACCCGAGATGCTTCCCGAAAAGGACCTTTCCCGTGCCAACGGCCTTTTGGAGATGAGCACCTTCCTGGCCATCATATTAGGGACCTCCCTTGGTAGCCTTGTGTTGGTCGCCTGGAAAGATCGGCTGGGGGTGATCGGTCTTGTCTTAATTGGCATTGCGGTGGTTGGCACACTCACGAGTCTGGGGATTGTAAGGGTTCCGCCCTCCGGAGCCCAAAAGCCGTTTAACCTGAACCCCTGGGCTGAGATCGGGAGCGGTATCAAGCGGCTATACTCAGAGAAGACTCTGTGGTTCACGGTCCTGGGTATTGCCTACTTCTGGTTTCTGGGTGCACTGATTCAGCTGGCACTAATCCTCCTTGGTAAGGAGGTCATGGGGCTGAATGATCTGCGTGTCGGACTGCTGCTGTCATTTCTTGCCATTGGGATTGCCTTTGGTAGCCTGGCGGCCGGCCGTCTCTCCGGAGACAAAGTGGAGCTGGGGCTGGTGCCGCTGGGTTCGATTGGCATGGGGCTCTGTTCGATCCTACTCTACTCATCGACTCCTTCCTATCTCCAAGTATCAATGGCACTTATTCTCCTGGGATTTTCGGCTGGGCTTTTCATTGTGCCCCTGTATGCCTTGGTTCAACAGAGGAGCCAAAGGGAAGAAAGGGGCAAGTTGCTGGCCACCACCAATTTCCTGGGTACCTTGGGGGTCCTGCTTGCCTCTGGCGTCGTCTGGTTACTCCGGGACCTGATTCAGCTCCAAGCGGACAGGATCATTTTGATCTTCGGTCTGGTCACCCTGGGGGCAACAGTTTACATCCTGACCATCTTACCGGATTATCTCATTCGATTTGTCCTGTGGGTGCTCACCCACTCTATTTATAAGATCCGTATCGTGGGACAGGGAGGTGTTCCATTTCGCGGTCCCGCTTTATTGGTCTGTAACCACATTTCTCATATGGATGGACTTCTTGTGGGGGCATGTGTTCAACGATTCATCCGCTTCATGATTTACCGTCCCTATTATGAAGCCCGTGGACTTCACTGGTTGTTCCGGTTGATGAATGCCATCCCGGTCTCTGGACGGAACCGAACAGAGATTGTGGAATCCATTGAGCGGGCCCGCGAAGAACTCCGCCAAGGTCATGTGGTTTGCATCTTTGCCGAAGGGGCAATCAGCCGGACAGGCAACCTCCTGGCGTTCAAAAGAGGGTTTGAAAAAATTATCGAAGGTTTGGATGTTCCTGTCATACCGGTTTACCTAGACCATCTTTGGGGAAGTATTTTCCGCTTCAAAGAAGGCCGGTTCCTATGGAAGTGGCCTGAGCGGATTCCGTATCCAGTCACGGTTTCCTTTGGCCGTTCCATGTCATCTACGGTTACCGCTGAGGAGGTTCGGCAGATTATCTCGGAGTTGGGAAGTGATGCGATAACCTACAGGCGAACTTCGACGGATTTGCTCCAGCTAAGGTTTCTGAAAACAGCCAAGCGCCGTTGGTTTTCATTTTCCATGGCGGACTCCACCGGCCAAGTACTCACATTTGGGAAAGTGCTGGTTGGGAGTCTATTGCTCTGCAAGTGGATACGGGGTCACTGTCGCGACGATCGAATGGTGGGGCTTTTACTCCCCGCCTCGGTTGCGGGGGCCTTGGCCAATATCGCCGTGCTTTTAGCAGGAAAAATCCCGGTCAACCTAAACTTTACCGCCGGACGTGAGGCGTTAAATTCTGCCGTCGAGCAGTGTAGTATTCGGACCATCTTGACCTCCAGGATCTTTACGGCGAGGGCTAAGATCGAAGAGATGGAAGGGATGGTCAATCTCGAAGAGGTCATGAGACAGGCCACCATGTCCCAAAAAGTCCGGACAGCTCTTTTGGCCTTTTTCCTGCCGTCCTTTTTGATTCGCGCCATTTATGGAGGCGGAGAACGCGATCCTAATGCCCTCGCGACAGTCCTTTTCACCAGTGGATCCACCGGAATGGCAAAGGGAGTCATGCTTTCTCACCACAATATCCTTGCCAATGTAGAGGCCTTGGCCCAGGTCTTTTGGCTCACCAAAAAGGACCGGATCATGGGGGTGCTGCCCCTTTTTCACTCCTTCGGGTTCACCGTGACTCAATGGTTTCCGCTCCTCTCTGGATTCGGTGTCGCCTATCATGCCAATCCCACGGACGCTAAAACCATTGGCGAGATGGTGTTCAAGTACAAGGCTACCATCTTAATATCTACTCCTACATTTTACACCATGTATATCCGGAAATGCTCGGCGGAAGAGTTTTCGTCGCTACGGTATGCGATCGTGGGCGCCGAAAAACTCCGTGAGCCCATTGCCAAGGCCTTTAGGGAAAAGTACGGGATGGATCTTTTAGAAGGCTATGGTTGCACCGAAATGGGACCGGTAGTCTCAGTCAACATCTCAAATGTAGAACAGGGAACTGCGCGGCAGGTGGGTCTCAAACCGGGGACCGTAGGGCATCCCATCCCAGGTGTTTCCGTGAAGGTCGTGGACCCTGATACAGGTAAAACTCTGGGCTACGACCAAGAGGGGTTGCTCTTGGTCAAAGGCCCCGGCCGGATGACCGGTTATTTGGGACAAGCCAAAGAGACGGAAGAGGTCCTGCGTGACGGCTGGTACGTCACTGGGGATATCGCCCTGGTGGATGAGGACGGGTTTATACGGATCACAGACCGTCTCTCCCGCTTTAGTAAAATAGGTGGAGAAATGGTCCCCCATATCAAAGTGGAAGAGACCATTGATAAGATTTTGGGGGATGAGTGCAGTGTGGTCACTGCCATTCCAGACGAGCAAAAGGGTGAACGTCTTGTGGTTTTTTATAGTCGTAAGGATGTGACACCTGAGGAGCTCTTGAAGAAACTCCGGCAAACAGACCTACCCAACATCTGGATTCCCAGAGGAGAGAACCTTTACTGCGTGGATGCCATTCCCCTGCTAGGATCAGGAAAAGTCGATCTGAAACAGGTGAAGATGATGGCGATGGAACTGGCGGGAGTTACAGAGAATTGTTAGGATCGGCTTGCCATCAGTTGAAACCTTGCGATCTTCAAATTGAGATCTGATTAACGCAGCAGGTATCTGAGAAGCCACCCGCTGCTGCCACTGTCCATTCATGTCAGCGGGACTGGGTGGGAAGATTCCCTCAACCGGCGCGGTGGTAGAAATGTTGCAAGGTACAGGTGCCTATGGTAAAAAATGATATGGAAGAGTTTGTGGACTACAATCAATTAGCTGAAAAAACCCTCCAGGGAGAAATTCTTACACGGGGGGAGATGAAGGCGGTTTTACAGGCGCCTGACGAAAAGGTCCCCGAACTACTCAACGCTGCCTTTCGTGTTCGCTATCACTATTTTGGTAAACGCGTTCAGATCCACATGCTCATGAACGCAAAGAGCGGTCTCTGTCCCGAAGATTGCCACTACTGTTCCCAGTCCTCAGTCTCAACTGCACCCATCGACAAGTATCCCCTTGTATCACGCGAAAAGCTTTTAGCAGGAGCCGTCAAGGCCAAGGCTGTGGGGGCCGTGAGGTTCTGCATGGTCAACAGCGGGAGAGGTCCTACGGATAAGGAGATTCAGGAAATGGCCGATGTGGTGCGGGAGATCAAGAGTAAGGTTCCCATCAACATCTGCTGTTCCCTTGGTTTGCTTACCGAGGCGAAGGCTAAAATTTTGAAAGAGGCTGGTGTGGACCGTGTGAACCACAACCTAAACACTAGCCAGCGGTACCATCCCAATATCTGTACCACTCACACCTATGAGGATCGCGTAGCAACCGTGGAGCACCTGAAGGCCGTCGGCCTCTCTCCTTGCTGCGGCGGGATCATAGGTATGGGAGAGACCGAGGACGATGTTATGGATCTGGCCTTGGCGCTGAGGGAGCTGGACGTGGATTCGATTCCAGTCAATTTTCTCCATCCCATCTCAGGTACCCCTTTAAATGGAGCCAACCACCTGACACCCCAGCGCTGTCTGAAAACTCTCTGTTTATTTCGCTTCATTAACCCTGCGAAGGAAATCCGCGTTGCGGGGGGGAGAGAGCTCAATCTGCGGTCGCTTCAACCGCTGAGTCTCTATCCAGCCAATTCCATCTTCGTCAATGGCTACTTGACGACACCCGGCCAAATGGCCACAGATGCCCACCGAATGATCGAAGATCTTGGATTTGAGATAGCGGAAAGGGTGGACTAGAGGAAGTTTGATTGAAGGGTACAAACCTGCTTTAAAACGGTAATGTCATCAGAATTAGGAGAATCCAGTGGCACGAATTACGTTAGAAGACTGCCTCACATAAGTTCCAAACCGCTTTTCGCTGGTTTTATTGGCCGTGCAGAGGTCGAAACAGCTTCTCAAGGGCGCAAAACCCCTCATCAATTCAGACAACCGAGATATCGTATTGGCATTGCGAGAAATCGCAGCAGGCAAGGTACGAGCGGCTAGCAAAGAACTCAACCCCCAATAATTCTACCCAGCGCCAAATTTTGATCCTGTTTTTGTTGCCTGTTGTCGAATGGTTGCGTTAGGTAATATCGCCTGGCGTGACGTCATCAAAAGGTAAAGGGACAATGGAAGGTTTCTCATGGCAACGGTGGGGCCGGGGTGGGGATTCCTGGTGAACGTTTTTATTGTCCTTCCCTTCTCAATCTTGGTTCTGTGCCTTCCCTATCGAGGTGTGAGGGACAGAGAGCCGGAAGAAAGGGGATGGGAGTTTGTCCGGAAGGGGCTCGGCGCCATAAGACAGAGTCCCACGATTATGGCGGTGCTGGTGATGGTGGCAGCCACTTCGCTTCTAGTAGGCAATGCCTTCCAGGCCTTTATGCCGCCCTTTGCAGAACAGTTGGGGGTCTCCACCACTGGGTACACCATCCTTCTGTTAGCGAGTGGTGTGGGAGCTATGCTGGGAACGCTGTTACTTGGATGGATCGGGAGCATGAAGCTGCGGCCCGTGGTGGTCACAGCAGGTGCTTTGGGTTGGCTGGTCCCGCTGGTCGCCTTCGCCTTCTCTAGGATCTATTTGGTTTCGCTTGTCATCCTATGCATGGTTGGGGCTATGCAAATAGTCTTTACCTCCATGTCACAGAGTATCGTCCAGGCCTGGATTCCTCAAAATGTCCGCGGACGGGTCATGGGAGTTTACAACTTTGCGACGGGCGGTACACGGGTCATAAGTGGGATCATTCTCGGCTCGGTGGCGAGGCAAATTGGGGTGACAGCGCACTAATTTTCTTGGTGGGGATGATTGGACTGGTGGTTCTTGGCACGTCCTGCGTTGTCCGCTCATCGTGGCAATTAGAGATGAAGGACGAGGCCTCTCCTGCCACAGAGGAAGGGGTCCCCGTGGCGTAATTTTTCCACTTCAGGGACGGTCGGGTTCGATAATGACTTTGATGGAGTCTTCGGCCTGAGCCACCAGTTGAAAACCAACTCCGGCTTCCGCCAGACTTAGGCGGTGTGAAATCATCTCACGAACCCGAACCTGGCGGTTCCGCAGCAGCTCTATGGACTCGGTGATATCCTGAGGGCTACCCGCATAAGAGGTGGTGATGGTAATTTCATTGCGCCAGTATTCGTAGATTGGGATGGGTACGTCTACGCCTTGCGGCGCAGGGGCGAAAAAGAGGAGAGTTCCCCCCCGTTCCACGGATCCCAATGCTTGACGAATTGCCGCCTGGGCCCCGGTACACACGATGACCAGATCCGCGAGACGTCCCTCATTGGCTTCACGCAGTCTTGCAATCACATCATCGCTAGCAGCGATTGTAGTATCGGCACCCAGCTCCTTGGCGGCCTCTAATCGAAACTCGTTGATATCCGTCGCCATGACAGGCCCGGCACCACGCGCCTTGGTCAACTGAATGTGAAGCAAACCGGAAATACCGCTCCCAATAACCAGGACACTCTGCTTTGCGCGGAGCTTCGCGAACCTCTGTGCCCTGACGACGCAGGCCAGCGGCTCAATGAACGAACCCTCTTCGAAGGACAGCTCTTCTGGCAGAAAGAACGTACCCGTTTCCACATTAATCTTAGGAACACGGATGAATTCGGCAAAACCGCCCGGGTCGAAATGAGTCGTGCGCAGGGTATCGCATACCGAATGGTGGCCGCTTAGACAATAACGGCAGCTGTTACAGGGGACGTGGTGGGAGACAAAAACTCGATCTCCAGGTTGATACTGCTTGACTCCCTTGGCCGTGCTGACCACCTCGCCTGCGATCTCGTGCCCGAGGACCAACGGTGCCTTTCTTATGCGGTACCACTCCATGACGTCGGTGCCGCAGATGCCGCTCGCCTTTATGCGTATCAGCAACTCACCGGGACCGATGGAGGGCACAGGGAGTTCCTCCAGCCGCACATCCCGGTTGTTGTAATACATTGCAACACGCATGGATTGGCCTACAGCTTTCTTGGCCGCAACCTAATTAAATTAACCCGCAGCCCTACGGGCCTTGGGCCCCTTGGAGCCCTCGTAAATTTTGTAAGCCTGCTGTACCGAGGCATTCTCATGCACGATGTCCCGTACCGCCTGAATCATCCCCACGGGATTGTCTGATTGAAAGATGTTTCGACCCATGTCTACACCTACGGCGCCTCCCTGAACGGCATTGAAGGCGAGCTCCAGGGCTTCTCTTTCCGGAATTTTTTTCCCTCCGGCGATGATCACAGGGATGGGACAACTTCCCACGACCTTCTCAAACTCGTCACAATAATATGTCTTGACGATATGAGCTCCTAACTCTGCCGCTATTCTGCAGGCCAAGCTCAAATAGCGGGCATCCCGAACCATATCTTTACCGACCGCAGTCACCGCTAGGATAGGAATCCCGTACTTCTCTCCCTCGTCCACTAACCTCGTCAGACTGATGAGGGTTTGTTTCTCGAATTCCGAACCTACAAAGATCGACAGGGCCATGGCGGAGACGTTGAGGCGAATGGCATCATCGATGGACACCGTGATGTCCTCATTGGAGAGTTCCTTTAAGATACTGGTCCCGCCAGAGACTCTCAGGACCACAGGCGCCGTTGACCTGGCATCCACAGAAGTCCGTAGCACGCCGCGCGTGAGCATAATGGAATCCGCGTAGGGGAGAAGAGGTTGGATAGTTTTGCGAGGCTCTTCCAATCCTCCCGTAGGTCCAAGGAAGTAACCGTGGTCAACTGCCAGCATCACAGCCCGGCCATCGTCAGGTTTGATGATTCTTGCAAGTCTGTTTTGCATTCCCCAATTCATGATCCGTGTCCTCCTTCTTGCATCAAACACTAGCATGGAAACCGCTGGAAAGTGAATAGTTTTGTCTGCTCGGCTTGGTCGGTTTAACCCTAGCCTTAGAAGCAGGCCACCGATAGGAATTGACTCCTCGGAGACGAGTCTTCAGCTCGCCTACCGTGTCGTCGTTCACTCGGCTCCGCGTCTGAGGGCGAAGGGGGCCTGCACGGAATTGAGCAATGAGCAATGAGTAACAAGTGCTGAGTATTGAGTAGGGAAGATTAAAAATCGCAGATAGACGATCGAAGATCGAGGATCGCGGGGAGCAGAGTGGAATGCGCTAAGCGCGTAGCGTCCTAATTGGTGCTCGTTGCATTTTGCCATCTGTTTCCGCTTTGCGCTATGCTCTATGCGCCTTGCAATCCTCCCGTGGGTGAACGAGTTGACACATGGATTCATTCAAGCTACTTTCCAACCTGGAAATGCCCGTGAATATGGAGCGTCGGCTAGCAGAAAATTTACCCGAAGGCGTTAACAGCAGTTACATCCAGGTGGGAGATATCACCACCCACTATCTGGAGGCCAAGCCAGCAAGTGCAGCCAATGATCTTGCCTCGGTTCTGCTAGTTCATAGTGGGGAGTTTGGCGCTCGGGCGGAATTCAGTTGGCGCTACAGCATCGCTGAATTGGGCAAGCACTTTCGCGTGGTGGCCCCGGATATGGTTGGTTTTGGACGGACTGACCTGGTTCATAGTTTCACGGACACGGTCGGTTTCCGGGCTGGCCACTTGCGCCGGTTTTTGGCATCCCTCGGCAGCGGACCGGTACACCTCGTTGGTAACTCCTTTGGTGGAGGTCTAGTCCTCCAAATGGCCGCAAAGGAAGAATGGGGATTCCATGTTCGCTCGGTGATTGTGGTGAGCGGGGGTGGCAGAGCGCCGGACAACGATGCCCGTAAGCTGCTTACAGGTTATGACGGGAAACGGGAGGAGATGCAGGAGATTTTACGGGTTCTCTTTTATGATGAGCGCTGGTGGGCCGATGACCTTGTGGAAGAACGATGGCAGGCCAGTCGGGAGCCGGGAATTTGGGAGGCCTGTGCTGTGGCGCGGCTGGCCCCAAAAGGGGAGGTCCGAGGCTTTCGTCCAGTGCGACCAGACTACGGCAAAATTCGCTGCCCGGTGTTCATCATGGGCGGAGCGGACGATCTTTTGCGTTTTCCAAGTTATGTAAAAGAATTGCAGGAAGAGATCCCGGGATCGCAGGGCAAGGTATTTGAGCGATCCCGACATTGCTCTCATATCGAGCATGCTGAAGCGTTCAATTCCCTAGCCATCGACTTTTTTAGGAATCATTGATTCGTTAGAGGACCTATGGCAACAGATTGGCGGCAAGAACAGGTTAGCGTTGGTGGCGTAATCGTGGCACTGCGGGAGAAGGGAGAGGGTCCTCCACTGGTGGTCCTCCACGGAGAGGAAGTTGGCCGTCAAGTGTTGCCGTTCCATCATAGTCTGGCTGAACAGTTTCGCGTATTAATCCCTTCGTTGCCCGGTGTTGGCGGTTCGGAGCTTCCCGAATGGGTCGAGAGCGTCGATGACCTGGCCTATATCTTCCTCGACCTAGTGGAGCAACTGAATTTGGGTGAAGTCAACCTGTTGGGGAGTGGATTCGGTGGTTGGGTCGCTGCGGAGATGGCGGTACGGTCTCAGAGTCACTTACAGAAACTTATTCTCGCTGATTCCATGGGTATTAAGGTCTCCGATCCATGGGTGCGAGATATCGCAGATATTTTCGTCCTTTCATACGATGAATGGATTCGTTTGACCTGGCATGATCCCGCAGGAGCCAAGAAGATGAAGGCGCCGGGGGCACCGGACTTGAGCCAAGAAGAACTCTTGGAGGTGTTGAGGGATCGGCAGACGGTTCTCATGTTGGGTTGGAGGCCATTTATGCATAACCCACAGCTCAAACGGCGACTGGCGCGGATCAAGGTTCCCACCCTCGTGGTTTGGGGAGAGAGCGACCGCGTTGTCACACCGGAGTATGGGCGTGCCTTTCACCAGGCCATTTCAGGCTCAAAGTTCAGCCTCATTCCTCGTGCTGGTCACTATCCACACATCGAGCAGCCTGGAGGGTTCGTGAACGCCCTGACAGAATTTCTGCTTTAAGAGAGGAGTGAAACGATATGTTGGCTTATCATTTTACCGAGATGCCTTATCCTTTCCTGCCTGAGGATATCGAGGAACGTTATGGGGCTTTGCGCGTGACGCTCCCTAACCGATACTTTGATCCTCGCAAAGGGTACGAGCTCTACAACCGGCACCTGGATGAGTATGAATACGCAGATGAGCTGGGCCTGAATATCATGCTCAATGAGCATCACGCGACCGCCACCTGTTTGAACGCTAACGTTTCCATCACCGCTGCGGCTCTGATTCGACGGACCAAGCGGGCGAAGATTGCCATTATCGGCTATCCATTGGCACACCGCAATCCGATCCAAGTGGCGGAAGAGGCTGCGATGCTTGATGTGTTGTCCGGTGGCCGAATGATCATTGGCTTCGTGCGCGGCGTGGGGACCGAGATTCACCCTGCAAATACCAATCCCTCCCATACCCGTGCGCGGATGCAGGAGGCCCATGACCTGATTCTAAAGGCGTGGACCTGTCAGGAGGTTTTCAACTGGGAAGGGAAACACTTCCACTTCCGCTACGTGAATCCCTGGCCACGCCCTTATCAACAACCATACCCTCCCATCTGGATTACGGGAACCAACCCGGACGGTGCCCCCTGGGTGGCCGACCACCAATATTCCTTTTGCGCGTTTCTCACCTCCTACGACCAGACGGATGTCCTTTTTAAAAGATACCGCGATCGCTGTCGAGAGATGGGATATCCTGAACCAGGATCGGAAAAGTTCGCTTATCTGGGACTCTGTTATACCGGTGAGACCGATCAGCAAGCTGATGAGGTAGGGAAGAAACTCCTCTGGTACATCAACCGCAAGCGGCCCGTTGGATTTTTTGCCCCCTCAGGATTTGCTCCACCTGCGGCCCTGGCGAAGTTCTATGATCCGAAGGGCAATATCCGTTACCTGCGGTCTTGGGAGCAGCTGAAGGTGGAAGGGGTGGTCATTTGTGGGAGTCCGAAGACCGTCACAGAAAAGGTGAAGTATCTACATGAGCGGTGTGGGGTGGGTCATCTGTTGATGATGAACCAAGCAGGATTCATGACCGCACAGGAGACCAGACGCAGCATGGAGCTTTTTGCCCGTGAGGTCTATCCAGAAATCCGCAGCCTGGGCGAAGCCAAAGGGAGCCCTGCGTCCGCAGCCATTGGGTCCTGAGGGATGTTTGGCCCCCTGGGGCCGTCACTTTTGTCCGCCTTCGCATAAGACTACGGCCGTTAGGCCGTGAATGAATGCAAAGGGTGGACCTTCTGACCTTCGTCGGCCATAGCCGACTACAGTCGGCGAAGGCCGAAGCTCGGCTCGCCCCGTGGAGTACTCGCCACGGTCGAGACGAGATCCTCCGAGTGAGAACCTACTCCACAGGGCAAGCGAAGGAGGGTGCTTCGGCGGATTCCGCCGAAGAAATGAAAGATACCACGGGCGTAAGACCGTGGAGACTTCATTGCTGCTTCACTTTCCCTTCATTCCAATCCATCGCGGTAAGGGATTGCCCCGTAACCTTCGGCTGGTCCTGCCTACACAGGAAAAGGACCAAGGGGACCATGACCTCGGGAGGTGTTCCCCCGCGTCCATCCACATTGGCGCGCCCACGCCCTGGATGGATGGAATTGGCACTGATCCCGAACTGATTCACCTCTTCTGCGACGGTCTTCATGAAACCTTCAATACCATGCTTGGATGCCGAGTAGGCGCTCTTGCCGGCAACCCCCCGGCTCCCGGCACCGGAGGAGGTGCTGATAATGGTGCCTCGTTTTTGCTGGATCATATGGGGAAGAGCAAAGTGAGTGCAGAGGTAGGGTGCCCTGAGGTTGATTCTGATAAGTAAATCCCATTCGTCAACAGGGACTTCGTGAGTGGGGCGCTTTTTGAGGCACCTCCAGTTTTCATAGACACCGTCCTCATGGTCTTCCATCCTCAGACCGGCGTTATTGATAAGAATTTCCAACCCGTTCATTCGTTGGTTGCAGAATTCGATGAGCTCTTTGGCCGTTTTCTCCTGGCTGATGTCTCCAACAAAGAGATCCCCGGTTCCTCCAAGGGAGCGAATCTCCTCCAAGACTTTCTGACCTTCAGGTTCTCTTACTTCTGCGATCAGAACCTTGACTCCCTCTCTGGCGAGCCCAAGGGCCATGGCACGCCCGAGGCCGCTTCCACCCCCTGTTACAATTGCTACCTGGTTTTTTAGCTGCATTTTAACAACCTCCTTCCGACTCGTTCCGTAACCTGTGCACACCCCTGTGTAACGAACGAGGGATTCAGGGTCAACCTCGACTGTACTCTCTACCAGGTTGTGGAAAAAAGCTGTTTGCAGGCTGGTCAAAAAGATTTCAGAGCCGAGGCTTCGACGCTAGCTCAGCCGAACGGCGCGCGCTTAAAACTTAGCTATCAGCCGTCAGCTCTCAGCATTTTGCTTTCTGCCTACTGCTATCTGCCTACTAGTTTCCCTTTGCGTCTTGGCGCGAAAATCTTTGTTGAAGTCGTTCTGTTGAACATTCTATCGGTAAGAATCCAACCGGGGGGTTCTCTAGGTATCTAGGATATAGGGCAGGGTTATTCTGAACCTGGAGCCCTTGTGAGGCTTGCTCTCGACTTGAATGGTGCCCTTCATGAGTTCCAAGTATTTCCTGACGATGGTGAGCCCAAGGCCGACACCCTGGCTGCTCGTTGTGGCGTCAATCTGATGAAACCCTTCGAAGATCTTTGGGATGTTTTGAGGGGAGATCCCCAATCCAGTGTCTTCCACTACGAACTCTACAATTTTGGTCGCCGCGTGATTCTTGATCCGAATCTGGATCTCTCCCGCCGGGGTATACTTGAAGGCGTTCACGATCAAGTTCTGAAGAATTTCTTCGAGCTTAGGGGCATCCGTCGTGAGGGAAGGGAGATTCGGATCGATATCCCAGCGAACCTTTAGCTCGCTCTTCCTCTGCAGTTCATCTGCCAGTGTTCGTAGGGAGTCAATAATCTTCTCAGTGGGGAAGGTCGAGATTTCGAGGGGGATGGTCCCTTCTTCGATACGCGAAAGGTTCAGCACGTCGTTAATCATCTTTTGGAGCCTGCGGGACTGGATTTGCATTTTGTCGACAGCGGTCTTTTGTTCCTCGTTAATCGTGCCGAGGGTCCCGGAATGGAGTATGTCCAAGAATCCGAGGAGCACACCTAAAGGAGTGCGAATTTCATGGGACATCCTGGCGAGGAACTGCGACTTGTGCTCGGTGGCCATCTTAAGGCCATCATTTTGTTTTTTTAGCTTTTCATAGGCGTGGGCGTGGTCCATGGCGGAGGCAAGCCATGCGCCTACCGAAGCAAGGAAGTGAAGCTCTTTGGCACCGTATGCCCGGGGTCGTTTGCTGGCGACGTGAAGACTTCCAAGTACTTCGTTTTGGTGAATTAGCGGGATGCCGACACAGGATCTGAGTCCCATTTGGCTTAGCTGCTCGGTCCCGTGTCCCTTCTCAGTGCGGGCGTCTTTCCAAAGAATAGGATTCCTTTCGCGTAGGATACGATCAATGAGGGAGTTTTCGCTTCCATCGGGGGCCATGGATTTTCCGGTCCGTTGGTTGGTCGAGGAAAGAAAGACACGGTTGGCCTCGTGGTTGTTGACCACGTGGACTGAGAGATGATCGTAACGGATATGTGCCTTGACGCCCTTTGCCAGTTCCTGAAAGATTGCGTCCAGATCCAGCGTGGAAGAGAGGGCACGGCCCAGGTCGGAAACGGCCTTCTGCGACAAGCGGGCCTTACTTGGGGCGCGTTTGCGTGAGGGGGGGGGGTTCACCGTGTCTCCCAGGGCTTCTCAATCGGCAGGTCCAATCGATCACCCCATTCCTTCCAGGAGCCTAGGTAATTTCGCACTCTGGGATAGCCAAGGAGCCTGAGGGCCAGGTAGGAATGGGCCGAGCGGTAGCCTCCCTGACAGTAGGCGATGATTTCCTTGTCTGGAGTGATTCCAGCCTTCAGGAACATGGCTTTCAGTTCTGAGGCGGGCTTGAATCGACCTCTCTCGTCCAGGCTACGGGTCCACTCGATGTGGATGGCACCGGGGATAGCCCCCCCTCGGGCAGCGCGAACATTGCGTCCCATGTACTCATCGTCACTGCGGGTATCAAGGATGCAGGATTTATTCTGATTCAGTGATCCCAATATAGTGTCCGCGGTGGCTAAAAGCTCCTCTTTCTCTGCTACTTTCAATCGTGATGGAACTGGTGGGGTGACCTCGGTGGTGATGGGAAATCCACCTTGTCTCCAAGCCTGAATTCCGCCATCCAAGACTTGAACATTTGAATGGCCAAAGAATTCCAAAAACCACAGTCCGCGTGCGGCCCTCATCCCCGAGGTCTCCTCGTAAAAAACGACCCTCTTATTTTGGTTTACTCCTCGCATGTCGAAAATGTGCTGAATCATGAAATTGAAGGCCTTGAGGGGGGCCGGACTGGTATCGATGAGGCTTAGACCGAAAAGATCGAAATGGACGGATCCAGGGATATGACCTTGAGCGAATTGTTCTGCGGGTCGGGTGTCAATCAGGCATAAGGAAGGGTCCCCTAAGGTTTGATTCAAGTCGTCCGGGGAGGTCAGTAGCTCCGGACGGGCGTATCCTCCTGATTCCATAAAGGCTCCTATAGCATTACTTCGGTTTTGTCTCAATCCATTTTTTTATGGCCATCATCTGATCCGCTATTGCGGTTTGAGGTGGTATACTTATATTCTAGATTTCGGAAATTTTAACATGTTGAGTAAAAAATCCATCCTTCTTGGTTTGTTGGTGACCTTCTTGATAGCCTCATCCTTCAGCTATCAGCTCGCCCTTCCCAACAGAAAGATCTCTTTCCCCCAGGATCATTTTTCGCACCCAGATTTCAGGACTGAGTGGTGGTATTACACCGGCCATTTGGAGACCGAAACGGGGAGAAGTTATGGCTATCAGGTCACGTTTTTCCGCTATGGTTTACGAGACCGCCAGCAGGCAGAAAGCGGGAGGCTACCCCTGTTTACAGACCTTTACATGGCCCATTTCGCGCTGTCGGATAAGATAGCGAAAAGGTTTGTCTTTCGGGACAGGGTGAACCGAGGACACGATGGAAAAGCAGGTGCATTAAGTACCCGTTATTTGGTCTGGAATGAAGACTGGAAGGTCGAGCTCAAGGGCGAGAGCCACGTGATTACGGTCAAGGATCGGAAAAAGGTTTTGAAGTTGCGTTTGACACCACTCAAGCCGCCAGTTCTTCACGGCCAGAACGGACTCAGCCAAAAGGGAGAAGGAAAAGGTCGAGCTTCCTATTACTATTCGTTGACCCGACTGCAGACGGAGGGAGAGGTGGAGATTGGGGGGAAAAGAGAAAAGGTTCGGGGTCTGAGCTGGATGGATCACGAGTTTGGCAGTGATCAGTTGGGAGAGCATCAGGTGGGATGGGATTGGTTTAGCCTCCAGTTAGAGAACCAAACAGAGATTATGCTGTATCTGATCCGCCGCAAGGATGGTTCGGCGGACTCTTATTCCAGCGGCACACTGGTCTATAAGAATGGAACGGCACGGCATCTCCGCTTGGCGGAATTCCAGGTGGAGGTGTTGCGCAAGTGGAAGAGCCCTCAAAGCGGCGGTACCTATCCCATGGGATGGAAGATCTCGATTCCGGCTGAGGACATTAGCTTGGAAGTTGTTCCTTTCTTCTTCGAGCAGGAGCTGGACACGCGAAAGAGTACCCGTGTGACCTACTGGGAAGGAGCCGTCCAAGTCCAGGGGGTCTTCCGGAAAAATTCCGTTGGAGGCCTTGGGTATGTGGAGATGACCGGTTATGCCGGTAGCTTAAAGTAGTAATGGCCAAGGAGTGTGGCTCTTGACCCCGAGCCGAAAAAAACCAGGCAGGATAAGGCGGCGAAAACTATCCCTTATTACCATCCACTGTCTATGATATAGACGCCATGCGCGGCATGCAAAATTTCGGCTCGGGGTTGAAATGGCTGGCCCAAGATCGCACATGGATCACGCATTTTTGTCGGATCGGGGTTTATTTTTACCCCGAACCACAGCACGCCCCATGCGTAAGCGTCGCTCGACCCACCGCTTCGACAGGCTTACGGCCCTGAGGCTCTCGACGGGCGGGGATGAACCACGTGCCAAATTCACCATGAGTAAACGAAGCGTTCCCTATGGCAATCGTTGGAACAGGGTGAATGTTCCGGACTCCCCCTGTGGAGTACTATCCACAACAGAGCTGAGAGGTCTCGACTGAGAGGTTACTCCACAGGGTGCTACAAGGCCACGGGCGCGAGCCCGTGGTACGGGGTTTACGGAAGTTTTAGTGGTGACTCTGAATTATGTCCGCTTGATTTCAGGTGGTCCACCCCGTCGCACAACTTAAGTTCCTCGATTTAGGGTGTTATCCTTAAGTAAGGGGGTCAGAACAATCATCGCCGCAGTAACACAAGAGGAGTTCTGTGCTACGGGGTAATCCCAGCAGAATGTTAAATTGGGTGAGAACCTCATGATGAATCTCGAGACTAAGATCAGGAAAACCATCCAAAAATACGGGATGTTATCGCATGGGGATAGCGTATTGTTAGGGGTATCAGGAGGGCCAGATTCTGTCGCGCTCTTCCACCTGATGTTGGGCCTACGCGAAGAACTCGGCTTGCGAATGGCGGTAGCCCACCTGATCCATGGCCTACGCGGAGATGAAGCTCGGGAGGATGCGCGCTTTGTCGCTCATCTGGCAGACCAATGGGCCATCCCCTTTTATCTTAAGGAAGTCGATCTTCCGCGCGTGAAGTTGGCAAGAGGGAAGGGGAACATGGAGGCCCTCGGCCGTAAGGAACGATACGATTTTTTTGCTCATGTCGCCGAAAACTGCACCCTCAATAAAGTAGCTACGGCACACACGAGGGATGATCAGGCAGAGACTGTGGTCATGTGGTTCCTGCGAGGGAGTGGACGGAGAGGGTTGAGCGGTATCCCACCCGTACGCCACCTCAAGGGCGAGGGTACGGGGCCCTCTGATTCGTTGCTGGTCCGTCCCCTCATTGAGGCCTCTCGCCAAGAAATCTTGGCCTATCTTGGGGATCGAAATCTCGATTATCGGACGGATTCCACCAATCTGGACTGCCGCCTCCTACGCAACTGGACTCGCCACCAACTGCTTCCCCAGCTTAGGGAGAGATTTGATGATGGAGTAAGTGGAAGGTTGGCGCAATTAGCAGAGATCTTTCGTGATGAAGAGAAAATTTTGGCTGAGATCACCCAGCGGAGCCTCGCACGGCTTGGAGGTGATGGGAGCCTCATGGTTGGGGCACTGCTGCGAGAAGACAAGGCGATGCAGCGCAGGCTCATCCGTGCCTGGGTCGAGTCCAACTCCGATAGTCTTCGGGGCATGGCCTTTAGCTATGTTGAAATGGTCCTGGACTTCATGGCTCAGGGTCCATCACAAGGTAGATTGTCTCTGCCCAAGGGTTGGGATCTGGTGAAGGAGTACGATGCCATTCGCCTCGAGAGAACGAGAAGAATAAAGCCTGGCCAGATTTGCTATAGTTATACCCTTCCACGGGAGGGAGCCTTGGTCGTCCCTGAAGCAGGGGTGAGGTTTCAGAGCCTGAGAAGCTCCCATGTTTCACCGGACGCACGACCTCAATACGAATTTGAAGCGTATTTCGATTCTTCTTCGCTCCCGGAACCCCTCACCGTTCGGAACTTCCGCACTGGGGACTGCTTCCAACCCCTGGGGATGACAGGACATAAAAAGGTCAAAGACCTCTTTATCGAAAAGAAGATTCCTCTCTCGGTGCGCTGGACTCTTCCCATACTGGTGGCCGGAGAGGAAGTTATATGGATTCCCCGTTACGGCCGGAGCGAGCTTGCAAAGATGGGGCTAAAGGCAAGAGAGATCTTACAGGTACGGGTTGTGCCCCTCGACGGGTAGATGCTATACATACCCCTTGAAAATATTGATGTTTCCGCTGCGCTAGATATGTTGATCTAAATCTCTGTCTGTGGTAAATGTCGATAAGGTGCCTTCCTTTCCCGGGGGTTCCTTCCAGAGGGAGTTCGATTGAACCAAACAACTAAAAATCTAGCCCTGTGGCTGGTTTTGGGGCTGATGTTTCTCCTGCTCTTTAATGTCTTTACCAGACAGAACAG
>SMUX01129259.1_pt1 | contig 27040 bp, 23 predicted proteins | sample 2456431 | NCBI WGS metagenome assembly SMUX01 (sample SAMN11095930, study PRJNA526329) | marine sediment metagenome | biome: Marine sediment; feature: Surficial sediment; material: Deep marine sediment; isolation source: Hadal surficial sediment | place: Pacific Ocean | collected 2014-11 | depth... | reverse complement strand
CTCGTGGACATGATGTTGGTTTGAGCAAATAGAATTTTACTAGCCCCAGCCTCTTTTACTTCCGCGGTATTCCCCAAAGCCTCCCGTCCCGAGGACGGAACGTTCCATCGTTGCCTGTAAACAATAGACCCAAGGAATAAGCCTTACATGTCACAGATCTACATAATTCACGAAAATGATGAATGGACGGCGCCGCTACGGGCGCAGCTCAATCGTCTGGGGCTTCCGTTCCAGGAATGGTTTTTGGACGATGGACACTTCGACTTGTCGAAGGCACCCCCGGCGGGCGTCTTCTATAATCGCATGAGCGCGTCGTCGCACACACGCGGTCACCGTTACGCGCCAGAATACACAGCCGCCGTATTGGCTTGGCTGGAAGGCCATGGCCGACGAGTGGTCAATTCAAGCCGCGCGTTACAACTCGAGATCAGTAAAGTTGCTCAATATGCAGCGCTAGAGGCGCATGGGATTCGTACGCCACACACGGTGGCTGCCGTTGGCAGCAAGGCGATTATCGATGCCGCACAGGCGTTCGATTGTTCCTTTATCACTAAACACAATCGCGCCGGCAAAGGACTGGGGGTTAAGCTTTTCAAGAACACCGAAGCGCTTAAAGAATATGTGCACGGTCCTGATTTCGAGGTACCAATCGACGGTATCACGCTTGTACAACAGTACATAGAGTCACCGGAATTGTTTATCACGCGCTGCGAGTTTGTTGGTGGCAAGTTTCTCTATGCGGTGCGCGTCGATACGTCGGAGGGCTTCGAGCTATGCCCGGCTGACGATTGCCAGATCGACGACGCCTACTGCCCGACGACCGAGATAAACAAGTCGAAGTTCGAAATCATCACGGATTTCGTGCACCCCATCATTGAGCGCTACGAGCGTTTCCTCAAGGCCAATGGCATCGACATTGCCGGTATTGAATTTATCATCGATCGTAATGACAACATTTTTACGTACGATATCAATACCAATACAAACTACAACGCCCGGGCAGAAACCAAGGCAATAGCCCCGGGGATGTACGTGATAGCAGCCTACCTCGGCAGTGAACTGGGGCGCCACGGTGCGGCCAGGGGAGAAAAGTTAGAAGCAGCGAGTGCTTAAGCAGGCGACGATTCGACGAGCACATCGACGCGTTGAACCATGTTGTTACCCATGCCCTGGAAATTCCAGGCCTGGTTGATGGGTTGAGTATTATTCTCGGCGTCGGTGGCACGCACACACAGCACATGTCGGCCGCATTCCGCTCGCCAACTGAAAGACCAGGCCTGCCATGCGTAGCCGAGAGTTTGCGGCTCTAGCTCAGCCGGCAACCAGGTGATGCCAGTGTCCATACTAACCTCGACACTCGTGACGCTTGATCGGCCCGCCCACGCCCTTCCCATCAGCTTCACCGGGCCTGCTTTTACCAATCGTTGGCGCGTTTGCCAATCTGGGATGCCGGGAGGCACCATGAGGGCCCGTACCTTCATTAGCGTAACGGGTTCACCCTGTTCGTCCTCAGTCTGCGTGTATCGATAGGCCTTTTCCATATAGTGTCCCTTGAAGGGCGCCGCCACCGCTTCGATACGGCTGAGCCACTTAACGTTGCCCATACCGTACCAACCCGGTAGCACTAGACGTAGTGGATAACCATGCTGTGGTTGCAAGGGCTCGCCATTCATCGCGTAGACCAACAACACCTCTTCGCGCATCGCATCTTCAACCGTCAAGCTACGTTGATAATAATGGACTTCGTCATCCTCGACACCTTGATCTAGGCCAGTAAAGACAATTTCCACTGCCTCAGCATCCACCCTCACTTCGGTCAAGATTCTACGCAATGGTGTACCGGTCCATTCCGCCGTTCCAAGCGCTTCGGTAAACCACGGTTGACTCACATAACGGGGTTCAAGCAAGGCGCGTCCATTGCCAGCGCATTCCATGGTGATGGTCTGGGTCACCGCAGGGCGTTTAATAATCTCGTCAAGACTTAGCGCTATCGGATTCGCAACCAATCCATTTACAGTTAGCTGCCAGGTCTCGGCGTGTACATCGGGGATGTCAAAGTGTGAGAGCAAATAGTGCATACCCACAGGGGTGACCGCATAACGAAGTGCTTCAAGCGGCATGCCTCGATTACGCGAAGCGAGCTGCACCTCCTCTTTATAGAATCTTCCATCAGCACTGTGACTCTTGCCATCAGCGATTTCTGGGAAGCGTTTTCCCTTTTTATCTGGTACTTTCACGTCATATCCGTGCCGGTGTCGTCAGGGCCGCCCGAATGTGCTCGTGCAGGCGGGCGATGTAGGCAGGCCCCACTTCGCAACAACCGCCGACAATTCACGCGCCTGCCTTGATGTAATCCTGGTGAACCGCCTGCACGATGTCTGGAGCACTTATCACTGCATACGCTGACCAAAGGGTGTTTGTCCCCTGCACGCCACGACGGCGAAGCTCCTACCCCATACCGCCGTCCAGGAGCATGACACCCTGAGACAATGAAACCTCTGGTACTACCTTCACCTAAAATACTCGCTCCTGAATTATCGCACCAGCTTTCGACTTTCTGAATACACACGCAGGCTAGGCACCCTTCCCGCCCGCAAATCGTTCTGGATACGCTGCCAATACTCTGTCGTCAAGAGATCGCCATGGACTTCACGAAAAAGCTCGACCAACGGTCTATTCGGAATTCTCAGGCCTGCTTCGATTTCCTCCGGTAGGAAAACGACACCATCTTCAAAATACCAGTTTGGTGCGTCCTCTTCGCCGTAGACAACATCTTGGTTGGTTCTGATCTTAACATCGACAAACGGTTCCAATGCATCATAGTCATACAGAAACACCTTCAACATCCGGCTAACGCCATAATTTCTAGCGTCGAGATCCTTGTTGAAAATGTTTGCTGCCGCATTGTTCTTAATACAGTACCCCAGATTGACAATCGCAATCTCTGCGTCTGTTGGTGAGGCAGTTTCTAGAAAGACCGGCAGAGGTGTCATTCTGCGCTGGACGATTAGGTATTTGAAAACTACGGCGTCACCTTGTAAGAAAACACTTTTGCTAGCTTCCCGCAGAAGCTCTTCGAGTAGCGTCGGATCGAACCAAGCTTCGTCAAGCTTGAGATTGTAATAGATAATATTGTCCAACATGCTACCGGTGCGGTTGATTTCATGGACTCTGCCATATTTTTGCAATACAAAGTCTATCCCTTCGAACTTCCCCCACTTGTAATTAGCGGTGGGTTTATCGCGAATTACCTTAAGGTTATACGCAGAGGTAGGGGCCGAAAATCCAATTGCAACCGTGCCTCGAAAACCGATAGCCGTTTCCAAAACCTCATTTGTCCTAGCCAACTCATCTTGCAGCTCACTCATTACAGCAACTTTGCCAACGTGGTTGAAACCGATCGTCGAATAATGCAGCCCCAACGGCCGCTTGGGCATGATGCTATGGAGGAAAGTCGCGAGTTCATGGTAGTAGGGATTCGTCACGTGAAAGTTTGCGAGCGTCGAGCTAAAAAGATTGTGGGCATCGGCCTCGGTATTCAGAACCGCATCGACGTAGATACCATTGTCATCGTTTAACAGGGCGATGATGAGCGGAACAAGACTTCCCCGCTCCAAGACTATGCGTCCTACGATATATACACCGCGATTTCGATAGAAACCGGCATCTATCACCTCGATGTGTTGGATAGCTTGAACTTGATCGCGACGACTAAGAATATAATTGACCCGTTCTGCAACCAATGTAGCGTCCTTGGCGAAATTTCTATATAGCGTCGAGAATTTGGGGACCTTCAGAATTTTGGTGATCGTCTCCGCGCTTATTTCATCCCCACCCGGAAAACTATGGTAAACGTTGGCGGGAAGCTCAGAGGCCATATTGCTCGAGGTGCCAAAGGCGTATTCGACCGGCTTCCATTCGCCTTGGTCAATTTTTCGCCGTACCGAGTGGCTATACGCAAATGCAAGATCCGCTTCATAGCGACCTTCTATAAGCGGCATGTAGTACGCTTGCACCTCGTCCCAGAGATGCTCGTTCTCGGCGACGAGCGGAAAGGCTTCCTTTATCTCGAGACCAAGGTCATAGATGCTTACGCTGTACATGGAAAGTCTTTTCTTGCTTAGCGCGAGCGAGGTTCTTGGGTCTCGCTGCTCAAACGCCTTCTTGGCTAAATCGGGAATACGTCGAGATTCAAAATAATAGGTCTCGAACTCTTGCAATATCCATCTCGCGGTCAGTTCGATCTTCTCGGATTCCGATTTCGTACGTGAGATCAAGTTTGCGTACCCGACCTTATCGGTTGACGCAGCCTTCTGTAATGAGGATCGCTCGGTCATTGTGTGTGGGAACCTACGGAGTTAGTGGTTTTCCAAATACTGTCGCCAGGGCATCCAATAGTACTTTTCCCAACCTTTACTTACGTCATCAAAATCATGGTCCGGGACATCTAGGTGTACCAGATCAATACGTCCTTGTTTGCCCTCCGGTATGAAGGTCAAGATTAAAGTGGAATCAGGGTCATCAATTCTAAATGCGGTCGATCGCCATGATTGCACGATAAGCCTTGGGCTAATCACAGCCAAGACGGTCCCCGTGAGTACGCCATCAAAAGCTCGAAAGTCAGCGCCTGCCTCGGTCCCGATAGTCACTGCCGCCCCCGTAATCGCTCCGTGCTCGGCCGGGTCGAGATAGGCATCAAACAGTGCATCGGCCGCCGCCGGTAATACTACGCTTTGTTGGATTACGCTTCGCATCAAGAGGGTTTAAACAGGTTTTTGACCTCCGGCTTTGTTACCTTGCCCATAGCATTACGCGGTAGATCATCGATGCTTTTGCGAGCTTCTCGAGCAATTGGCGGCTCTGCATGCCTTAGAGAATTTCGATATCTGCGATTATCGAGGCAGTATAGTTGCCATGATGATAGTGACGATAATTGTGATTCACATAGGTGACAACTATCTCTCTGCCATCATGCTCTCGATATTCGGCACAATAAACTAACACCCAAAGTTACCACACAGTCTTGACATTTTGTGTGGTAACTGTTACCACACAATCTCTGGGTTTTGTGTGGTAACGCGAAAATGAACATCCAGCGCTACAGCGTCCAAATACAGGCAGTCTACTCCGAGCTAGTCGAGCTGCTACAAATAGCAGAAATCGAGGGGCTCATGGAGCAAGAGGGCTCCTTCGTCAAACGCACAATCAAAGGTAATCCCTATTGGTATCTCAGGCGTCGGATAGGGAACCGCATCCATGAACGCTATATCGGACCCGAAACTATCGAGCTGCTGTCGCAAATGAAGAAGCTCAAAACGCAAGCCATGGAAGCAAAAGACGTCGCAAAAAGACGGCGGGCGCTTATCCGGCAGCTCCGATCCGCCGGCTACCCCATGACCGACCGCCGCACTGGGCGAGTGCTCGAAGAGTTAGCTCTCGCGGGTGTGTTCCGATTAAACGGTACATTGGTCGGTACCCATGCTTTCCGCTGCTATTCCGCGCTACTGGGCGTGCGACTAGAACAACAGCTTGCGTTAACCGGCGATGTAGACATTGCGCAGGATACATCTGTCTCGCTCGGCGTTACGGACACCGCCGACCCACAACTTGGTGAAGCCCTAGCGAAAGCCGAAAAGTTCATCGAGATACCAGCTCTAAATCCGAAGAGCCCCCCCACTAGCTGGCGGACAACAGATCAAGAACTTCGGGTCGATGTGCTGGCTCCGCTCGTCGGCAAATCCAGAAGAGTCGCGCTTGAGCTGCCAAGCCTAGGGGCACACGCCAAGCCCCTCCGATTTCTTGACTTCCTATTAGCCGACACCATGCGTGCGGCGGTGCTCACAGGCAGCGGGGTACTTGTACGCGTACCGACACCCGAGCGGTATGCACTCCACAAGCTGATCATCGCCCAACGTCGCAACACCACCGCACGAGACAAGGCGCAGAAAGATCTAGCGCAAGCCCAAACGTTACTCGAAGTGCTGCTGGAAGACCGGCCAGACGATGTAAAGGATGCTTGGGCTGACCTCGTTGACCGAGGTCGAAAGTGGAAGTCGGAAGCTATGAAGTCGGTCAGACGGCTACCGAAACCAATGCAGGAGCCATTCCGTTGAGCTAGCAGTTGAAGAGCTTCTTGACCTCTGGCTTTGTTACCTTGCCCATAGCATTACGCGGTAGATCATCGACTGTCTTCATGCGGGTAGGGATTTTGTACGGAGCCAGACGCGCCTTGGCCCACTCGCGGAGTTGATCAAGATCGAACGACTCCGCCTGTTCGACAACAATGGCGACGCAAACGCGCTCGCCCCATTCTTCATCATCTACACCCACCACCGCACACTCCTTGATGATTGGATGGGTTCGCAGCACTTCTTCGATATCCAAGGCAGAGACTTTGTATCCACCGGTCTTAATGATGTCCACGGATTCGCGGCCAAGGATTCTATAGTAGCCATTCTCAACCGTGGCGACATCACCAGTGCGGAACCAGTCGCGATGAAATGAATCGCGGGTAGCATCCGGCTTGCGCCAATACTCGATAAAAACGTTCGCACCCCGTACTTCGATTTCACCCGACCTACCCAGCCGTCTGATCCGTCTACCACGATCACTCACAAGTCTGACTTCAACCCCCGGGAGGGGTGTGCCAACAAAACCTGGCCGGCGCTCACCATCTAATAGATTCGCCAAGGCCATACCTATCTCGGTCATACCGTAGCGCTCTAGTAGGGTATGGCCCGAGATTTCCCGCCATTGCTCAAAGACACTGGCCGGTAGTGCGGCCGAGCCAGATATCATTAGACGCAGACGCTTACAAGCACGCGACATCTGTTTCTGCTCATCAGAAGATGCGGCTTCCCACGCCGCGATCAATCGCACGTAAATGGTCGGGACTGCCATGAACAAAGTGATGCCGCCCTCCAGAAAACGTCGCCATACACGCTCGGCATCGAACTTGGGTAGCATTTCGCAACGTGCACCTGCCCACAAGGCGCATAGCAACGCATTCACGATGCCATGGGTGTGATGCAACGGTAGTACGTGCAAGATGTGGTCATCGGGCTTCCACGCCCAAGCGACGATCAAGGTTTCTATCTGTGCCTGCAGATTCGTATGGCTGATAACAACCCCTTTTGGCTTGCCAGTGGTACCACTCGTGTAGAGCATCATTGCACGGCGCTCGACCGTGACATCGGGCAGTGGTCGTGCGTCCATTTTCAGCGCCGCCGAGACAAGAACGAATCGAATATTCCTTGCGTCTGCCAGTGGTCGCAGTGTCTTGGCGAATTCGGCATCGGAGATAATGATCTTAGGCTCGCTATCAGCCAGCAGGTACTCAATCTCGGGCGACGGATAAGAGAGACAAATCGGAACCGCAACGCCACCCGCAAGCCAGATACCCCATTGCGTGGCTACGTACTCAAAGGCCGAAGCCACCATGAAAGGAATGCGCGCCTGTTGCAGGTCCGGTTCGCCGTCCAACAGATAAGAAGCGATCTGTCTCGCATTCACCAGGAGATCGGCATAACTATGACTACCCTGACCATCGATAATCGCGATCTGATCATCGTGCTCAAGGGCACGCTGTACCAACGGAAGACTGGTGCCGAACACGTTACGCCCCGTCCCCTGCCCGTCGCTAGGCGGCTAGTGCAAACTTTCTTTGCTCTAAGCTCGCCATGAGGGTGCTGACCTGAGCGTCGCTTAGTCCCATCAATGGTGGTCTCAGGGCACACCAGGATGGATCATTTCTGAAATTTGCGATGATCTGCTTGAGAGCCGGGATCATCGGATAACCATCGATCATCTTGCGTAGGCTGGACACATCGCCTTGGAGCGTTTCCGCCTCCGGCGTTTGCCAGTGGTCGTATAGGTTGCGGATCGCGCTGGCATTAACGTTGGCGGTCGCGGTGATACAGCCGGCACCACCGGCGCGCAGCGCCGGCAACAAGAACACCTCTGATCCCGGGAAAACATCGAGACCTGGAAACTGCTTGAGGACTGATTGTGTGTTGCTCCAGTCGCCCGAACTGTCTTTGAGACCAATGACAATAGATGGATAAGCCTTGACCAGGCGCTCTATCAAATCGAGGCTGTAACACACGACTGCAATACCTGGGAAGTGATAGAGGTAGATACGCAATCGATCATCGCCGACGCGTTCGATCACTTCTGCGATATGCGCGAAAAGACCGTCTTCATTCACGGCCTTGTAATAGAACGGCGGCAACAGTAACACACCACCACAACCGTTCTGCACAGCATGACTCGTGAGTTGCACGGTGTCGGTAAGCGAACAACAACCGGTACCCGGCATAAGCAAGTCGGGACGAATACCGTCACCAACCAGCGCATCGAGTAGTTGCATGCGCTCACCCACCGAGAGTGAGTTCGCTTCACTGGTGGTGCCAAAAACCGCTAAGCCATTGACGCCTTGCTCCAGTAGCCAGCGGCAATGTGTGACAAAGCGCCCGGTGTTTGGACTGAGATCCTGCGTAAAGGGCATCAACACCGGCGATAGTACACCGGCGAAAGGTTTGGTGTTTGTCATCGATTGCGTCTCTTGTTTTTGGTAAACCTATGTAAGTTTCAGAATCTAACCGCGCACCTGCTCACGCCGCAATTGCGGTGCCCGAAGCAATCAGGTCTTCAATCTCCTCTTTCGAGTAACCATATTCAGCCAAGATCTCGCGGGTATGTTCGCCAAGGACCGGCGCGCCACGGTCGATGCTCCCTGGTGTGGCTGAAAATTTAACTGGGTGTCCGATCGTCTCGACTTGATCGAGACGGCTATGTGGAACCTTTAATACCATCTCTCGCGCCAGCGTCTGTGGTTCGTTATGCATCTGGGCAATATCCAGCACTGGTCCCGCCGGCACTCCCGCTTCCTCCAGACGCTCAAGCCATTCCGTCACCCTACGCTTCTTGAAGACGGGTGCCAACGCCTCGATGAGTTCCTGCAGGTGCCCCATACGTGCGTCGTTGCTCGAAAATCGAGGGTCGCCTGCAAGCGCTTGGGCATCCAACGCCTGTAGCAGCTTGAGCCAATTGGCCTGATTGGCGGCCCCCACCGTGATCCAGCCATCGGCGGTTTCAAACGCCTGATAGGGCGCGCTGAGCGGGTGCGCCGACCCCATCGGCGCTGACGGCACCCCGGTCGCAAAGGTGATCGCCGACTGCCAATACGTGTGAATGATTCCAGCCTCAAACAACGAGGTATCAACTCGTTGGCCCTCGCCGGTCTTGAGCCGGTGCACATAGGCTGCCAATACCCCCATGGCGGCGAGGATGCCAGCGGTGATGTCGGTTATGGGCGCACCACATTTTACCGGTGGCCGCCCAGGCCCTTCGCCGGTGATGCTCATCAGGCCAGACATGCCCTGAGCAATCAGGTCGAAACCGCCCCGCTCAGCGTATGGGCCGGTCCGACCGAAACCGGACAACTCACAATAGATGAGACCAGGATTAATCTCGCGCAGTGAGTCGTAGCCGAGACCGAGTCGTTCCATCGTGCCCGTACGAAAGTTTTCGATTACCACATCGGCTGTTCTAAGCAAACGACGACCAATCTCTTGGCCCCGCTCGCACTTTAGGTCAATGGCGATACCCCATTTGTTGCGATTCATCACTAGAAAGGCAGCGGCTTCACCATCGACTTCCGGTGGCACCATACGACGGGTGTCGTCACCGCCAGGGACCTTTTCAATTTTAATCACCCGGGCACCCATGTCTGCCAACATAAGGCCGCATGTTGGCCCCGCCATGATATGACCAAGCTCAAACACTTTGACGCCTGCCAGCGGCCCCATTGCTAGCGCCCCCCGAACTCCGGCTTTACCTTATCGAGGAATGCGCGATATCCAATCTGGAAGTCCTCGGTGCCAAAACACGCAAACCCTTCATCAATCTCTTCATCGGTCAGCGGCGTAGATTCGGCGAGCCGATTTATAAATTTTTTGTGCCATCGCGCAACCAAGGGTGCGCCCTCGGCAATGCGCTGGGCAGCTGCATAGGCCTCACCCTCAACTTGGTCATCAGCCACGATGCGATTCACCAGACCTTTCTCGCGTGCCTCCTCGGCACCGAACACACGGCCCTCGAGCAAAATCTCCAGTGTCGTGGCCCGCCCAACCAAAGCGAGCAACCCACGCAGTTCTGCGTGCGCCATCACTAGGCCCAGGCGATTAATAGGAATACCAAAACGGCTTGATTCACCACAGATACGCACGTCACAGTTCGCGGCGATCTCCAGTCCACCACCAACACAGATACCCTTGATCATGGCTATCATAGGATGGCGACAGTGTTCCAGCGCCTCGATGGTTCGACGCATGATGGCGCCGTAGGCGCGTGCCTGCACCACGTTGGAGCGCTCATTCTCGAATTCGGAGATATCGTTGCCCGGGGCAAACGCTTTATCGCCAGCCCCACGGACTACGATACATCTAACCTCAGGATCGGCTGAAAGTGTTTTCACTGCCTCGCCGAGCTGCTGCCACATGGGCTTCGTTAGCGCGTTCAGTTTTTCCGGCCGGTTGAGCACCACGGTGGCGATGGTGCCCGTGCGCTGGACTATCAGAGTTTCAGTCATTTTGTCTTTCCTTTGATACGTTACCCACGTTGAGCGTGCTAACGGATCAGAACCCAAGGAGAACTAGGGTATCATCCCAGTATGGTCGGAAGGAAACCAAGGGTTTGATACATGGGTACACTGAGCGGTATCACGATCGGTTTTATCGGCCTCGGTCTTATGGGTCGGCCGATAAGCCTGAACCTACATCGCGCCGGCGCCGAGCTGATTATCTACAATCGCAGCCGCGGCATCGTGGATGAGCTTGTGGGAGTGGGAATCGAAGCGGCGACCTCGCCAAAGGATGTAGCCGAGCGTGCGCCTATTATTGTTTTAATGGTCTCCGACACACCAGCGGTTGAACGCGTCCTGTTTGGCGATGATGGCGTGGCCCAGGGCCTTCAGACTGGGGCCATAGTGATCGATATGGGAACAACCGCCGTCACCGCGACACGAAACTTTGCGCAACAGATAAAGGCAAAGGGGGCGCATTATGTTGATGCGCCGGTCTCCGGTGGTCAGGTCGGCGCCGAGGCGGCAACGCTCGCCATTATGGTCGGCGCCAGCGAAGACGCATTCGCCCGCGCAAAACCAATCTTTAAGGTGTTGGCCAAGAATATTACGCACGTTGGCGAAGGGGGGGCCGGCCAAGTGGCAAAGGCTGCCAATCAAATCATCGTCGGCCTTACCATTGGCGCGGTCGCAGAAGCACTTGCTCTTGCCAAAAGGGCTGGCGTCGATCCGGCGAAGGTACGCCAGGCCCTGGCCGGGGGATTCGCGGCTTCACGCATCCTAGAAGTGCACGGGCTACGCATGGTGGATCAAACGTTCGATCCCGGCGGCAAAGCGACGACACAACGTAAGGATCTTGCGCAGGCCTTGGAACTTGCTCAGCAACTGGGGATGGAGCTACCCGCTACCGCGCTTAACCGCGACCTTTACGATCGGCTTATCGAGATAGGTGGCGGTGAGCTCGATCACAGCGCGCTGATCAAGGTGCTCGAATAGACTTCGATACTCGTCAGGAACAAACCTGTCCCCGCCGACAAATCACTCGTTCGCCCGGCTTACCCGCTGCGCGCATGCTTTTCGTTGAATTTGTCGGTAGGTGCGCGTTTTCGTGCCTCATCTACAAGGTATTCCAGCGCCACTGAAACGCCATTGGCCCGGAATGGAATACCGCTTAACGCGAGCCCCATCTCCACCCCGCTCAAGGTGCCGGCCAGGGTAACGTCATTAAAGTCACCTAAGTGACCGATTCGAAATACCCGCCCTTTGACCTTTCCAAGACCGGTGCCTAACGACATATTAAAGCATTTGAGGACCTGCTCTCGTAACTCATCGGCGTCATATCCCTGCGGTACCATCATCGCCGTCAGTGAACTGCTGTATTCGCTGGGATTCTTGCAGAGCAATTCCAGACCCCATGCCTTAACAGCACGTCGTGTAGCTTCCGCATGACGATCATGACGTGCGAACACGTTGCTCAAACCTTCCTCCAGCAACATATTGATAGCTTCACGTAGTCCGTAGAGCAGATTGGTGGCAGGCGTGTAAGGGAAAAAACCACTCTTATTCGTACCTAGCATATCTTGCCAGTCCCAATAGGAACGCGCCATCGCGGCTGAGTGGCTTGCTGCTAACGCCTTTTCGCTGATGGCGTTCAACCCAAGCCCGGGCGGCAACATCAGGCCCTTTTGCGAACAACCGACAGTAACATCGACCTGCCATTGGTCCATGCGGTAATCGATCGATGCTAACGATGAGATGGTATCGACCAACAGCAGGGCTGGGTGCTTGGCACTATCCATGGCCTGGCGAACGGCGCCGATACGGCTGGTGACGCCGGTAGAGGTTTCATTATGAACAATGGCGACCGCTTTGATTGCGTGCTTGCGATCTTCCGCGAGCTTCGCTTCCAACGTCGCGGGGTCAACGCCGCTACGCCAGTCGCCAGGTACAAAGTCGACATCGAGCCCAAGCCGCTTAGCCATATCGCACCAAAGCATTGCAAAGTGGCCGGTCTCAAACATAAGCAGCCGGTCACCCGGTGATAGTGTATTGCAAAGCGCCGCCTCCCATGCGCCGGTACCGGAGCTCGGAAAGATCACGACTTGTCCCTTTGTTTGAAATATTGACTTCAGGCCATCCAGTAGCTCGCCCGTCAAGCGTGCAAACTCAGGGCCGCGATGATCGATGGTCGGCGCGGCCATCGCCCGCAACACCCGGTCAGGCACGTTGGTAGGGCCGGGGATCTGGAGAAAATGGCGGCCTTCGTGATCAGACATGGTTCGATTATGCCTGGTAACACCGTAATCTAGCAACGGCTGCTGAGGTAAGATGTTATGATTTCAGGCCAATCCTATGAATCTCGAGCACTCGGCCCACATACAAACTCACACCGCGGATACTCGCACCTTGGCTTCGCGTTTCAAACGCGAACTCGAGGGTGAGGTGCTGTTCGACCGTTTCAGCCGCGGACGTTACAGCACAGACGCCTCGATTTATCAGATCGAGCCCATCGGCGTATTGGTACCTCGCAGCGAGCAAGATGTCCGATGCATCATCGGAATTGCGGCAGAAGAAGGTGTACCGATATTGCCGCGGGGTGGTGGCACTTCACAATGTGGCCAAACGGTGGGGCATGCCCTGGTTGTCGATGTTTCTAAATATCTGAACCAAGTGCTGGAGTTCGAGCCCCACGCAAAACGAATTCGTGTTCAGCCGGGCATCGTCCTCGACCAGCTAAATCGATTTCTCAAACCGCACGGTTTGTTCTTCCCGATTGATCCGTCGACGGCTAGCCGCGCCACAATTGGCGGCATGGCCGGCAACAACAGTTGCGGGGCACGCTCTATCCGTTACGGCAATATGGTCCACAATGTGCGTGCCATTGACGCTATCACCGCTGACGGAGAGTGTTGGCACTTCGGTCAAGTGCCGGCAGATCTTAATGAGCTCGCCGGCAATCCAAGTTATCGCGATCTCGTCGAACGCCTACGGCGAATTATTGCCCGCGAGTCCGTCGAGATCGAGACGCGTTTACCGAAACTGCTGCGACGCGTCGGTGGCTACAACATCGATACCATAACAGCAGATGGCCATAACATGGCACAGCTGCTGGTCGGCTCTGAGGGAACGCTGGCATTTTTTACAGAGATCGAACTTGAACTGCAGCCTCTGCCGACCCACAAGGTGCTCGGCATCTGTCAGTTCTCTAGATTCTACGACGCCATGGATGTGACGCGGCACATCGTCACACTGCAACCGGCGGCAGTAGAACTCGTTGATCGCACCATGGTTGATCTAGCACGCGATATTCCCGCTTTCCGCGCCACCGTCGACCAATTGGTTCGCGGTGAGCCTGAGGCGTTGTTGCTCGTCGAGTTCGCCGGCGAAAATCATCACGAACAACTGCGTCATCTTGATGCTTTAGACGAACTCATGAGTTCGCTTGGCTTTGTCGGGGCGGTAACGAAAGTCTCGGACCCCACATTTCAGGGCGCAGTTTGGGAGGTGCGCAAAGCAGGTCTCAACATCATGATGTCCATGAAGGGTGACGGCAAGCCGGTGTCCTTCATCGAAGACTGCGTCGTCGGGTTAGACGACTTGGCCGAATATACTGATCGCTTAAACAAGGTGTTTGCAAAACACGGCACAAGTGGCACTTGGTATGCGCACGCTTCGGTCGGATGCCTGCATGTGCGTCCCATCCTCAATATGAAAACCGAGACCGATGTTCGCAAGATGCGCGCCATCGCGGAAGAGACCTTTGCTATGGTTCGCGAGTACAAAGGGTCCCACTCCGGCGAACATGGTGATGGCATCGTACGATCGGAGTTCCACGAAAAAATGTTCGGACCCAAGATCGTGCGTCTGCTCGAAGAAATCAAGGACAGTTTTGATCCAAAAGGCCTGCTTAATCCCGGCCGTATTGTGCGTCCACCGCGCATGGATGATCGTCGTCTTTTTCGCTACAAACCCAATTACAGGCCGCGAGACATCAAGACCGCATTGGACTGGTCTGAATGGGGTGGCTTGGCTGGCGCAGTTGAGATGTGTAACAACAATGGTGCCTGCCGAAAGTCCGACCCTGGCGTCATGTGTCCATCGTATCGAGTTACCGGCGACGAGCGGCACGTCACCCGCGGACGTGCCAACACGCTTCGCCTCGCTATAACTGGACAGCTTGGCGCAAATGCCCTCACCTCGAGTGCCATGGCTGAAACCATGGATCTGTGTATCGCTTGCAAGGGTTGTAGACGTGAATGTCCCACCGGTGTAGACATGGCTCGCATGAAGACCGAATTCCTCTACCACTATCGCAAGCGCCATGGCCTTCGCACTAGAGATCGCATGATTGCCTATTTGCCACACTACGCACCTTGGGTCGCGAGGCTTGGCCCTTTGCTTAACCTGCGAGATCGACTTCCCGGGCTGAGAAAACTGAGTGAGCTCATGATAGGTTTCAGCGCACGACGCAGCTGGCCTCGGTGGCAGCGCGATTTCTTTTCCGCTAACGCACCGTCAAATACAGCCAACCACAATAACGATTGTGAGGTTGTGCTGTTTGTAGACACATTCAATAACTATTTTGAGCCTGAAAATGCACGCGCTGCGTTGGATGTCTTGACTAAAGCTGGTTATCACGTGCATCTGCCGAGGGCACTAGAGGGCCGGCGACCACTCTGTTGCGGGCGCACACTGTTAAGTGTGGGTCTGGTTGACGAGGCCAAGAAAGAAGCTAAACGTGTTATCGGTGCGTTACGGTCATACGTCGAGCGCGGCATCGCTATCGTGGGGCTTGAACCTTCATGTCTTCTCACACTGCGTGATGAGTTCAAGGCCATGTTGCCGGGGGACGAGAGCAACGCGTTATCCGAGCAAGCGATGTTGTTCGAAGAGTTTATCGCACGCGAAAGCGATGGTGATCACTTAAGACTCTCGCTAGCACCAGTCCAGTGGCCTCGAGCCTTACTACATGGCCACTGCCATCAAAAGGCGTTCGGCGCGATGGCGGCAACTGAACGTACCTTGCGGATGGTACCGGACCTCAAAGTCGAGGTGATCGAGTCGAGCTGCTGTGGCATGGCCGGTGCCTTTGGCTATGAGGTGGAACATTTTGATATTTCTAATCAGATGGGCGAGCTATCACTATTGCCAGCGGTAAGAGCAGCCGCTACTGATACAGTCATCGTTGCCGATGGATTTAGTTGTCGACACCAGATTCGCGACGGCGCGCAGCGTGAAGCTACACACATCGTCCGCATCCTGCAGTCGGCTTTGACCCAATGACGACAGGAAGCCACTGCAATGCATTCAGTTCGATCGAAAGCAGCGATTAGCAATTCCAGGACAGCGCGTCCATGAAAATATCAGCGCTAGCGACCCTACTGACAGCTCTGCTTCTATTTACAAGCGGCCCACTCGCGGGCAATACATTCGATAGGCCCGTCTACCCGCCGTCGACGCCTATGCCGGCACTATCGGTCCGCCATGTGGATCAACTAGTCGTCAATACTTCGGATTTTGAACGAACAGTAGCTAAGAATAAGTGCGAATCTCAAGGAATTCGAGAGATAGTTGAGTTGATGAAGAGTGAAAGATTTGAGGAGCTGTGGATATTTTTGCCTGAAGCTTGTAGCTGGATTGAAATCGGCAGACATGTAACCTCTGGACCTGATGAAGCAACTATTAGAGTCGATAGAACATACCTAGCAAGGGCGATGGTCAGTCATAAGGAACTCCACTTGTATCATTTTCACCCGCTTGCCTATTTCGAGAGGTGCAAGGACAAGATTAGGTGCGATCAATTCTCTCTACCAATCGCGGCAGGCCATATTTCCGAGCAAGGGCTCATATCGAACTTAAGGTACTCTATGCCCAGTGCAGAGGATATATATTTTATGATGGATGTTTCGTGGGAATTCGATCAACGCCGTGGTGATGATGGACGGATCATGAACAATGTTGTAACGCCTTATGGCGTCTTAAGTTATGCTTTAACCGACGCGGGTGAGGAAAAGTTTTTCAAAGAACGAAGTCTTAGAACCGGCGGATTGTATATAAAACTAAAAGCAGCCAACGCGCTGCTGGATGACCAGATAGCTACCATCATCAAGAAGCATCCTAATGATATAAGAGAGGCATTGGAGCAACTTGTACAAAGCCTAAATAGCAAGTATCTTCGAGTCACTTATACGCCTCTCTGACCATCGCAGTGCCAGATGGATACTTCTAGTAAACAAGAAACTATGCTTGAAAAGCATAACGTCTAAGGGCAATGGTAGGCCAACATTTGGCGAACACCGTTACGCAAGGCCTTCCATGACGGTAGGAGGAACATCATGACCCATTGGGTACGGTTTGAGCATCGCGGCGATACGAAGTTCGGTACCCTGCAGAACGACACCATTACGATTCACCTAGGCGATATCTTCACGACTTCGGAGCCAACGTCGGAGACTGTTTCTCTAGATGAGGTTAAGATTCTAACACCGACGGCGGCGTCTAAAATGGTTGCGCTTTGGAACAACTTTCACGCCATGGCTGCCAAGTTCGGCCTGGCAATTCCTGAGGAGCCACTTTACTTTATAAAGTCCACGGGTTCGTTTCTGGCATCCGGCGAAACCATACGACGCCCAGCCTCATATGACGGTCGCGTAGTGTTCGAAGGGGAACTTGGAGTTGTAATCGGGGAAGTTTGCAAGGCGGTTGCCGAGGCTGACGCCAATCGATTTATTTTTGGTTACACCTGTGTCAACGATGTCACCGCTTTCGAGCTAATAAATAAGGATTCGTCCTTTGGGCAGTGGACACGCGCCAAAAGCTTCAATACCTTCGGTCCTTTTGGCCCGATCATCGCGACGGGGCTAGCTCCGGCAGAACTTACGATCAAAACGATCCTGAACGGAGAGGAGCGCCAGAACTACCCCGTAAGCGACATGATCTTCCCGCCAGCGAAACTTGTCAGCCTGATCTCCAAAGATATGACGCTTTTTCCGGGCGATGTCATTACCTGCGGAACCTCACTCGGCGCGGGCTCGATGAAGCCGGGAAGCACTATCGAAGTCGTTATCGACGGTATTGGCTGCCTTAGAAATTCGTTTGAATGAGTGGAAACAATATGTACGTGCTGCCGGTCTATGCCTTAGGGTGGTTGCCCTAGCAGAATGCCAAACCAGGGTCCAATCGAGATCAGAGTCTAAACACCCACAATAGGAGATAGCCATGAAAATATGTGTTATCGGTGCCGGTGCAATCGGCGGATTAATGGGTGCCAAACTCGCCTTGGCCGGCGAGGAGATTACGTTTATCGAACGCGAGGGGCCGTATTTGGCGGCTATCAACAAAAATGGCCTAAAGCTGCTGATGCACGACGGCGAAGAGCTACTAGTGCGCAATTTCAGGGCGATTGCCGACATGGATAAGGCCGGTATGCAAGATCTCGTCATTATCGCCGTCAAAGCGTACCAGATCCCGTCGATCGCACCTGCGATACGGGTGCTTTTCGGGCCAGAGACGGTGGTGTTAACGATCCAGAATGGGATCCCGTGGTGGTACTTCCACAAGCACGGCGGCCAGTTCGATGGCCGGTGTATCGAGGCCGTGGATCCAGGCGGCGAGATCAACGCCAACATCGAGCCCGAGCGGATTATCGGTTGTGTGGTTTACCCGGCGGCGGCAGTGGTTGCGCCCGGCGTAATCAAGCATGTCGAAGGCAACCGCTTCCCCGTGGGTGAGCTAGACGGTTCCCATAGCGACCGGGTGGAAAGAATTTCCCAGACATTGTCGAAAGCGGGGTTTAAGTCCTTTGTGCTAGATGACATCCGTTCTGAAAGCTGGCTGAAGGCCTGGGGCAATTTGTCTTTCAACCCGATCAGCGCTTTAACGCAGGCCACCCTGGTCGACATCTGTCAATTCACCCCCACCCGTGAGCTCGCGGCAAGAATGATGGAAGAGGCTCAGGCGATCGCAAATAAACTCGGTATCCAGTTCCGTCACACGATTGAAAAACGGATCGCCGGAGCCGAAAGCGTGGGTAAACACAAAACGTCGATGCTGCAGGATGTCGAAGCGGGTCGGGAGCTCGAAATCGAGGCGCTGGTGGGCGCCGTGGTAGAGTTGGGAAGGCTCACGCATACGCCGACGCCGCATATCGACGCGATCTACGCGTGTACCAAGCTGCTCGATAAGATTATGCGCGAAGAAAGTGCGGGAGTCGGGTTAAACAACGTGGCCTGATCGCGCGGTCAGCACGCAGTGTCGCCATACAATCGAAAGGCGGACCGGTGGCGCGAAGAGCAGCAGTAAGCACGAAACCTCAATGCGGCGGGACGTAGAGGCAGAGCGCACACTTGCCATCAAGGTCTACCCGGCGCTGGGGTCGAACGAAGGACGCTTACCCTACGCCGACGCCACATATCGATGCGGTGTACGCGTGCGTCGAGCTGGCCGATTAAGTAATGCGCAAAAAAACTGGTGATCGGGCAGCATAGCGTCCCCGCTAATGGGCAGTCCAGGACCCCGCGGAGGGATGTGTGCTGCTAGCGGACAGTGGCAACGCGGCGCAGATCAAGCGCTCACATAAAAATCAGATCAACTACCCGTCATTGCCCGTGTTTTTGTCACGTTGTCTCCAAGTCCGTACAAAGTCGGCAATTACCATGCCCAGAACGCCAATAATGATGATCCAAAGCGGAATAGATTCTATCCTCAGGGCGTAATACCCCAAGAAAACAACGACCATCACTATGGCCATTACCCCGCTGATTAGTGTAAACATGAAACGTCGATGCCTCCGTCAGTTTTCAATAACTTTTGTGAGCCAGCGGGCCGTCCGCAACAGCCGGGCGTCGTCGCCTTTCGGCCCGACCAGTTGCACGCCTATTGGCATGCCGCTTGCCCCTTGCAGCAGTGGGAGCGTAATCGCGGGTGTCCCGCACAGCGTCCATATCGTGCAGAAAATCGGACTGCCCGTCGACTCCAGACCAATGGGCGCCTCGCCGGTGGTCGCCGGCGTTACAATAGCGTCATACTTCTCGAAGATCTGAGCAAGTACGCCGTTTAAAACACTAACCTGACCCACCGCGTCGTTGTAATCCACAGCCAGGCAGCTCTGCCCGCGCTCTATCATCTCGCACAGAATGGCACTCAGCTTATCCTTGCCGTTCTCATACTCACGCTTGAAGCTCCTGGCAAGGTCCGCTTCCATGATTGTACGATGCCACGATATTGCGTCATTGAACATAGCCGGTAGCGTGACCTCCGCGATATTCTCACCAAGGTGCTCGACCAGATCCACAAACGCTGCCTGTGTGTCCTTATCGGCGTGGTCCCACACCGGCGTCTTGACGAAGGCCAGCTCCGGTGGCACCGGTGGCTCCTGGACCATGGTCTCGATGAGCTTCGGTCGTGCCCGCGGCCGTGTATCGGGATCGTGTTCGTCGAAGGCCATGAGCTGCTCTGTAATCAACGCCACATCCTCAATGGTGCGCCCAAAGACCCCGACCTGGTCCAACGGGCGCGACTGCTGTAGTACAAGATGCCGCGAAATGAGACCGTGGGTTGGTTTGTATCCGCAGACACCGCAATACGAGGCGGGCCGTATGACCGATCCATTGGTTTGGGTGCCAATAGCGAGTGGCGCCATGTGCGCTGCCACGGCCGCGGCCGAGCCGCTGCCGGAACCCCCCGGGGTACGCGCCGGATCGTGCGGGTTGGTCGTCTTGCCCGGCGCATAGACCGCCAGCTCCGCGGTGACGGTCTTGCCCATGATGACCGCGCCCGCCGCGCGCAGCAGTGACACCACGGTCGCATCGATGGCAGGCTTGCGGCCAACGTGCAGCACCGTGCCGTCTTCGGTTGGCATGTCGTCGGTGTCGAAGATATCCTTGACGCCGACGGGAACACCGTGCAGCGGGCTTAGGGCTTCGCCTTTCCGCAATGCAAGGTCGGCATCGCGCGCCTGCTTCAAGGCATGCTCCGGGTCCAGGAAGGCCCAGGCGCGGACCGTATCCTCAACGTCGGCGATGTGGTCAAGGCAAGCCTGCACTAGCTGCTCCGACGTAATCTCGCCGGCGCGAATTGCCTCGGCCGCCTCGACGGCGTTTAAGCGAATCAGCTCCACCGGTTATTCGATGTTATTGCTAGCGGTCTACAAACGCAACGGCATGTATGGCGCTCGTTCTTGCAAATAGGCAGGGATAACATCACAAAATCACCGCCCGTCACTACCTGACCGAGTAGATATGTTCAGGCAACCACAGCGCGAGGGCCGGAAAATTATACAGGATCACCATGGCGAACAGCACCACTATGATGAACGGGAAGCACCCCTTGAAGATCTCTATGAGTTGAACTTCGGGCGGAGCTACCCCTTTGAGGTAATACGCCGCCATCGCCATCGGCGGCGTCATGAACGAGGTCTGCAGATTAAGGGCCACCAGGATACCGAAGAACACCGGGTCAATGCCAAAGACGTCAAGCAGCGGCAGGAAGATCGGCACGAAGATGATGATGATCTCGCTCCACTCCAACGGCCAGCCGAGCAGAAAAATAATGAGCTGCGCGAGGATAAGGAACGATACGGTCGGGTTCATCAAGCCGCCGAACGACAAATCTATGCTCGTCACGAATTCCCTGATGACTTCATGGCCGCCGAGGTAGGAAAACACCGACGAGAACGTCCAGGAACCGACAAACAGCCAGCACACCATGGCCGAAGTGCGCACCGTAAGATAAACGGATTCCGTGAGGGTCTCCTTTCGTAAGCCGCGCCAGCCAAGGCCTGCCAGCAAGCCGACGTAGAAACCGATCTCGAGCGCGTATTTGGTTATCTCCTTTTCCTCGAGCAGGAGATACGCGATAAGCAGATAGAGCGCGCCGAGTGCCAATCCGGCAACGCCACCGAGCCCGGTAGAGCGCATCAAGGCGCGACCGGCTGCCGTCTTTGGCTGAAGCCACGCAAGCATCGATGACCACCCACCGAAAAAACGAAGGCCGGCGGCGACGGCAAGGCTGATGATGATGCTAAGACCCGGCCCCCCCGGCAACGCCCGGTTTTCCGGCAGCGACGAGCCGATGATGTCTATGTTTTCCATCATCCGCAACACGAAATATGGGGAAACATACAGCACGAGCACGATCAGACCGCCAACGGCAATGGTTCCCAACCAGCCGATTTCCGGGCGGCCGTATTTTTCGACCCAATCAGGGGTCTCTTTTCCGCTGAGAATCTCGCCGATGCGATAACTCACGGCCAACACCAGGCCACCAAAAGCGCCCACCGCGGCCGCCTCTGTCGGCGAGGCGAAGCCAAACAGGATGGCGCCGAGGACGGACATGATCAAAAGCGCGAGCGGCAGGAAGGACGTCAGTACCATCACGAGCAGCACCCGCGTGGGAATATCTGTCTGCTCCTTGGGCGGCTTCGGCGCCAAGCTGGGATTGAGCAAGGCCCGTGTTATCACGTAGATCATGTAAAGCCCCGCCAGCATCACGCCCGGGAACATGGCGGCGGCATACATCTTGACTACAGAGGTGGCGGTCGTCGCCGCATAGACGATCAGCATGATACTCGGCGGAATCAGAATCCCAAGACAGCCACCGGCGCAAATGACGCCGGTGGCGAACTTGCGGTCATAACCGGCTTTCAGCAACGCCGGCAAAGCCAGCAGTCCCATCAGCGTCACGACGGCACCGATGATGCCGACGGCGGTGGCGAACAGCGCGCAGGTCAGGAGCGCCGCCACGGCCATGGATGCGGGCACGGCGCGGGCCGCAATATTGAGACTGTAAAACAGCCGATCGACAATGTTGGCGCGCTCGACGATGTAACCCATGAACAGGAACAACGGTACCGCGACCAGTACGTCGTTGACCATCACCGAGTAGGTCTGATTCACCAGCAGGTCGAAGATATTGTTATCAAGGACAGACTGGTCGGGGGTGTAATAAGCGTAGAAGCCGAACCCGAGGCCCATCGCGACCAGCGTGAAAGCGATGGGGAAACCCAGCATAATCGTAATCAGTAGTATCCCCAGCATGAACAGGGCGATTTGCGGGTCAGTCATTTTGCGCCCCTTCGCGCTCGCGCTCCCGACGTATCGCGACCTCGGTCTCCTCCACGTCGTGCAACCGTTGCGGCCACTTACCATGTTTCAGACACGACACGCAGCGCAGCGCTTCCGCCAGCCCCTGCAGCAGCACAAGGAATGCGGCGATCGGAAGAAGCGTCTTCAACGGAGCCACCGGTACGCCGGCGGGGCTGTTGATGCTGATCTCCCCCGGTGGTCCACCCGGACCCCAAGGCCGGTAGCTCCAGGACTCGGCGGCATAATCGGCGCCGGCATAGATCAACGCCGCCATCCCCGGGAACAGAAAAAGGATAAGCAGTGTAAGCTCGATCACCGCCTGGACGCGCACCGGCCACAGCCGATAGAGCACGTCCCCGCGCACGTGCGCGTCCCGGGAAAGGGCATAGGCCCCCGCCATCATGAACATGGCCCCGTACATCGTATAGCTTATGTCAAACGCCCATGCGGTCGGATCTCTCAGCGCCTTGCGGACGAACACCTCGTACACGTAGGCAAGCGTGAGCACCAGGATGCACCAGGCGAAGGCCTTTCCCACCAACGCGCTCAAGCGGTCGATGACGAGCGGAAATCGATCCATTGTCTTGTTCTCAAACGGGGCTCGGGTGAGACCTTAAAAGAGCCGGGGCGGCGCTTGCTGCGCCGCCCCGAACCCAGTTGCTTCCGTTAACTATGAACTGTATCCGTTAGAAGCCGAGCTCGTTCGGAAAATAATGCTCGTAGGCAAGCTTATAGTCGCACTGGTTAAGAAGATAATAGTAGGCTGCCCGGTGGGCAAATTCCTTCTGCGACTTCAAGACCTTCTTGAAGAACGGGTCCTCGCCCTCGAGCTTGGCGATCATCACGTCCCACGCCTCGAGCTCCCTGGCCAGGATCGAGTCCGGCGTGCGGTAGACTTTGACGCCCGCCTTGTCTTGCAGCCACTGCAGGTCATTGGAGTAGCTGTCGATCCCCAGCCAGAAGTTGGTCGAGGACGCCGCTGCCGCCGCGTGCTTCAGGATCGCCTTGTGCTCCTTCGGCAGCTTGTCGTACTTCGTCTTGTTGAAGATGATCTCGAAGAACTCTGCCGCCTGGTGGTAGCTGCTCAACATGTAGACCTTGCTGACGTCGTGGGCACCGAAGCTTTTGTCGGACGTCGGGTTGTTGAACTCAAACGCCTCGATTACGCCGCGCTCCAGTGCCGGCACGATCTCACCGCCGGGAAGCTGGGTTACCTTGAGCCCCATTTCCTGCATCAGGTCGGCCGCCAAACCGACGGTGCGGTACTTGAGACCGATCAGATCCTTGACGCTCTTGATCTCCTTCTTGAACCAACCGAGCGGCTGGGTCGGCATGGGCATGGCGAAAAACCCGACGGTGTTGATCCCCAGCTTGCTGATCAGGTCGTCATAGAGCTCCTGGCCACCACCGTTATGAATCCAGGCCAGGCCGAGGTGGGCATCTTGACCAAAGACGGGGCCGGTGCCAAACAACGAAGCGACTTTGCTCTTGCCGTACCAATACACGGTCACCCCGTGGCCACCATCGAGCACGCCCTTGTGGACGGCGTCTTGCACGCGGAATGACTTCACCACCGCGCCGGAGACTAGATAGTTGATCTTTAGGCGGCCACCCCCCATGGCGTTGACCGAGTCAACGTACTGCATGGCCATATCGTTGAAGATATCCTTTGCGCCCCAGGCACCTTGCATCTTCAAGGTAACCGTCTGCGCCCGGGATACCATGGGAAAGCCCAAGGTTGCTGCGCCAGCTACACCAGCTGCCGTAGCCGCACCGGCTCTGAGAAACTTGCGCCGGCTGGTCTTCGTTGTTGCCTTGCTCGTATCGCGTTTCTTCATCAGTTCACCCTCCTGTAAGGATCATCACTACTTAATTTATTCAAACGGTGTACGACCAACTACAACTACCGCCCTCTCTCCGCTAAGCTACGTCAGGCATGCGCTCAACGCGGCTGCTTGACACAGGTCTTACGGATTTTGAGAGTCTTGGTCACCCCTCCTTTGCGTGGTGCCACGCGGGAATTGTTGTTGTCGCGCCGCCTCAAACCCAGGCAAACGAGGTATCTCGTATACCACATATCACCTCACCGAGACAAATTAGACTTTGCCCACAAAAATGTCGGCAGCTATACGCCTCCACAACCCTTCGTTGCAACGCAACATGGGCCTTGCGTTCGATACCAGCTATCTATGTTTTAACGCTTTGCGCCCCTAGACACTAGGCGACCCGGTCACGCGGTTCGCGGCCCGCCAACACCGCATCGAGATTGTCCAGCGCCCTAAAACCCATGGCATCTCGCGTCTCGCGAGTGGCGCTGCCGATATGAGGCAGCAAAAAGGTGTTGCTGAGCTGCGCGAACGCCGGGTCGATGTTGGGCTCATGGTCATAGACATCGAGCCCGGCCGCGGCCAGCTTTCCTGATCGCAGTGCCGCCATCAAGGCCGCCTCGTCGACGATACTGCCACGCGCGGCATTAACCACGATGGCGCCATCCGGCAGCAGCGCTATCCGTTCGGCGTTGAGCAAGCGCTGCGTTTCAGCCGTGGCCGGACAATGCAGGGCGAGGAAATCACAATGGGGTAACAGCGCCTCGGGGGTTTGGTGATAGGTAGCACCCGCTTCTTGTTCTGGCGGTAGGCGACGGCGGTTATGGTAATGAATGGCCATGTCGAAACCGCGGGCACGTTGTGCGGTTACCCGACCCACCTGGCCCATGCCGATAATACCAAGCCGCTTGCCGGTTACCTGGGTGCCAACCATGAAACTCGGACTCCAGGTGTTCCATTCACCCGCACGTACCAACCGCTCACCTTCGCTGGCACGCCGGGCTGCGCCGAGCAGCAACAATATCGTAACCTCAGCCGTCGCATCGGCCAGCACACCGGGTGTGTTGGTAACGGCAATCCCGCGCTCGCGCGCTGCATCGAGATCGACATGATCAACACCCACGGACACATTCGCAATCACTCGAATCGTATCGGGCAGGCGCGCTATTACATCAGCCGACAATCCATCGGTGGGGCACGCTACGATGGCGGCAGCCGCGGATGCCAATGCTATTAGTTCGTCGTTGGTGTAGGCCCGATCTTCGTCGTTGAACCGTGGGTTGTAGTCACGGCGAAGCCGGTCTTCGACGGCTTGGGGTAGTTTGCGGGTCACCAGGACAACGGGATTGCTGGTCATTTGCAGTCTCAATGGCTAATGATCGGGAGTCCGGATTCTGCTCGGGAACCCAGTCGCTGACAAGCGTTGTCCCTTGAACAGCCGCATGTGGCGCAGCATCGACGTGGGCGCCGGGGGTCATTTAGGCCTCGCCACGCGCGGGATAATCTTTCTCGACAATGAAATCGATCGCCGCCAGGATCTCCTTGAAATGGGGGCGGGCAAACGGCATCGTTGCAATAGACGATGCGTAAAGCATCTGATCCGGCCTCACCAAAAACAGCCCCGGTTCGCTGAACTGATCGGGCTCGACCACGCCGGCCGAGGTCTTGCCGCGGCTGCTGGAGATGTATAAGCCCCACTCACGGGCCGCCGCCATGCTAAGACCATAACCGATAGGGGTGTTTGCAAGTTTCCATTCATCTTTGGCCGTTTGCGCCCGCTCCTTGCTGTCGCCACTAATGGCAATAACCTCGACCCCTCGTTTCTTAAATTCATCAATGTTGCGGTCTAGCTCCGAAAGATATGGCCTACAGATAGGACAGTGAAGGCCGCGGTAGGCGACGATCATGGTAAAGTTCTCAGGACTTTGGTCCGACAAACGCCACTTTCCGCCTTCCAGCGTATCTAGTTCCAGGTCAGGTGTGTTCATTCGCGGCTTTAACATAGCCATGATGCTCTCCTTCAGTTAGAAATCCTTTCATGCCCAATGAGATATCAAACCTCGCCCAGCTCAGCGCGAACGAGTACGGCTTCATTCGCTAGCGCGTGCAGCTTGCCGCGGGTGCCGTCACGCGGAAGCGGCACCATGCCGCAATTTGTACAGGGCATAATGTGGTCGGCTGGCACGTAGCACATGGCGTCGTGGATGGCCACGGCTACTTCTTCCGGTGACTCGCTGTGATTCGTGGCAACGTCGATCACCCCCACCGTGATGTCTTTACCTTGAAGCAACTCCAGTAACGGTATCGGCACCCGCGAGCCCGCACATTCGACCGAGACCTAATCGATCTGGCTTTTGGCGAGCACCGGGAAGGTCTTCTCGTATTGCGACCATTCATCGCCGAGCGTCTTCTTCCACTCTATGTTCTCCTGAATGCCGTAGCCGTAACAGATATGCGGCTTCGATGGCGTTGCCGCCCTCGCGCAGTATCTGTCATCCCGCTTGCGAGGCGAGATGATGGCAAGCAGACACCATACCACGACTCGCTTT
>SMUX01164459.1_pt1 | contig 27136 bp, 26 predicted proteins | sample 2456431 | NCBI WGS metagenome assembly SMUX01 (sample SAMN11095930, study PRJNA526329) | marine sediment metagenome | biome: Marine sediment; feature: Surficial sediment; material: Deep marine sediment; isolation source: Hadal surficial sediment | place: Pacific Ocean | collected 2014-11 | depth... | reverse complement strand
TTTTTCTTGAATATAATGCGTTCATCTGGAATCGTGAAGCAGAAAATTGGCCGACCAGCATCTCTTTGTTATTGACAAATGCGAGTCAGAGTAATGAAATGCCCCCGGGAGTTAAGAGATGCTGCTGATTACCGATGCCGAGGTTAAACAGGTCCTTCGTGTAAGCGACTGTATTGATTTGATGGAGCGTGCGTTTGCAGAGGAGGCCAGAGGGATCGCCGTTAATCGGCCGCGGGTTCGATATAAAGTACCTCCAGACCTGAACCAGACAGGTTATATGGCAAATATAATTGCCGGGGCGGTGCCCAGCTCGGGCGTGGCCGCCCTACGGTATGACTCGACGATTGTTATCGAGAAGATCGTATCCGGTAACAAAAGGTTGGAATGGCCTTCTCCGAAAAAGAGAAGCTGGGGATTTGTCCTCCTGTTTAGCCTGGAAACGGGGGAGTTCCTGGCTTTAATCCATGATTTTAGCCTGTCTGCCATAAGGGTCGGGGCGACAACGGCCGTTGCAATGCGCGTCTTATCGAAAAAACAAGCCAGCGTGCTTGGGCTCTTCGGCTCGGGCAACGAAGCTCGGCGGAATCTGGAAGCTATCTGCTCTGTTCGGAAAATCGCGGAGGTGAGGGTGTACAGCCCTTCACCTGAGCACCGTAATCAATTTGCCCGTGAGATGGCCAAAACGCTCGGAGTGAATATTGAACCAGAGGAAAACCCGAGTGCGGTCATCGAAGGGGCCGATATTGTAATGTGCGCGACGAATTCCAGCGAACCGGTTTTCGACGGTAATTGGCTGGAGCCAGGACAGCTGGTTATTACTATCGTCAACACTGATGGCGTGCACCGTCGCACCGAGGCCGATTCTACAACTATGACTCGCAGTGATTTGATCGTGCTCAATAACAAAGAGACGGCCATTCAGAATCAGCAAAGGGAGCTCCTCGATCTTATTGATGTGGGGAAAGTAGGGTGGGAAAAGGTATGTGAGCTCGGCGAGGTCCTTATTGGAAAACATCCAGGCAGAGTTAGTGACGAGCAAATCATCTACTACAAGAGCAATACCGGAGTCGGCATCCAGTTTGCAGCTGCCGGGGCCTTCATCTATGAGGCCTGCAAGAAGAAAGGTCTTGGTCGGGAGTTGCCTGCCGAGTGGTTCGGGGCGGATCTGGGTGAATGGATTGACAAAGGGTTCAATCCGTCCCCGTAGAGGCTTGGAAAATCGCTAGGGTCTAGAGAAGCCGACCAGGGTTCTAGACACTTCCATAACCCAACGTTTCCCAAGCATTTCAAGGCCTTCGAGGCGGCGTGGTTGACAGTTACTGTGTCGCCTAGGTTCGAGTTCTCAGACAGAAGTCGGATAGAGACTGAGACGAGGGAGCGGCATCCACAGGCGCTTTGCCTGTTTAGCCTGTTGAGGATGACGACGCCAACATGGTCCCTTTTATCCAAGATTATCTTTTCAGCCGTCATCTCATTTTTCTCATTGTCAGGGATGAACCATACTTGTCTTCTTTAACCGACGGGACTGTTCGATGAGGGACCATAGGTAAAAAGGGCTCAAGGGAACCTTTCGGATTTTCACACCAAAGGGCCTCAGAGCGTCTTCCACCGCGTTAGCCACTACCGCGGGAGGTCCAACCGTCCCCGTTTCGCCGGCGCCTTTAAAGCCCCCGGGGGTGAATGGGTTGGGAGTGGTGATATGGTCCAACACCATATCGGGGATCTCCATGACTGTGGGTACAAAGTAGTCTTTGAAGCTAGAGGAGAGAAGCCTACCATCATCGTCATAGAGGAGTTCTTCATAAATGGCACCACCAAACCCATGGGCTAAAGAGCCGATGTGTTGTCCCTTGACAATAAGCGGGTTCAGCATATTGCCGCAATCATGCACTGACACGAAGGTGAGAAATTTAATGAGACCGATATCAATGTCGACTTCAACAACAGCCACTTCGGCATCATAGGGGAAGCTGCTGAACATGGCCACACGTCCTCGTTCGTCTGCCTGGAACTCTATATTCGGATCCCGGTAGTGGTACAGCACTTCCAATCCCGGTTCCACTCCTTCGGGCAAACGGAATATGCTGAAGTAGGCTGTGCGTGCGACTTCCGTTAACGAAACACCTTCGGCCGAATTATTCTGAAGATGCACACGGCCTGCTGACAGGTCCAGGGTCTGCGGGGGCTTGCCCAGCAAAACCGAGGCAATCCGGAGGATTCGTTCCCTCAGTTGGCGTGCCGCCAACGTCACCGCTGCGGTGCCAACTACTGAAAAGCGGCTCGAGTAGGAACCTGAACCGTAAGGGCAGGCCAGACTATCCCCTTCGACGACAAAAACGTCGTCAAAGGGGACCTGAAGCTCATCGGAGACCAGTTGGGAAATTGACGTGGCGTGTCCCTGGCCTTCGTCGCTGCCGCTTGGAAAGACGTACACCTTCCCATTCGCATCGACACGCATCCGAACGCTATAGTAGCCGGCGTTGTAGGAGCCCATCCGGGTAGAACTTGATGGCTCCACCACCAGGCAAGTCCCGATGCCGACGTACCTTCCCTGCCTACGGAGCTGTTCCTGCTCTTTCTTCCATTTCGGGTATTCCGCCAGATCTAGAGCCTTCCTCAGTGCTTTGGCGTAGTTCCCACTGTCATAGCGAGGGCCGGTAACAGAGATGTATGGGAATGCCTCAGGCGGGATGAAGTTCCGAAAGCGGACCTCCGTGGGATCTAAATCTAGCCTCTCTGCAATGATGTCGACCAGGCGCTCGATTACAAAGCATGCCTCGGACTTCCCGAAGCCCCGGTGGGCCCCGTAGGGCGTTTTGTTCGTGACCACACCCAGCACTTCACCTTCGTAACTCGGAATTTTATAGGCCCCTGGAACAAACATCCCTGTGGTGACAATAGACGCCAACCCTCCGGTGGGATAAGCGGCCCCGACGTTTGCGGTGATCCGGTCCTTAATTCCGAGTATGGTACCGTCCTTACGCACCGCGGCCTCGATCACATGACTCTGCTCACGGGCATGGACGGTCCCCGTCATGTGTTCCCTTCGAGTCTCTACCCACTTCACCGGGCGCTGCGTTGAAATGGAGAGCAGGGGTATCAAAACCTCCTCGGGATAGAAGGCCCACTTTTGGCCGAATCCCCCCCCGATCCGTTGAGAGTTCACGTGAACCTTTAGATCCGGTAATGCGATCGTGTCTTGTATGAGAGTGCTTAACGGGTGCCCGATTTGGGTCGTGTCCCAGATGGTCAGCACCTTCATATTCGGATCGAAACTGGCCAAGACAGCGCGTGTTTCAATGGGGGTTCCCGTGAAGCGACCGCTCTGGATTTTTTCCTTGACAACGAGGTCCGCTTGGCTGAAGGCAGAGTCCACGTCTCCGCCAGAGACGCGAAATGTCAGCATGACATTGTCACCCCACTCTTCATAGAGCAGGGCTGCTTCGGAAGACTGGGCCTCTTCGGTATCCAAAACAGGTGGCAGAGGATCGAAATCGGCATCTATCAGTTCGAGGGCGTCCTCGGCAATATAGCGGCTGGTTGCGACCACTGCCGCGACTGGTTCGCCAATGAATCGGACCTTGTCGGTGGCCAGACAGTAATGGTTAAAAAACTTGATGGTGGGATTGCCTTTCCGAAAAGGGTCCCTGCTTTGGAAGGGGAAGGGGGACATTGGCCTTAGGTAAGCAATGTCACGAAGTTGCTGGCCGGTGAGGCCAGTAACGACACCCGGGAGTTGTAAGGCTCGTGTTAGGTCCACCTGCTTGATTCGTGCATGGGCGTACGGGCTTCGGTAGATGGCAGCATACAACATCTGGGGCAAGGAGATGTCCTGCGTGTAGCGGGCCCGGCCCAATAGGATTTCCGGGTCTTCCTTTCGCTTGATTGGTGTGCCCACCAGTTTGTGCTTTTTATGATCCTTGCTCATACGGGTTTTCCTGCCGAGCGCCGCAACTTCTTCGCTGCAGCCCTAACTGCTTGGACAATGCGGATGTAACCGGTGCAGCGGCACAGATTCCCAGCAATACCAGTCCGAATCTCCTTATCCGTTGGCTCTGGGTTTTTGGATAGGATGGAATAAGCCGCCATCACCATACCCGAAGTACAAAAACCGCACTGCAATGCGTGGTGTTCCCAAAAGGCCTCCTGGATAGGATGCAACTCGCCATTGCGAGCCAGGCCCTCGATTGTAAGCAAATCACGGCCATCAGCCTGTACAGCCAGCATCGTGCATGATTTTGCGCTTCGCCCGTCTAAAACAACGGTACAGGCACCGCAGTTGCTGGTGTCACAACCATAGTGGGTCCCGGTTAGCCCAACGACATCTCTAATGTAGTCGACCAACAGGAGCCTAGACTCCACATCGTCTTCGCGCGGCTGGTAATTGATGGTTACGCGGATACGCTGACTAGTGGACATGTCCAGCCTCCAGAGTTTCCCCTTGGTATCTCCTTACGGCGATTTCTACAGCTCTCTTGAACAGTGACCTAGCAGCGGCCCGTTTGTACTCTTCGGAGCCGCGAATATCAGGCAAAGGCTGGGCTGCCTGAAAAACCCTTTCCCCTGCCTCTTCAATCACATCGGGTCGAATTTCCTTACCGGAAAGGAACGCCTCCGCCTCTACGGCCTTGATTGGGGTCAACCCTGCTGCCCCCAAAGCAATGCCGGCAGCACGACACGTGGCCTTTTGGTCCAGAGAAAGTTGGACAGCTACGCTAACAACGGCGAAGTCCCCGGCACGACGCTCCAGTTTAAGGTAAGCTCCCGAGCTTCCCTCGGAAGGGAGGGGGAAAACGACCTCCGTAAGAAGCTCGTCGGGTGCCACTTGAGTCGTATAAGCGTCAACAAAAAAAGAGTCCATTCCCAAAACCCGTTCACCCTTGGGACCCACACAACGAATTCCCGCGTCCAGTGCAAGTACAACGGGTCCCCAGTCTCCAGCAGGGTCCGCTTCAGCTAGAGCACCACCCACAGTTCCCCAATTCCTCACCTGGGTATCGCCAATCACACTGACCGCATCGGCCATCAAAGGAAATCTCTGGCGGACTAGAGTGGACTCCAGCACGTAGGTGTGGCAGGTAAGAGCACCTAGCCTTAAGGAGTCATCTTCCTCCCGCACATAGGCAAGGTGTTGAAGGCGACCGATGTCGACCAGAATGCGTGGATTGACCAGACGGAGCTTCATGAGTGGGATAAGGCTCTGTCCTCCGGCAAGAAGCTTAGCTTCCTCTCCGTAGCGAGACAGCAGCTCTAGAACCTCCGGGATGGAATCTGGAGCGAAATACTCGAAAGCCCTCGGGTACATATTGGTACGCTTAAGAAGTTACGTAACATTCTGGCATCTTACAGTCAATGAGTAGTGGGCGCGCGCGATCAAAGCTTGATGCTTGCATGAGGTCGAAGATAGCCTCCAGGTCCTCAACAATATGACCATCGCTGTTGATAATTCTTGAATTTGCTTTCATCGTGCCTTCAACTCCTCAGGTAATTTGGCCCTAGGTTTTAGGACGGTGTCAGGATGTTACCAACGGAATTGTCCTGTCAACGGGTGATATACTGGGTTATTTTTTTGGGATTGGGCAAAACTGCTACTATGGCTGGAGGATACCGTAAAAGCGCGAGACGTTGTCTACCAGTAGTTTCTGTTTGCTCTCCTCGCTAATGTCTTTTCTTTTCAAGAGAACATTTACTGCATCAAAAAGCCTGTCTCCATGCGGAATATCGGAGCCGTAAAGCAGGCACTCGTCGCCGAACTCGTCAATGACAAAGGGTAAAAGCTTCTCATCAACCTCAAAGCCAAAGTAAATTTGACCTCGCTGGATATATTCCTTCGGAAGGTATTTTGCATTGTATCCTCGGCGGAAATCAGTTCCGCCACGTGCTCCTGGAAAGCCGCTGTACTCGCTGATCCGCTCTACTAGGCCGGGAACCCATGAACAGCCGCCCTCTAGAAAGGCAATGCGGAGGTCAGGGTAGCGGTCTGCTATACCCTTCGAGATGACGCGTTGGAATGCAAACTGAACGGTGAGCCAAAAAGACATCACTGTTTTATCATGGTGCGTGTCGTTGACGGTGCCCAGTGCCCTAAAACTGTGGCCGGTGTGCACTGCCACCGGAAGGCTGTTTTCCGCAGCTGCCGCCCAAATCGGCTCGATTCTAGGGTCATCAATTCTCCAGTCTCCTGTCATCCCGAGAAGCATGACACCAACTGCCCCCATTTCTTTGGTTCGCTCGATTTCCTTTACTGAGCCTTGGGGATCAATGGGATCAACGATGGTCACCCATTTTAGGCGGTCCGGTGCCTGACTGGTGATGTCCGCGATCCAACTGTTGTAAGCGCGAATCATAGAAAGGCTCAATTCACTATCAAATGTGATGGGGTAAGAAAGAAACATCGTGGGATAGAGCACTTGAACGTCCACATTTTCCCGATCCAGTTGCTTTAACCGTTCGGCTGCGGAACGGAGTTCTGCACTCTCTACAGAATCTTCAGCATTAATGCCCGGTGTCACCTTGGCAGGCACACCGTCCTTACTAAGGGGGTAGCCAGCTTGCTGGAAAGGCCCGCTCCTTACTGGAAATGAGCGGGTATCGATCATCCAGTAAAGTGGGCCATTGGGATCCGCTTGTATAATCAAAGGTCTGCGATCGACCAGTTTGGGATCCCAGTACTTATCTGAGAAGGTAACCTCCGATTCGGAAACGTGTCCATCAGCATCCCACGCTTTGATCATCGCCGCACTTTCAAATAAATTGTACGCGCTAGTTTTCTTTCAGAACTTTCGTTTGACCTACAGATTGTATAGAGCCTTCGGGTTATAGTGAAGAATGTTGTCCTTTGTCACCTGGCTAATCCCCCTTTGCTGTTTTAAGGCCGTTATGGCGTCCATCTCGCTGGACGGATCCGTGTGCCCGTAGTCCGTCCCGATGACCAGGCTGTGCTCGCCGGCATAGTTGAGGATGTATGATAGGTCATCATTGGTCTGGCAGGTTACGAAGATCCTGTATTCACCGAACACATCTGGGGGGAACTTTTTGCCTGCTCTCTTGTAGCGGATTGCCGCCTCGTGATGAACCCATGGAATCCACTGCGCAGACGCTTCGATGAACCCCCATCGCAAGTTCGGGAACGTCTGCGGGAGCTCGCTCATCAGGAGGTCAAAACAGGAGACCACCGTGGGGACCCGGAACATTGCAAATCGACCTGCTGGAGAGATCCTGTAGAGGTCACAATTCACCGGGTTTCCGTTGGCGATATGCACTGCAATCGCCATATTGAGACAGCTAGCCTGTTCGTAAATCACATAGAAATATGGGTCTGTGAGATGGCGGTCCCCTTCCAGGGGTCGCATGCACACGGCGACTGCACCGTTTTCCTTTGCGGTTTTCATTTGTGCAATCGCTTCATCCATCATTATAGTGGGAATGACACACGACCACCGGAGGCGACCTCTACTCCTCTTCCATACCTCAGCAAGCCATCGGTTCCAGCTTCTACAAAGCGCGGCTTCAACGTCAGGCCGTTGTGTGACCTGTTCGATCCACAGGGTGTTGTGCAGCACTTGGATGTCGATTCCCAACTCATTCATTTGCTGCAGGCGAAGGTCGACGTCATCTAATTCACGGGCCGCTCTGGGGGTTTCCACATTCCTTCCAGACAGCTCCGATATCTCGCGCAGCTGCTGTTCGGTGAAACTTGGGAAGCGAAAGCCGCGGATTTTTTCGTCGATCACCCAGTACTGCTGGATAGGGTCGTGAGGCGACGAAAATAGCAGGGGACGATATTTTTGCTCAGACGGTTCTAAATAGTCCCATGTATGCTCAGTTTCGATGACATGGGCATCTGCATCGATAACGTCGAGTTTTCCTTCCATCGTCATCTTTTTTGTCCTTATCTTATGCTGAGGCGCGGATGGCCGCATCCATTTTTAGGTAACCAGCGCCTTCGTTCGCTTTAGAAGTAGCGGGAACCCTTTTGATCCTCTAAAGACTCTACTATCAACGACCTCAAAAAGCGCGGCCTCCGCGAACTGCCGAGGCTAAGTACATTGGACCCCCCTCTTTGCAGGCCCGCCTGGTAAGATTACTAGGTCCTTCGATTTATAAATTCGGACACGAATTTATTCCCTCAGGACTTAGTGCTGAGGGAGCATTTCTCATGGAAACTACAGACACAAATACGTAACCGTAGTTGCGAATCGAAACACTAAGCCTAACGGAGCCTGATCTCGTCGGATAAGGGTATCCTTAAAAACTATTTCCAAGCTTGTCAAGATGGTCTTGTTTGGCTGGAGCCTAACCTCCTCAGAAGAAAATGGGATATAGACAGAGCATGAGGAGTGAGATAAGAAAATAGGAAAGCGTCAGACAGGAGGGACTATATGGCAATCAATGCAGCAGTAAAAGGAGATTCCTTTGAGAGATACATTGAGGAAATCCGCTCCATCTGGGGTGATGGCAAGGATCCTCAACTCCCCTTTAAGGTCAAGGACCTTATGGCAAATCTCTTTAGCTCAACCACCTCAGACGAGCCCTGGATGGCCCAACTGATCCGAGAGGGCAAACCGTCCAGGGAGCTCTATCGAGACCCGGATTTTGGGTTCATCCAGATGGGGCATGTACACTCTAAAGGGCATGGAAACGCGCCACATGATCACGGTCCTTGCTGGGTGGTCTACGGCGCTTATCGCGGGCTAACCGAAATAACCCTCTACCGGCGCACCGATGATGGGAAAGAGCCCGGACGCGCCACTTTAGAGAAAAAAGAGCTTCACCGGCTTGGGCCGGGCGTTGTCTACCCTTATCTTGCAGGTGACATTCACTCGACCCACGCTGTTGAGACGCCGGCAGTAGTTTTTCGCTTCCTCAGCTATGATCTACTAAAAGTAGAAAGACACCGATACGATCTCGAGAAGGATACCGTCAGTGTGGTTTGATGATTAGGCCCCCTCATTAAAGTTGCCTTGCTCGTAACGAGCGCATGGAGTAACTCGCCTTAAATCAGTTTCGAGATTGCGCTTTGAATTTTCAGTTCTATGATAATGTTTTCTTCCTCGGAGTCTGCTGGAGGGAGCGAGCAAAATACCGAGCCCAAGGAATATTTAGATGGGAGGTCCAAACAATGACAACCAAGCCCAAATTCTTGGGTCCGATGCGGCTCGGCTTCTGCGGCTGGATAAACTCCTTAGACTCAGGACCCCCTACCTGTCAAGCCATTTACACCCTCTTATCGGATACTCTCTGCTCAAAAGGAGGGAGAACCGCCCGGTTTGTCACTCCGGTCGTCCCTTGGGAGCTTCGAAGGCGGGCTGATCGGGTTCTCGGTGGCTAGACCATAAAAGCAATTTCTTATCATTTACCCCGTACCACAGAACGCCCTGTACGTAAGTGCAGGGATGAATGTTCAAAAGTTCCCGAAGGCCACGGACGTAAGTCCGTGGTACGGGGTTTACCAACATTATCTAGTCACACAGGTTTTTGCGATGGCATCTATTCCACCTGTTCTCCAGCAAATCACTACCTTATCCCCCATATGTTCAGCAACCTATGATTTACCTTACCTTGCTTATCGTAAACCTCCTGCCAATCGTCGCGAAAAAAAGAATGTAAGCAAAGAACACTGTAAAAATGCCCAACGTTAACGTTGTTAAGCTTCCGCAGCAATTCTACAGAAATCTCTTTTTTCAGAAAAGAAATAGGCCCCCCTCGACGAAATATGATTAAAACAAATCCATCGTCAATTTGAATACCGACTATCCCCTGTTCTCTGATACTACAATGATAGGCACCCTTCCGTTCATACGGAGACAAATTATAGCCACTCGCCTCCGATTTTTTTGAAATCCATTGGACGAGGTCAGCATAACCAACATCAAGAGAAACAGTAGACGTTGAAGCCGGCGACGGGGTCAACGCCCCGAGCATCGCCGCCAACAGCACAGGGATGAGGGTCGCGGTGACAATTGTCTTCTTGCCATGGGTTTTTATTAGACTTCTTTCGGATTGAATTAGGTTAAAAGTGCTCACACGCTATTATGGGCCGTGCCTGTCAGGGAATCCCTGATTGCTCCCTATCCTGTTGTTGAAAGTCTCCAACTCACGATTCATGTCCTGCGGTGCTCATTGCAAGGAAAATGCCAAGCCCATGACCCGCATTTCCCCTTGAATCAGCTAGGGATTTCGCTTAGTCTCAGGTCGGAAACACCTATAGTGGTTGACCACAACCGGTTCCTGTGACCTTAAGTGGTGCTACCCGCTCAACCGCGCAGACGTAGGGCCGTATGGCGTAACGAGATCCACCGCTGCATTTTGCCGCTTCCATAGTGGGCAATTCACCGGCCATTTCCGCCCTGCGAGATCAGATCCACCATTTAGCCTCATTCGACACTATCGGGAATCCTCATATCCCTTCTCTGCTGCTCTACGGGGAAACGGGCACGGGCAAGGGACTCGTGGCGCGTGTCATTCACGACAGTGGCCCTCGTGCCCACAAGCCCTTCATCAATATCAACTGTGCTGCCATTCCGGAGACGCTGCTGGAGGCGGAATTATTTGGCTTCGAGGCCGGGGCTTTTACCGACGCCAAAAGAGCCAAGCCCGGCCTCTTTGAGGCTGCTTCAACAGGGACACTTTTTTTGGACGAGATCGAGGCGCTCCCCATGCCGCTCCAGGGCAAGTTTCTCAAAGCCGTTGAGGAGAAGCTCGTACGGCGCCTGGGAGCAGTGGCGGAACACCAGGTGGACGTCAAGCTCATTGCGGCGACCCAGCAGGATCTGAACCGTCTTGTCACCGAAGGGCGCTTCCGCGCTGACCTGTACCACCGGCTGGCGGTGGTGGTCATAGAAGTCCCGCCCTTACGTGAGCGTGGGGAGGATAGTGTGCTGTTGGCGCAGCATTTTTTGCGCCAGTATGCGGATGCGCATGGGCTGGTGCCGAAACAGCTAAGCAAAGACGCCGAGGCGTGGCTAGTGGGTTATGGCTGGCCGGGCAACGTGCGCGAGCTGGGCCATCAGATGGAGCGGGTTACACTGTTAGGCCAGGAGTCTGTCGTCGACGCACACACCCTGGAACAGATGTGCCTCGTGCAGCCGCCTATGACGCCAGTTGAGCAACCTCCCCAGGGTGACAGCGAGCCTCTCGATGAACCTGCGCGGATTCGAGAGGTCCTCATCCGGACGGGAGGCAATGTTGGGCGAGCGGCGCGTCTCTTGGGTCTAACCCGTAATGCCTTGCGCTACCGCATACGCCGGTATGGGATTGAGCGCACGAGCTGGGAGGGCCAGGGCACGGCAGGTGTGACACCGCCTTCTATCTCTAAGGAAAAGGAAGCCACCCGTTTGCACGAGACCGGCGGCGGTGGATCCCCAAGTGTAGGTCCCCAGGTCCGACCACCTGCCGGGGAACAGAAACCGGTGGCTGCGTTCCAGGGAAAGGCGCGAAGCGCGGCAGGCAGTCTAGCCCGGTGGCAGCCCTGGGCCCCGCAGTTCGAGCCGGCGTCGATCGAGAGGATGGCCTTCCCGCTGCCCGACAAGCCGTCGATTGCCGTGCTGCCGTTCGCCAATCTCGGCGGTAATGCCAAGGACGCCTACATCGCCGACGGCCTCACCGAGAACATCATCACCGCCCTGTCGCAAATTCCGCGCATCTTCGTCATCGCCTGCAAGTCGAGCTTTCGCTACAAGGGCAAGACAGTGAAGGTGCAGCAGGTAGCAGAGGAGCTGGGGGTGCGCTACGTCCTCGATGGAAGCGTGCAGAAGGCAGGCGATCGCGTGCGCGTCACCACCCAGCTCATCGACGCCAAGATCGGCAACCACCTTTGGGCCGAGCGCTACGACCGGGTGTTCAAGGACCTCTTAGCCCTCCTGGATGAGATCACCCTGAAGATTGTCGTGGCGTTGTCGGTAGAGCTAACGGAGGGGGAGGAAGCCCGTGCCCGACACCGCTCAACGAACGACCTGGAGGCGTGGAGCTATGCGGTCAAAGCTCTGAGGGCTGTGGCACCACAGAAAGAACGCAACATAAAAGCCCGAGCGTTCTTGCAACGAGCTGTAGAAATCGATCCCGGCTATGCTTGGGCCTGGTCGAGGCTGGCCTTGATCCACTACTGGGATGCGCGGTTCGGTTTCAGCGCCTCACGCGAAGAGTCCTGGAAACGAGGTGCTGAGCTGGCGCAGAAGGCCATCGCCCTCGATGAGAAGCTGCCCGAGGGGCATATCGCTTTGGCATTACTTCATCTCTACCGGAAGCAGTACGACGAGGCCCTCGCCGAAGCGGAGAAAGCGGTTGCCCTCGGGCCAAATAACTCGGACAATCTCGTACGGGCTGCCCAGGTCATGCACTATTCTGGGAGGTTCGAGGAAGCCCTCGCGCTGGTCAAGAATGCAATGCGATCTAATCCCTATTACTGGTTAGATTATTTGCGGTTCTTAGGAGGCGCTTTACGCTTTACCGGACAGCATGAGGAGGCGATTGTTGCATTCACGCAACAGCTTGAACCTCTAAAAGGTACGTATGGCGTCTTCCTGCCGAACCTCCATCTCGCCAGCATCTACGGCGAGCTTGGCCGCATGGAGGAGGCCCGTGCGCACGTGAAAGCCGCGTTGGAGATCAAGCCCGACGTCTCGATGGCATGGATGCAGAAGTATCTTAATGTCTTCAGAGACCCGGCACACGCCGAACGCGTCCTCGCCGGTCTGCGCAAGGCGGGGCTGCCCTAAGAGCCTCCGCTTCCGCTGCCCGACAAGCCGTCGATTGCGGTGTTGCCCTTCACCAACATGTCGGATGACAAGCAGCAGGAGCACTTCTCCGACGGCATCACCGAGGACATCATCACCGATCTCTCCAAGGTCTCCGGCCTGTTCGTTATCGCCCGGACATCGACGCTCCAGTACAAGGGCAAGGCCGCGGACGTACGACGCGTGGAAAGCTGTCATAAGGGACGTTGCTTCCGAAAGAGCTTGACGGTAGCTGGTTGAGATGCCTAGGCAAGCGCGCCTCGATGCTCCTGGGATCCGGCACCACGTGATGGTGCGAGGAAGAATCGGCCCCAATTTTTGCAAATTCCTATTCAGTCAGTTTCAAGCCACCGTGAAAAGTTTTACACCTGCAGCTTTGACGGCGGTTCGCATCTTTCTGTCCCGCGTAGCCAGAGACAACCCTTTACGCATTAGACCTCCGATCAAAATAGACTAGTATGAGACTAGCTGATATAATTCCTCTGCTTTGTCAACCGGTCGATCTGCCTCACTAAAACTCTCACTGTAATGGGAAAAAGGGGACACGAGAACATGCCGAACGGTATTGCATAGGTTCGTTGCATGCAGCCGACCCCAGGTTGACATAATTGGTCGCTATCGGATACTCTCTGCCCATAACGAGGGATGGCCGGCCGGTTTGGCCTTTCGACTGCGGCTTGGGACCCTCGAAGGCGGAATGATCGGCAGGGGGGTTCGGAAATTCTCGGGTTCTCCGTGCCTGAACCTTAAAAGCAAGTTCTTATCATCCATTATGAGCGAAGACAGGCTGCAGCCGGATCCGGTTATCGAGGCCTACAAACGCGATATCGACCGGAGCTTGTTGCGCCAGAATCTGAAGCTGACGGTTGAGGAGCGCTTCCTTAAGCTCATGGAGTTGCAGCAGTTTGCGGCTGAGCTCCGGCAGGCAGGCCAACGCGCCGGACAATGACCGACTTCCCCTCCCTGATTCGGCTACTAACTCAGAACAACGTTGAATTCATACTCATCGGTGGTGCCGCGGCCACTGCCCACGGCTCTACAAGGCTGACTCAGGACCTTGATGTTGTGTATCGCCGCATACCGGATAACGTTGGCCGACTGGCCGCTTCCCTGGCTCCACACTCGCCCTACCTCCGCGACGCCCCCCCCGGACTCCCATTTCGCTTCGATGTAGAGACGATCACGCGCGGACTGAACTTCACGCTGGTCACCGATTTGGGAGATCTCGACTTGTTCGGTGAGATTACGGGAGGAGGTCGATACGAAGATCTACTGCCGCACACAATCATGCTGGAATTGTTTGGGACCTCTTGTCGCTGTCTTGGGTTGAAACGTCTTATTGAAGTGAAGCGGGCCGCAGGTCGACCCAGAGACCTTGAGGCCGTTGCCGAGCTGGAAGCTTTGCTCGAAATGAAAGAGCGGCAATCTTGACAATCTTATAAATCTTGCCTCTCGAATCTTGATCTTTGGCGCGCAGGAACTGACACGGACCAAGAGTAGCCATAGTATTAAGTCGCCATGGCTAAGAGCCCAATCATCGATATCCACGCCCACTTTTTCCCGGAGCGCTATCTCAAACTCCTGGATGAAGAGGGGGAGACCTTCGGCATTCGCTTGCAGCGCGCCAACCCCAAGGGCCTCATGATTGAGATGAATGGCGGGGTACAAGGACCGCTAAAGCCTGCCTTTACAGATCTCGACCTCAGGCTAAAGGAGACGAATCGCAAACGCGTGGATGTCCACGCGTCTTTCTCCCGTGCCGACCAGGCCAAAATCCTAGGGTCCAATGCGGCCCGGCTCCTGAAATTTGGATAGGGGCCTCGAACTGTCTGGGCAGCCCGAAACCGCTCATGAAGTGCAAAACAATAAACCTTTTTTAAGTAGCTGATCTTCGTATGCACCCATTTGAAAGGAAACGGATTCCCAGTGGACAATCCGTTTTCCTGCTGTCAATCGGACAAACGAAAAGGCTAAAATGAAAGGGAAGGAGGAATAAAATATGGGGTTTCTTTTGTTGCAGCCCCAGGACCTCAAAGGGCTTATTAGCATGAGTGAGGCGATCGATGTGGTCGAGGAGGGCTACCGAGGGATCACGGAATTCCCGATAATCAACGCGCCAAGACGTCGTGTCCACTCACCGGCAGGCGTCCGAATAAGCAATTTCCCGGGTGGCGTTCATAGTCTCGGCGTCATAGGAGCAGGGGTTCGATCCGACTTGGTGCAGCAGCTCGATAGCAATCAAATCGTTCCCTACCGTGAGCATCCGATCCACGTATTACACGACTCTAACAGTGGTCACCTACTGGCAATTCTGATCGGGCAGGTCGACGAAAAAACCATTGGCTATACCAGCGTAATGGCCCTCAGGACAGGTGCTACCAGCGGCCTGGGCTTTCGCTACCTGGCGCGGAAGGATGCGAGGACAGTTGGTCTGTTCGGTTCTGCAGGCCAGGCAGCCAATCAGCTTCTCGCCCTTAAATGCGAGCGGGCCATTACCCACGTCAGAGTCTACAGTCGCGACCCTGGCAACCGCAGCCGGTTTGCGGACAAGTACAGTCCGATGTTTAGCCTTGAAATCAAGCCCGTGGATTCACCCCGCGATGTTGTTCGTGGTGTCGACGTGATCGTGTGCGCGACCAACACCAATGTGCCTTTGTTCGACGGAAACTGGCTGGAGCCCGGCCAGCACGTAACTGGGATCATTGGCTCGAACGTAGCTCTGGTAAAGGGTGGATTTCTGAAGAGGCGCCGGCGGGAGATTGACGACAAGACGGCGGGCAGGGCGGACATTATCGTAACCAATCTGCGCGAATCGCTGATCTCTGAAGAGCAGGGGGACCTCTTCGAGCCGATGGAGAAAGGGCTGATTAAGCTAGAGGATATCCATGAGCTTGGCGATCTAGCAGCGGGTAAGCATCCGGGACGCACCAGTGATAGTCAGATCACCTATCACAAGAACAACAACGGCCTCGGCTGCGCAGACCTGGCAATCTCGATGCGCGCCTACGATCTGGCTAAAAAGGAGAGGCGTGGCATGATGATTGATCTGCCTGCCCCAGGACATCAGTAATTTGACAGGTCATGTTCCTGTGTGCCCGCGCGCCCAGCATCTGCCTCTCAATATCCGTTGAGAGGTAAGCCAGCTCATTAGCGGGTAATTTCCAGTACTGCCCGTCTAACGTCGATGTACGATTTTTCTTATCCATTATTCCGTCGAATAGCCCGAAAGAGCATCTATTTCTGGAAGTCACTCGGTTCCAAGACCGCCGACACCAGGAGACCTGCAACCAGCCCCCAGAAGGGTGAGCCGACATTCCAGATCGTGATCTGCGAGACAGTAATCATGAAGCAGGTTAGCGCACCAAACCGATATTTCCCCTTGAAGGCCTCCACGAATGCATTGCCCAGAACGGAAAACAAGGCCAGCCCTGCGAGCAGGCTGATCAAGGTGGCCGGTAGGATCTTGCTGCTTATTACAACCAAAGGAGATAGAACCCCGGAGATAAGCCAGAGCGTTCCTACCACGATGCCTGCAACATAACGCCCTTCCTTGGAGCCAACCGAGGAGGGCGAAATGATAGCACTGACGGGACCGGTAATGCAGGCTGGTGCACATCCAAAAACGCTGTTAATCAATGTTCCGATGCCGCAGGCCCAGGTCATGGCGTTCAGGGGAGGCTGATATTTGGCGATGCGAAGGACCGTCGAACCCTGAGCATTTTGCACTGCAACGACAGTGAGAAACAGGGGAATGCTGAGTTCAGTGATTGCGGGCAAGCTCCAGACCGGACTGATCCAGGTGAGCTTGCCGAAGTTTAACTCGAACAACTCACTGTGGGCCTGTCCAGTTGCTGCAGCCATGAGAACTCCTACCAGAATAGCCCCCAGGATAGGAGGAAAAGTCTTAGCATGAGCGGAGAAAAAGGAGATTCCCAGAAAGATCAGAGTCGTCGGGACCGATACCCACGGGTCAGTTGCCCAGGCGGCAATGATTTTCAACCCAAAGGGTAAAAAGACGCCTGCTACCATAGCCATGGAGATGGGCAAAGGAAACCATTCCATCACAGGCCTGATTTTTCCGCTCATGGCAACGAGGATGAGGAGGCCACCTGTTACCAGATAGGCTCCGATGACCTCCGGGAAAGTAATGTGACTCAGGGCAGTCCCCACTAGAACCATTCCCGGAATGGTAATAGCGACCGTCAATGGCTGGCGATAATAAAGAGACAAAAGCCAGCTAGTCGCCCCACCGACTGAAAGCCCAATAAAAATCCAGGAGACGGTGATTTCCGATGGCAGGTTACCCTGCTCAGCCACACTCAGCAGGATCAACATGGGACCTGTCATGCTGAACACCCAACCCACAAAACCGTGAGACAAGGTGAGAAGGTTTAGGTGTTTGGGTAGGTCACGAAGGCTCTGACCGATCCCGGGGCCTGATTCAATCAGCACTTTTGTGAGTTGTGGCGAGGAAGAACAGCATGGTTGAGTGTCCTGCTCTAGTCAAGGACCACAGCCTTTACCTGGAACTCCTTGACCGCACCGGTCTCGAGGTCGTACTGCTGGCGCGCCTTGGCGAAAATGTCACCACCATACACGTGGATGGAACAGGAAGGCTCAGGGGAAACGGTACAGATGCGATGGATCTCCTCGTCCGGCGGTATCAGATGGCAAATACTACCAGGGGTGTTGATTTGAGTGCCCGCAGGACGAAGCTGCACGTGATCCGCCCGGGTTCCATCGTCGGCCCGTTTAAATCGCTCTTCCTGCTCTTCCCCACGCCAGATGCCGATCAGTCCCCAGGTGTTATGGTTGTGCACCGGGGTGCAGTATCCTTGCCAAAAGACCACCGAGGTGATGGTGTACTTTCCGACAGAAGATTTGTTAAGGAGATACTGGACCGAACCCCCCTGCCGGGGTTCATAGTAACGCGCAGCCAGCCACTTCTTTTCTGCAAGCAGGCGCCCGAGAAGAGGCTTCCCTCTGTTGACGATGGCGCGAAAGTTCTGTTTCTCTTCGTCAACGATAACGTCAAGCTCCCGCATAAACGCGGACAGGTCATAGGTCTCAGCCATCTCCCTTTGCCTCCTGGTTCTGAATAGACTCTGGCATCTCAGCATTCATCGTCCAGGTAGAATACTCACATAACCTCCAAGGTTCAATCTCAAGTTGACATGGTTACTTCTTCCACGATAGCCTCCCCAAATATGTCAGGACCATATTTAGCAGGCATCATTCCTGCCACGCTTCTCCCAATGAACGCGGATTATTCTATCGCCGAAGAGGCCCTGGAAGACTATATCCAATGGCTGATGAAACAGAGGGTGGGAGGCCTGGCAGTTAACGTCGAGGTCGGCGAGGGTCCTTTGCTGTCACACGAAGAGCGAATACGGGTCATCAAGATCGTCGCCAGCGTCGTCATGGGACGCGTCCCAATCATCGCCGGGGTGGCAGCGAATTATACTGGGGATGCCATGGCCCAGGCCGTTGACGCCAGGGAGGCAGGGGCCTCGGCTATCATGATTCATCCCAACTATTTCTTTGTCGGGGATGATCTGCCGGTCGAGATTCCAGTCACCTATTATAAGGCCATTGGTGAGGCCGCGAAGTTACCGGTTGTCCTGTTCCAATTGAATAGAGGCCTAGGGGGTGTGGAATACAGCAAGGGGACCCTTGCTGAACTGGCCTCACTGGAAAGCGTCTATGCTATAAAAGAGGCCTCCTTCGATGCGAAGAAATTTCACGAGACTGTTCAATTACTGCGAGGCCTGCCAAAGAAAATATCCATTCTGACCGGTAATGATACGTTCCTGTTGGAATCCTTCTTGTTGGGAGTGGAGGGGGCTTTGATCGGCTTCGGCTCATTCGAAACAAACAAGATTGCAGAGATGTTCGATCTGGTTAATAACCGGCGGTACGATGAAGCCAAGGAAATTGCCGATCGCCTGCAGCCGCTGGCCAACGTCCTCTGGGGTGCCCCCACAAGAAACAGGAGGGCGAGATGCAAAGAGGCGCTCGCCATGATGGGTGTGCTTAGCCCAAGAGTCGTCAACGTCCGACCCCCGCAGATGCCTTTGGATCAAGAAGAAAAACAAAGGGTGAAGAACGCACTCAAGAAAGCCCACCTTCTTTAAGGAACTTCTGTTCCCTATAGAGCAACAGGTTAACAGTTATCGTACTTAGGGCTGGCGAAAAATGCGGTCGTTTTCTTCGCCGGATCGAAGTGCAAGCGCTGGAGGCCAGCCAGGTCCCTGCCGTAGACGTGGATCTCCACTGTGTCCCAGTCAGTCACATTTTCCATCTCATGGATGTCATCGTCGGGAGGGGTCAGGCACGACACCATGCCTGCGCGGTTTTTGAGGACCCCCTTTACCTGAAGTTCGGCGTAGCCCGGCTTCGAGCGGTCATCCAGGCGGCGGAAGCGTGTCTCCTGGATCTCGTTTTCAAAAACACCAATAAGACCCCAGGTGTCATGGTTGTGGGCCTTCGCCATATCGCCCGGACCCCACACGATCGCGGTGATGTTGAAGCCGGGTGCCCGGTGGAGCATGTAGCCCCGTAGGCATTATGCCCACGCCGGCGGAACTCAGCCGGTATACAGCCCGGGTTGCCAAGTAGCCGCTGGAGCCGAGGGGTGACCTGCTTGACGATGGCGACCGGACTGCTCTCCTCACGGGTCACACGGTCAAGGTCCTGAATAAAACTCTCTAGCGTGTATTCTCCATCCATAGGTGCCCAGCCTTCCTGAACGTGAGATTACTAGGATACTCCGCGGCTTGCCACGGGTTATCCTAGTAATTTGATTTAATGTAAACCCCGCCTCTTGAGGTGGGCACAAAGCCGATGGGGTTTCCAAAGGGGAGAAGCGGCATCTCTCCCCCTTTGGTCGAACACGGGGATACAAACCCCGTGTTCGATATAACTTGATTTCACTTAGTGTCCTTCGTGCTCTTCGTGGTGATATTTTTCTCTTGCTGAAACAGATAAGAGACTGCACCTGGCTTCACTGGCCTGCTAAACCGTCAGCTCCTGTGACATGTGATAGTATTTGTCTACCACAAAGCACACGAAGATCACGAAGAATGTACAATCAAATTATATCGGCCCTGCGTTTCAAAGCCCGTGGTCTATGTAACTTGATTTGAAATTCCCCGGCCATTGAGATATGGAAGCGATAGGGAATGATGGCGAAAAAACTTCAAGACTTCTTCCAGAATCTTAGAGACCGCCTTCCGAATGATCTCTTGACGATCGAGCGGGCCGTTGCCCCTGCCGATTATGAGGTCACCGCCCTGCTTCAACACCTGGAGAACGAGCAGAGATATCCCGCCCTCCTCTTTGAAAAACCACGCAACCTCAAAGGCGAGCCCTCCTCTTTCCCGCTCTTGAGTAATCTGTTTGCCACACGGCGACGCTGCGCCCTGGCCTTAGGGATGGACCCGGACGATGAAAGGCTTCCGCTGAGCCTGGAGTATGCAAGGCGAGAGGAGAAAATGATCGCGCCGGTGACCATCCCCGTACGGGAGGCCCCCGTCAAAGAGGTCGTGAAGCGCGGAGAGGACGCCGACCTCTACGACTTTCCGATTGTTCGTCATCACGCGATGGATCCCGCCCCTTATATCGACATGACCCCGGTCATGAAGGACCCGGACGAGGGCTTCTACAACATTGCCTTTCTCCGCAACATGGTCAAAGGACCCAGGCGGCTGGGAATTCACATGTCCCCCAGGCACAATTGGCAGATCTACCGCAAGAACTCGGAGAGGGCTCGTCCCACGCCCGTGGCCATTGTGATAAGCCACCACCCTGCCTTTTACCTCGGGGCTCTCAATGTCTCTCCCTTTGGAGTCGATGATTATGGCCGCGTTGGAGCCATCATGGGGGAGTCTCTACGACTCACGGCCTCTGAGACCTGGGGAGACGACTTCAAGGTCCCCGCAGATGCCGAGATCGTGATTGAGGGAAATCTGCTTCCCGACGTAAGGGAGGTGGAAGCACCTTTCGGCGAGTTCACCGGCTACTACGGTCCCCAGAGGGTCCGCCCTGTGATCGAGGTGACCGCGATCACCCATCGGCGCGAGGCAGTCTTTCAACACACCTTCGTGGGTCACCGCGACAACTGGGTCCTGGGAGGAATTCCCAAGGAGGGAAGCCTCTTCAATCTAATTCGGGGGATCGTGCCCACGACCAAGGCGGTCCATTTTCCTATCTCCGGCTGCTGTCGATATCACTGCTATATCTCGATCGACAAGAAGGTCGATGGGGAGACCAAACAGGCTGCGCTGGCCGCGCTGGCCGGGTGCGACTTTGTAAAACATGTCATTGTCGTAGATGCCGACATCGATGTCTTCAACGAGCAAGAGGTCCTGTGGGCGGTGGCTACTCGACTGCAGGGAGACCAGGACGTCGACATCATAAAGAACGTGAAGGGAAACACGCTGGATCCATCCCAGACCGACAGCATCATGACCACGAAGATGATCCTCGATGCGACCCGTCCGGTAGGGAGACCCTTCGCCGCCCGGTTAGAAGTGCCAAAAGAAGCCCTGAAGAAAACCAAACTAGAGGACTTTATCCCGCCGTCGGTCCTCAACGGACTCCTGAAGCACTGAGACCAGGAAGAGGAGAATCATGGCAAAGATATTTTGGGTGACTTGCCCCCAGTGCCAGGGGGATTTTTACTGCCACTCGGAAGAGTTGCGACACAAGAAGATCCAGCTCCTCTGCCCCTACTGCAGTCATCGTTTCCTCGATGAGGAAAGTCCCAAGATCGTGGAGTAAAACTATGCCTTTTGTTAATCTACGTGATTTCATAAGCGCTATCGAGAGATCAGGGGATCTGGCTCGTATCAAGAAAGAAGTGGATTGGGATATGGAGGTCGGAGCCGTCAGCCGGCGTGTCTTCGAACAGAGCGGCCCCGCACTCTGGTTTGAAAAGATCAAGGATTATCCCCGTGGATTTTCAATCCTCAATGGACCTGTGGCGACGTGGCGCCGGGTGGCTATTGCCCTCGATCTTGATCCGGATAGTACAGCGCGCCAGATTTACGCGGCGTACGAGCAGCGGCGCGAAAAGAAGCTCAAGCCGGCACATGTGAAATCGGCCCCTTGCCAGGAAAACGTCATGAATGGTCCTGAAGTGGACATCTATAAACTCCCCGCCCCCATGGTGCACGACGGGGACGGGGGACGCTATATCGGCACCTGGGATATTGTGGTCACAAAGGACCCCGACAGCGGATGGACCAACTGGGGTATGTACCGGTTCATGACCCACACGAGAAACATGCTCACTGGCTGGCCGCAAGCCACAAGCCAGCTTGCCCTCGTTATGAAGAGCAAATACCTGCCCCACAAAAAGCCGATGCCCATCGCCGTCGTTATCGGCTGTGATCCCGTATGCCACCTGGTGGCAACCGAGCCTTACAGGCCCGGCGAGAGTGAGGTGGAGCACGCGGGAGGGATCAGGGGGTGCCCGGTGGATCTCGTGCAGTGTAAGACGAGCGACCTCATGGTGCCGGCCCAGGCCGAAATCGTTATTGAAGGAGAAATTCTTCCGGACCGCATTGCCCTCGAGGGTCCCTTCGGGGAGTACCCGGGGTACCGTAGCGGCACCATGGGCGAGGGCGTTCTGGTCCAGATCACCGCGATTACTCATAGAAACAATCCTATTATTACCTTGACCACACTCGGTATACCCCCAGATGATAGCTCCATTGCCGCCTCCCTTACTGCGGCGATAGCGATAAAGCGGGGGCTCAAGCGCCGCGGCGTTCCCGTGACGGAGGTCTATGTGCCGCCGGAGGGTGTGACCCACCTTGTCGTGGTGGGAGTCGAGCATGGCGGGAGCCAGGTGGCTCGGCAGGTGTTAGACTTCATCACCGCCCGCCGCGTGATGGTGTCCAAGGTTATTGTTGTCAATAAAGATACGGATGTTTTCGACATGAACCAAGTGATCCATGCCTTTGCGACCAAGTGCCACCCGGGCCGCGGAATCATCTTGGAGCACTACGAGGGGCGCGGCAATGCCCTGACTCCGTGCTACAGCGCTGATGAGCGCCGCAGGCTCAAGGGGACATCTGCGGTCTTTGATGCCACCTGGCCCGAGGAATGGGAGGAGGAGACTATTCCCGTAAAATCCTCATTTGAAACCACCTACCCAGATTCGCTCAAGGCGAAGGTCCTGGACAATTGGCGGAGTTACGGATTGGGAGAAAAGACATGAAAAGGGAATATGTAACCTTTGTGCGCCGACTGGCTAATCTAGCCGAAGGTAAGCAAGTCTTGTTTATCAAAGACCTCACTCCTGGCCCGAGCAAGTACGACACCAAGTTGGTCCGCGCGGAGCTATCACGTAGCGCTCACACTCTCCCCAACGGGGACACTTTGTGGATTCGTTCCGAGACCGGCTATCTCCACCCTCAGCATTGGACCATAAAGATCCTGAATGAATTGCCCCCGTATGTGCCCGGAGAACCGTGGCAGGATATTTTCACTGCCCTGAAGCATCTCGATTGACAACTCGGCAAACCCCGACCATGGCTTCGCCCAGCCGACTGACAGAGGCGACAATCAGGGATTACCTCAAACGGGGGGTTTGGCAACCCGTCACCCTGTCGGACCACTGGGACCGCAATGCGTCTCGAAACGCGCAGGGCATCGCAGTAACCAACGGGGAAAAGAGCGTATCGTGGGGCGAGGCCAAGGTATGGACCGACAGAGTGAGCCTGGCCCTGATCCGTCTGGGCCTGGCGCGTGATGATCTGCTGGCAATCCAGATTCCCAACGGGGTGGAGCTACCGCTCATGCGGGTGGCCTGCGAAAAGGCCGGGGTATTGTCCCTGCCCCTGCCCTGTACCCTGCGTCAGCACGAGATGGGCACCTGCCTCCGACAGACCGAGGCGACGGCCGTCCTGGTCTGGGGCAGATACAGGGGTTTCGACCACTGCGCGATGATGCAGGGCTTGCAGCAAGAACTGCCCCGCCTGCGCCACATCCTGGTCCCCGGCAAAGACGTGCCTGCCGGGGCAGTCGCACTGGAGAAAATCTCGAGTTATCCACTGGAAGAACGAGAGTCCCCCGCCCAGCTAGAGGGGCGTCGCTATCAGGCCACCGAAGTCTCTTTTGTTAACGCCACTTCGGGTAGCACGGGCCTGCCCAAGTTTGCCGAGTACACCGCAGCCGCACGGCTCCTCTATGGGAGGAGCTACGTGGACGTCCTGGAACTCAACGGGCAAGATGTTCTGGCAGCCCTCTCCCCAGCCGCGGGAGGCCCTAACATCCCGGTCTATTTTGCCGCCCCACAGGTGGGAGCCAAGACGGTCTTTCTGGAACACTTCGAGGCCGAGACGGCCTTCAAGCTGATTCAACAGGAGAGGGTTACCGTAGCGTGTCTGGTTCCGGCTCAACTCGCCCTGATGGTGCGTCACCCGCATTACAACCGCTATGACCTCTCCTTGGTTCGCTTTTGGCTCAGCGTAGGGGCCGCGTTGTCCGCCAACCTGGCCCAAGAGGCAGAAGAAAAGTTAGGGGGTAAAGTGCTGAACAGCTACGGTGCCGTGGACTGGGGTGGTGCGGTCTTTACCTCACCCCTGGACCCTCCCAAGGTGCGCAATCTGACAGTTGGAATCCCCCGCGCAGGCACCGAGGTACGTCTCGTAGATGAGCAGGGAAGGCCCGTCGATAGGAAACAGCCAGGGGAGATCCAGGGTCGGGGTCCTAGCTGTTCGAGCGGTTATTACAGAGACCCCGAGTCTACCCGAAAGGCATGGACCGCTGACGGATGGCTTCCCCTGGGAGACCTGGCTCAATGGGACAGTTGCGGGAATCTGATCGTGGTCGGGCGCAAGGATGATCTGATTATTCGCGGGGCCCAGAACATCATGCCGATCGATATTGAAAACCACCTTCTGACCCATCCCAAGATCAATCAAGCGGCAGTGATCGGCATGCCCGACTCTGTCCTGGGGCAAAGGGTGTGCGCCTACATAGTTTTGCGGAGCCCGGCTCCACCCACATTAAAAGAGATAGCCTCGTTCCTCGCCTCCAAAGGGATCGCCCCGTACAAGATTCCCGAACGCATCGAGGTCGTCGACCGCCTGCCCATGGTCTCGGACACGAAAGTGGACAAAAAAGTCCTGCAGTCGGATATCGCCAAGAAACTCGGAAGAGGGCTATGACCGTGAGATCCGGAATATCCTTCCTTCACAATCAAGTTATATCGACCACGGGGTTTGAACTCCAGGGGCCGATATAGTTTGATTGTAAATTCTTCGTGATCTTCGTGTGCTTCGTGGTTAACACATACTATCCAAAGATAGAGGAAAAGATCGGATAGAGGATGACTCTCGCAAAGGCGCAAAGGGCGCCAAGTTCGGAGAAATAGAAAATTTCTTTTCATTGCCATCTTTGCGGTCTTGGCGTCTTGGCGAGAAAATCTTTGTTGAAGCGTTCTGTTGAACATTTTATCGGTAAGAATCTATCACATGTCACAGGAGCTGACGGTTTAGCAGGCCAGTGAAACCGGCCGCAGTCTCTTATCTGTTTAAGCAAGAATGAAATATCACCACGAAGAGCACGAAGGACACAAAGTGAAATCAGATTGCTTTGATACCCCGCGGCAAGCCGCGGGGTTACCCTTAATAAAAACCGAGATAAAAAGTGTAAGGCCCGATCGTGTCGCCAAGGGACAGGTTCACAGCGGATACGAAACGCTCGAGTCCAATCTTAAAACCAGGGGCGTGGTGGTTAGAATAGACGCCAAGCCATGCAAAAGGAGGTCTTAGATGCCCTACCGCGATCTACGTGAATACCTGGCGGTGTTGGAGAAAAAAGGTCTGATTTGCCACATTCAGGCCGAGGTGGATAAAGACTGGGAGCTCTCGGCGGTGTGTCGGCGCACATTCCAGAACATTCCTCAGGAGCGCCGCCCGGCCCTGATGTTCGACCGGATCAAAGGCCATAGTATCCCGCTGGTCGTGGGTATCCTTGGCGGCTCAAGACAGATTTATGCCACCGCCCTGGAAGCCGACCTGGAGCAAGTCCTGGAAAAATGGGAGTCAGGGGTAAAGCACCCGCTCAAGCCACGCCTGGTGAAAAACGGTCCGTGCCAGGAGGAAGTCCATATGAGTGAGGAGGCAAATTTCGAGATGCTTCCCGCCCCGGTCTGGACTGTAGGCCAGGACCCGGCTCCCTACCATACATCCCCCTTGGTTATCTCCCGAGACCCAGAAACGAAAGTTCAAAACATGGGTGTCTACCGAGTCCAGGTCAAAGGTCCCAGACGGGCAGGGCTCATGATCAACCCTCCCCGCAACATGAACCATCACATTCGCAAGAACGAAGCCGAGGGTCGAGGCACAGAGGTGGCCATCGTCTTTGGAACCGACCCCGTGGTGGGACTGACCGCAGTCACACCTTTTCCTTACGGGGTAAATGAGCTGGACGTGGCCGGCGGTATTCGGGGAGAGCCCGTGGAAGTTGTCCACTGTCTCACGGTGGATCTCGAGGTCCCTGCTACGGCCGAGATCGTCGTGGAAGGAAAGATCCCCTGCAAGGGGAGGGAAACCGAGGGTCCTTTCGGAGAGTACGGGGGCTATATGGGTACCGGAGGGGAGCACCCCTTTATCGAGATCACCTGCATCACGCACAGGCGTAACCCCATTTACCAGGCGTTTCTAAGCCAGATGCCACCCAGCGAGTCAAGCTGCATCAAGAGCATTGGCCGGGAGAACATCATCCGCAGACACCTCAAAAACAATCTGGGAATTCCGGTACACGACGTCCACCTCCCCGAGAGTGGGGGTGCCACGGGCATCCTCTTGATCTCGATCAAAAAGCAAAACCGCTTTCAGCCGTTTAAGGCGATGATGGGAGCCTGGTCGCACCACGACGTCTTCGGTAAGCTCACCATCGTCGTTGACGACGACATCGATATCCGCGATTCATTTCAGGTCGAATGGGCCTTGAGCTTCCGTATGCAGCCGGCCGAGGATGTCTATGTGATCAAGAATACCGATCCGTTAACCCTGGATCCATCCCAGCCCTTGCAGTCAGGCGAAAAGGTCAAACCCACGGATCAGATAAGCTCAAAGCTCGGCATCGACGCTACCCGCAAGCATTCCTTCCCCGCCCTCGCAGTCCCTCCGAAAGAACATCTGGAGAAGGTCGATGCCCAGTGGCATCGTTATGGTATCCGAGAGATCAATCCGTCTTGATTTTTTTCATCTAGCCGGGCTCCAGTGCGTGACGCAAGTCGTCGATCAGATCATCGATATTTTCCAGGCCGACTGATAACCGAATAATTCCGTCGGTGATGCCGACCTGTTCCCTGTGTTCCTTGGGCATTGCCGCATGGCTCATTGTCGCCGGGTGCTCCGCCAGCGAGGCGGTCCCACCCAGCG
>SMUX01264929.1_pt1 | contig 27264 bp, 25 predicted proteins | sample 2456431 | NCBI WGS metagenome assembly SMUX01 (sample SAMN11095930, study PRJNA526329) | marine sediment metagenome | biome: Marine sediment; feature: Surficial sediment; material: Deep marine sediment; isolation source: Hadal surficial sediment | place: Pacific Ocean | collected 2014-11 | depth... | reverse complement strand
CGTTCGTGGTGCTCGCTTCGAATGCGTCGCCTTCCGGAGCCATGTAGCCGATGTTGAGCAGGAACTTCCGGTATTCGGCGCTATCGATGTCGCGACCCTCGCGCTCCCGGTGCCAGTCATCCAGTTGTTTCTGGAGGGTGTCGCGTTTTCGGAGAAGCGCCGCGTTTTCCGGTCCCAGGTCCGCTACGATCTTGCCCAATGATTGCCAGAAGGCCGCCGCGTCCACGCCGGTGCGCGGCGCGATCTCGTCGCGTACCAGCTCGTGCAGCGCCTTGTCGACCCTGAGGTCTCCCGTCTCGACGTATTCACTCATCTTATCTGTGCCCGCTCGCTCCGACCGAAGCGGCGTAGTTAACCACAGCGGCCCGGTGAATAGAACGATCTTGTCCGGGGGTAGCGGCTTAAGTGCTGTTTACGTGTCAGAAAGGCGGGCCGTGAGGAATTGGACGATCTTCTCCGCCGCTGTACCATCGCCGTAGGGATTGGCGGCTGTGGCCATGCGTCGGTAGGCGTCCCGGTCGTCAAGCAGCTCCTTGGTGCGGGCGACGATCTCGGCTCGGTCCGTCCCCACCAGTCTCACGGTGCCCGCTTCCACGGCCTCGGGGCGCTCGGTGTTCTCGCGCATCACCAGAACCGGTTTGGCGAGCGCCGGTGCCTCTTCCTGGATCCCCCCGCTGTCGGTCAGCAACAGGTAAGCCTTGCTCATGAGGTGGACGAATTCCTCGTAGGACACCGGCTCCAACAAGTGCACATTGCCCAGCGCCGACAGGATCTCCGCCACCGGCGCGCGCACATTTGGATTGAGGTGCACGGGATAGATGATTTTCAAGTCCCTCTGGCTGTTGGCCAAATCGCGAATGGCCTCGCAGATATTGACGAAGCCAGGGCCAAAGCTCTCCCGCCGATGGCCCGTCACCAACACCATCCTGTCGCTGGACTCCAGGACGCCTGCCCCAAGGCCGGCCTGCTGGATGTTCCTGGTGACCCGATCGCGCCTTTGCGGGTCGTTCTTGAGCCGTTCCACCACCATCATCAGTGCGTCGATGACGGTATTGCCCGTAACGGCGATGTTTCCCGGCTCGACATTCTCCATCAGAAGGTTGTCCCGGTTCAGCGGCGTCGGGGCAAAGTGGTATTTCGCCAACCGCGTCGTCAGCTGCCGGTTGATTTCCTCGGGATAGGGCGAGTAGATATTGCCCGTACGCAGCCCCGCTTCCACGTGGCCGACGTCGATGTGCTCGTAGTACGCGGCCAGCGCCGTGGCGAATGTCGTCGTGGTGTCACCCTGAACCAACACGAGATCCGGCTCGAACTCCGCCAACACCGGTCTGATTCCGGCAAGCACATGGGTCGTGATGTCGTAGAGATCCTGACCGCCGGACATGATGTCCAGGTCATACTGTGGTCGGATGTCGAAGGTGTCGAGGATCTGATCGAGCATCACCCTGTGTTGTGCCGTCACACACACTCTGGTCTCGAAGACATCCGCCAGGGCCTCGAGCTGACTCACGAGCGGCGCCATCTTCACCGCCTCCGGCCGGGTGCCGAAAACCACCAGGACTTTACTCATACCACGGTCTCGTAAGCTTCGAGTGTCCTACGCGCAATCCGCGGCCACGCGAAAGTGCTCTCGATCAGTCCTCGTGAGTGTGCGCCGAAGGCCTTCATGTCGACATCGAGCAAGGTGTTGATCTTTTCCGCCAGATCTTCGTCGTTCGCCGGGTCGCAAAGGAAGCCGTTCTTCCCCTCCTCGATGAGATCGGGAATTCCACCGACACGGGTGCCGATCAGAGGTAGCGATGTGGCCATGGCCTCGAGTCCGCTGATGCTGGTCGCCTCCATCAGCGAAGGCAGTATCGAGAAGTCCGCCGCACTGTAGTACGGAATGATCTCCTCGTGCCTCTTGGCGCCCAACATCGTAAATCGATTCTCGAAGTCCTGTTCGAGGCACGTCGATACTTTGTCGAACTCCGGGCCGTCTCCGATAATGAGGAAACGCAGCCGCTCGTCGCTCAGCAATCGTGCCGCGCGCGCAAGGTGTATCACGCCGTTCTTCGGCACCAGCCGCCTGGTCAGAATGCCGAGTATATGGTCGTCGCGCAGTCCCATGGCGGATCGTATGTCAGTTCGCGCTTGCGCATCGAACCGGTATTTTGTCGCATCGACGCCGTTGGGAATATATTCTTTCTCGGCTGCGATGGGGAAGGGTACCTCCAGGAGCTCGCGACTGGGTGCCAGAAAAAGCCGGGGTTTTGCGAACAGCCGGCGCAGCAGAGCCATTCGCCGAATGCCGCCTTTCTCGATCCGCTCCAGGTAGCCGGAGGTGTGATTGGTGTAGACCAGAGGTACGCCCTTGATCTGATAGCCCTCGAGTGGCGCCATGCCGTGCACATGAATAATGTCGGGCTGAATCTCCGGGAGCTTCTTTCGGATGAAGCGGTTGATCTGACCACCATAAAGCGGTGCAGCCCAACGTAGACGTAGCCGATAGATATCCATGGACTCCCGTTTGACGAAGGCATCGGTCTGAGACGGTAGCTGGCGGGTGATGACGCATATGCGATGCCCCAGCTCGCCGAACGCGCGGGAGAGTTCGTAGACGTGGGCTGCGATTCCGCCGACAGTAGGCGGAAAGTCCAGCGAGACCATGAGAATCTTCATCGCTAGGCTGGGCGGAGCCCGACATTGACGCTCCGCAAAGTCTCAGACTACGCCGAGCTCTCGGCCCACGCTGATGAAAGCTTCAATGGCCCGGTCCAGATGAGCGCGCTCGTGAACTGCCGAGAGCTGCACGCGGATACGCGCCTCGCCTCTGGGAACCACCGGAAAGGAGAAGCCTATGACGTAGATTCCAGCGGCCAGCAAACGGCTCGCCATCTCCTGCGCCAGGGTCGCTTCGTAGAGCATGATCGGAACGATGGGGTGCTCGCCGGGCTTGATGTCGAAACCGGCCGAGGTCATCCGCTCGCGAAAGTACCCGGTGTTCTCCATCAACCGGTCGCGCAGCTCGCTCGACCCGGACAATTTGTCGAACACCATTACACCGGCGGCCACCAGGGGCGGCGGCAGGCTGTTGGAAAATAGATAGGGTCTGGAGCGTTGCCGCAGCATGTCGACCACTTCACGGCTGGCGGCGGTGAATCCACCGGAGGCGCCGCCCAAGGCCTTTCCGAGCGTCGATGTGAAGATATCGATGTCATTCTGCACTCCGTGATGCTGCGCCGAACCGCGCCCGGTCGGTCCGACGAATCCGGTCGCGTGGGAATCGTCCACCATTACCAGGGCGTCGAAGCGCTTCGCCAGCGCGACGATCTCGTCCAGCGGGGCGATGTCACCGTCCATGCTGAATACACCGTCGGTGGCGATCAGCCGGCATCGCGCGCCGCTCGCTTCCTCCAGCTTGGCTTTGAGATCGCCCATGTCGGCGTGAGCGTAGCGATAGCGCTGTGCTTTGCACAGACGAACGCCGTCGATGATCGATGCATGGTTCAAGGCATCGCTGATCACAGCGTCTTCGGGGCCAAGCAAGGTTTCGAACAAACCTCCGTTGGCGTCGAAACATGAAGAGTAAAGTATCGCATCGTCGGTTCCGAAAAACTCCGCGATGGAAAGTTCCAGGGACTTGTGCAATTCCTGGGTTCCACAGATAAAGCGCACCGAGGCCATGCCGAAGCCATGATCATCCAGCGCTTGCCTCGCCGCGGCGATGACATCCGGATGATTTGCCAATCCGAGATAATTGTTAGCGCAGAAATTGAGAACCTCATCGCCGTCCCGTACACGAATGCTGGAGCCCTGGGGCGTGGTGATAACGCGTTCGTCCTTGTACAGGCCGTCGCGGCAGATGGCCTCGAGCTCTTCCGTCAACAATTGCTGCATACTCATTTCTTATACCTCACAGCCGCGCGCTCAGTTCCAGTTGCATACGACCTTGCCGCATTCCCCGCTCTTCATGGCCTCGAAGCCAACCATATAATCGTCGATGGCAAGGCGATGGGTGAGAACCGGGGTCAGATCGAGGCCGCCGGTGACCATCTGTGTCATCTTGTACCAAGTCTCGAACATCTCGCGCCCGTATATGCCCTTGATGTGCAGGCCCTTGAAAATCACCTGGTCCCAGTCGATGAGCGTTTTCGCCGGCAGGAACCCCAGCAGTGCCACGCGGCCGCCGTGATACATGTGATGCAGCATGTCGTTGAATGCTTCCGGATTGCCCGACATCTCGAGGCCGATATCGAAACCTTCGTGGATGTTCTGGGCACGCATGGCCTGATCGAGATTTTCCCGTGCCACGTTCACGAGATGGGTCGCGCCCATCTTTCCGGCCAGCTCGAGGCGGAAGTCGTTGACGTCGGTGACGACGATGTGACGTGCGCCGATGAATCGGCAGATGCCGGCCGCCATGATACCGATGGGGCCGGCGCCGGTAATGAGCACATCCTCGCCTACCACCGTGAAGGAAAGCGCACAGTGGGTCGCATTGCCGAGGGGATCGAAGCAGGCGGCGATCTCCGAAGGGATCTCATCGGGAATCAACCACAGGTTCGATGCCGGAACGTTGATGTACTCGGCGAATGCGCCGTCGCGATTGACCCCGATTCCTTTCGTATCGGTACACAGATGACGGCGTCCCGCCCGGCAGTTGCGGCACATGCCGCAGGTGATATGGCCTTCGGCCGAAACCCGGTCGCCAACGGAATAGTTGTGTACGCCGAGACCGAGCTCGACGATTTCTCCGACGAACTCGTGACCGATGACCAACGGCGGGTGAATCGTGCGCTGGGACCATTCGTCCCAGTTGTAAATGTGCAAATCCGTCCCGCAGATGGCGGTCTTCTCCACCTTGATGAGAACCTCGTTGGTGGAGACCGTCGGCATGGGAACGTTCTCCATCCAGATCCCGGGCTCCGCGGAGCGCTTGACCAGTGCTTTCATGCTGCTCACGCCCGGTTACCGATGACGCTCACGGCCAGGCTCGCTCACTGGACCCGACGACAGCCGACAATACAGGTCTTTTGAAATCCCGCGAACTCGGCATTGGTACCGTGTCGGTAGAGTAAAGATCCCCTGGCAGCCGATGGTGCAGCTTTGATAAGCGGACATGTTGGCGTCTACCACCGATCCGCATCCCTCGATGCAGGCATTCCTGAGGCCCGCGAAGGTCGGATCGCTTTGCTCGCTGAAATAGAAGCTTTTCTGGCATTTTTTGGCGCAGGACAGAAAGCCCTTCGTCGACGGCCCCCGGGGCATCGATTCCTGCGCATACGCGTCGTGGACTCCCACAGACATGCCGAGCAGCAATGCCACTGCCAATAAAATGCCGAGCTTGGTTAATATTCCTTCCTCCCGCTGTGGACCCTTGCTCCTGGATTCTACACGGCCAGGGCCGTTGTTCGAGCGTAATGGGGGTTATACTGACCAGGGCCGCGCCGACGCCATCGTCGATACCCCGGAGGCAAAGCCCATGACATCGTATTCCGACGGCGCCCATGCCACTTCTGGAAATCCACCGGTCATCACCCACCTGCTCGATGCCGACGCAAGCGTTCCCAACAACCTGCGCCTGCCGCTGCTCGTCTATCCGGCTGCCGTCGGGCTCAGCCGGCATGATCCTGCCTCCGTGTTCGAGCAACGCTTTCTCTCGAACGGTTGGGCCGGGTGCTGGCGCAACGGCATATTCCCTTTTCATCACTACCACAGCACGGCCCACGAGGTGCTCGGCGTCTACAGCGGTTCGGCGGTGGCCCGGTTCGGTGGTGAGAACGGCGTCACTGTGACGCTTAAGCCGGGCGACGTGGTCATTATTCCCGCGGGTGTGGCCCACAAGAAGCTCTCCTCCAGGGGCGGGTTCGGCGTCGTCGGCGCCTACCCGAGCGGGCAGCAGCCGGATATGTGCCGCGCGGACGCAAGCGCCTGCCGGCGTGGGTTGGAGCAGGTGGCGCGGGTTTCGATACCCGAATGCGATCCCGTCCACGGCCCCGGCGGGCCCATGTGCGTGTACTGGCGTCACTAGGCTCAAGCCGGGTTTTATGCGAGCGATTTTTCACTATGCCTGCAGCCAGAGCTTGAGCGCCAGGCTGAAGGCTCTGGCTCCGTCGTGGCTGGATGTTCGATCTTGCCCCGAGTCCGATGCGGCGCTGCTTTATCGGCTGCTCGGCGACGCCGAGGTGTTGCTGCATGTGCTCGAGCCCGCGACCGCGAAGGTGATGGATGCGGCTCCGAAGCTGCAGCTCATCCAGAAGATCGGCGTCGGCGTCAATACCATCGATCTCGAACATGCGGAATTGCGCGGTATCCGTGTGTGCAACATGCCGGGAACCAACAGCCGCGCGGTGGCCGAGGCCACGTTGATGCTCATGCTGACGATCCTGCGCCGTGCCCTCAGCCTCGATACCGCGATCCGTGCCGGCGACGGTTGGCGGATGGATCCCGCCCTGTTCGACCAGGTTGGAGAGGTCGGTGGTAGAACCGTCGGACTGGTGGGTTACGGTGCGGTTCCGGCGCTGCTCGCACCGGTGTTGCGTGTGCTGGGCGCGCGTGTGCTCTACACCGCCACGGGCCCCAAGCCAGACGCCGAGGCCGAGTGGCGCGAGCTGCCGGAGCTGCTGGCGGAATCCGATATCGTCTCGCTGCATCTGCCGCTGACGGCTGAGACCCAGCGCTTGATCGATGCAGCGGCCCTGGCGCGCATGAAACCTGGTGCGGTGCTCATTAACACCGCGCGCGGCGGCCTGGTGGATCAGAATGCGCTCATCGCGGCGTTGCGCTCGGGGCGGCTGCGGGGGGCGGGACTCGACGTCTACGACCAGGAGCCGGTGCCTGCCGATTGTCCCTTGTTGGAAATGGACAACGTGGTCCTGCAGCCCCACGTCGCATGGTTGACGCCGGAGACCCTCGGCAGGAGCCTGGCCGTGGCCATGGAAAATTGCCGGCGCCTGCGTGACGGAGAGGAACTCCTGCATCGCGTGTTATGAATGCTCTGTTCGCAATCCCGGTCGCCTGATGGATGAGATCACGCTGGCGCTGCAGCGCATGGGTTTGCTGGAACCCGGGCAGCGCCGATCGCTCGTGCCTCTCATGGGCGGTGTCAGCTCCGACATCTGGAGGGTCGATCTCGCCAGCGGGCCCGCGTGCGTCAAACGTGCCCTGTCGCGTCTGCGGGTGAGCGCGGAGTGGCACGCACCGGTGGAACGTAATCGTCATGAGCTGGAGTGGATGCGTTGCGCGGCGGGCATCGTTCCCGACGCGGTACCGGAGATCCTCGGTGCCGACGAGCAGCTGGGAATGTTCGTGATGCGTTATCTGGACCCGGTGGATTACCCGCTGTGGAAGCAGCAGCTGAGCGAATCGATCGCCGAAACGGCGACCGCCGTCGCCGTCGGCAAACGATTGGTGCGCATTCATGGGGCGACGGCGGGGGACGCGGAGGTGGCCTCGCGCTTTGCTACCGACGAGACTTTCTTCGCCATTCGCATCGAGCCCTACTTGCTTGCCACGGCGCGGGCGCATCCGGAGCTCGGCAATGCGCTGGAGTCCCTTGCGGAGACCACCGCCAGCGAGAAACGCGCGCTGGTGCATGGCGACGTGAGTCCCAAGAATCTCTTGATCGGGCCCCGGGGGCCGGTATTCCTGGATGCCGAGTGCGCGTGGTACGGGGATCCGGCCTTCGATCTGGCTTTCTGCCTCAATCATTTGCTGCTCAAGTGTCTGTGGGTACCGTCCGCCAGCGATGCCTTTATCGCCTGCTTCCAGGCGCTGGCTGGCGCGCATCTGGCGGGCGTGGATTGGGAAGACCGGCAAGCCTTCGAGGCGCGCACGGCGCGCTTGTTACCGGGCTTGTTCCTGGCACGGGTGGATGGCAAGTCTCCGGTGGAATACTTGACCGACGAAGACGACATGGAGAAGGTACGCAGGGTGGCGGCGCGATTGTTGACTCGCCCGGTCGCGCGCCTGGCCGAGGTGGCGTCCCTCTGGTCATCGGAGTTGCAGCTAACGAGACAACGATGAGCAACACCAGCATTCACAGCGTTTCAGCCATGCGTGTGTGGGATTCCCGTGGCCGCCCCACGGTGGAGGCGGAGGTGCGGCTGGTCGATGGCAGCCGCGGGCGCGCCATCGCACCCGCCGGTGCGTCCACCGGCAGCGCCGAGGCGGTGGATCTTCGCGACGGCGGCGAGGCCCTGGGGGGCCGCGACGTGCAACGCGCCCTGGGCAATATTCGTGGCGAGATCGCGAACGCTCTGCAGGGGGCCGATGCCGGCGATCAAGCGGCCGTGGACGCGCTGCTCTGCCGGCTGGACGGCACCGACGACAAAGGGCGCCTGGGCGCCAACGCCACCGTCGCCGTGTCCATGGCCACTGCCCACGCTGCTGCCGCCGCCGCCGGTGTGCCCCTGTGGCGGCACCTGGCGGGTGACCGGGAAGTCGTCCTGCCGTTGCCGGAAATCCAGATTTTCGGCGGCGGCGCCCACGCCGGCGGGCGCACCGACGTGCAGGACTTCATGATCGTGGCGCCCGGCGCCGAGTCTTTCGATCAGGCATTGGTGTGGACCGCGGAAGTGTATGCCGCGGCCGGGCGGTTGCTGGAGGCGCATGGCAAACTTCGGGGCGTCGCCGATGAAGGCGGCTACTGGCCGGAATTCTCCGGCAACGAAGAGGCTCTCGAGTACCTGTCGAAAGCCATCGAAACGGCCGGATTCACACCCCTCGATCAGATCGCCATTTCGCTGGACATCGCCGCATCGCAGTTCGGGCAGCAGGGTCGCTATCACCTTTCCCTGGATGGCGACGACCTCGGCAGCGACGCTCTCATCGAGCGTCTGGCCGGCTGGTTGGCGCGCTACCCCATCGTCTCGGTGGAGGATCCCCTGGGCGAGGATGATGAGCAAGGTCTAGCGGATTTCACGGCACGATTCGGCGATCGGCTGCAGATCGTCGGTGATGATTACCTGGTGACGAACGCGGCTCGGGTCGCCCACGCGGCCGGCGTCGGCGCCTGCAACGCCGTGCTCATCAAGCCCAACCAGGCGGGCACTTTGAGCGAAGCGCTACAGGCCCTGGCGGCATCCCGCGCGGCGGGCTGGGGCGCCATCGTCTCGGCCCGCTCCGGAGAAACGGAAGACACGACCATCGTGCACCTGGCCATCGGCTGGGGCGTGCCTCAGCTCAAGGTGGGTTCCTTCGCACGTTCCGAGCGCATGGCCAAGTGGAACGAAGTCCTGCGGGTCGAGTCGGCACTCGGTGGGCGTGCGCGATTCGCGGGTGCGGCGGCGCTGTCCGGGCATCAATCAGGGTGACGGTCGTGGCGACAAGGTCGAATGCCCCGCTGCCGGCTTGGCTGCTCTTGCTTTGCGCGTTGCCGACCCTGGTGGAAGCGGCCTTCGTAAGAGCGAACTGCCGGGGCATCCAGGAGTTATCGATGACCGACGGCAACGTGAGCTGCCAGGAGTCCAGTGTTCTCACCGACGAGAACGCGCACCTGATGCTCGGTCACACGCGGGCAACGGCGAGCCTTCAACGGGGGCTCTTGACCAGCAGCGCGGCCGGCGGGCAGATTCGTGACGTGGGAAGCAACGGCGGAGAAGCCGGGGCGCTGCTCATGGATCGCTTGACCATCGTTGGCGACTGGGATGGCTTTGTTCTCGTCAGTGTCCGTCTGTGCGTGCAGTACAAGTTCGCGGGCTTCGGCGAGTCGCGCATTCACGCGACCCTGCGAACTTCCTCCGCGCACAGTGCCAGCGATGACAATCAAGCCAGGGTTCGCCTATCGCACCGGGGCTTCGGCGGCACCCGGCTTACGGATTTCGAAAGCCGCGGCGAGTTCGCGATCCCGGAGGAAGGACCCCGCTCAGCGCAATCAACGCTTGCTCTGAGCGTCATCCAAAGGGTCCACCACGGCTCGCCGGAGATGAGCGTGCGCGCTGATATTGCGGCATTCGCTTTGCCGAATCTGGAGGCTCTGGAACCGGTGCTTTCCTCCTTCGGCGCGGCCGTGGCCTGGATCTCGGTGTCGCTTGCGGAGCGGCTCGAATTCTCTTCCGAATCGGGCATATTCCTGAGCGAGCCGTACGCAGTCGAAGCAAAGGGCTTGGAGCCGGGATCAATTGCACCCGGGGCAAACTTGAAAACGGCAAACAGCGGGAGGGCGCATGCGTTGCGAAGTCATCGCGATCGGTACCGAGCTGTTGCTCGGTCAGATTGTCGACACCAACTCGGCGTGGATGGGTGAGCAGCTGGCTCTGGCCGGCATCGATTCCCATTTTCAAACCAAGGTCGGCGACAATCTCGAGCGGATGGTGTCGTGCATCCGCCTCGGACTGGAACGCAGCGACGCCGTGATCCTGTGCGGCGGCCTGGGGCCCACCCAGGACGACATTACCCGCGAGGCCATCGCCGAGGTGATGGGCGTGGCTCTGGTGCGGCACCCGGAGATCGCTGATCGCATACGCGCGATGTTTACCGCCAGGGGGCGGGACATGCCCGGTAACAATCTGCGCCAGGCGGACGTCCCCGAAGGCGCATCGGTGATCGCGCAGATGCCGGGCACTGCTCCGGGTCTCGTGTGCCCGGTGAACGATAAAGTCCTCTACGCGGTTCCGGGCGTTCCCCACGAGATGCGCGAGATGCTGACGGGCACGGTTATTCCGGATCTGCAGAAGCGCGCCGGCGTCGCGGCGGTGATCGGCAGCCGGGTGCTGCGTACCTGGGGGCACTCCGAGTCGGGGCTCGCCGAGATGCTGGCCGGACGCATCGACGAGCTGGATGCGTTGGGTAATCCAACCCTCGCCTTTCAGGCCAGCGGCATCGAGGGCATCAAGGTGCGCATCACTGCCAAGGCCGCCAGCGTGGAGGAGACCCAGGCGATTCTCAGGGACGAGGAAGCACGTTTGAGACCGATACTCGGCGAGCTGATATTCGGAATCGACGATGAAACCATGGAGTCCGTCGTCATCGACATGCTGCGCCATCGGGGGCTCAGTCTCGGTGTCGCGGAATCCCTCACGGGAGGACTGATGGGTGCGCGCTTGACCTCCGTGCCCGGAGCCAGCGACGTATTCCGCGGCGGCATCGTTTGCTACGCCAGCGACGTGAAATTTTCTCTCCTGGGCGTGCCGGAGGGGCCGGTGGTGACCGCCGACGCCGCCAAAGCCATGGCCGAAGGCGCGCGCCGGGTGCTGGGAGCGGACGTCGCCCTCGCCACCACCGGCGTGGCGGGACCCGCCGAGCAGGAAGGTCAGCCGGTCGGCACGGTTTTCCTGGGGCTCGCCATGGATGGCGCCAGCGAAGCGCAACAGGTGCAACTGCCCGGCGACCGGCAGCGCATCCGCCAATACGCGGTGATCAGCGCCGTGAATTTATTGAGAAGACGTCTGATGCAAGATTAATGGGGACAGATCTATTTTCCCGCGGCTATCGTAGGTTCACCTGAGCCCCGAAAAGGTGCCCGAAAAGGTGCCGGGGCCGATAATTTCAGTCAGCGCTGGGTCTGCAGATTTGACGCGGAGCTCCAGAACTCGTCCCAGTCCCGGTCCAACATGTCTTTGGCCGCGCCATCGTGCTCGAAGAACTTGTTGGGAACCTGAAAGACGGCGAGCATGAGCCCACCCTCCGGCGTGTAGGCGGCGTGCCGGGTTCCGGCCGGTCGCCAGACGAAGTTACCCGCGGTACACACGCCATCGGGATCCACCAGCTCGCCCTCGATGACATAAGTTTGCTCGATGAGCACGTGCTCATGATGGGGAAGTCTCGCGCCCGGATCCATTTTCAGCAGCACCGTGAGCAGGCCGCTGGACTCGTCCACGAGCAGCGTCTTGGCCTTCACGCCGGGAAACTTGGTATCCTCCCAAGGCAGATCCGGCACGTCCACGAAGCGCGAGTCCTTGGCATTCAGCCCTTCGTGATTTCTGGCATTCGGTGTTATTGCGCTCATGCATATCTCCCCGTCGACATCCAAGACCTCATACTAGATTACTGTGCAGAAATCCACTCCACTGTCATCGCGATGATAATTGTAACGATGCCCGGCGAGTCTTACGATCGTGCTCTGCCAGCCCTGAGCGCGGAACAAACACAGCTGCGGGACAATCTTCGCGGGCACGTGGAAACTCTCGCCGGCACCATCGGCGAGCGCAATCTTCATCATTACGCTGCCTTGGAAGCAGCGGCGCGATACATCTCGACGGTTTTTGAATCGATCAAATATCAGCCGAACCTGCAGAGCTTCAGCGTGCAGGGTAGAACGGTGAGCAACATCGAGGTCGTCAAGGCCGGGACTGAACGTCCTGATGAAATCGTCGTAGTCGGCGCGCATTATGATTCGGTAGCCGGTTCGCCCGGCGCCAACGACAATGCCACCGGTGTCGCCGGGATGCTCGAACTCGCGAGAATACTACGTCCACAGCAGTTGTCACGCAGCGTGCATTTGGTGGCGTTCGTCAACGAGGAGCCCCCATACAGCTATACGAGTGCCATGGGCAGCCGTCGCTATGCCGAGCGAGCGGCATCGAAGGGTGAGCGCATCACGGCCATGCTGTCGCTGGAGACCATCGGCTACTATTCCGATGAGGAAGACAGTCAGCACTATCCGTTTCCATTCGGACGATTCTATCCTGACAAAGGCAACTTCATCGGGTTCGTCGGCAACCTGCGATCGCGCAAACTCGTGCGCCGGGCTATTGCCAGCTTTCGTTCCCACGCCAATTTCCCCTCCGAGGGTCTGGCGGCGCCCGGCTGGGTAACCGGGGTGGGGTGGTCGGATCACTGGTCTTTCTGGAAGTCAGGCTATCCTGGCATCATGGTGACGGACACTGCGTTGTTTCGTTACCCGCAATACCATAGTTCTGCCGACCGTCCGGGAATCGTCGTCTACGACAGCTTTGCACGGGTCGTGCATGGACTGGCAGGTGTCGTTCGGGATCTGGCGAACGTCGAATAGGATCGAATTTCTCAGATCGGCTACAAGCAAGCAATTCGGCGTGGATGCCGGAAAGGTGCGGATATGGATGATGTCAGGCTAATCAAAGGGTGACGAGTATGGCCCTTACGAAGTTCTCAGTACTCAATTTGTCGTTCACTGCATCCGTCGCGGCGGTGGTGGTCGCCCTGACAGGCTGTCAAACGGTCGACCCCGTCCCCGGCGACCATATCGGAACGGTTCTGATGCATGGCAGAGGCGGGACAACGAGGCACGTTTTCCCTCTTGGATCGGCGCTGAAAAGTGCGGGAATCCTGGTCGAAATGCCGTTGATGCCTTGGAGCAAAGGTCGCATCTACGACAAACGCTACGAGGCGTCCATGGTTGAAATCGATACCTACGTGGCCCATCTAAGGTCGGCTGGCGCGAAAAGAATTGTCGTTGCCGGCTTCAGCATTGGCGCCAATGCTGCACTTGGATATGCCGCTCGGCGTGAAGATCTTTCCGGAGTGATTTTGCTGGCCTATGGACATGTCCCTGGTATTCCCGGATTTTCCAGGAAGCTATCGGACAGCGTCGAGAAGGCCCGTTCCATGATCGATGTTGGCGAAGGCGATCAGACCGCGGTTTTCACGGATTTTGGCGGAGGAAATGACACGGCGACCAGCACTGCAAATGATCTGTTGAGTTGGTTCGATCCCAGTGGACCAGCGACCATCGCGAAGAACGCACCGAAGGTGAAGCCGAATACGCCAGTGCTTTGTATCGATGGCTCGAGCGACAGGTGGAAAAGATGCGGCCAGATCATGTGGCAAGTGCCCCGGGACCCGATGAATCGCCAGATATCAGTGAGCGCCGACCACATGAGCACACCGTCGGTGGCCATCCAACCTATCGTTGACTGGCTCCGAGAATTGAAGTGACTGAAATTGGGCAACTCATGAGGGTGTCTAACATATCGGCCCCGGCACCTCGGCACCTTAAAGGCACCTTAAATTGCCATCAGTGCCGTCAATTTGCTGAGAAGACGTCTGATGGGCAGTTAGCCTACGACGTCTCCTGGACTAGAATGGTGCGCTTTTCGGTGTTCTCGGAAACGGGATTAGATCGCGCACGTTCGCCATGCCGGTGATGTAGTAAAGCAGCCGCTCGAATCCCAGTCCGAAGCCCGCGTGGGGAACGGTGCCGTAACGGCGCAGATCCCGGTACCACCAAAGTTGCTCGCTCAAGCCCGCCTTTTCCAGCTGCTCGTCCAGCACATCGAGGCGCTCCTCGCGTTGACTGCCGCCAATGATTTCGCCGGCGCCGGGAACCAACACGTCCATGGCGGCGACGGTTTTTCCGTCGTCGTTGCGCCGCATGTAGAAGGCCTTGATGTCAGCCGGATAGTTCATGACCACCACGGGCCGTCCCACGTGCTCCTCGGCCAGGTAGCGTTCGTGCTCGGACTGCAAATCCAGTCCCCACTCGACGGGAAACTCGAAGCTCTTGTTGGCACGTTTGAGGATGTTGATGGCTTCGCCGTAATCCATGCGCGCAAATTCCGATTGCACCAGGCTTCCCAGCCGCGCCATCAGTGTCTTGTCGATGCGTTCGGCGAAAAATGCCATGTCGTCGGCGCGTTCTTCCAGAACATTTTTGATGACGCTTTTCAGGAATGACTCCGCCAGGTCGGCGTTGTCGTTCAGATCCGCAAACGCGATTTCAGGCTCGATCATCCAGAACTCGGCCAGGTGGCGGCTGGTGTTCGAGTTCTCGGCCCTGAAGGTCGGGCCGAAAGTATAGACTTTGGAGAGCGCCAGACAGTAACACTCGACGTTGAGCTGTCCGGATACGGTTAAGAATGCTTCCCGGCCGAAGAAATCCGAGGAGAAGTCCGGTTTATTCTCGCCGTCCCTGGGGATGTTGGCAAAATCCAGTGTGCTGACCCGGAACAGCTCCCCGGCGCCCTCGCAGTCGCTGGCGGTAATGATGGGCGTGTGGATCCACACGAAGCCGTTGTCATTCATATAACCGTGTATGGCCTGGGCGAGACAGTGGCGCAGCCGAGCGATGGCGCCGATGGTATTGGTCCGCGGCCGCAGGTGCGCCACCTCGCGCAGGTGCTCGAAAGTGTGGCGCTTGGCTGAAACGGGATAAGTATCCGGGTCGTCGACCCAGCCGATCACCTGGATGCTCTTTGCCTGGACCTCGACGCTCTGACCACGCCCTTTGGACTCCACCAGCTGGCCGGTGGCGACGATGGCGCAGCCCGTGGTCAGGTGCAGGATCTCCTGCTCGTAGCTCGGCAGCGATTTATCGGCGACCACCTGGATGGCATCGAAGCAGGACCCGTCATGCAGATTGATGAACGAAAAGCCCTGCTTGGAATCCCTGCGCGTCCGCACCCAGCCTTTCAACGTTACCTCACTGCCTACCGGCGTCTTCCCCGCAAGCAGATCGCGAACGCTAACCTCTGTCATAATGACTGCCCTCCGGGCCTGTCCTTTAGAAATGCCCTGCTCGCCAAGCGCGCCACGCCCATGAATAGAGTCCTGCTCCCGCTCATGACCAGCGTGTTGTTCTCTGGCAGCTACATTGCCGGCAAGTATACGACGCTGGATCTGGGCCCGCTAACGACCACCCTGCTGCGCTATGTGGTTGCCCTGCTTTTCTTGAGCAGTCTCCTGCTGCACTATAAGCGCAGCGCCCTGGTCCTTCGCCGCCGCGACATTGCCCCGGCCCTGCTGTTGGGTTTGTTCGGAATCGTGGGTTATCACTACTTCTTTTTCTTGAGCCTCCGGTACACGGAAGTCGCCAATACCGCCATCATCAATGCGCTGAGCCCCATTATGACCAGTGTGGCGGCGGCTCTTCTGATCAAAGAGCGTCTCAGCCGCAGGAACTACGCCGGCCTCGTCGTCGCCTTTGTCGGCGTGCTGATCCTGCTCTCCGACGGAAGTTTCGAAACGATTCTCGCGGTCCGGTTCAACAAAGGAGATCTGCTGATGCTCCTGTCGGTTATCAGCTGGGTGGCGTATGCGCTTTTGATCAGAAGCATGCTGGACAGATACTCTGGATTTACGTTGACTTTTTATGCAACCCTGTTCGGGGTGTTGATGCTGCTGTTCCTTGCACCGCAGGAAGCTCCGCTGGGCGAAATTCAAGTGATCTCCCGCGCGTCGCTATTGGCGGTACTCTATATGGGGATTTGCGGATCGGGGCTGGGCTATCTCTTGTACAATCTGAGCATTCGCGAAATCGGAGCCACGCGCACGTCGAGTTTCGTCTACAGCGTCATTCCACTCATGGTCGCCGTGCTGGCGTTGCTGTTTTTCCAGCAGTCGATAACGCCGACGATGATCGCCAGCATGGTCCTCATTCTCGTCGGCCTGCACATGATGCTGGCGGTGAAGTCCCGGAAGGCGCACGCGTGAGGCGACATTTTCCGGCGGGGAGAAACGGATGAGCGAACACTGGATTATCCTCGGTATCGCTGTGGCAGGATTCTTTTACGTCTCCGGCATAGTGCTCGCCGTGGACGCGGTGATGACGGTTCGCACCTCCCAGGGTTCCATCGCCTGGACCGTGAGCCTGCTCACTTTCCCTTACGTGGCAGTGCCGTTGTACTGGGTCTTCGGGCGCAGCAAGTATATCGGTTACCTTGACGCGCGGCGCACCGAAAGCAAAGACATACAACCGATCATCGATCAGGTCGTTCCTGCAATGCCGGAATTCGTCGTCCATCTCGAAGAAAACCATATGAACTTCACGGTCATGGAAAAATTGGCCGCTATGCCGTTCACGCGCTACAACGACGTCGAGCTGCTCGTGGATGGCGAGCAGACGTTCGCTGCTATCTTCGAAGATATTGAATCCGCGCGGGAATACCTGCTGGTGCAGTTCTTTATCATCAAGGACGACGAGCTGGGCCGCGAGTTCCAGGCTGCATTGATGAACAAAGCGAGGTCGGGTGTCCGCGTTTATTTGCTCTACGACGAAATCGGCTGCATCCGGCTACCGGGAAGCTATCTGCGGGAGTTGAAAAGTGCAGGCGTGGATGTGAGCCCATTCAACACGACAAAGGGAATCCGCAACCGACTTCAGCTCAACTTTCGAAATCATCGCAAGGTGATGATCGTGGATGGGCGTTCAGCGTACACCGGCGGTTTGAATGTCGGCGATGAATACATGGGTCGAAGTCCGGATTTCGGTTCGTGGCGTGATACACACATCCGCGTTCGGGGGCCGGCCGTTCAGGCGGTGCAATTCGCTTTCATCGAGGATTGGTATTGGGCAACCCACCAGGTGCCGGATCTGAACTGGTCTCCGAAACGATCGGATAGGGGTGATAAGAATGTTCTGGTGATTCCCTCGGGCCCGGCCGACGATCTGGAGACTTGCGGGTTGTTCTTCTTGCACGCCATTCATTCGGCGAAAAATCGGCTTTGGATCGCGTCTCCCTACTTCGTACCCGACCCTAAAGTGGTCGCGGCGCTGCAGATCGCTGCATTGCGAGGCGTGGACGTACGAATTCTATTGCCGGAAAAGGCGGATCATGTCCTGGTATGGCTTTCCTCCTTTTCCTACTACGGCGAGACCGAGCCCTATGGCGTCAGGCTTTATCGCTACCAGCCGGGATTCCTACACCAGAAGGTCATGCTCGTCGATGACGACATTGCGGCAGTAGGAACGGCGAACCTGGATAATCGCTCCTTTCGCCTGAATTTCGAGATCACCCTGATGATCGTGGACAAGGGATTCGCTGTGCGCGTCAAGGACATGTTCGAGCGGGACTTCGCCAACTCGCGCATGGTCGAGCAGGGGGAGCTCGATGCGCAACCCATTTGGTTTAAGTTCGGCGTGCGCGTCGCGCGCCTCCTGGCTCCGATTCAGTAGCCGTCAGCGACCAGTCAGTCCTGATTCTGGGTCGTGGGTGCTGTGGGTGTGGTATTGGCATTGATCGCTTGCCGTTGCCGGAGTGCATTCTGCGCCGCCAGGCGATTCTGCATATCTTTTTTGAAAGCTATTTTTTTTGTCTGACAGGTCGCGGAGGAGCACTCGTTGCTGTAAAGCTTTGCGCGGCTGCAGAAGCTCGTCTGGCAATCCCGGTCGATTTGCTGCACGAGCTGGCAAAGGCTGCTCGCACATCCCTGCCATCCAGGATTCGCGAAATCCTTACGCTCGATATGTGCGAGACCGTCGGATTCGTTGCCGGGCCGCGGCTGAGTCGTTGTTCCACCCTGCAGCCGAGTCTTGTCCGCGTTCTCCCGGGGTGGCTGGCGCGAGGAAAAATGCGTGACACCGTTCTCGTCCACCCACTTGTACGTCTTGGCGGCCTCGGCCGCCGAGACAGCGAGCAAGGCCGCCAGGATGAATACTGTGAATCGCCGCATGGGAAAAATGCCCGAGGAGACCGCCGCCCTTTTCCTGATCCTGATGGTCAGAGTATAGAGGCGCAGTCCGGCAGCGTCCGGAACAGGACCTTGGTTTGCCGTCAGCGCGAGCCTGCCGTTACTCTCGGTTTCGGGATTTATTCTATTCATCGAGGAGCTGGCCGTGGAATCACAACGCTTCTATCTTCGCGCCGCTGCGATATTGGGCGCGCTGGCCGTCCTGCTGGGCGCCTTCGGCGCCCATGGGTTGAAGTCCGCCCCGGGCGCTGACATGACCGCGGTTTACGAGACGGCGGTGCGTTACCATTTCTATCATGCACTGGCGATTCTGGCGGTAGCTGTGGCGGCAGACTGCTTTTCTTCCGGTGCCTGGTGGCGGTGGGCGTGCCGCGCCTGGGTTGCCGGTGTCATATTGTTTTCAGGCAGTCTCTACCTGCTGGTGGTCTCGGGCATCAAATGGTTGGGCGCCGTGACGCCGGTGGGTGGCGGCGCCCTGATAGCGGGATGGATTTGTCTGGCTGTTGCCGCCAGTGGCTACGCGGGCCGCGACCGCGCAACATAGCCCGAATGGTAGCTTGCTCGGGCCTTCGCGTTCGGGTTCTCATCATTTTCCACCGTATTCTTCCAGGAGGCACGCATGTCCCATTGGACCGTTTATTTATCCGGTGAGATTCACACCGACTGGAAGGAGGTGGATGCAGTGGCGATGGCGGTTGCCCGGACCCCGGAGCAGATTGCGCAATTGCTCGCCTACGTGACCCGGGGTGAGCTCGCACGGTGAGGCGTTTCTGGCTCGTCCGGGCCCTGGGGAGACCGGCCAGGCGCCAACAGATGGGTGCCGATGCGGGCCGCGCCCGCGGCCGTCGAAAATCGTTAAGCCCTTGATCCGAGGGAGAAATAGTCACGGTGTGTCGGTGGACCGGCACTGCCTGACGATAACTGCCAACGAGGACACATTGCCGGGCTAACTTCCGTTGCAAAATAGGCCGCTACTTCATACAGGCCAGCGAAGCCAACGGAAAATACTGCTTTAATTCTTCAGGGTAATTCTATGTCCACGAGTAAGGATCGACGTCAGCATGTTCGACAGCCGCGGGACGAAAGAGTCGTCGTTCAGATCATCTCGTCGCACCGCGACACGCTGCCGCCTGGAACGGTCGTTCGGTGCTCGACCAAGGACGTATCCAGCCAGGGGATCAGAATTCAGGTGGAGCAGAAGCTGCCTGAAGGTTTTCTGCTGGAGCTCTGGATCGAGATTTCCAACCACGCCAACAAGTTCCTTCTCGCCGGCGAGGTCATATGGTGTAAGGAGCTCGACGAACGTAAGCGCTATCTGATCGGCATAGAGCTCAAGGAAGGAGAGACCGAGGACTTCAAGCTGTGGCAGGAAGCACTTGGCGGTAAAGAGACCGCCGCGCCCGGCGACGTGCGCGAGGCATAAACCCTCTCTTCGACACTCCCCCCCGAGACCGCCGGCGGCAGCCCGGCCGGCTCCACGGCCACTGAAACTGTTGGCTTGGTCGGCGGTCTATCGGGTATTGTCTTGAAATCACCCCCACCGGCGGCAGTCAGGCAGCCGGCTACCTGGTAACCGTATGCACGACCGGCTGACGCGCGCACTGGCGAAGATCGAGCCATTCATAGAACTGGACGACGAGTCCCTGCCAGAGGTGGCCCGCTCTTGCCGTTTCGAACGCTTCGAGGCGAAGCGGCAGATCATCGCCTATCAGGACGATTCCGCGGATGTTTTCTTCATCGTCTCTGGCACCGTGCGCGTGGTCATCCATTCCCTCTCGGGCAAGGAGATCTCCTACCGGGATCTGGAGGGCGGAGAGATGTTCGGCGAGCTGGCCGCCATCGACGGGGAGCATCGATCCGCCAGCGTGGTGGCCGTGACGGAAACGTTGCTGGTGGCCATGCCCGAAACTGCTTTCCGGGAGGCCATCAAAACGCACCCGACGGTGGCGGAAGCGGTACTGCAGCGCCTCACGCGGCTGGTGCGCCTGTACTCCCAGCGGCTCTACGAGATGCGTACCCTGGATGTTCAGAGCCGCATCCGCGCGGAGCTCCTGCGGCTCGCCGAGGACACACTGGGCGAAGACAACACCGCCACCATTTCCCCGCTACCGACCAGCGCCGACATCGCGGCGCGGGTCAATACTCGCCGCGAGGCCGTTTCCCGGGAGCTCGCGAGCCTCACCCGGCGGGGCCTTATCGAGCGCCAGCAGAAATCCCTGATGATTCGCGACTTCGCCGGTCTCAATCAGCTGGTGGAAGCCGTACTGGGGGAGTGATGGATCACCGAGAATGGTTCTCTGTCGCGGCCACCGGAATGGTGCCGATATCCGGTATCGCCGGGTGTTTTACGCTATATCATTTAGAACTTTAAATATTCCATGTTTCCGCTTGAATTCTTTTGACTAATCCGTAGTCTTGGGGTGGTAGAAAATAACAAGGGGGAGGCTCGTGTGGGTCGCCTGAATTCCCAGGTGCTCGGGACGCACACGTGAAGCCAACAGACACGTCGCAGCCGGACTACTTCCACCGTGTGGTGGACTGTCAATGGGCGTGCCCGGCCCATACAGATGTGCCGGAATACATTCGGCTCATCGCCCAGGGCCGGTTCACGGCCGCTTATCTCCTCAACCGCGAGTCCAACGTTTTCCCCGGAATTCTCGGGCGCGTTTGCGACCGCCCCTGTGAGCCCGCCTGTCGCCGCGGTCGTGTGGACGCCAAACCCGTCGCCATCTGCCGTCTGAAACGGGTGGCCGCGGACCACCGCGATGACATCACCGATCGGCTGCCGAAGATCCCCCGCAGCAAGAACGGCAAGCGCATTGCGCTCATCGGTGCGGGCTGCGCTTCGCTGACGGTGGCAAACGATCTGATGCCGCTGGGTTACGAATGCGTGGTCTACGAGTCGCTGAGCCGGACGGGCGGCCTCATGCGCACCAACATCCCATCCTTTCGCCTGCCCCCACGGGTGATCGACGAGGAGATCGACATCATCGTCGATTTCGGCGTGGACCTGCGTCTCGAAACGCCCGTCGACAGCCTCCAGGCTCTGCTCCAGGAGGGCTACGACGCCGTTTTCATCGGCACCGGCGCACCGACCGGAAAGAACCTCGAGCTGCCCGGACGTTACCAGACCGAGAACATCCATATCGGAATTACCTGGCTCACGTCGGTGGCATTCGGGCACGTGCACAGTATCGGTGAGCGGGTACTGATCATCGGTGGCGGAAATACCGCCATGGACTGCTGCCGAACGTCCCTGCGTCTGGGCGGCAAGGACGTCAAGGTGGTGGCGCGAAAGCCGCGGCATCTACTCAAGGCGTCGGGCTGGGAACTCGAGGATGCGGAGGAGGAGCGCGTCGAGCTGTTGCTGAACCATTCACCCGAGGCGTACATCATCGAGAACGGCAGGCTCACGGGCATGAAGTTCTCGCGTGTGGAATGGAACGAGGACGAGAACGGAAGGCTCGTGTCCACCAGGGTGGGCGAGGTCGTGCTTCCCTGTGACGACGTGATCCTCGCGGTTGGCCAGGAAAACGCCTTCCCCTTCATAGAGCGGGACATCGGTATCGAGTTCGACGAACGGAACATGCCCATCGTCGATGAGACCACCTTCCAATCCACGCGCAGCGACGTGTTCTTCGGTGGGGATGCCGCCTTCGGCCCGAAGAACATCATCTGGGGGGTGGAGCACGGTCACCAGGCGGCGATTTCGATTCACAAGCACTGTCAGGGGGGATCGGTGAGCGATCGCCTTCCTCCGAGCATGCATCTCAGCAGCCGCAAGATGGGTATCCATGAATGGAGCTATAGTAATGACTACAGCTCTCTGGCGCGCCGCACGGTGCCCCGAGTCGACCTCGCAAAGCGCTTCAAGGAACTCGAGATCGAAGTGGAGCTGGGATTTACGGCGGAGCAGACGCGGCAAGAGGTCGAGCGTTGCCTCAACTGCGATATTCAGACCGTATTCACCGATGCGCTGTGCATCGAGTGCGACGCGTGCATAGACGTATGCCCCGTCGATTGCCTGACCATCACGGCCAATGGCGAAGAAGAAGATCTGCGTAAACGGCTCAAAGTTGCGGCGCTGGATACCGACCAGCCGCTGTTCGTGTCCGGGTCGCTGAAGCAGACTGGCCGGGTCATGGTGAAGGACGAGAATGTCTGCGTACATTGCGGGTTGTGCGCCGAGCGCTGCCCGACCGCTGCCTGGGACATGCAGAAGTCGACTCTTCGCGTGCCCTACGCCAGCGATGAAGCCGGCGAAATCGACTCATGGAAGCACTACAAAAAGGCGGGCTGAACGATCTGGTCATCAAGCTCGCGACCGTCAACGGGACGGGGTCGGCGAGCGCCAACAGCCTGTTGATGCGGGCAATCTTCCGCATGGGCATCCCCGTCATGGGGAAGAATTTTTTCCCCTCCAATATCCAGGGTTTGCCCACCTGGTTCGAGATTCGCGTCAATCACCGAGGCCATCTCGCGCATTCGAGCCGCGTCGACGTGATGGTGGCCATGAACGCCGAAACCCATCGTCAGGATCTGGCCGAGGTAAGTCCCGGCGGTACGCTCATTTACGATTCCACGTGGCCGCGCGATGCCACCCTGGTCCGCGACGATGTCGAAATCCTCGGCGTCCCCCTCGCCCAGATTTGCAACGATGCCTTTACCGGCGTACGAGCCCGCATTCTGATGAAGAATATCGCCTATGTGGGGGTGGTCGCGGCGCTGCTCGATATGGACATGGAGGTGTTGAGACAGTTGCTGGAAGAAACCTTTGCCGCCAAGCCGAAGCTCGTGAGTCCCAACCTCGAAGCCATCGATCTCGGTTTCCAGTACGCGAAGCAGAACTTTCCGTGCCCCCTGGCGACGCATGTGAAAAAACTGGACAAGACCAGAGAGAGCATCCTGATCGATGGCAATACCGCGGCCGCTCTCGGCTGCGTGTACGCCGGCGCGACCTTTGCCGCCTGGTACCCGATCACGCCGTCGACATCGCTGATGGATGGTTTTCGCGGCCTTTGCGAGCAGTTTCGAAAAGACCCGGACACCGGCAAAAACCGCTTCTGTGTCGTGCAGGCGGAAGATGAGCTCGGCGCCATCGGGATGACCGTCGGCGCCGGCTGGAGTGGTGCGCGCGCATTCACGGCCACCAGCGGCCCCGGGATCTCGCTGATGAACGAGTTTCTGGGTTTTGCCTATTACGCCGAAGTGCCGCTGGTGCTGTTCGACGTGCAGAGAGCGGGGCCATCTACCGGCCTGCCGACCCGCACTCAGCAGTCCGATCTGCTGAGCTGCGCCTTCGCGTCCCACGGCGATACGCGGCATGTGTTGTTGTTTCCGGCGAACCCGGAGGAGTGCTTCCACCTTGCCGTCGCCGCGTTCGATCTCGCCGAGCGGTTGCAGACGCCGGTGATCGTGATGAGCGATCTGGATATCGGCATGAACGACTGGATGTGTCAGAAGCTCGAGTGGGACGACGGTTACCGGCCGGATCGCGGCAAGGTGCTCGACGCCGACGCGCTCGACCAGCTGCCCCAATTCCAACGCTACCTGGACAAAGATGGTGACGGGATCTGCTACCGCACCTACCCCGGCGTGCACCCCAAGGGGGCATACTTTACCCGGGGCTCCGGGCACGATGTGTCGGCTCGTTACACGGAGAAGCCCGACGAGTATCAGGATGGCATGGACCGTCTCACGCGGAAGTTCGAAACGGCGACCGGGCTGCTGCCGGCCCCGATCCTGCACAGCGCCCCGCAAACCACTACCTGGGGTGTGATCTCTTTTGGGAGCTGCGACGGGGCTATCCGGGAATCCGCCGAACTGCTGGCCGAACAAGGCGTACACGTCGACTATCTCAGGCTTCGCGCGTTCCCCTTCGGCGCAGATGTACAGACATTTCTGGACAGCCACGAGCGAATTTTCGTCGTGGAACAGAATCGCGATGCGCAATTGCGGTCATTGCTAGTCTTGGAAACGGACGTCGAGAAGGATCGACTCATCTCCGTCCTTCATTACGACGGCGTGCCCCTTGATTGGGGGACAATTTATGCGGCGATTTACGAGCAGGTCAAACAGAGCGCCGCGGCATGACATTCATCACCAAGCCCAGGATTAACTACGCCGGTCAGGCCAGGAATGCTCTGGGTCTGACCATGCACGACTATGAGGGCAGGCTCTCGACGCTTTGCGCCGGCTGTGGGCATGATTCCATCAGTGCGGCCCTGATACAGGCGTTCTTCGAGCTCGACATTGCCCCGCACACGGTGGCGAAGTTCTCGGGCATAGGCTGTTCGTCGAAGACGCCCGCCTATTTCCTCAGCGGGGCCCACGGTATCAACGCCGTGCACGGGCGCATGCCCGCTGTCGCCACCGGATCGAATGCGGTACACAGGAGCCTGTATTGCGTCGGCATCTCCGGTGACGGCGACTCGCTCTCCATCGGCTTTGGTCAGTTTGCGCACGCATTGAGGCGTAACCTGAAAATGCTCTACATCATCGAGAACAACGGAGTCTACGGGCTCACTAAAGGCCAGTTCTCGGCTTCGGCGGATGTCGGCACCAAGGCCAAGAAGGGCGAGGTCAACGAGCAGCAACCCATCGACCCGGTGGTCACGGCGCTCGGGCTGGGCGGCACATTCATCGCGCGCGGCTTCTCCGGGGACAAGGAGCAGCTCGTGCCATTAATAAAAGCTGGCCTGAACCACGACGGATTCGCAATGCTCGACGTGCTGTCACCGTGCGTCACCTTCAACGATCACGAGGACTCCACCAAGAGCTATGCGCACACGCGCCAGAATTTTCACCCGGCTATTCGCCTGGACTTCGTCCCGCCGGCGGAACCCATCAGCGCACAATCCCTGGAGGGTGGAGTCATTTCCGTGGAGCTGCACGATGGCAGCCACATTCTGTTGCGCAGGGCCAGCCAGGACTATGATCCGACCGACCGATCCCGGGCCTTTGCCTACGTTCAGGAACACCAGGCGCGCGGCGAGATCGTCACGGGCTTGCTTTACATCGACGAAGACCGTGGGGACATGCACGCGCTGGCGCACACCATCGACGAAGATCTGGTCGATATTCCCTACGAGGATTTATGCCCGGGGGCGAACGCCCTGGCCGAGCTCCAGAATCGATTCCGGTAAATTTAATGGGGACAGATCTATTTTCCCTTGCCGCCGATCGGTCAAGCTGAGCGGCACGGCCGGATCGCTAGAGAAAGCAGACGGCGCTTAACCGCGTCCGTTCGAACGTCTTGTTATGTGCGGCGGATTCGCATACTAAGTGCAACACCAGCATCCCTCGGCCAAGCGGAGGTGACCTGGGATAATCGTAGCGTTTTTCTTCCGGCAAGAAGAGGAAATCTACGATGAGCTATCTCCAGATCACCTCCGGAGAGAGGTATATGATCTCCGCTCTGCGCATGCAAGGACTCTCTCAGGCCGCTATCGCCAGGTAGCTCGGTCGCCACCGCAGCTCCGTCTCCCGAGAGAGACGCCGCAATCCGTGCAACGATGGCGCTTATCGCCCCAGCAAGGCCGATAGCCGTACCCGGCGCTGGCGCTGCCACTCCCGGCGCAATTGGCGCTTGTCCGAGCGGCATCTGCAGATGGTCATTTCCCTGCTGCGCCTGGACTGGAGTCCCGAGCAAAATCGCCGGTTGGCTGCGCCTCTACCGCATTTTCAATATCAGCCATCAGACCATCTACCGCCATATCTGGTACGACCGCTGCTACGGCGGGCGCCTACACGCCCACCTACGTCAGGCCTCCAAGAAACGCCGAAAACGCTATCGGCGCCCCGATTCTCGGGGAATTCTCCCCAACAAGCGCCACATCTCTGAGCGCCCACCGGGTGCCCAACACCGCTCGCGCTTCGGCCATTGGGAATCGGACACCGTCATGGGCGCCCATGACCGTCACTGCATCGTTACCCTGGTCGAACGACAATCCAAGTACGTCATCATCGGAAAGTTGCGAGCACGCACCGCCGACGAACTCAACCGAAAGGTCATCGCGCTCATCCAGCGCGAACAACCCACCGCCAGAACCATCACCGCCGACAACGGCACCGAATTCCACTCGTACACCACCATCGAGAACGAAACCGGAGCGCGTTTCTAGTTCGCCACCCCATACCATTCCTGGGAACGTGGTTTGAACGAAAATACCAACGGTCTTATCCGACAGTACTTACCAAAAGGGAAGTCCATGGCGCGCCTCACACAGAAACAATGTGATGCTATCGCTACGAGACTCAATCGACGACCCAGAAAACTCCTGGGATTCAAAACACCGGAGCAAATCTATGCAACAATCTAATCAGACTTGTTGCACTTCAAATGTGAAATCACGTGCCACAGCCTATTCCTTCAAATAACCCAGGCATACCGCAAGGATAGCGACCCAACGAGACCTCTGCAGAGCGCTCGAGCGAAGCCGCCAGGGATTGCAGCACTGCACGGACACGGAGAGTGACCTGTGCCGAAGCCGTCAATCAACGGAGCCGGAACAACACGTGAATTCGACAGGGCTACAAACTGAGGATTTTGAGACTTTCGTTGGTTTGTCCCATGCGCGCTGGCGGCCTGATGGCAATTCGAGGATCATGGTTCTGGCCGGGAATGCCGGGTCGCTTGCGCCGGGCACATGGCTCGGCTGGAACGGCATGAGGACACAACAGGAGAGGAGCGCAGGACGATGGCCTGGCCATGGCTGGCAGTGGCAGTGAAGACCATTCCGTGGGCCACGCTGGTTCGCAGAGCTCCGGACATCATCGATGCGGCGGGCAGTCTTCTGTCATCACGAAAAGCCAGCCAGGCCGCCCATCACGCCGCGGCCAGAACCGAATCCCAGCTTGGAGAGCTTCAAGAGCGGCTCGCCGCCCTCGAAACCCACGACCAGGAAACCGCAAAGGTGGTGAATCAGATCGCCGAGCAGACCCGGGATCTGACCACGG
>SMUX01019484.1_pt1 | contig 27468 bp, 27 predicted proteins | sample 2456431 | NCBI WGS metagenome assembly SMUX01 (sample SAMN11095930, study PRJNA526329) | marine sediment metagenome | biome: Marine sediment; feature: Surficial sediment; material: Deep marine sediment; isolation source: Hadal surficial sediment | place: Pacific Ocean | collected 2014-11 | depth... | reverse complement strand
CGCGATCTCAAAGTACATTTCCCGATAAAAAAAGGATTTTTGAAAAAAACGGTGGGTTATGTACGTGCGGTAGATGGCGTGTCTATTGATATATATAGTGGACAAACACTTGCGATCGTAGGTGAGTCTGGTTCAGGAAAAACCACCATGGGTAAGGGCATTTTACAATTATTACACGCAACAGACGGTAGCGTTGTTTTTGATGGTCAGGAACTCACACAATTAAAAGGTAAAGCGTTGAGGCAAAAACGTTCTGATATTCAAATTATATTTCAGGACCCTTACTCATCAATGAACCCGCGTATGATGATAGGGGATGTCATCGCTGAAGGTATGGTAGCGCAGGGGATTGGTGATTCCAGACAACAACGAATGAAGCGTGTTGATGAGTTGCTGGAAAAGGTAGGCCTTGAACCGCGTCATAAGAATCGCTATCCACATGAATTTTCAGGCGGGCAGCGACAAAGAATATGTATCGCCAGGGCGCTGGCGGTTGAACCAAAATTGATTGTCTGTGATGAGCCAACCAGTGCACTGGATGTCTCTGTGCAAGCGCAAATTCTTGAGCTTCTTAAAGATCTGCAGAAAAATATGGGGCTTGCTTATTTGTTTATTACACACAATATCAGTGTGGTTGAATATCTGGCACACTATGTAGCCGTAATGTACCAGGGGAAAATTGTTGAGCAGGGGACAGTCGACGAAGTATTGACTAACCCGCAAAATTCATACACACAAAGGTTATTGGCCGCGGTGCCAAGGATAAAGACGGGGACATAGTCAAGAGCACCTCTACTAACTGCTTTTTTACGCGATTGCAGCGTCAGTTCTGTGCTCAGATCCTCATGTATGGCATATACACTGCGGTCTTGCGCGCGGCGCTTCCTTACACCCACGAAAAAAATCGAATTAGTAGGGGCACTCTAAATTCAATAAGGTATTTTTCATTATTTGAATATTCTGATCAAATCCACTAGAATCCCGCGTTCTTTAATTCTTGCTCCATTGTGAAATAGTCAGGGGGCTGCTAAAAACCAAGAGGATTATCTTAATGCGACATTATGAAGTTGTGTTCATGGTCCATCCGGATCAAAGTGAACAGGTACCTGCAATGATTGAGCGGTACCGTAATATGATCGAATCAAGTGGTGGTGCTATCCACCGTCTTGAAGACTGGGGTCGTCGTCAGTTAACCTATCCAATCAACAAGATTCACAAGGCACATTACGTGTTGATGAATATCGAATGTGGCGCCGAACCATTGAAAGAACTGGACAGTGCCTTCAGATTTAACGATGCAGTTATTCGTAACCTTATAATTAAACGTGATGGTGCGGTTACGGAGACTTCGTTACTGGCGAAAATGAAAGAAGAAGAAGAGGCTGCTGCGAAACTGAGAGATGAGGCAGAAGGAAAAGCCAGGGTTGTGGCAGAAAAAAGAGCCAAGTCTGAAGCGGAAGAAAAAACTGAGGCTGAGGCGAAAGAAAAAACCGGGGCAGAAGCAGAGAACCCAAGTGCAGAAGCACCCGTTGTTGGTGCAGCAAGCGAAGAAGTAACTGAAGTCGCTGAATCGGTGACAGAGGACGCTTCCGAAGATATCACTGAAGTCGCTGAATCTGTAACAGAGGACGCTGCCGAAGAAACTACTGAAAAAACGGAGGATTGATAAAATGTCACGTTATTTTCGTCGTAAGCGTTTTTGCAAATTCACAGCCGAAGGTGTCAAGGAAATTGATTATAAGGACGTGAATACATTGAAGAATTATCTGACCGAAACAGGCAAGATCGTTCCGAGTAGAATTTCCGGTACCAAAGCGCGCTACCAGAGACAATTGGTTACTGCAATCAAGCGTGCGCGTTTTCTAGCGTTGATGCCTTATTGCGATTCACACTAGAAGCACTTAAACCGATAAGCCCAGAATCAATGAGTTTGGTGTCTGATGAACCTTTCCTCAGATACATCTCAGGTTAGTTGAAAATCATGCGTGCTCTTGGTGGTTTTATGCTGATTGGACGCTTGCAAGCAGTGACGGTAATCAGTCTGTTCACAGCGATTGCAATGTCACTTCCGGCACTTTCATACTTACTAAGTGGTGTCCCGGCAGGCTTAATTATATTAAGGAAAGGGCCCGCATATGGAATGCAGGTGCTGCTTGTTTGTTTATTGGCGGTGGTACTTTTTGTCGCTTTAGCAGGTGCCAATCCGCAAGTTGCATTGGCATTTGCACTCGGCATTTGGGTCCCCGTAGCTATTTGTTGCAGTGTCCTGAGAATAACACAGTCACAGGGTTGGCTGGTTTTTGCGGCGGGTGTGATTGCAGCAGCTTATGTTCTGATGGTGCATTGGTTGATAGATGATGTCCCCGCCTGGTGGCTGCAATGGATGGAAATCTGGATTAAAAATGCTTTTCCTGAGGGTGGTGGTGAGCAGTACCAGGAGGTTCTGGAGCGGGCGGCACCAGCAATGAATGCCATGATGGCGAGTGGTATGACAATTAGCCTGGTCGTCGCCACATTTTTATCCCGCTGGTGGCAATCAGCGCTGTTTAATCCGGGTGGCTTTAGAACAGAATTTTACGCCCTGAGACTACCAAATGTTGTTATATTCCTGACTTTGATGGGCATAGGGTTGCTATATACCGGTAGTGGGCAGCCGGGCTCGGCCGGCCTGGACATACTGGTGGTTGTTATTGTGCTGTATTTATTTCAGGGACTCGCATCAGTACACAGGATCGTGGCTGCGAAAAGTATGCCCCGTGGTTGGTTAATCATGATGTATGTTTTGCTGCTTCTTGTGCCACAGGCAGTCCTGCTGGTTGCCTGTCTGGGTTTGGTGGATTCATGGATGATCAATAGGAATAAAGAGGGATGACGGGCGTGAATAGGCGATGAATTGTGCTATAGAATTATGCTATGGTGTGTCTTGGAAAGAGAGGTTAGTTAGATGGAAGTTATACTACTAGAAAAGATTAATAAACTGGGTGATCTGGGTGATCAAGTCAGGGTAAAGGCTGGTTATGGTCGAAATTATTTAATCCCGATCGGTAAAGCAGTCACTGCCACACCAGAGAACGTCGAGAAATTCGAGTTGCGTCGTGCCGAGTTGGAAAAGGCGCAGGCTGACGCATTGGGTACGGCAACGGCACGCGCAGAAAAAATGAATGTAGTAGAAGTTACGCTGGCAAGAAAGGCAGGTGAAGAAGGGAAGCTATTCGGTTCTGTCAGTGCTGCTGATATTGCAGAAGCTGTCGTAGCAGCAGGTGTTGAATTGACTAAAAATGAAGTGCGACTACCAGAAGGCCCACTCAGGGCATTGGGTGAATTTGAAGTTGTGACGCACTTGCATGCTGATGTTGGTGCCAGGATAAAAGTGACGGTCGTCGCTGAAGAATAGTGAATACACGTCAGTGTTCCCTACCAAGAGTCCTGGAATATTCATTGAATAATCCTTGAGCGGGGTTCCGGGCAGGAATACTGGCATGATTATCAATCACAAACTCCTTCAGGAGGAGTGAATGCAGGATACCTCATATACAGCTGAAACTGTTGATACAGAAACAGCTTCGTTAAAGATCCCGCCGCATTCTATTGAGGCTGAAATGGCAGTATTGGGTGGTGTTCTGCTGAATAATGATGTGTGGGAACATGTCACTGAAAGAGTCTCGGAAGATGATTTTTATCGCAGGGATCATCGTGTCATTTTTCGAGCTATGACAACTCTTGATGATGACGGTCAACCCTATGATGTCGTGACGATTGCAGAATGGTTAGAAAATCATCAGCAGCTCGATGATGCTGGGGGGTTAACATACCTCGCTGCACTCGCAGAAAAAACCCCCGGCGTCAGTAACATTAAAGCCTATGCCGATATTGTCAGAAAACGTTCCGTTCTCAGACAGCTTGTTCAAGCAACCAATAAGATTAGTGAAAATGTCTTCAATCCCCAGGGACTTAGCAATGAACAGATTCTGGATCAAGCTGAGCAAGTAGTATTTGAGATCGCTGAAAGAGAATCAAAGGGCCGTAGAACTTACGATACCATCAAGGATCTGCTGGTCAATGCACTGGACAAGATTGATGAACTCTTCCGCCGAGATAGTCATATCACAGGTGTTGCCACAGGTTTTGATAAATTTGATGATTTAACAGCCGGTTTGCAGCCCTCTGATCTGATCATCATCGCGGGCAGACCCTCCATGGGTAAAACAGCCCTGGCAATCAATATTGCTGAGCATGCTGTGATCAAGGATAAACTTGCAGTTATCATATTCAGTATGGAAATGCCGGGAAGTTCCCTGGCAATGCGTATGATGTCTTCATTGGGAAGGATAAATCAACAAAAGATTCGCACCGGCAAACTTAAGGATGAAGACTGGCCCAGGCTAACATCTGCCGTTGAGATTCTGAAAGATGCGCGTCTGTTTGTTGACGATACACCTGCTTTGACACCGTCTGAAATCAGGGCACGCTGCCGTCGAATATACAGAGAACGTGGTGGTCTTGATTTGGTCATTGTCGATTATCTACAGTTGATGCAAGTTGCGGGCAACAGTGAAAACCGCGCGACAGAGATATCCGAGATCTCCCGTTCACTCAAAGCCATGGCAAAAGAATTGAATGTGCCTGTCATTGCCATATCACAACTCAACAGAAGTCTTGAACAACGGACAAACAAACGTCCGGTGATGTCCGATCTTCGTGAGAGTGGTGCGATAGAACAGGATGCTGATTTGATTGTGTTTATCTATCGGGAAGAAGTTTACGACAAAGACACTGTGGACAAAGGCAAAGCCGAGATCATCATCGCCAAGCAACGTAATGGACCCATTGGCGATTTTTTACTGACGTTTTTGGGACAGTACACCAAATTCGAAAATTATATTCCGGACAGTAATTTCCCTATACCAGGTGGAGACTTCGCTGGTGGAGGATTTGATCACGGAGGATATGAATGAGCCGACCTGCAAAGGTTGTCATTAATCTTCCCGCACTTCGTCATAATTTCAGTCGTATCCGCACATTAGCACCTAATTCTCGAGTCATGGCCATCGTCAAGGCGGATGCGTATGGGCATGGCCTGGTTCGTATTGCGCAATGTCTTGAGCATGCAGATGCCTTTGGCGTCGCCTGCCTGGAAGAAGCCAGAGAATTACGCCAAGCAGAGATTCAACAACGCATCATCCTTCTTGAAGGTCCCTATTCTGGAGATGAGTTGTCAGAGATCAGCCAATTAGGAATAGACATGGTCGTGCATGACCTTTCACAAGTTGAAATGCTTGATCAAAACCAGCTAATCAAACCCGTTTGCATATGGTTGAAGTTGGATACAGGCATGCATCGTCTTGGATTTTCACCGGACCTAGCTAGCGACGTGCTTGCAAGGCTGGAACAATTTCCCTGTGTAAAGGAGATCCGTTTGATGACACACCTCGCCAGTGCCAATAATCGTGAAGACCCGATGACAAGTGAACAGATCAACTGTTTCAGTCAGTTCAATAAAAATATGTCGCTTGAAAAGACCATTGCAAATTCTGCCGCTATCCTCGCCTTCCCGGATGCCCACGTTGATTGGGTGCGGCCAGGGATCATGCTTTATGGTGTCTCCCCATTTGCTAACAGCAATGGTCCACAAGAAGGATTAAAACCAGTGATGACACTTAAATCAAGATTAATCACGGTTAAAGCATTGAAGACAGGAGAGCCAGTAGGGTATGGGGCGACGTGGCGTTGTCCGGAAGACATGTCTGTGGGCGTAGTCGCAGCTGGGTACGGTGACGGTTATCCACGCCATGCTGAATCAGGCACACCTGTCCTCGTGAATGGAAAAAGGGTTGAACTCATTGGCCGTGCATCAATGGATATGTTAACTGTTGATTTGCGTTCCCAGCCACAAGCTAAAACAGGTGATCCGGTTGTTCTGTGGGGAGAGGGATTACCTGTTGAGGAAATTGCCAAACATGCAGGGACCATTCCCTATGAAATGCTTTGTGCCGTTCATAAACGATTAGAGTTTGAATATGGCGAAGCCTAAAGTCCAATATCAATGCGATGAATGCGGTGCCACCCTGCCTAAATGGGCGGGGCAATGTAACGAATGTCATGCATGGAATACACTGATAGAGGTAGTTGTCGAAGCAACATCGAATGTTAAATCATTTCGAATCCGAGACCATATAGCAGCCCCTGCAGAGGTATCTTTTCTGGATACTGTCGATGCGGAGCAATCTTCCAGATTAACTACCGGGATGGCTGAGCTTGATCGAGCAGTGGGGGGTGGCTTGGCAACCGGGTCAGTCACATTAATCGGTGGTGATCCTGGAATCGGTAAATCAACATTATTGATCCAGATGCTTTCTGACCTTGGACAAGAAGGTGTGAAAACACTTTATGTTTCCGGTGAAGAATCAGCACAGCAAATCAGTCTTCGTGGTAGACGTCTGGATCTTGCCCTGGATAAAATCAGGTTACTGACAGAAACCAATCTGGAAAGAATTTTATCAGTCGCCAGTTCTGAGCGCCCTGAAGTCATGGTGATAGACTCCATCCAGACTGTCTACACAGAGATGCTACAGTCTGCTCCTGGTTCAGTGGCGCAGGTCAGGGAGTCAGCAGCGCAATTGGTGCGTTATGCAAAACAAACGAACACGACTGTGTTGCTGTCGGGTCACGTGACAAAAGACGGGGCATTAGCAGGACCACGTATTCTGGAACATATGGTCGATACGGTACTTTATTTTGAAGGTGACAGTGGCAGTCGTTACCGTGTGATTCGATCTATTAAAAATCGTTATGGTGCAGTCAATGAACTTGGCGTATTTGCCATGACGGATAAAGGATTAAAAGAAGTCAGCAACCCTTCCGCAATATTTCTATCCAGGCACGAAAAACCGGTCTCAGGTAGCGTCATCATGGTGACAAAAGAGGGGACGAGACCACTGCTTGTTGAAGTACAGGCTCTGGTCGACACATCCCATCTTGGCAATCCGAGACGCGTCAGTCTTGGATTAGAACAAAACCGTCTGTCAATGTTGTTGGCGGTGTTACATCGACATGCAGGTATCAGCACTTCTGATCAGGATGTTTTTATTAATGTGGTTGGCGGCATTAGAATTACTGAAACAGCGGCCGATCTGGCCATCTTGTTGGCGGCCACATCCAGTTTGAAAAACAGCCCTATGCCGCAGGATTTAATTGTATTTGGTGAAGTAGGTCTTGCGGGTGAAATAAGACCCGTTCAGAATGGTCTGGAGAGACTCAATGAAGCCGTGAAACATGGGTTCAAAAAAGCCATTATCCCCAAGTCCAATCAACCTAAACACAATATCGAAGGCATGGAAGTCATTACAGTCAGCCGTCTATCAGATGCAATCAGTCAATTGTAGTAGTCCCCTTTCAGCGTTCATAGAACTGGTTTTGCCCCGAAAAAGTGGACCACTAGTTAAGTCCGGTTATCTGTCTCTCAAAATCTACCGGACTGATATTTCCTATATAACCATGAATACGTTGACGATTATAGAAGCATTCAATGCCATGCTTGACGAGCTGGTTGCGAAAGTCATCACTCGTATATTGTTCGCCTCGATCAGAATGATGAATCAACTGCCTCTCTGGCATACGAGAATCTAATGCCATCGTGTGCGCATCAATAACCAGATACCGACTCATACATCGATCCATTGACCAGCCAACAATACGACGGGAATATAGATCCATCACGACCGCCAGATAAAGCCATCCCTGTTGTGTATCTATATAGGTAATATCAGATGCCCACTGACGGTTCGGGGCCTTCGCTGTAAAGTTCTGTTGAAGCAGGTTTTTCGCCACAGGGTGGCTTGGATCGGATTGTGTTGTGACCTTAAAGCGTCGCTGTGGACAACCTTTTAGGCCGGCTAATCGCATCAAGCATGCAACTTTATGTCGTCCATGGCGGTAGCCTTGCGCCTTAAGTGCTACTCGTATTTTTGGCGCACCATAGACCCCTCTGTTGTCGCGATGTATTCCACGTATCACTTGGGTCAGCGCACGGTCAGTATTACCCCTGTCACTCTCAGGTCTTGTGCGCCAAGCATAGTATCCGCTTCTAGAGACTTTAAGTGCTCCACACATCACTCGGACTGGATACTGTTTGCGGTGTCGGTCGATACATTCGTATCTCATTCCGACTCCTTGGCGAAGTACACCACCGCATGTGTTACAAGGTGCCCTCTGGGTGAAAAATCCCGTTCCTGTTTAACTTTGGCCAGCTCACGTTTCAGTTGGGTCATTTCTTCATCACGACTGCGGCCTTGACCAGGAAAGGCATCATTACCTGATAATCTGAATTCATCCCGCCATCGCCTTAGCTGACGACGACTAATTCCGAGTTCTGCGCTCACTTGTTTATCAGTTGTGCCTTCTTCACCAGCACGTTTTAATGCTTCTCGCTTGAACTCATGGCTATACCGTTTGTATCTCCTTGTTCTGCTCATGACACACCTCCTGACCCTAACTCTAGGTCAATTTAGATGTGTCCACTAAAACGGGGCAAGACTAAGATGCCGATAAATACTGCTTTGAGGTACAGCCAGGGGAGGGCCGCCTCGTGAGTTCATCAAGGAACACGAGGGCAGAGGTCAGTGAGGCGTATGCAATGGTCCTGAAAGAAACAGGCTTTTGGAATATTGGCGCACAATAGCTTGAAAGATGGCAAGTAATGTCATTATACGTATACTGAATAGCTATATATGCACTATAAATTTGTTTATTATCCCTGATAATTTCCTGTTTAATTTATTGTTATGGTGGCCCCACCGGTCTCCTCGCGACGTGAAATTGTGAACCCCGCCAGGCCCGGAAGGGAGCAACGGCAGCAATGGATACGAGTGCCGGGGTCTTGGCGGGTGTGGGCCGCCGCCTTATCTGTATTTATGGATTCCCGGTGAACGAACACTGATTCCTGTGCGACACTTTATGTTGTCCTCATGTATCATATGGCTCTATTGACTACCGTGCTTGTCCATCGATATAAACAGTGACAAACACCAACGGGATGAACAGAAAGTAAATGAGTTATCAGGTTCTGGCGCGTAAATGGCGGCCAAAGACATTTGAAGACATGGTCGGACAGGGCCATGTGTTACAGGCACTGACCAACGCGCTTGATAACGATCGGTTACATCATGCCTATTTATTTACAGGGACACGTGGCGTAGGCAAAACGACACTTGCACGTATTCTTGCCAAATGTCTGAATTGTGAGCAAGGGGTCAGCTCCACGCCATGTGGTGAATGCTCTGCTTGCGTAAGTATCGATGAAGGACGTTTTGTTGACTTGATCGAGGTTGATGCAGCTTCAAGGGCCAAGGTAGATGAGACGCGTGATCTCATGGATAACGTCCAATATGCACCAAGCGTTGGGCGTTATAAGGTCTATCTGATTGATGAGGTTCACATGTTTTCCGGTCATAGTTTCAATGCACTATTGAAGACCCTGGAAGAGCCACCTCCCCACGTGAAATTCCTGCTGGCAACGACGGAACCCAAGAAAATCCCGGTGACAATTTTATCACGTTGTCTGCAGTTTAATCTTAAGCATCTAAGCGTTGAACAAATAGATATGCAGTTGGAGAAAATTCTCGAACTGGAATCAATTGAAAGTGATGCCGTATCAAGAAAACTGATTGCAAAGTCGGCTGATGGCAGCTTACGAGATGCACTGAGTTTACTGGATCAGGCGATTGCCTATGGCGGTGGCCATTTGCAGGAGGCACAAGTCAGAGTCATGCTCGGAACAATCGATAGTCTTGACTTGAAAGAATTACTGGAGGCTTTGATATCCGGAGACGCGCAATCTGTTCTGCAGTGCACTGACCATATGGCAGAGCATAATCCAGACTATGATTCGGTCCTGGTGGAATTACTCTCAATCTTGCAGAAGATAGCTATCTGCCAGGTTTTGAACAGTGATGATGTTGAACAGGATGAAGCGATTAAAGAACTATCACAACATATCAGTCAGGAAGATGTTCAGCTGTATTATCAAATGGGGATATTGGGACGAAAAGATTTACCTGTAGCACCTGATCCACGTAGTGGATTTGAGATGACACTTATCAGAATGTTGGCTTTTAGACCTGCGGCAGTTGCAAGTCCTGGTACAGATGATGCTGGCAGAACAACAAATAATGCCATGAAAAATCAAGCCAGGGGAAATAAAGCCAGAGCAGGTGAAGTTAAGGATAATGTTTCTTTTCAAGCAGAAAAACCACTAGCTACTAGCAAGGTGACAAGTATTGAAACCAATACTACTACGCAACCAAATGCTGAGTCTGAAGGTACAGTCAACTGGCAATCTATTATTGATGAAATGGCTCTGGTTGGATTAGTCAAAGAGTTGGCCGGGCATTGCACATTAAAAGAACTTAGTAAGGAGAAGGTGCATCTGGTTTTGTCACCGGATAAAGAACATCTTCTAAATCAAACTCAAAAGGAACGACTGAGTAATGCACTGGAGATACTTTTTGGCAAAGGGACTCAGCTCAAGATTACCGTTGAGGAGCCTGAGGCCGAGACACCTGCTCAAAAGAAAGCCCGCGAGGAAAGAGAAAAGCAGCAAACTGCAGAGTCTTCCATAAAAGGGGACGCCAATGTCCAGGCAATAGAAGAAATATTTGGTGCGACACTGGATGAGAAATCTATCAGGCCTGTATAGAGACCGTTGCACAATTCATTTTTTCCGCCATAGCGGCGTAAAAAAATGGTCTAAAAATACTCATTTACTACGTGTAAACTCCGTTTTTGTAGACCATTTTCGCCTTGCTCTGACGAAAAATCTATTTCGTGCAAAGGTCTCGTATAGATAAGATCTGTAAATAATATTTTTTAAATGAGGTTGAATATAGAATGAAAGGTGGTTTGAGTAACATAATGAAACAAGCGCAGCAGATGCAGGAAAATATGCAAAAGGCGCAGGAAGAAATTGCCAATATGGAAGTGACAGGCGAGTCAGGTGCGGGCCTGGTCAAGATCACCATGACAGGTAGACACGATGTCAAAAGCGTGACCATCGATCCGACGCTAATTGGTGATGACAAGGATATGCTGGAGGACTTGATCGCTGCCGCAGTAAACAATGCGAATCGTCGTGTGGAAAGTATGACTCAGGAAAAGATGTCAGGTTTGACGGCAGGAATGGATTTGCCCGCCGGAATGAAGTTCCCTTTCTAAAACATGAAACTCTCTTCAGAGATTGTTCAGATATTTTGTGCCAATGATTGAGTCCCCACTTCTGACGCATTTGATAGAAGCACTGTGCTGTTTGCCAGGCATAGGTAAAAAATCTGCACAACGGATAGCGTATCACTTGCTGGAAAGAGATAGAGAGGGTGCGCGTAAACTCGCAACTTCCATGAATGAAGCCATGGACACGATTGGTCATTGCCAACGTTGTCGTACCTTTAGTGAAACGGAAGTATGTCAATTATGTGCCAGCAACAAGCGGGATCGTTCTATGCTATGTGTGGTCGAAAGCCCTGTGGATGTGCCCTCCATAGAACAATCAGATTATCGAGGACTTTATTTTGTTTTGATGGGCCATCTTTCACCATTGGACGGTATTGGGCCGGATGAGATTGGTTTGCCTGAGTTGGCCCAGTTACTTGAAAAGGGTGAGATTCAGGAAGTGATCCTGGCGACAAACACCACGGTGGAAGGTGAGGCGACTGCGCATTTCATCGGAGAAATGGTGAGGAAATATGACTTGACGGTGACACGACTTGCTCATGGCATTCCTATGGGCGGTGGCCTGGAATATGTCAACAGCAGAACAATCTCACATGCCATGGCTGGCAGACGAAAATTGTGATCTGATTATTTTTTAATGAGTGTTCATTTCATGTCGAACAGATAATAAAACGTATTAAGATAAGCTGTAACGTCATCAATTTCTTCATCAAACCACCCAACATCATTATTCACTGCACAAAATAAAACCTGTGAGCGTAAATGTTTCAGGGTTTTTACAGTTCTATCAGTGCGTTCATAAAGTTCAAATTTGTGGCACTCCAGGCAATTCTCCTGGTGTAGCTCTTTACCAACATTAATATCTTCAGCTTGTGCTGTGGCCAATGGTGCCATCAGTAAACACAGAAGCAGTACGATTGAATACGATGTACTCATGAAGCTTTTTCTGACAGATGTGCAATCCTGACAGGTGCTGGTGGATGCGAGTCATAAAAAGCCGAATACATTGGATCAGGTGTTAGGGTATTGGCATTTTCTTTATACAGATTCACCAGGGCATGAATTAAATGTTCGGCCTGGGCCTGTCCTGCTGCAAAATCATCCGCTTCAAATTCGTGTTTGCGCGATGTGAAAGAAAAAATTGGTTGTAGGAAGAAGGTGAATGCTGGTGATATCATGACAAATAATAGTAATGCCATGTAATTCGACGGCGTAGAAATGCCCAGGCCCTGGTAGAACCAGGGTAAGTCAATCAACCAGCCGAGGATGGCAAGGCCTGCCAGAGACAATGCTCCCCTAACGACCATACTTTTTTTGATGTGATTACATTTAAAATGTCCGAGTTCATGTGCCAACACCGCTTCAATCTCATCATTTGTTAATTCTTCTATCAACGTGTCAAAGAATACGATGCGTTTGTTTGAGCCAAGACCTGCAAAGTAGGCATTACCATGCGTTGAGCGCGTTGAACCGTCCATCACAAATATTCCATTACTGGTGAAGCCATTGCGCGTAAGCAGGTTTTCGATGCGCTCTCTCAATTCTACATTCTCCAGCGGTTTAAATTTATTAAACAGGGGCGCAATAAAACTTGGATAGGCCCACATCATAAACAGGCTAAATCCAAATATTGTCATCCAGACATATAACCACCACAAACTACCAGCGACATCCATGATCCAAAGTATCAATAAAAATAAGGGGGCAAAAATCACAAATCCTACAGTCGTATTTTTGATAATATCCATGACAAAAATACCAACGGTCATTTTATTAAAACCAAATTTTTGTTCGAGACCGAAGGCACGATAAGCCGACATGGGTAAATCCAGAATCGACATGATGGCAATCACAGAAAGTAAAAATGCTGTGCCTGTCCAGAGTTCAGATAGCCCCAGGGATCGCCAGCTATCATCAAGGTATTGTAGTGCCCCTCCTAGCGTCCAGATCAGAAGGAAGATTGTTGCTGGCAATAGCTCAAAAAAATCTGTTTTGACTTTTGCCTGAGTATAATCCGCAGCTTTTTGATGTGCCTGCAGAGGAATTTTTCCCTGAAAGGCATGGGGTACTTTTTCACGGTGTGAGCGAACATGACTGATATGTTTCCAACCGAGTACCAGTTGAATAGTGATGCTCAGGGCCAAAGCAAAAAGAAATACATAGGTAAATTCATTCATAATTTTAATAATTTTCTATTCTCTTTCTGTTCTTTTAAGCTGGCTAATTTGTTTCAGGCAGCACATATTATGGGTAGAATACCAACTGCCAAAGCAAAAAAGGATTCTCAATGACCCTGTCCGCAAATAATCTCATCTGGATTGACCTGGAAATGACCGGTCTGGATACAGACAGTGATTATATCATTGAGGTCGCGACAATTATCACCGACGCCCAATTAAATATTCTTGCCGAGGGGCCTGTCATTGCTGTTCATCAGGCGGAAGAGACTCTGCTTGGGATGGATAAATGGAATACACACCAACACAATCAATCCGGCCTTGTTAAACGTGTATTGGAAAGCCTACATTCTGCTGCCGATGCGGAGAGTTTGACCCTGGAATTCATCAAAAAGTTCGTTCCTGAAAGCGTTTCACCTATGTGTGGCAATAGTATCTGCCAGGATCGCCGATTTTTACACCGATTAATGCCGCAACTGGAACAGTATTTTCATTATCGCAATCTTGATGTGAGTTCCATCAAGGAAATTGTTGGACGTTGGTATCCTGAAAAACCCACATTTGAAAAAAATTCAACGCATCTCGCCATGGAAGACATACGGGATTCTATTAATGAATTAAAATTCTATCGGGAACATTATTTCATCAGCTAAATTAGTCCTCCTTACAATGTCATCAGATAAAACATCCTTGCCGAAGACACTTTATCTCTCGGCACAGGTTAGAGAGCTGGATCGTATTGCCATCGAGGAATTTTCCATTCCCAGTATGACCTTAATGGAAAATGCGGGTGCATCGGCCTATCAATTAATGCGTTCAAAATGGCCTGACGCAAAATGTATTCACGTGCTCTGCGGTCCAGGCAACAACGGGGGTGATGGTTATATATTGGCACGGCTTGCCAATGAGGATGATCTCCTCGTCAAACTACACCAAGTGGGGAATCACGAAAAATTATCAGGTGATGCCTTACAGGCTGCAGAAAGATGTATTACCAGTGGTCTGGAACCTGTGCAATATGCTTTTGGTCATGATTTTGGGGGAAAACTGAATGACTGTGATGTCATTGTCGATGCGCTTCTCGGTACCGGTCTGGACAGGGAAGTCACTGGTCAATGGCAAGAGGTCATCAATACTATTAATCGTTGTGATATACCTGTTTTATCCCTTGATATCCCTTCCGGTCTCAATGCCGATACGGGCAGGGTCATGGGGTGTGCTGTTCATGCAAAGGCCACAATGACATTTATTGGCCTTAAACAAGGCTTGTTTACTGGGCAAGGTGTGGAATATGCTGGAGATGTCCATTTTGACAAGCTGGATGTACCCGATGGGGTACTGACAAAAATTGTATCTATGACAAAACGAATTACATTAGATGATCTGCAATCTTTATTAAAACCAAGATCGAAATCTTCACACAAGGGAAACTATGGGCATGTACTTGTAGTTGGTGGAGATCAAGGTTTTGCTGGCGCAGCACGGTTGAGTGCTGAAGCTGCAGCGAGAACCGGTGCAGGATTAGTCAGTCTCGCCACCCATGCGAATCATGCCGCATTGATCACCATGGGGGTCCCGGAAATTATGGCTCATTCGATTGAAAACTCGATCGAAATCAAACCACTTCTGGGAAAGGCCAGTGTCGTGGCCATTGGGCCGGGGCTTGGTCAATCTACCTGGGGGTCTTCGTTATTTTCCAAGGTGTTGGAGGGGAAATTGCCATTGGTCGTTGATGCAGATGCCCTGAATATACTTGCGCGAGAACCTGTCTCTTCTGATCGCTGGATACTGACACCTCATCCGGGTGAAGCAGCACGACTGTTAAATTGTGAACCCCGCGATATTCAATCAGATCGTGTTTCTGCTGCCAGTGAAATCCAGAAAAAATATGGCGGTATTGTCGTGCTGAAAGGCAGTGGCAGTATTATTGCTGACGACGAAGGAAACATCTCAATTTGTTCAGAAGGTAACCCTGGGATGGCTAGTGGGGGTATGGGTGATGTCCTGACAGGCATTATTGCGGGTTTATCTGCACAGGGACTTGAAAAAGGAGATGCTGCTCGATTGGGCGTATGCATTCATGCAGCTGCCGCAGATAATGCCGCAGTTGATGGTGAACGCGGTTTGTTAGCCAGCGACTTAATGCCATGGATACGACGATTAGTTAGTGGGCACCCCTCTTAACCCATGGACAAGTCTATTGAGTCCAAAAAACTCCAATAGTCGCGTTACTAAGTAATTGCAATAGAATAACTATTACAATCACTTAGCGCCTTACTCTGGTGCCAAGCATGAGAGCATTATATATTGTGCATGGTGCTTGAATATTTTGAATCTCAATATATCTTACCCAGAATTAACAGAGGTGCCCAATGTGTCAGCTTGATGTTATTGATGCGTCTGCCATGGAGGCACTTGGCCGGAAATTGGCCAGTTTCTGTCATCCCGGGAGCAAGTTGTTCCTGCAGGGAGAGCTTGGGGCGGGTAAGACAACACTGATCAGAGGTTTTCTAAATGGACTCGGATATCAGGGGATAGTTAAAAGCCCAACCTATACGCTTGTTGAACCCTACCAGATCAATCATCTGGAGATATTCCATTTTGACCTTTATCGGCTCAATGATCCGGAAGAACTCGAATCACTCGGCATTCGTGATTACTTTACCGGGGAAGGCATATGCCTGGTGGAATGGCCAGAAAATGGTGCAGCATTCCTGGGTACGCCGGATATTCATATTCATATTCAGTATCAGGCCGATCAGAGAAAAGTGTTATTAGAGGCCAAAACTCCTTCAGGAAAAGATATTATCCGTTCTTTTTGACAACCTTAAAAGCTTGATTTTTTCTTTACTATTGCCTATAAAACATGGATATAGGTTGATTTTCTAGATAAAACTTGAAATTATTCAAGTAACAATCAAATAACAAAGACAATATCAGGAAAACTTAGGGTTTTAAGGTCATGCGTAAACTGTGTTTCATTTTGTGTTTCATGTTGCCAATCTCTGTGTTTGCGGAGCAGGTAACAATGCAGAATGTCCGTATTTGGGCAGCGCCTGATAATACACGTGTGGTTTTCGATGTTTCAGGCCCGGTTGAGCACAAGTTGGAATTACTCGACAAGCCACACCGTCTTGTCGTTGATATTCGTAATGCAAAAATCAGTCAGGTCATCCGCCAGGCCATTAGCCAACCCATCAGCGCAGATAAATATCTGAAAAATATTCGAAGTGCCGAAAGAGGTACTTCTGATTTACGTGTCGTCTTTGATTTAAAGAAAAATATCGAAATGAGAAGTTTTCTGTTACAACCCAACAGCCAATATGGTCATCGCCTGGTTGTCGACCTGTATGATGAAAATAATCAAAAAGGTGCCCTTCAGGTAATTACACAGGCGGACAATAAAAGATCAAAGGATGTTGTTATCGCGATCGATGCAGGTCATGGGGGAGATGACCCTGGCGCGACGGGACCAAATGGTCTGCGCGAAAAGGATGTTACGCTGAAGATTGCCAGGAATTTGGCCAATTTAATCAATCAGGAATATGGCATGAAGGCCGTACTTATCAGGGAAGGTGACTATTTTCTCAGTCTACGCAAGAGAATTGGGAAAGCGAGGAGGCACAAGGCGGATCTATTTGTCTCTATTCACGCTGATGCCTTTAAGGATCCGAGGGTGAGAGGCTCATCTGTTTTTATCCTCTCCAACAGAGGGGCAAGTAGTGAAGCAGCCAAGTGGTTAGCCGAGCGGGAAAATGCTGCTGATCTTATTGGTGGTGTCAGTCTTGATGATAAAGACGATGTTCTGGCATCCGTATTGCTCGATCTTTCCCAAACAGCCAGTCTTGAAGCCAGTATTGGCGTTGCTGACAGAGTGCTGGGTGGCCTGAAGAAACTGGGTAAAACACATAAAAAGCATGTTCAGTCAGCAGGGTTTGCTGTTCTGAAATCACCTGATATCCCGTCAATACTGGTTGAAATGGCCTATATATCCAATCCTGAGGAAGAGAGAAAATTAAAAGGTAAGACGTATCAAACCAAACTCGCTAAAGCAATGTTGAATGGTCTGAAAGGTTATTTCAGGGACCATGCCCCTGAGGGAACATTACTTGCGAGTATTATAAATCGAAAATATGTTATTGAGCGTGGGGATACACTTTCAGGGATTGCCCAGCGCTATAAAGTCAGTATGAATACATTACGTGATTCCAATCGATTGAAAAGCGACAGGATCCGAGTCGGTCAGGTTCTGACGATTCCTACAATATAGCTGGGTAATTTGCTTGGAGTTTTTCACCAAATAGTTTCCTGAACATTTTTGCTTAGTTTGTTGTTGCGAATCTGGCTGTGATGTATCTGTTGTCTATCTGATCATCTATAGCTGCCGTATGATAGCGCATTATGGCAAATGCAGTTTCTCCTTCAAGAATACACAAACTCTCTACATCACTTGCTAACCAGATTGCCGCGGGTGAAGTCATTGAACGTCCTGCGTCAGTGGTCAAGGAATTACTGGAGAATAGTCTGGATGCGGGGGCATCCGAGATTAAGCTTGATATCAAGAAAGGCGGGCGATTGCTGATTAGCCTACAGGACAATGGTTGTGGCATACATCCTGAAGATCTGCCGCTGGCATTGGCACAACATGCGACCAGTAAACTCAATACACAGGCAGAACTGGCGAGAATAAACACCCTGGGGTTTCGTGGTGAGGCATTATCCAGTATTGCTTCTGTCTCCAGATTAAAGCTGTCTTCTCGTATCTTTGATGAAGAACATGGCTGGTCAATCGATGTAAAACATGGAGATTCACAGACGGAGCAAGCTCCAATAGCCATGGGTGTTGGTACGAATGTTGAGGTATGGGATCTGTTTTTTAATACGCCAGCGAGACGTAAATTTCTACGAACCGATAATACTGAATTTTTTCATATCCGTGAGATTGTACGACAAGTGGCCTTGAGTCGATATGATGTTTCGTTCCATTTAAAACACAATAACAAAACCATTTTGCAGTGTTCTGGGCAACAGAAGGATATCACTGAACGTGTAAATGCGGTATTTGGCAAATCATTTCTTTCGAACGCGTTCGAACTTAGTGACGAACGTAACGGTTTGCGATTATGTGGCTGGTTAGGTCATCCGGGGATTGCCAGGAATCAGGTGGATCGCCAGTATTTTTATTTGAATGGTAGAGTGATTCGAGACAAGCAAGTGAATCACGCGGTACGACTGGCAACTCAGGATCATCTTTATACCGGTAAACACGCAGTCTATGTTTTATTTCTGGAGATGGATGCAGGTGATGTTGACGTCAATGTACATCCTACCAAACAAGAGGTGAGATTTCGTCAGTCAAGAGATGTCCATGATTTTATTTTTAGTGCCCTGAAGCAGGCATGTGAGAGGAATACCGCTGGGACAGAGTCAAGTGCGCACCCTGATATTTCCAATAGCCAATATATTAGTGGGTTGTTTGCAGGGTGTACGCAGGGGAGCCAGGAGAAAGGTATTCAGGAACGAGGTGCGCAATACTCGTCTACTCTAAAGTCTAGAATTCAGGCCAAAAGTCAGGCCAAAAGTCAGTATTGGGACAAATCGTCATCGACCTCGAATAATTTCCTACTAATTGAGGACGGGCGATATCTGATTACACAAATGGAGGATCAAACATTTTTGCTCGATGTTTTTTTGTGTCAGGAAATTGTTGTCTTATCGAAACTGGAAAATGATTTCGCAAAACAAGGAATTCGTAGAAGGCCATTACTTGTGCCACTCACAATGAACGTTTCGATAGAAGAGGGTAATTTGGTCGAGAGTAAAGTGTCTGTATTTAAAAGTTTTGGTTTGAAAATAGAGCGGGTCGCGCCAGCTAGCTTATTAATACGTGAAATACCTATACTATTTGAGTATGCAGACATAACGAAACTGATAGATGACATGATCCAACTGATAAAATCTGGCCAATCTAACTGGCAGATCCTATCCATGATGTCCGGGCATGTGAATGATGCAGGATCGATAAATATAGACGACAGGTTGGTGACACAACTACTGACTGAATTAAAAGTGGTCAGTATGACGTCTGCAATAAATTTAAAGAATGGTGCATGGCGGATTCTCGATGGTGAAACTCTTAGTAATTTATTGAAGAGAAAAGGCTGAGATGACTTTACCTGCTATTTTTTTAATGGGACCGACGGCAACAGGAAAGACCGACATTGCAGTGGAGCTATTCAATCGACTTCCCATAGAACTCATCAGCGTTGATTCTGCCATGGTTTACCGGGGGATGGATATCGGCACGGCCAAGCCGTCCAAGGTTCTCCTCAAAAAGGTTCCGCATCGCCTGATTGATGTCTGTGAGCCAGATGAGACTTACTCGGCTGCCAGATTTCGACGCGATGCCTTGCAAGCGATCGATGAAATACATACAGATCAGCGGGTGCCGCTACTTGTGGGTGGGTCTGGTTTATATTTCCGTTCTCTGGAGTCTGGAATCTCGGATTTACCGGACGCGGATGAGGAAGTAAGACAGCAGCTCGAGTCAGAAGCCAATGAGTTAGGTTGGGAGGCCATGCACAGACGGCTTGCCGGGATTGATCCTGTGGCTGCTGACAGGATTCACCCGAATGATCCTCAACGGATCCAGCGTGCCCTGGAAATCTACGAAATTAGTGGTCGTAATATGACCGATCACTTTAAAGATGAGACATCAAGACCACTACCCTTCGAGGTGATTAAAATTATTCTTAACCCGGAAGATCGGATAATGCTGTATGAGAGAATCAAAACTAGATTCCTGAAGATGCTTGATCAGGGATTCGTCGAGGAAGTCAGGACTTTTTATGGAAATGACCGATTTTGCGGGACATTGTCCGCCATGCGAATGGTTGGTTATCGGCAGATATGGGATTATCTGGATGGAAAAATGGATTACGGTCAAATGGTTGAAAAAGGAATTATTGCAACGCGACAATTGGCAAAGCGACAAATGACCTGGCTAAGAAAAGAAGAAAATGCCATTTTCTTTAATTGTGGGGAATCCGAACTCGTTGACAAGATACAGGGGATTTTGGGGCAAAAAGAGCATTTATTGTCCCAAATGTAATATACTATGCAGATAACTAAGGGGCCCGTGCGTGCTTAGAGGTTCCAATAAAAAATAATAAAAGAGCCGATGTCAGGCTCATAATAATTATAATTTGATAACAAGGAGAATTGTTATGAGTAAGGGGCATACCCTGCAAGATCCGTTTCTTAACGTTTTACGCAAAGAGCGGATACCTGTGTCAGTATTTCTTGTTAACGGGATTAAACTCACAGGACATGTGGAATCATTTGATCAATTTGTAGTGCTTTTAAAAAATTCTGTCGGTCAACTCGTCTATAAACATGCAATATCAACCATTGTTCCTGCACGTAACGTCAAGCTGCCCAGGGCAGACGATGACCATGATAAGCAGCCTAGGGCAGATGATGACCATGACAACGGCCTTGATCATGGAGAGGCGTAAGGCCGCGCTACTTGGATTATTTTTTTGAGTAACGAGGCAATCATCAGCGAGCTTGCTGTTCTCGTTAATATAGAGTTTCAAAAGACTGAATTCAATGAAGGACTTGATGAATTTGTTGAGTTAGTGACCTCCGCTGGACTCCACCCTGCAAGTACCGTGACATGTTCCAGAAATGTGCCCGATCCCAGGTTTTTCATCGGCTGTGGAAAGGTCGAGGAAATCAAACAAATAGTGATGGCCACTCAGGCCGATGTCGTCATATTTAATCATACACTCAGTCCTAGACAGGAGCGCAATCTGGAGAAAGCTTGCCAATGTAGAGTGGTTGATCGTGTTGGACTAATCCTCGATATTTTCGCCCAGCGGGCAAGAAGTTTTGAAGGAAAATTGCAGGTCGAATTGGCGCAATTGCAACATTTGTCGACCCGTCTGATCCGGGGTTGGACACATTTAGAGCGCCAGAAAGGGGGAATTGGCTTAAGGGGCCCCGGCGAAACACAGTTGGAGACAGACCGTCGCTTGATAGGCAAACGAATCAAGACAATAAACACTCGCCTGGAGAAGGTCAGGCGCCAGCGCCAGCAAGGGAGAAAAAGACGAACCCGATCTGCCATCCCGGTGGTGTCTCTTGTGGGCTATACCAACGCGGGGAAATCTACATTATTCAATCGACTGACGGGTTCGGATGTCTACGTTGCGAACAAGCTGTTTGCAACACTCGACCCAACATTTCGACGTATTGAACTGGCACCTGCAACCCCGGTGATTTTAACCGACACAGTCGGCTTTATCAGACATCTCCCGCATGATCTCGTGGACGCATTTCATGCCACATTGGAAGAAATCATAGCAGCAGATCTACTTTTACACATTGTAGATGTTACCAGTGATCAACGTCATAGTCAGATTGAGCAGGTCAATCAGGTCATCAACGAAATCGGGGCCGGGGGTGTTCCGCAGATTGAGGTTTACAATAAGATTGATCTGAATGAAGAAATGAGCGCAAGAATTGAAATGAATGAGAACAATTCTCTGGACAGAGTATGGTTATCAGCCAGTACTGGTGAAGGCATTGATGGCCTATTAATGGCGATTACCCAGTTTATTCGTTCCAGAGTCCAGCATCATCGACTTAGTTTGCCGGCATCTGCAGGAAAATTACGAGCACACTTATTTGGTATGGGCGTTGTGCGCAATGAACGGTGCGATGAAAAAGGGGGTTGGGTAATGGAAGTCGATATTGAATCGCAAAGATTAGACCAGCTGTTTCGGCAATCGGGGCTTGAACTGGGCCAGGAAATAAGCGTGGAATCAGGTCTGGAAGATATACTGCGACAGTGAGACAATACACGGCCTAGAGAATTGGTGTAATGCCTGAAGATTGGAGGAAATATCGTATGGGTTGGAATGAACCACCTGGTGGAAATAACGGGAAAGACCCCTGGGGTAGTAATGGGGGCAGGAAAAATAGAGGTGATGGTCCACCGGATCTGGATGAGATTGTACGCAAGATGCAGCAAAGTCTGGGGGGGATATTTGGAAGAACATCATCCAATGGGGGCGGTTCCGCATTACCAGTGGCCTTTATTTTAATCGCAATCATGGCCTGGTTGGTTTTCGATTCATTCTATGCAATTGACGAACAGGAGCGTGGAGTTGTTTTGCGTTTCGGTGAACATGTGGCCGATCTGCCACCTGGGCTTAGTTTGCGTTTCCCACGTCCAATTGAAAAAGTGATTAAAGTGAACGTTGGACAATTGCGTTCAATTAGCCATCAGGCGACTATGTTGACGCAAGATGAGAATATTGTTGATGTTGAAGTCGCAGTGCAATGGAAGATCAGGGATCCAGCTGATTATCTGTTCAATCTTTTAGCACCCGCTGCAACCTTGCGACAAGTGACTGAAAGTGCTGTGCGTGAGGTGATTGGTAAGAGCAAACTGGATTTTGTTCTGACCGAAGGTCGAAGTGAGATTGCCCAGAGACAGGAAGTTTTAATCCAGGAAATCATGGATATTTACAAATCTGGTGTTGTGATTGCCAAGGTTGAAATGCAAACAGCAAAACCGCCTGATGAAGTAAAGGCTGCGTTTGATGATGCCATCAAGGCAAGAGAGGATGAACAGAAATCGGTCAACCAGGCAGAGGCATATAGAAACGATACTATTCCAAAGGCGAGGGGTGGGGCCGCACGCTTGCGTGAAGAAGCGACTGCCTATAAGGCAAAAGTCATCGCCAGGGCCGAAGGTGAGGCCAGTCGATTTGAGCAATTACTCGCAGAGTATCAACTCGCACCAGAGGTGACACGTCAGCGTCTCTACATTGACGCAATTGAATCCGTTTTATCGAATTCCAGCAAAGTACTGATTGATTCTGTAAATAGTAATAGTTTGATGTACTTGCCAATTGATAAATTAATGGAGAGGCGCGGAGAATTGTCTGCTGGGAGATTGTCAGTTCCTGGACAGTTTAAATCAGATGCACAGTCAAGGCTTCCGGGATCTGTGCCTGGTCAGCCTGGAAACAGAAGTAGAGGAGTACGTTAATGATGGGTCCAAAGATTATTATTGCAGTTATTTTACTGGCACTGATTGCGTCTGTTTCCCTGTTTAAGGTTCAACAATGGGAGCAAGCAATTGTCTTCAAATTTCGTGAAATTGAGAGGTCTGATTATAAGCCAGGTCTACATTTTAAAATCCCAGGTGTAAATACCTCACAGACTTTTGAGAAAAGGTTATTAAACCTTGATCAGGAGCCGCAACGTTTTCTTACTAAAGAGAAAAAAGATGTGATTGTCGACTATTACGTCAAATGGCGTATTTCTGACGTTGGCAAGTTTTACACGATATCCCTGGGTGGTGACGTTCAATATGCGAATGGATTGCTTGAACAGCGAATCACCAGAGCATTGCGTGATGAATTTGGTAAGAAAACCGTACAGGAAGTGGTGGCTGGTGATCGTGGTGAAATATTTGATGCGCTTGCAGCAACGATAGCTCAATTACCACAGGAACTGGGTATATTGGTCGTTGATATCAGAACAAAAAGGATTGATTTGCCAGCAGAAGTCAGCCACTCCGTTTATGAGAGAATGCGCGCTGAGCGTTTACGCGTAGCCAAGGATTTTCGCGCACGCGGTGCGGAAGCTGCTGAAAGGATTAGCGCAACTGCTGATAGGGAACGGGAAGTCATCCTGGCGAATGCTTATCGTGATGCCGAGATCACCAGGGGTGAAGGTGATGCACAGGCAACGGAGACTTATGCCGCTGCCTTCGGTAAGGATAAGGAATTCTATGCCTTCTACAGGAGTTTAACGGCCTATCAGAAAAGTTTTGGTGGCCAAAATGATATTCTGCTGATTTCGCCTGAGTCAGATTTCTTTAAATATTTTAATCATCCGCTAGGTCGATAGCGTTATAACCCAAGATTTATAATCTAGAATCGAGTCAGAGGTATCCTGGAAATTTACCAGGGTATCTCCGGCAGATTTGGCCTGTGTTGCAAAAAGATCTTAGGAAAACCTGATGTGGATTGACTTTTTTACAGCACTGGCCTTGGTCTTCATTATCGAGGGAATCATGCCGTTTTGTAATCCTGCAGGCTTACGTAAAATGTTCATTTTGGTTGCAGGTATGAATGATACGAAATTACGTTTTATTGGATTGACGAGCATGCTGTCGGGGTTGCTATTACTTTATTTGGTTCGTTGAGCCCCAAGTAAAAATCAATAAGTTTCAAAAAATATGATGAAGACTCAAAGTAGTTGGATATTACCTGAAGGGATAGAAGAAATACTGCCACCTCGAGCCGGGCAGCTCGATCAGTTGTGTCGGGGGATCATTGATCTATATGCAACGTGGGGATACCAATTAGTGATTCCGCCAATGATTGAATATATGGATTCTTTACTTACGGGGACAGGCAAAGATCTGGATCTGCAAATATTTAAACTGACTGATCAGCTAAGTGGTCGCTTAATGGGTGTGCGTGCCGATACAACACCCCAGGTTGCGAGAATCGATGCCCATAATCTGAAGAGGGAAGTGCCGACGAGATTATGTTATCTGGGAACGGTTTTGCATACGCGTCCAGAAAATACCGGGGGTAATCGAAGCCCATTGCAGGTGGGTGCTGAGCTCTATGGACACAAAGGGATTGAAAGTGATATCGAAGTATTGTGTTTAATGATTGAGACGTTAAAGAAGGCAGGGATTGAAAAAATTCATGTCGATCTTGGTCACGTCGGTGTTTATAACAATCTTGTTCAATTAGCAAAACTGGATGAAGGCCTCAAAGAAGACAAGGAACTGGAATTATTTGATGTACTACAGCGAAAGGCGATGCCTGAATTAAATGACATGATTTCAGAAGGTTCTTTGTCTGCAGAAGCAGGAAAGATGTTTAAAGCGTTGATAACTGCGAATGGTGCAATTGATGATTTCAAAGAAGCCAGAGCTTCATTTGAAAATATTAATTCAGAGATTAAGTATTGTCTGGATGAATTACAGAATATATTCGAATTGATCAGCAAGAGAATGCCAGAGGTGACATTGAATTTTGATTTGTCCGAATTGCGCGGATATCACTATCACACGGGAATTGTCTTTACAGCTTATGTGCCGGGCTGTGGTCAGGGCATCGCTTTTGGTGGACGCTATGATGATATTGGAAGTGCTTTTGGTCGTGCACGTCCAGCAACCGGATTTAGTACAGATATTAAAACCTTACTCGGCCTGAGTAATAGTGATGCAGAAAGCATCCCGGGTATTTTTGTGCCGTGCAGTGATGAGCCAGGTCAAATGGAGGCCATCAGAAATTTACGAAATCAGGGTAAAATCGTTATCTGCGAATTGCCGGGGCAGAATGATACGCCGGAAGACATGGGTTGTGACAAGCGACTTGAATGTCAGGACGGTCTGTGGGTCGTTGTTCCTCAATAACACATTTTTGTATTCTAAAATTACACGGGCAATCTAATGGGTAAAAATATTGTCGTTCTCGGCACTCAATGGGGTGATGAAGGCAAAGGTAAAATCGTTGACCTGTTGACCGATCAGGTCGCGGCGGTTGTTCGCTTCCAGGGCGGACATAATGCCGGGCACACGGTAATCATTGAGGGTGATAAAACGGTGTTGCATCTCATTCCCTCCGGAATTCTTCGAGAGGGTGTGCAATGTCTGATTGGAAATGGTGTCGTTCTGAGTCCGCAGGCCCTGCTGGAAGAAGTTGGCATGCTTGAAGAGAAAGGCATTTGTGCACGTGAGAGATTGAAAATCAGCGAGGCATGCACATTGATCCTTCCCTACCATGTCGCACTTGATCAGGCACGTGAAAAAGCAAGAGGTAATGATGCCATCGGCACAACAGGACGTGGGATAGGCCCAGCTTACGAAGACAAGATTGCAAGAAGGGCACTTCGTGCAGGCGATTTCCTGAATAAAGACAGATTTGCAGAAAAATTGTCAGAAGTTCTGGAGTTTCATAACTTTATTTTGAAAGAATATTTCAAATCCGAGACGGTTGATTATCAGACGACGCTTGATGAAACAATGGAACTGGCCGAATCAATTATTCCCATGATGACAGATGTGACAGAGTTTATCTGGCAGCTTCAAAAAGCAGGTGACAATATTCTCTTTGAAGGGGCACAGGGCACATTGCTGGATATTGATCATGGTACTTACCCCTTCGTAACTTCTTCCAATACAACGGCGGGGGGCGTGTCAACAGGCTCAGGTGTCGGTCCTGGATGTATTGATTACATACTTGGAATCACCAAGGCATACACGACACGTGTTGGTTCAGGCCCGTTTCCAACCGAGTTGTTTGACGCGACAGGAAAACATCTCGCAGAAAATGGTCATGAATTCGGTGCAACAACAGGGCGTGCTCGTCGTTGTGGATGGTTCGATGCCGTGGCATTAAGGCGATCAAAACAGGTGAATAGCCTGAGCGGATTGTGCATTACCAAACTTGATGTTCTGGATGGGCTGGATTCCGTTCAGATTTGCACCGGATACGATTACAGAGGTGAAACAAGAACAACCCCACCCGCAGGCGCAGATGCAATTGCTGAATGTAAGCCTGTTTACGAAGAGATGCCCGGTTGGTCTGAATCTACTTCGGGCGTGACTTTATATGATTCGCTCCCGGAAAATGCACAAAATTATTTGAATCGACTTGCAGAGCTCACGGACACAGCTGTTGATATGATTTCTACTGGATCTGATCGTGTTGAGACGATCATTCTCAAACATCCACTCGATTGATACAAGTAGTTTGGGTATAACAAAGAAATCAATGGTGCCGAGAACGACGTGCAGGACCTCGGTACCCCCTTGTGGGGTGAGCACAAGTGTCGCGGGCGCATGGATGCGCAAATGAGTGACGAGGACGTAGTCTTCGACGAGGTACATCTATGAATTTACAATGTAATTATGGTGCCGAGAAGAGGACTTGAACCTCCACATGGTTACCCATACTAGCACCTGAAGCTAGCGCGTCTACCAATTCCGCCACCTCGGCATAAGTGTTGGGCTAAGGAAGAACGG
>SMUX01312549.1_pt1 | contig 27665 bp, 23 predicted proteins | sample 2456431 | NCBI WGS metagenome assembly SMUX01 (sample SAMN11095930, study PRJNA526329) | marine sediment metagenome | biome: Marine sediment; feature: Surficial sediment; material: Deep marine sediment; isolation source: Hadal surficial sediment | place: Pacific Ocean | collected 2014-11 | depth... | reverse complement strand
GAGCTGCGTGCACTCATGGGCCAGGGTTACGGCACCATCGTGGTGAAGAATCCCGGTGCCAAGCATTCCATCGGTGTCGGGATTCTGAATCGCCTGCAGCTCTATTTCCAGGGCAGCCTCGGCTACTTTGGCGTGGGTCTCATCGATGGTCCCAACGTGCGTATCTCCGGGCGCGTCGGATGGTCCTGCGCCGAGAACATGATGGCGGGAACGGTGGTGGTGGAGAAGAACGCGGGTTCCAGTTTCGGTGCTGCCATCCGCGGCGGGGACCTGGTGTGCAAGGGCGACGTGGGAGGCCGCACCGGCATCGACATGAAGGGCGGAACCATCATCGTCGGCGGCCGCACGGGCGCCTTCAGCGGCTTTATGATGCAACGCGGCCGCATGATTATCTGCGGCGATGCGGGCAAGAGCCTGGGCGACTCCATGTATGACGGGACCATCTACGTGGGCGGCAAGATTGTCGATCTCGGTGTCGATGCTGTGGAAGGCGAGATGACCGAGCTGGATCTGTCGTGGTTGAAGAAGAAACTCGCCATGTACGACGTCGCGGTGCCCAACGGCATCGAGAACATGACCAAGATCGTATCGGGCAAGCAATTGTGGAACTACGACAACCTGGAACCGCTCGAAAAGAAGCTGGTGCTGTAGCACCCCGGAGAAGATTGTAATGAGTAGCAAGACGGTCAAGTCGGAAACCACCCAGGCGGATGTGTCCGAGCCGGCGGAGAGCGAACGCTACCGGCTCGGGAAAAGCTTTCTGTTTCCGCCGGAAGTCATCAACGACATTCACATCAAGTCGGAGCTCGGGCGCTATCGCATGCGCGGCTTCTCGCTGTTCAAGAAGATCCCCAGCTGGGACGATCTTACTTTCCTGCCCGGCACCCTGACGCGCTTCGTCATCGAAGGCTATCGCGAAAAGTGTGACACCAGGACCGTGCTCGGGCCCCGTGCCAAGCGTCCGCTGGTGCTGGATATTCCCGTCTACATCACCGGCATGAGCTTCGGCGCCTTGAGCTACGAAGCCAAGACGGCGCTCGCCCGCGGTGCCACCATGGCCGGCTCCGCCACCTGCTCCGGAGAGGGCGGCATGATTCCCGACGAGCGCCGTTACTCGGAGAAGTGGTATTACCAGTGCATTCAATCCCGCTACGGTTTCAATCCCCACCATTTGAGGCTCGCCGACGCCTGCGAGTTCTTTATCGGACAGGGGTGCAAGGTGGGGCTGGGCGGGCACCTCATGGGCCAGAAGGTCACCGATCAAGTGGCAGAGATGCGCTCGCTGCCGGCGGGTATTGACCAACGCTCGCCGGCCCGGCATCCGGATTGGCTGGGCCCCGACGATCTTTCCCTCAAGATCGAGGAGATCCGCGAGGTCACCAACTGGGAGATCCCCATTCAATTGAAGCTGGGCGCCGCACGGGTTTACGACGACGTGCGCATGGCGGCCAAGACCGATCCGGACTGCATCTACATGGACGGTATGGAGGGCAGCACCGGCGCCGGTCCGCATCTCGCCACCGAGGAAACCGGGGTGCCGGGGATCGCCGCCATCCGTCAGGCTCGGCACGCGCTCGACGACGTGGGCAAGTCGGGCGAGATCTCGCTCATCTACGCCGGCGGCATTCGTAACGGCGGCGACGTGGCCAAGGCACTGGCCCTGGGTGCCGACGCCGTGGCCATCGGTCACTCGTCGCTGATGGCGCTCAACTGCAACAGGGATATTCCCGAGGCGGACTACGAGAGAGAAATCGGTGTTCCCGCGGGATACTGCTATCACTGCCACACGGGGCGCTGTCCGGTGGGGATTACGACCCAGGATCCGCAGCTGCGCGCGCGCCTGGATCCGGATGCCGCGGCCGAGCGGGTGTACAACTTCCTGCACACGCTGACCATCGAGTGTCAGATGATGGCCAGGGCCTGCGGCAAGACCAACGTGCATTCCCTGGAGCCCGAGGATCTGGCCGCGCTCACGTCGGAAGCATCAGCCATGGCGCAGGTGCCGCTGGCCGGCACCCAGCACACCGTCGGTCGTCCCGACATGACGCGGTTCTAGAGGAGCGATCCGATGGCCAAGAAGAGTAAGCAGAGCGAGCGGGAGCAGGAGATCGGCCAGCACATCGGCTACCGCTACGACGTCAACCTGGTTCCGGATTATGCGCGCCTGACACCGTTTCTCGAGAGTTACATGGAGACCATGGGTTGGGATGATCTCAACTGGCTGGAAGACGTCCACATGGGCTACGAGGAAGGTCGCCCGGCGGTCTTCGATCGCAATATCAACGGTTGGGTCAGCATTCCCGAGAACATGCCGTTACCGGACGGTCAGCAAGATCGCGACATGCTGGCCCGCGAGTTGCTGGTGAAGTTCCAGATGTCCCGGCGCCATCCGATGGTGGAATTGAACAAGGCTTACGGAAAGTTCTGAATCAGTGCCGCGGGTGCCTCCTATGGCCTGTAGGTTGGGTTAATTGGGGACAGATCTATTTATCTCTCTGCCGCAGCGCGGCAGAGAGATAAATAGATCTGTCCCCAATTAACCCAACCTACGGGTGCGGCGTCGACCAATCGGGTTGAAAACCGAGAATGCGCGCGTCGCCGGGAATTGCCGGATTGAAAAGGCTGTTGTGCCAGTAGGTGAATTGAAATGCCGGGTCGGATTCCGCCAGTTCTTTTACCTGGCACGTCAGCCGATAGTGTTGACCAAATTGCTCGAAGTCGAGAGTGCATCGTGCCTCCGCTAGAAGCCGATCGACCAGAACGGCGTGCGGCGCGAACAGGGCCGTCATGTGGTCGCTGAATTCGTTGGCTCGTTGATAGTAAGCGGCCGCGAGAAAATGCAACGCGCTGTCGCGGCGCTCGGCGGGGTCGCGGGTTCTTCGCACCATATGTTGAAACCGGGCCGTCGCTTCCTGTGACGCGTTCTTACGGATGAGGACGACGATGTGTCCCTGATTCGTCTCGTCGGGCGGCAGGGACACCCGGGGGCGCATTCCCGGAGTTGGCCGGCCGCCGGCCTGGCGCACCGACAGCTGGCGGATCCGGCACTGCCAGCCGAGAAACGCGTGACACAGCTTGCGAGCGGTAGGATCCAGCGGCGCGACATTCGGGTTATTGTCGTCCATCAGCAATCAATCAGGTCACTGCGCGAGGCATGCATGCCCACTGTTCCACCCGGCCATCATAACGCAACGAACCCCGGCCCATGAACGCGGCTCTGGGCGGCGTTCTGGCGGCGGTTTCCTGGGGTAGCGCGGACTTCATCGCTCGATATACGGGCGGAGCCCTGGGCCATGTCAATGCGCTGTTCGGCATGCTGGCCACCAGCGCATTGGTCCTGACCGGCATCGTGCTGGTCATGGATCTCGCAATCGCCGGATCCATGGCAGGTTGGTGGCAGGTGTTATTGATGGGTGCCGGATTGACGCTGGCAACCCTGTTGCTTTACCAGGGACTGGTGCGCGGCCCGGTGACCGTCGCCGCGCCCATCGCAGGCACTTTTCCGGCCTTCAACATCCTCCTGGCCCTGGCGCTGGGCGTGCGCCCGACGGCGCTGGAGTGGGCGGCCATGGCGGCAGTCATGGCGGGCGTGTTCGTGGTGGTGCGCTCGGCCAGGCACTACGAGACCGGCGGCCACTACACCCGCGCACAGCTTCGCAGCACGGTGATGATCTCGCTGGGGGCATCGTTTTCCTTCGCCGTGACCGTGGCCGCGGGCCAGGAAGCCGGGGCCATCTATGGCGATGTCCAGGCGGTCTTTCTTGGCCGCTGGATAAGCCTCGCCTGTTGCATCTTGTTGCTAGCGGTTCGCCGCGAGCCGCCGCGTATCCCCCTGCGTTGGTGGCCGCTCCTGGGAGCCCAGGGAGTGCTGGACGGCACGGCGCTGGTCGCTGTGGTGGCCGGAAGTCAGGGCGCGGGCTCGGCGGCGACCGCGGTGCTGGCATCGGGCTTCTCCGCGGTAACCGTGGTGCTGGCGCGGGTATTTATCCGCGAAACCATGTCCTGGGGGCAATGGTCCGGCATCGCGATCATTCTCGCCGGCGTCGCCATGCTGTCCGGTCTTCAGGCATGATTGAGTCGTCCGGGTGGATGGTGATGCTGTAGATTGGGCTGAGCGCAGCGAAGTTTAAATGGGGACAGATCGTTTTATCTCTACTGCCGCGCCGCGGCAGTAGAGATAAAACGATCTGTCCCCATTTAAACTTCGCTGCGCTCAGCCCATATATGGTCTCCTCCCGTTTTGCAACATTCTGTCGTTGCGATGACAGGGACAGGAATGCTGCGTCCTCCGGCCTCGATGAAGTACGCGCGTATCGTCCTTATCAATCTGTCGGCTTTGGTTGAGCCATTGGGCTTTCCAGGTTTTCAATACGCCGGTTTGACCTGTTGTGTCATCACGGGTGACAAAATCTTCGCCATCGTCGGCAGGTTACCTCCTGTTGGTCTTCGTTCTCAGTACGGACTGATACGGCGCGATACACCGTTTTGTTCGCTAATACCGCCCAGCCCATGCGGACCATCTTGTTGATCAGGGCCACGACGGCTTTGTTAAACCCGCGGTTCTCCCGGATGGTGTTGATCCACAGGCTCAGCCGGTCATCCTGGTGTTCGGCCCGGCTCACTACCGCACGCGCCCCGTGCACCAGCAAACTGCGCACGTACCCGTCACCGCGCTTGCTGATGCCGAGCAGCGTGTCTTTGCCGCCACTGCGGTGCTGGCGCGGCACCAGGCCCGGTGAGGCGGAAGGCCTCCCCATGGCTGATCTGGCCGTGGAAAGCACTGGCCACAATCGGCCCGAACCCCGGAATCGTCTGGAGACGCTGACAGGCGGCGTCGTGTTCGCTCAGCCGCTCGACTCCCCGGGTGGTGAAGGCAAGTTGGCCATCGAGCTCCTGGAGCTGTTCGATACCCTCGCACAACAGGCGGCGAAAAAGCGCGTTCAGACCATTGTTACCATCTTCCAGCCACTCCGGGATCCGGCGCCGCAACGTCGCGATCCCTTTGGCCGCTACCAGGCCATATTCTCCCGCCAACCCCCGCATCCGGTTACACAGGGCTGTGCGCGCACCGATACACCCCTTCCGCATGCGGTGCAGCGCCTGGATATCCTGTTGCTCCGGGCTCTTGCTCCTCACAAACCGCATCTCGGGGCGCACCACCGCTTCGGCGATCGCCAGCGCATCGTTGTAGTCGTTCTTATTGCCACGCACATAGGCCTTCACATAACGCGCCGCCATCCGCTTCACCTCAAACCTCAGAGCCTCCAGCTCCTGGCTCCAATGATGGGAGCCCGCACAGGCCTCCATCCCCACCAGGCACCCCTCCAGGTTGCCGAAAAACGGCAATACCTGGCTCCGCTTCAGCTTCCGATTTCTCACCACCTTGCCCCGAGCGTCGCAGCACACCACGTGAAACACGTTCTTTGCCAGGTCCAGCCCAATCGTCGTAATCTTGCTCAGGATCTTCTCCCTCTTTCTGATGGTTGATCGAAACTCCATCATGGCGCATGACGACGCCGGTAATTAAGGGGGAGGAGACCATCTCATCAACCTACGTTCCCATCGACGTTTGTGGACAGTTCTTAGCTAACTTTCGCGCTGGATGTAGTCGTACAGGGAGCGGAATTCGTCGGCGACTATCGGCCCGAATACCGGATCGGTGCGCGCCTCGATGTTGGATGCGATATCTTCCCAATCTTTGTCGGAGAGAGCCTGCTCGGCTCTCGGAAACGCGTCGCTGTCCTCGATCTCCATGTGGCTTCTGAGAAAGGCGATGAATTCGCGGCCGGTGTTCTCGAGAACGTCGCGCTCCACCAGCGCGCCATCCACCACGTGGCGGAGCATCTCCGTGAAGCGCTGCCCCTTCTCGGCGAGCGCCTTGTGCTCGCGTTTGAGTTGGGTGACGACACCATCGGCGCTGCTGTCGCGGCTGGCGAGCTTGTCGAATACCAGATCTTCCATGGGGTGGTGCGTGTGGTCGGGGTAGTGGGTCATGTACACCATGATGTCGTGCATGAGCTCGAAATCGGCGTTTCCCTCCTCGTGAACGATAACCATCTGCGCGTCCAGCGTGGTCATGAGCCGGGAAATGTTGCCGTGGTCGGCCTTGAGCTGCTCCATGATCGCGGACATGCCGTTCTCCCCATCGTGTGTCTTCATTCTCGCGCTGGCCCCATATTAGAGGAGACCTTCCCCGGCCGCTATTGATCTTGATCAACGCTCGCCGGCACCCCCGTTCCGATCTCGCTCGTCTTCGGCGTCGGCCGGCGGCGGTGCCGGTTGCTCGTCGTCATCGAGCAGGATGCGATGGGCGGGTCCCTCCAAGTCGTCGAACTGTCCGGAGCGTATGGCCCACAGAAATGCCGCCACGATCACCGCTACCAGCACCAGCGATAATGGCTTCGGCAACGGCCTTGCAGCCTGCGCAGCACATCGGCCGCGAAGCAGCGTCGATTTCCACGTAGTTATCAGTGCCAGCCTCAATCGGCTGATTACAATGATAACAACAGGGAGTTGTATCGCTAGCCTGCATTTTTCACCGGCATCATGGCTCGAAGCCGGCATCATAACCCAGGATCAGCTACTAATGACGCCCGTTCCATGGAGCACGAACAGCCCGATCAAAAGAAGGATGAAGACGATGAAATAGACGAAAAATCGGCGCTGATGATGCCGGCCCTGATTGGTGTAGGCACGGGGAAAATCGAGCCACATGGGTTTTTGTGTGACGACATCCCGTGATCCGTCCCTGAGGTCCCGGCGTAATCGCACCCAATGAAACAGGGCCAGCGCCAGGCACACGACGGACAGGACTATCGCGGAAGCCAGGAGAAATTTCATGGCCTGCATACCCTGGCTGTTCGCGCGTCGTCTATCATCCAGCTTCTCCGAGGGCGCCCGGCGATGCCCGAGGCGCCAGGTTCAAGTATGCGCCGTGACACTCGAGGTGCAACGTGACGCGGGCCTCAATTTCCCGAATCGACAGGTTGTTGCCGTTAGGCTGGTCATGGGCGGCCTTTCCAGCTCCGGGGGCGCAGCAGCTGTGGCTCCACGTGGGCTGTGAGGGGAAGGGCGCGCAGCCGGTCCAGCTTGGACAGCGCTTCGTCGATGCGCTCCGATTTCGGTTCCAACCAGGCGCAATGTGGTGCGTGGAGGGGAACCTCATCGATTCTGAAATCCAGGGCCTCGATGTCGTCGCGCACAGTGTCGATGGACATATCTTCCTCCAATCGAAGAAAGATCCGCCCGGTCGCGACCGCCGGCGTCGCGTCCCTGGCCGCCGCGTAGACCGGCAGCAGCTCGAAAGCGGGTGCGGCATCAGCCGGTGGTGTCCCGCGCAGAATGCTGACGTCGTCGCCCGTCAATCGCATCACCACATCAGCACTGAGTTGTTTCGCGATAGTTCCCCGTATCGCGTAGAAATCGTCACGTTTGCGTAGTCGGACGGATCCATTTCCATCGCCGATGTCGATGAACTCCGGGCAACGATTCCAGTGCTGGAGGGCATTCATGGTTGTCACTATACTCCCAACCGATCGTTGAACTCTTCGGCTCGTTTCGGAAAGGAGTATTCCGATGGCAAAAATCACCAACGTCAGATTTGGCGGAAAGAAAGGCAAATCGTACCGGTTGCGCATGAGTGACGGCATCTTGGTGGTGCGCACTCTGAGTCGACGCACGATACGTGACACCCCGATTTCCAGGAAGGCGCGGGACATACTTTCGCAATTCGATCCATTGTTCGCGATACCGGAGGTCGGGGTCGAGGTTCTCCGCTGTAATGCTAGCCGCGCAGTGCGCTCGACGCGCGACAAGGCACGCATTGCATTGCGGCGGGAGGCATCCGTGCGATTCGCTGGCCGCGGTCTGTGTAGTGCGTCGGGTCGGCCGATTCTGTACACGGAAAATCTGTTCGTGCAGTTTCAACAGCGATGCAAGAGCGCCACGAGGAAGCGCCTTCTCGAGAAGTTTGGCCTTAAAGTCAAGCGCCAGCTTCTCTACGCGGGGAACGCGTGGTTCGTCGAGCTTTCCGAGGGTAGCGGGCACCAGAAACTGCTGAACACCGCGGCCCGCTTGCTGGCCCACGACGACGTGCTGCTTTGTCATCCGGAGCTCGTGCAGGAGATGGGAAAACGCGGTGCATTTCCCGAGCAGTGGCATCTCAAGCGCACCACCGTCGATGGCCATTTCGTGAATGCCCATTCCAACGTAGAAACCGCCTGGTCGCTGAGCCAGGGCGATGGCACCATCATCGCCATCATCGATGACGGTGTCGACATGGATCACGAGGAGTTCATGGGTGCCGGAAAGATCGTCGCGCCCCGCGACGTCACACGCGGGAACGCGGATCCGAATCCCGGCTCCGGCGATCGGCACGGCACGGCCTGCGCTGGCGTCGCCTGCGCCAACGGATTGCACGGCGCCTCGGGCGTCGCCCCCAGAGCACGTCTCATGCCCATCCGGTTGGTGTCCAGCCTCGGTTCTCAGGCCGAGGCGGACGCTTTCGTCTGGGCCGCGGATCATGGTGCGGATGTCATCTCCTGCAGCTGGGGACCGATGGACGGCGACTGGTGGAACCCCGCTGATCCCAGACACGACGAGGTCGTGCCGATACCCGACTCGACCCGGCTGGCCATCGACTATGCTGTGCGCGAGGGCCGTGGGGGAAAAGGTTGTGTCGTCACCTGGGCAGCGGGAAACGGCAACGAGTCGGTGGACAACGACGGCTATGCCAGTTACCCGAAGGTCCTGGCCATCGCCGCGAGCAACGATCGCGGCAAGAAGGCGGACTACAGTGACACGGGAGCGGCGCTATGGTGCGCTTTTCCCAGCAGCAACGGCGCGCCGTCACTGACGCCTGGCATCTGGACCACCGACGTATCAGGAGCCGGCGGTTACAATTCTGGCAGCGAGGGTGACGGTGATGCCGCCGGACACTACACGAACTCCTTCGGTGGAACCTCCAGCGCCTGTCCCGGCGCCGCCGGCGTCGCGGCTCTGGTGATCGCCAGAGATCCGGAGCTTCGTTGGGACCAGGTCAAAGAGCTGCTCAGGCTGAGCTGCGACCGGATCGACGCTTCCGGGGGACGCTACGACGCGGCCGGCCACAGCAGGTTATACGGTTACGGGCGCTTGAATGCGAAAACCGCGGTGGAGCTCGCATCACCGGCGAGGCCGCGATATACGGCGGTGCACAAGGCCATCCAGTCGGTGCCCATTCGGGATTTGAAGACTGCCCGACTGCAGGTCGCGGTCGCCGACAGGCGCAGCATTCGCACCATCAAGGTGCACGTGGATCTGGAGCACAGCTGGATCGGCGATCTCACGGTGAAACTGAGGCCGCCGGCGGAGATCGGTGTGGCCCCGGTACTGCTGCACGACCGTCAAGATGGTGGCGCGCGCAACATCCACCGCGTCTTCGATGTGGCGTCGACGCCGGCGCTGGCGGCTCTGGGAGGCGCCGTGCCTGCGGGCATATGGGCGCTCGAGGTCCACGACAACGCTAAACGGGACGTGGGCCGGATCAGCAGCTTCGCGTTGGAGCTGGAGCTTTAGCCCGGCGGAGTCGCTATACTCCACGGGCACCAGCCTTTGCGCAGGCCCTTCCAACCATCCACGATGAGCTCTCATTACTCTCGATCTTCAACAAGAATGCGGGTTCTGGCGTCCTGACCGATGCTCCAGCAGGTATCAGAATCGATGAAGAAGCTCGACGACTATCGAATGCAATTCAACGGGCGCGACTATCTTCCGGTAATGATCGGCGGGATGGGCGTGGATATCTCCGCCACCGGGCTCGCGCTGGTTGCGGTACGCCTGGGCGGCATCGGGCATATCTCGGACGCCATGCTTCCCACGGTGGTCGATCAGGAACGCCGTACCAGCTTTGTCCGCGACAAGCTGAAAAAGTACAAATTCAACGTCGCGAGCAGCGACAAATCCATGGTCCAGTTCGATCTGGAAGACCTTGCGCGCGCGACTCGCATGCACGTCAGCGCCGTCATGGAGGCCAAGAAAGGGCCGGGCATGGTGTTCCTCAATTGCATGGAAAAGCTGACCATGAACAACCCGAGCGGCACTCTGAAGACGCGCCTGGAGTCCGCCATGGACGCGGGTATCGACGGCATCAGTCTGAGTGCCGGCCTGCACCTGGGCAGCTTCGCGCTGATGGAAGATCACCCGCGATTTCGCGACGTCAAGCTGGGCATCATCGTGTCCTCCGCGCGCGCCTTGAATCTTCTGTTGAAAAAAGCTGCGCGCACCCAGCGCCTGCCCGACTATGTCATCGTCGAAGGTCCGCTCGCCGGCGGTCACCTTGGCTTCGGCATGGACTGGGCGGACTACGATCTGAAGACCATCGTGATAGAGGTGATTGCGTTTCTTGCCGAGAAGGATTTGGCCATTCCGGTTATCGCTGCCGGCGGCGTATTCACGGGAACCGACGCTGTCGACTATATGGAGCTGGGGTGCGCCGGCGTGCAGTGCGCGACCCGATTCACGATTACCAAGGAATGCGGTCTGCCGGACCCCGTGAAACAGGAATACGTCAATGCCGTGGAAGAGGATATCGTCGTCAATACGATCTCTCCGACGGGTTATCCCATGCGCATGCTCCAGAAGTCCCCGGCCATCGGATCCGGAATTCGCCCCAACTGCGAGGCCTACGGATATCTCCTGGACAGGAATGGGCACTGTGCCTACATCGACGCATACAATGCCGTGGTCGCGAAAAAACCCAAGGTAGTGAAGGTCCTCGACAAGACCTGTTTATGCACCGCCATGCGGCGTTTCAAGGTGTGGACCTGCGGGCATTACACCTATCGCTTGAAAGAAACCACGAATCTGCTTGCCGACGGTACCTATGAGCTGCCATCGGCGGAGCACGTTCTCAATGACTACCTGTACAGCACCGACCATCAGGTCCATCGGCCTGCGCTGAAAGCCGCGATCGTTTGACCCGCGTATCGCTCTGGAACGCGGTTTCTCGCCGGCCCTGCAATGCAAAAAGCCATCGGCTGGTTGTTGACGCCGCTGCACCTGGTGCTGTTCATGGCCGTGCTGCTGATTTTTCACCTGGCGCAGGTGCTCACACTGCCCTTCGGCTACGCGACGCACAAACGGGTAGTGGACTATCTGAACTTCTGCATATTGGCGAGTCTCAAGGTGGTGGGGACGCGCATCGAATTCCGCTGCGAGCACGAGCTGCCGACGGACACGCCGCTGATCGTCGTCGCCAACCATCAGAGCATGTACGATATTCCGATGCTCGGCTGGGTGTTCAGAAGTCACCATCCGAAATTCGTGGCCAAGGTCGAGCTGAGTAAAGGTCTGCCCAGCATCTCTTACAATCTGCGCCACGGTGGGTCGGTATTGATCGATCGAAGCGACGCCCGCTCCTCCATGCGCGCCATCCAGAAATTCGGCAAACAGGTGGAAGAGCATCGCTACGCAGCCTGTATCTTCCCGGAAGGTACGCGGGCCCGCGACGGCGTGATGAAGAAATTCATTCCCGCCGGATTGACAATGCTCATGCGCGCTGCCCCGTCGGCCACCATCGTCCCCGTGGCCATCGATGGCTCCTGGCAGTTGATGCGTTATGGCATGCGGCCGGTTCCCTTCGGCGTGCGGGTGAAATGCACGGTGCTTGCGCCGATCAGCGGGCAGGAGCAATCCGTCAAAGCAGTCGTCAGGGTGGTGGAGGACCGGATTCGCGAAGCAGTGCTCGGCGAGAGCTGATCTCAGCCCTGGACCACGTCTCGCAGTGCACGCGGTAGGCGATCTCGTTACACATGGTGCCCGAGGGCAGGGGAATGGCGTCCTCCTTGCCGAGCAACTCCGCGACCATCTCACACAGCCGGTTGACACTTGGGTCCTCGCCCCGTTGCTCGTCGCCGACTTCTGCTTCCAGCATGAAGCGGCGCATCTGCGCGCTGGGTCGGTTCTGGGTATCGCTGTAGAGATCGACGCGAAGCTGGTTCATGGTCGTGGTGGATTCCTGTCTGGTCGAAGGACGGGACTGGCAATATACCCGCGCCATTTGGAAATAGCAGCAAACCGGAAATTACGTGCTACCATTTCGCCACTTTTCAGTGGTGAAAGATCGGAGTACGCGCTTTGAATCGCGATTGGAGCACCGGCGAAACTCTGCTCGGCAGCGAAGATCCCCCCCCGGTGGAAGTCGTGCGAGCAGGCGCATCATCGCCTTTCTTTCTCACCTGCGAGCATGCGGGCAAGATTTTCCCCAAGAGACTCGCTACCCTCGGATTGGATCCTACCGACGTCGAACGCCACATCAGCTACGACATCGGTGCCGCCGGACTTGCCAAGGGTCTGTCGCGACGACTCGATGCGCATCTGGTGTTGCAGACATATTCACGACTCGTAGTGGACTGCAACCGCTCGCCCGATGCCGGGGATTTCATCGTGACCGTCAGCGAAAATACGGAGATCCCCGGTAACCACGGGCTCAGCGGGCAACAGGCGAAGGCACGGGCCGATGCGATCTTTCACCCCTACCACGACACAATCGCCGCGGCTCTGGACGAGCGAGCCTCATCCGGACGGATCTCCGTTCTGGTCGCGGTGCACAGCTGCACGCCGGTCTTTCACGGCGTGTCGCGCCCCTGGCACGTTGGCGTGCTCTATGAGCACGACGCAAGGTTCGCGGAGATTCTTCTCGACCTGCTCGAGGACGAAAGTCATCTCTGCGTAGGTGACAATGAACCTTATTTCATGACCAGCGATAAGGACTACGCGGCGCCCGTGCACGGGCAGAACCGGGGCATCCCCCACGTGGAGCTGGAGATCCGCCAGGACTTAATCGAAACAGCGGAGGGTCAGGACGAGTGGGCGGAATTCCTGGCCGGCATTCTGCGCGAAGGGCTGGGACGCATGCGCGAAGCCGGGCATATCTGATCTCCCCGTAGGTTGGGCTTCGCTTCGCTCAGCCCAACCTACGCCCACCCTGCGTTTCTCAGAAAGCTGGGCGTAGACAGCGTCAAAGCTCACGCACCCCCAGGCCCGGCAGGTCGGTGGTGCGCATGTATCCGTCTTCCAGAACGAAACCGCCGTCCACCAGGTCGCGGGCCAGATCCAGACTGCCGTCCAAATCCAGATAGCGTGTCGCCGGCGATGCCAGCGCCGCGTGCAGGGCCGCGCTGATGCTGACGATACTTTCGTCCATGCAACCCCACATCAACTCGATTCCGGCGCTGTCGGCGATATCGGCGATTCTTCGCGCCGCGTGTATGCCGCCGCATTTCATGAGTTTGATGTTGAATATGCCACAGGCCCGGGGTGGTTCGATCAACGTCAGGGCATCGTGGGCATCCAGCAGAGTCTCGTCGGCGGCCAGACGCGCGCGCACTTTCTCCGGCAGTGCACGCATGGCATCGATGTCATCCGCAGCCATGGGTTGCTCGAGAAATTCGATATCCAGCCGAACCGTGCGCTGGACAAAGGCATTCAACTGTTCCGCGCTGTAGCCCTGATTGGGATCCACACGAATCCCGATCTCTTTGCCAACGCTCTCACGCAGGCGTGCGAGCCGCGCCAGATCCTCGTCCAGGGAATGCCCGAGTTTGACTTTCAATATCTTGAAGCCGCGCCCCACATACTCGTGCGCCTCTTCGACAGTTTCATCCACCGGCTTGATGCCGATGGTGATGGAGGTGGGCAGGCTCTGGTGGGCACGGCCCAGCATCTCCACCAGCGGCATTCCCAGATGCTGCGCCAGCAGATCGTGCAGCGCGATATCCACCGCGGCGCGTGCCGCCGGAGTCTTCGGTAAACGGGCATGGAGTTCGCGGCAGATCGCGGGCAGGGTGCGGGGATCCCTTCCCTGGAGCCAGGAAAGCGCATCTTCCTGAAGAGCGGCGCTGCATGCCTCACGTGTCTCTCCGGTAACCATAGATTCGGGTGAAGCGCAGCCGATGCCGGTGAGTCCGTCGTCGGTGTCCAGCCGCACAAAGCTCATCTGCACGTCGTCGACGCTGCGAAAGGCGATCGTGTAGGGTCGCGCCAGTTGGAAATCCTCGACGCTGGTGTGAATTCCCGTAATCCTCATGAGCGCTCTACCTCTATGTATTCCCGTATTACGGGTACCAGCCGCTCCAGTCCTTCCTGCAACGGCCGCAGCACCGGAATACCCAGCTCTCGCTCGTAGTCCTGCTGACAGGCGATCAGCTCGTCAGCGCTCGTATGGGCGTCGTTGAGTGTGACGGCGAGGGTGCGCGCGCCGTACATGGCGATGAGCGCTATCTCGTCGGCTATGGGCGGAATTCGAAGCTTCTGATCCTCGAAGCCTTCGAAGAACTCGCGCCCCGGGGCGTGCTGCAGCACCACGCCCCGGGCGCCGCCCGAGAGGAGAAACTCCGCACCGCAGGGGCCGCTGGGATTGCGCAACGACGACTGGCCTTCAATCACCATGATATCCGGTCGTGCTTCCCGGTCGCAGCTTACGATGGCGTGCTCCACTTCACCGCTCACATAGTCGTTGACAACCGCGTCGAACACGAATCCGTAGCGCGCGCCCTGCATCCAGCCGGTTTGCCCAGTGTAGATCATCTCGGCGTGCATTCCGGAGTCGTTGAGTGCCTGAACCAACAGGCGTGCCGTGGTGCGTTTCCCGAGTGCGCAGTCGGTGCCGAGAACCGCGATCCGGGGAGCGCGTACCTGGAGAACATCACCTTCCCAGAAGTGCCAAGTGTTCTTGGCAGGCGGCTTGCGTAAATCGATGAGCTCGACACCCGCGGCTTCGGCCGCGGCCGCGATTTCGGGGTCTTCCGAGGCTGCATCGTGCAGGCCGTTAACGACGGCGAGTCCGCGCTTGACCGCTTCGAGCACCGTGGCGCGCAGCTCGTCGGTGAACCGGCCACCATGGGTGGCGATACCGACGATGCAGTAGCGTGGTATTGATTGCGAAACCGACATCGCTTCTTCGAGGCTCGCGACGATGGGAATGTTGCGCCGCACGCCGTCCAGGGCTTCGCCGGCATCCTCTCCGGCACAATCGGGATCGACCACGGCGGTCACCTGGAAGCGATCGCTTCCGCGGATCAATCCATGGGCCACCTTGCCGTTGGGTGTCCTGAACAGGCGGTTGGCAAGTACGATGGCAGGACTTTTCATGGCGATCAGCTTCCCCGAATTGCTGTCAATTGACGCCTGTCGGCGTTGCTCCGCGGCTCTGTGTACTCGGTTCTGGCCGCGCTGACAAGCCGGCAGGCGGCAGGTTCATGCCGCCCGGGCTGCAGGTCCCTCTCCAGGTCACACTTGCCTGAATCTTCGAGACTGTATATAAAATCAGTATGTGAAGTCAGCTCGAGGTTCAACCCATGCCAGCGACAGCGAAGCCCGGCTATGCCGAGCTGCACGCGGTCTCCAATTTCAGCTTTCTCAGGGGCGCCTCGCACCCGGAGGAGCTGGTGCTGCGGGCCGCGCAGCTGGGTTACGCCGCCATCGCCATTACCGACGAATGCTCGCTGGCAGGCGTGGTGCGCGCCCACACGGCGGCCAGGGAGTGTGATCTGGCGCTGATTATCGGCAGCGAGCTCAGCGTGGAGGGGGGGCTGCGCCTGGTGCTGCTGGCCACCGATCGGGCCGCCTATGGCCGGCTTGCCTGCCTCATCACCCGCGGGCGCCGGGCCGCGGACAAGGGCAGCTACCGGCTCACGCTGGACGATCTGCAGATGGATTTGGAGGGCTGCCTGGCGTTGTGGTTGCCGGGGGACCCTGGCGATCTTGGGGCCGGGCCCGGCCCGGGCGAGTCCCAAGCCCGTTGGCTTGCCGAGCGTTTCCCCGGGCGCGCGTGGCTTGCCGTGGAACGCCTCTGTGGCCGCGACGACGCGCGGCTTCTCACACGCTTCACGCGTCTGGCGGAGTGCGCGGGCCTGCCACTCACGGCGGCCGGAGATGTGCACATGCACAGCCGTTCGCGGCGGGCGTTGCAGGATACCCTTTGCGCCATCCGCCTCGGCCGCACGCTGGCGGTTGCCGGCTTGCACCTTTACGCCAACGGCGAGCGACACTTGCGCAGCCGCGAGCGCCTTGGCCGTCTCTATCCCCGGGAGCTGCTCGAAGAGAGCGTCGCCATCGCCGCGCGTTGCCACTTTTCCCTGGACGAGTTGCGTTACGAGTATCCCGCGGAGCTGGTGCCGGCGGGCATGAGCGCCGGTGAGCATCTGCGTGCGCTCACCGAGGAGGGCATCCGCAGGCGCTGGCCGGAAGGCATTTCATCGAAGCAGCGCGACCAAATCGAGCACGAGCTCGCCTTGATCGCCGAACTCCACTACGAGCCTTACTTCCTCACCGTGCACGACATCGTGCGCTTTGCACGCCGCCGGGACATTCTGTGCCAGGGCCGTGGCTCCGCCGCCAACTCCGCCGTGTGCTTCTGTTTAGGTATCACCGAGGTGGATCCCGCGCGCATGGAGATGCTCTTCGAGCGCTTCATCTCCCGGGAGCGCAACGAGCCGCCGGATATCGACGTGGACTTCGAGCATGAGCGGCGTGAGGAGGTTATCCAGTACATCTACGAAAAGTACGGGCGCGAGCGCACCGCCATTGCCGCCACCGTCGTCACTTATCAGCCGCGCAGCGCTGTCCGTGATGTGGGCAAGGCCTTGGGCTTCGATCTCACCCGGGTGGATCGTCTCGCCAAGTCGCTCATGTGGTGGGACGGTAAGCAGGTAATACCGGAACGGTTCCGTGAGCTGGGATTCGATCCGGATAACTCTTCAGTGCATCGCCTGGCGACCCTGGTGGACAGCCTGGTGAGTTTTCCGAGGCACCTGTCCCAGCACACCGGCGGCTTCGTCATCGCCCGCGACCAGCTGTCGGCGTTGGTGCCTATCGAGAATGCTGCCATGATGGATCGCACCGTCATCCAGTGGGACAAGAACGATCTGGAGGCTCTTGGTCTGCTCAAGGTGGACGTGCTGGCGCTCGGCATGTTGACGGCCATCCACAAGAGCTTCGATCTCATCGCCGAGCATCGCCACCGGCAACTCAGCATGGCCACGGTGCCGGCGGAGGACCGCCGGGTCTATGCGATGATCCAGCGCGCCGACACTGTCGGTGTGTTCCAGATCGAGTCCCGCGCGCAGATGGCCATGCTGCCGCGCATGTTGCCCAAGTGTTTCTACGATCTGGTCATCGAGGTGGCCATCGTGCGCCCGGGCCCCATCCAGGGCGGCATGGTGCATCCTTACTTGCGCCGCCGCCAGGGTATCGAGCCGGTGAGCTATCCGTCGCAAGCGGTGCGTGCGGTGCTCGAGCGCACCCTCGGCGTGCCCATTTTCCAGGAGCAGGCGATGCAGCTCGCGGTGGTGGCGGCCGGTTTCAGTCCCGGTGAAGCGGATGGGCTGCGCCGCGCCATGGCCGCCTGGCGCCGGCGCGGCAGTCTTGCACCCTTCGAGGAACGCCTCATATCGGGGATGCGCGAGCGCGGTTACGACGAGGCTTTTGCGCGCCGGATCTTCCAGCAGATCCAGGGTTTCGGCGACTACGGTTTTCCCGAATCCCACTCGGCGAGCTTCGCCCTGCTGGTATACGTGTCCGCCTGGCTGAAATGCCACGAGCCTGCGGCTTTTGCCTGCGCGCTCCTGAACAGTCAGCCCATGGGCTTTTATGCGCCTTCGCAGCTCGTCCAGGACGCGCGCCGTCACGGCGTCCAGGTGCTCCCGGTGGATGTGGCGGCGAGCCTCTGGGACTGCACTCTGGAGAGCAACGGTAGCGATGAGCTGGCCTTGCGCCTGGGCTTTCGCATGATCAAGGGCTTCGCCGAGAAGAGCGCCGTGGCCCTGACAGCGGCGCGCGCCGAGGCGCCCTTCGCCAACGTCGCGGATCTCACGAGACGCAGCCGCATCAGGCATCAGGATGTGAACCGGCTGGCCGCTGCCGGCGCGCTCGAAGGTCTTGCGGGTAACCGCCACAGGGCGCACTGGCAGGTGCTCGGCGTCGAGGAACCGTTGCCATTGCTGGTAGCGTCTGACCTCAACGAAGCCGAGCCGATGCTGCCTGTGCCCGGTGAAGGGCAGAATCTGGTGGCGGATTTTCAGAGCCTCGGGCTCACCCTCGGTCGGCATCCGGTGGCGTTGCTGCGCAATCATTTGAAAACTTTGCGCATGGCGACGGCCGACGAGATCCGGCGCTGCCGCCACGGTGAGCATGTGCGCGCCGCCGGCATCGTCATCAATCGCCAGCGCCCTTCCACCGCCAGCGGCGTTGTCTTCATGACCCTGGAGGACGAGACCGGTCATATCAACGTGGTCGTGTGGCCCTGGGTGGTGGAGCGCCAGCGGCGCCAGGTGGTGGGATCCCGGATGGTGGGTATCTACGGCACCATCGAGCGCGAAGGCGAGGTGGTGCATCTGGTGGTCGGGCGCATCATCGATCTCAGCCACCTGCTCGGGCGCCTGCCCACCAGCTCCCGGGATTTTTAAAAATCCCTCAGGCGTGGCGCGCGCGTTTGTGCGGGCTTTCGAAGGCTCTGGGTTTGCCGACTGCGGGGCCAACGGCGAACTCCACTCCTATCTCACGCAGCACCTCGAGCACGGCCCCGGATTCTACCCACGGCGCGATAGACTGCTTGCCCGTTACCCGGGCGATTTCCACCAGGTTGCGCGCCAGGATCCGCGCCACGGGATTGTCGACCACATCGTTGACGATATCCGCATGTAGCTTGAGGGAGTCCACCGGTAACTGCGCAATAGCACGCACGGTCGCGTGTCCGGTGCCGAAGCCGTTGACGGAAAAGTGGGCGCCAAGTTCGCGCATGCAGTCGATGAAACGGCTACTCGCCGAATTGCCGTCGAGCAATACCGATTCCGACAGTCCGAAGCACAGCTTATCGGCAGCAACCTGGCTCTCGTTCAAAAGCACGATGGCATCGTCGACGAAATCGTCATCGCGCAACGACGCCGTGGTCAGGTCGATGCAGCAATGGGTGAGCGTGTGGAGTCGATCCCTGTCGTCACCGAGCCAGCACAACATCTGTTGGAAGGTCCAGCGGTCGAGCTCGGGCGCGATGTGGTAGCGCTCGGCGGCCGGCAGGAACACCGTGGCCGGAATCTCGCCGCCGTGGTCGTCCTGCATGCGCAACTGTAAATCGAAGGATTGCGTCCCGGCCGACCCGTCGGCGGATGAAGTGGGGTTCAATGACAATATGGGATATACCATCAGGGACAGGAGTTGCTCTTCGAGTGCATTGTTGATGCGGGTCAGCCAGTGTGCTTCCTGGCGGCGGCGGGCGAGCTCGAGATCGTCGCTGGAGCAAATGTGCACACGATTGCGGCCGTGCTCTTTGGCGAGATAGCAGGCGTTATCGGTCGCGGATAGAAGATCCGCGACGCTCTGGTCGGTGCGCGATATGGGCATCAAGCCGATGCTGACCCCGATGCGGAAACTCGCGCCCTGCCAGACAAAGCGAAAGCTGCTGATGGCCTTTCGAATCGCCTCGCTGAGACGTTCTGCCTGTTCGAGGCTGCAGTGCTCGATGATGACACCGAACTCATCGCCTCCGAGCCGCGCAAGCGTATCGCGCTGGCGCACCTGGGTGCGCAGCAAGCTGCTCACCTGCTTCAGCAGGTGATCGCCCGCGGTGTGCCCGCAGGTATCGTTGACAACTTTGAATTGATCGAGGTCCAGATAGCAAAGCGCATGCTCACCGTCACCATTGCGTGCCGCGTCCAGCACTCGGCCCAGGCGTTCCTCGAATACCCGCCGGTTGACGAGACCAGTCAGCGGGTCGTGGCTTGCCTGGTGCGCGAGCAGGCGTGACATGCGATGGGGTCCGGTTACGTCACGGCCGGTGCCGCGGTAGCCTTGAAAAGTACCATTCTGGTCGACAACGGGTTTGCCGCTGATGGTGTGTATGCGCCGCCCGCCGTCGGCGCTGAGGATCTCGAGTTCCAGATTGTTGAACTGTTTGTCGCTTTCGAATTGCTCGATGTGGGCCTGGCGAGCTTCTTCATTTACACAGATGCTTTCCAGCCATTCCATGTGCGTGAGACCGAGCAGCTCCTGGGCCGAGTTGCCGGTGATCTCGTGGTAACGCTCGGACAAGTAGCTCAAGCGAAGATCGGTATCGAGTTCCCAGAACCAGTCGGCGGCGGTGTCGGCGAAGTCGCGAAAGCGCTGCTCGCTCCAGCGCAGCCCCTCTTCCGCCCGCCGGCGTTCCGTTACGTCGATGATGGTGCTCTGAATCGCCTGGTCACCGTCCCATTTCACCACGCGGACGACGTTCTGCAGCGTAACGATAGTGCCGTGCTTGCGCACGGCGTCGAACTCGTACTGGCTCGGTGCCGGTTCCCCGCCCATGCGGGCTTCCATGTACCGGCGGCGTCGATCGCGCTCGTAGGGCGCCAGGTGATTTTCCACGCTGCCCAGGGCCATCAGCTCTTCGGGCGAATCGTAACCGAGGATCGATGCGTAGGCCTGATTGACGAACAGTGGCGTCCAGTTGCGATGGATCAGGATCCCCTGAATGGAACCCTCGATGAGATTCCGGAAGCGATCTTCGCTGTCCTTGAGCTTGATTCTGAGCTCTGTGTTGGCGGCCATCAGCAGTTTCCGCCATGACAGTGGCTGCTGCCTGGGTTAAGCTCCGGGCCGTTCTGCCGCGGGCTTCTGGTTGCGCGCGGCGTGCTCGAGCGAGGCAGGTAATCATGGACAAACATCGCATCGCCGTGATCCCCGGCGACGGTATTGGAAACGAGGTCGTGCCCGAGGCCATCGGTGTTCTCGAGGCCGCGGGACGGCGTTTCGGTATCGCGTTTCAGTTCGACGAGTTTCCCTGGAGTTGTGAGTACTACGCGCGCACCGGGCGCATGATGCCCGAGGACGGTATCGATCAGATTCGCGGCCATGACGCCATCTTTCTCGGTGCCGTGGGATTCCCTGGCGTTCCCGATCACGTGTCTCTGTGGGGCTTGCTGATCCCGATCCGGCGCAGCTTCCAGCAGTACATCAACCTGCGTCCGGTGCGGCTCCTGAACGGAATCGTCTCGCCACTTCGCGATCGGGACGCCGCCGACATCGACTTTTACGTCGTGCGCGAGAATGTCGAGGGCGAATATTCGGAGATCGGCGGACGTCTCTACGAAGGCACCGACAATGAGATCGTGATGAAAGAGACGGTCTTCACGCGCATGGGCGTCGACAGGGTCATGCGCTACGCCTTCGAGCTCGCGCGCACGCGGCAAGCCCGGCACGTGACGTCGGCCACCAAGTCCAATGGCATTACCCACACGATGCCGTACTGGGACGAACGCTTTCGCGCCATCTCCAGCGAGTACCCCGACATCCGAACCGATCAATATCATATCGATATTCTCACCGCCCACTTCGTGCTGCACCCAGATTGGTTCGACGTGGTCGTCGGGAGCAACCTCTTCGGCGACATTCTTTCTGACTTGGGCCCGGCGGTGGCCGGTACCATCGGTATTGCTCCCGGGGCCAACATCAACCCGCCGCGGGAATTTCCATCCATGTTCGAGCCGGTTCACGGCTCGGCACCCGATATCGCCGGCTCGGGCGTCGCCAACCCCATCGGCCAGATCTGGTCCGGTGCCATGATGCTCGAGCATCTCGGCCACCTGGACGCTGCCAGGGCAATCGAGGAGGCCATCGAGACCGTCCTCGTGGAGCCATCGCTGCATACCCCCGACATGGGGGGCAAGGCGACCACCGCCGATCTGGGCGGCGCCATTGCCGAAGCGCTCGCTTAGCCTCTCGTCACCAGCATTGCGTGCCAGGCGTCAACGCGCCGTCCATGGAGGATGAAGTCGGACGCCGCTACCGAATATGCATGGGTCGGCCGCCTCCGACGCGGTGCCATAGTAACGGCGTCCGCTTGGAATATCGGTCAGCGTGGGGCGATCTTGAGCAACTTTCCGCCCTTTGGCGGCCCCGGGACTTCCACCTGGACGCAAACCGAGAAATCCGTCACGCCAGCGGGAGGTTTTCCGTAGCCTCGAGCACGACCGGACGGTAGGTGCAAGCCATGACCCTGCCCATCGAAGCCGTTGCGCTGGTACTGTTCGCCGCCCTCCTGCACGCCTCATGGAACGCGCTGGTCAAGGTGGGCAACGACCGCCTGGTGGTGCTGGCCATCGCTAACGGCATGGGCGTACTCATAGCGCTGTTCATTGCACCCTTCGTACCCTTGCCCCTGACCGCCAGCTGGCCGTATCTGGCGGCCTCCGTGGTCCTGCACACCGGCTACTATTTCTTCCTCGTTCGCGTCTACCGCGTCGGTGATCTGAGCCACGTTTATCCCCTGGCCCGGGGGCTCTCGCCAATGCTGGTGGCGCTGCTCGCGGCCCTTTTCGCGAACGAAATTCCGCCTCCCTGGGGTATGGTGGGTATCGTGCTGGCCTGCGCGGGCATCGTCAGCCTGGCCTTCGACTCGGGACCGCCGTGGCGGGGCGATCGACGCCCACTTCAGTTTGCCATGGGAACCGCTGTCTTCATCGCCGCCTATACACTGGCGGATGGAATGGGGGTGCGGCGCGCCGGAGATGCTCTCGCCTACATCGTCTGGTTGATGATGATCGATGGCATTCCCATCATCTGCTTTACAGCCTGGTTGCGCCGCCACCAGCTGGTCGCCTCGCTGGGTGGGAACTGGCGCGCAGGATGCACCAGCGGGGCGTTGCAGTTCGGGGCTTATGCTCTGGTCATCTGGGCCATGAGCCTGGGCCCCATGGCGTCGGTGTCGGCGTTACGCGAGACCAGTGTCATCTTCGCGGCATTCATCGGAGCTTTCGTGCTGAAGGAGCGGGTCGGCGTTCTGCGAATCTTGGCCGCGATCCTGGTCGCATCGGGGATCGTCTTGATGCACGCCGCGGACTTATAATCGCCCTGTCCGGGGGTGCGATTCATTGATGACGCCGGCGACGGCGCCAGACTCCCGGTAAATCAGATAACGACAGTCAAGGGAGCAAGAACATGGCCAAACCCACTCTGTACGGTCCCGGATACAGCACCTACGCTCGCGCCGCCCGGTTGGCGCTGGAGGAGAAGGGCGTCAGTTACGATCTGGTCGAAGTCGACTTCATGGCCGGAGGTATGCCCGACGCGCACCTGGCCCGGCATCCATTTGCCAAGGTGCCTGCTTTGGAGCACGACGGATTGATGCTCTACGAAACCGCCGCCATCGAGCGATACATCGACGAAGCATTCGACGGCCCATCCCTGCAGCCGTCGAACCCGGCCGAGCGCGCACGCATGACCCAAATCATCTCCATCATCGACTCCTACACCTACCCGTGCACCGTCGGCGATCTGGTCATACAGCGATTGGTGCAGCCGATGCTGGGCGGCGCCGCCGACGAAGGCATCGTCGAGGCGGCGCTTCCCGAAGTCGACAAGAGCATGGCTGAGCTCGAAAGGCTCCTGGGTGATCAGGAATACCTGGCCGGCAGTGCCCTGAGCCTCGCCGATCTGCACTTGGCACCGATCTTCGCGTACTTCGTCGCCACACCCGAGAGCAAAGCCATCATGGAGAACAAGCCCGGTCTCAACGCCTGGTGGCAGCGCATGGAATCCCGGGAGAGCCTGGAGAAGACCCAGCCGCAACTGGGCTGAACCCGCCATGGCGCGGAGCCGGGATGAGCAGGAGCTCAGCGAGCACTTCGCCGACGAGTACCGGCGCGCGCAGACGCCGGTCATGCTGGATCTGGAGCGGGCCGTGTGTGGATGCGACTACGGCGGCACCAGCTGGACGACCCGGGACGAAGCCGAGCGGATGGGCCGGTTGCTGGAGCTCGGTGAAGGCAGAAGACTGCTGGAAATCGGCGCCGGCTCCGGCTGGCCGGCGCTCTTCCTGGCCGGAGAAACCGGTTGCGATGCGACGCTCGTGGACGTGCCTTTTGAGGCGCTTCGCATCGCGGCCGACAGAGTGGCGAGCGAGCCGGTCGCTGGAGAAGTTTCGCTCATCGTCGCCGATGGCGCCGCCCTGCCGTTCAAGGCCGATCTGTTCGATGCCGTCAGCCATTCGGACGTGCTCTGTTGTCTCGCGCCGAAACGCCGGGTATTAATTGAGTGCAGGCGGGTGATTCGCCGCGGCGGGAAAATGGCGTTCTCCGTCATTTCCATCGCACCGGGTCTCTCATCAGCCGATCATGGGCGTGCCGTGGACTCCGCACCTCCATACGTGGAGGCTGAGTGCGCGTACCCGGAGCTGCTCGACAAGACCGGTTGGAAGGTCATCGACCGGATCGACGTGTCGGGCGCCTATGAGGAAACTGGCAAACGGTACATCCGCGAGGTGCAGGCACGGGCGGATGCGTTGAGTGCGCTGCTCGGCGAAGTCGAGCTCGGTGAATTGCTGGCGAAAAGGCATCGGAATGTCGAGTCGGTGGCGGATGGAATCGTGTGCCGGGATCTGTTCATTGCGAGCCCTTTCGGGGCGGACCAGTAGTATCGGTCTGTTTTAAAAAGTGTTTTAAAAAGTGCCGAGGCCGATATGTTTGTTGAAAACGGCCCCGGCACCTGGCACCTTTTCCCGGCAGGCACCTTTTCCGGCACCTTTTCCGTTCCGTAGGCACCTTTTCCGTACAAAGAGCCGGTTTATTCCATATTCCCACCTGACAGGAAGAGGGGGGCAAGGGGGGCGGTAACCGCGGTAAAGTGGCTTCATGGGACACGCCCTGAAGTTCGTACTCGCCTTCTCCCTATGTTTGGCCGCCCAGGTCCAGGCCGTCGACGTTCGCTTCGACGCGGCACGCCGGCAGATGCTCGCGGAAATTCAAGAAACGGTGGCCAAAACCGGTCGGGCGACGGGTAAGGCGCGGCTGGCGCCCGAGGTCATGGCCGCTCTGGGCACGGTACCGCGCCACGAGTTTGTGCCCGATGCGCTCGACGCCGTCGCTTACGCCAACCGGCCGCTTCCCGTCGGTCACGGCCAGACGATCTCCCAGCCCTATATCGTCGCCCTCATGACCGATCTTCTGGACGTCGGCGATGACGCCGTGGTCCTCGAAGTCGGTACCGGGTCCGCCTACCAGGCGGCGGTGCTGGCGGAGCTGGTTCGGCAGGTATATACGATGGAGATCATCGAGCCCCTGGCGCTGGAGGCGAGCGCGCGGCTCGCGCGGCTGGGTTACGAAAATGTCGAGGTCAAGTTCGCCGATGGCTACGACGGTTGGCCGGAGAAGGGACCCTTTGACGCCATCATCGTGACGGCGGCGGTCAATCACATTCCGCCGCCGCTGGTGGCGCAGCTGCGGCCCGGGGGCAAGCTGGTGGTGCCCGTGGGTGAGCGATTCACCGTGCAGCATCTTCTGCTGGTGCACAAGCTCGACGACGGACGTGTACAGGTCAGGCAGATTCTGCCGGTCCGTTTCGTCCCACTGACGGGCGGCCATGACTGACGAGCGCCACGCGTTGGCTTTCGAGGGATCGATGCAGCGCGTGTTTTTCTCCGTAGCGATCTTGTCGGCAGGAGTGCTCGCCTACGAGATACTGCTCACGCGCCTTCTTTCCATCGTCCAGTGGCACCACTTTGCCTACATGATCATCAGTCTGGCGCTGTTGGGTTTCGGCGCGAGCGGAACATTTCTGACATTTGCGGGACGCCGACTCGCGGCGCGATTCAATGCGGTTTTCGCCGTCAACGCAGGATTGTTCGCTCTGTCATCCTTCGTCTGCTTCATGATCGTTCAGAGCCTGCCGCTGAATCTCCTGGAAATTTCCTGGAGCGCGGATCAGCTCGTGTGGCTCGTTCTCGTCTACGTGCTGCTCATGCTGCCGTTTTTCTTTGCCGCCAACTGCATCGCTCTCACCTTCGTGCGCTTTCCGGACGTTCTCGCCACCACCTATGCCTTCGACCTGGCGGGCGCCGCGCTGGGCTGTGGCGCCGTGTTGTGGATGCTCCATGTCGCCGCGCCGGGCGGGGTGCTGGCGCCGGTGGCCGCGGCCGGCGTTCTGGCCGCCGTCGTCTCCGGCATCGAGGCGCGCTGGCTGCGCTGGAGCGCGTCCCTGGCCGTGCTAGGAGTTGCCGTGATTCTACTGCACGCTTCGCCGCTGGCGCTGCGTGTTTCCCAGTACAAGGGCCTCGCCCAGGCCGAGCGGGTATCGGGCGCGACGGTGGTTGCGACCCGTTTCAGTCCCCTCGGCCTGCTGACCGTAGTGGAAAATCCCAGGGTGCCGTTCCGCCACGCGCCGGGCTTGAGCATCACCGCGCCGGCTTCGATTCCCCAACAGGTCGCCATCTACACCGACGCCGACAGCGCGACCATGATCACCCGTTATAACGGCGATCGTGACACGATCGCCTACATGGACCGTTTGAGCTCGGCCTTGCCGTATCACCTCGGAAGCATCGATTCCGTCCTCGTGCTAGGTGCCGGCGCAGGGGCCGATGTGCTACAGGCCCTGTATCACGGCGCCGAACGCATAACGGCGGTCGAGCTGAACGGCCAGCTGGTGGACTTCGTGCGCAACGAGTATCCCGCATTTTCCGGGAATATATATCGCGACGATCGCGTCAACGTGCAGATCGCCGAGGCAAGGAACTTTGTCGCGAGAGTTCAACAACGCTACGACCTGATTCAAATGACGGGGCTGGATGCCTTCGGCGCTTCGGCGAGCGGGCTGCGAGCAGTAAACGAGAACTATCTCTACACCGTCGAAGCCCTGCAGGCCTATCTGGACCGCCTGAACCCGGGGGGGCTTCTCTGCATCACCCGCTGGGTCGACTTGCCGCCGCGAGACGGCGTCAAGCTGTTTGCGACGGCTGTGACGGCCCTGGAAGCGCGCAACGTAGAAGACCCGGGGTCGCGGCTCGCGTGGGTGCGCGGCTGGAACAGCGTTACGTTGATCGTCAAGAACGGTGAGTTGACCGGAAAGCAGATCGGTGCACTGCGCGAATTTGCCGGGAGCCGTCAATTCGACGTCGCATACTATCCCGGCATGTCACGGGACGAGGCGAATCGCTACAATATTCTCTCCGCACCGCAGTTCTTCGATGCCGCCACGGCACTGTTGGGCCCCGAACGCGACAGATTCCTATCGAGCTACAAGTTTCGCATCTCGCCGTCCACCGACGATCGACCTTTCCATTTCCACTTTTTCAAATGGCGGCATTTCCCGGAGCTGCTCGCGCTTCGCGCCCGCGGTGGCATGGGCCTGCTGGAGCTGGGATATATCGTGCTGATCGCGGCGTTGATCCAGGCGGTGGTCGTGAGCAGCGTGCTGATTTTGCTCCCCCTGGCCTGGATGCGCCGCGCCGGCGGTGCTTGTTCCGATTCCCTGTGGTCCCACGGCATGGTGGTCGGCTACTTTCTTTGCATCGGGTTCGCGTTTCTGTTCATCGAGATCGCGTTCATTCAGATCTTCGTTCGCTTCCTGGGCCACCCGGTTTATTCCGTGACCGTGATGCTGGCGAGCTTCCTGCTGTTTGCCGCGGTGGGCAGCCGGTTGGCGGCCGCATTTGGAGATGGCGTCGCCGATCGGCGCAAGCTGATGGTGGCGGCATCCGTCATCGTCGTGATTTGTGTCGCTTATGCGGGACTTCTGCCGGTGATTCTGGCGTACTTCGCCGGCGTCGGCGGCGCCTGGCGTGCCGTCGTGTCGGTGGTGCTGGTTGCGCCCCTGGCGGTGGCCATGGGTATGCCCTTTCCCCTGGGCTTGCGTTCGCTGCACGGCGTCGACGCCGACCT
>SMUX01256511.1_pt1 | contig 27819 bp, 20 predicted proteins | sample 2456431 | NCBI WGS metagenome assembly SMUX01 (sample SAMN11095930, study PRJNA526329) | marine sediment metagenome | biome: Marine sediment; feature: Surficial sediment; material: Deep marine sediment; isolation source: Hadal surficial sediment | place: Pacific Ocean | collected 2014-11 | depth... | reverse complement strand
CCACAAGGTGATCAGCTCATGGGAGAGAGAATTCTTGCTGCTGAACGTGTGACCATGGCGCAATCCGGACGAAATCTCGATACCGAGCAGTGGCAGGAACTGGATCGCCTCCACCACCTGCACCCCTTCACCGACTCGAAAGCCCTGCATCGCAGCGGCAGTCGCATCATCACGCGTGCCAATGGGGTCTATCTATGGGACTCCGATGGCCGGCGCATTCTGGACGGCATGGCGGGCTTGTGGTGCGTCAACATCGGCTACGGCCGCGAGGAGCTCGCGCGCGTCGCCTACGAGCAGATGCAGGAACTGCCCTACTACAACAACTTCTTCCAGACCACCCATCCCCCGGCGGTGGATCTCGCCGAGTTGCTGTCCCAGGTGACGCCGGCGCATCTCAATCACGTCTTCTTCACTAACTCGGGATCCGAGGCCAACGACACCGTGGTGCGCCTGGTGCGCCATTACTGGGACACAATGGGCGAGGGTTCACGCACGATTATCATCAGCCGCGAGAACGCCTACCACGGCAGCACCATAGCCGGCGCCAGCCTGGGGGGTATGAAGCCCATGCACAAGCAGGGTGGACTGCCGATCCCCGACATCGAACACATCACGCAACCTTTCTGGTATGCGCTGGGCGGCGATCTCACCCCTGAGGAGTTCGGCCTGCAGTCGGCGCGTGCGCTGGAGGAAAGGATCCTGACCCTGGGCGCGGATCGTGTCGCCGCCTTCATCGGCGAACCGATCCAGGGAGCCGGCGGCGTTATCGTGCCGCCGCCCGGCTACTGGCCCGAGATCGCGCGGATCTGCAAAAAGTACGACCTCCTGCTGGTCGCCGACGAGGTGATTTGCGGATTCGGACGCACCGGCAAGTGGTTCGGCAGCGAGTACTTCGGGATAGAGCCGGACCTCATGACTATCGCCAAGGGGCTTTCTTCCGGATACTTGCCCATCGGTGGCGTCATGGTCAGCGACGCGATGGCGGATGTTCTGATCGAAAAGGGTGGTGAATTTCAACACGGCTTCACGACTTCCGGCCACCCGGCAGCTTGCGCGGTCGCAGCGGCCAACATCCGCATCCTGCGCGACGAGCGCATCATCGAACGGGTAGAGGCAGAAACCGCACCCTATCTGCAGGCGCGCATACGTGAGTTCGAGAGCCACCCGCTGGTGGGCGAAGTGCGCGGAGTCGGCATGTTCGGTGCCCTGCAGCTGGTCAAGGACAAGGGCTCGCGCCGTCTTTTCGATCCCGCGGGCAAAGCGGGCTCCCTGTGTAAGAACCACTGCACGGACAACGACTTGATCATGCGCGCGGTGGGCGACTCCATGATCCTGTCGCCACCATTGGTTATCAGCAAAGCCGAGATCGACGAGCTCATGGAGAAGGCCGGCCGGGCCGTGGACCTGACGGCACGGGATCTGGGCATCGCTTAGTCTGAAAGCAGTGAACGACCAGACGAACTTCGTGCGCGGCTTTCGCAGCTCCGCGCCCTACATACACGCGTACCGGGGGCGCGTGTTCGTGCTGCAATTCGACGGCGACGCGCTGCTCGAGCCGCAGTTCTCCACCCTGGTGCACGACATGGCGTTGCTTCACAGCCTCGGCGTGAAGCTGGTCATCGTTCACGGCATCCGCCCGCAGATCGAGGAGCGCCTCGCCTTGCGCGGACTGGAAACGCGCTTCGTGGAGGGTGTGCGCGTAACCGGAGCCGACGCGCTGACCGCCGTCATCGAGGCCGCAGGCAGCGTGCGTACCGAGGTGGAAGCGTTACTGTCCATGGGACTCGCGAACTCGCCCATGCACGGCGCCGGTGTTCGCGTGGCATCGGGAAACTTTGTCACCGCACGCCCCGTTGGCATCCGCGACGGCGTCGATTTCGCCTTCACCGGCGAGGTGCGGCGGGTCGATACGCAAGCCATCGGTCGGCATCTGGACGACGGTAACATCGTGCTCGTCTCTCCCCTGGGCTACTCCCCGTCCGGGGAAGTCTTCAACATGCGCGCGGAGGACGTGGCAACCGAGATCGCCCTGGAGCTCAAGGCCCGGAAACTCTTGCTGCTGCGCACCGGTCCGTGGCTCGCGAGCGCCGCCGGCGCGCTCCCCCGTCAGCTCAGCCTTTCCGACGCCAGGCAGGCCCTGGGCCACAAGCCATCCACGGACAGCGCCGGCGGAGACTTTGCACGGAAATTTCTCACCCATGCGGTGCGCGCCTGCGTGAACGGCGTCGCACGCACGCACCTGTTGGACTACCACGTGGACGGCGTTCTGCTGCTGGAGCTTTTCACCCGCGACGGTATAGGCACCATGGTCAGCGCCGAGGCCTACGACACGACCCGGCGCGCCACCGTGGAGGACATCGGCGGCATCCTCGAGCTCATCCAACCGCTGGAGGAACAAGGCGCGTTGGTGCGACGCTCCCGGGACAAGTTGGAAACCGCCATTCATGATTTCCTGGTGCTGGAGCGCGACGGCGCGATCATCGCCTGCGCCGCCTTACATCCCTTTCCCGAAGATGGCGTCGCAGAGCTCGCCTGCGTGGCGGTCGACGATGCCTACCGCAACAGCGGGCGCGGCGATCTGTTACTCGGCGAAGTGGAGAGAGAGTCGCGTGCCGGCGGCATCGAACGGTTGTTCGTGCTGACGACCCGGGCAACCCACTGGTTCAAGGAGCGGGGCTTCGAGGACGCGCGCATCGAGGATCTGCCGGTAGAACGGCAGGAACTCTACAACTACGAGCGCGGCTCGAAGGTTTTGATCAAGAAGCTTTCATGATGCAACGAACGATTCGTGCGTTTCTATGACGGCGGGTTGCCGCTTTTCCAAAAGTCCAAACCACCACCAAACATTCCATGTCAGGACTCGCATCCGAGTCTCGATAACTTTTTGTCTGTCATGGATTCTCGCCTTCCTGCAGGGGCGCGGAAATCTGTGCCGCGATACCAGCGAGAGCGGCCTCCGGATCGGCAGCTTGCGTGATGGGCCGGCCGATGACCAGATAGTGGGCGCCGTCGGCGATGGCCCGTGCCGGCGTCGCCACGCGCTTCTGATCGCCGTCGTCCGTCCCGGAGGGGCGCACGCCGGGTGTCACCCTGAGAAACGCCTTGGGCAGCACCCCGGCGAGGGCCGCGAGATCGGCGGGCGAGCACACCACCCCGTCCAGCCCACAGGCGTGGGCGAGCCTGGCGAGCCGTGTCACCTGCTCCGCCGGTTCGCCGCCGATGCCGGTGTCGCGGAGATCCCCGGCATCGAGGCTGGTAAGCACGGTCACGGCTATCAGCAACGGCGGTTTGGCGATCCTGTCCACGGATTCCCGTGCTGCTTCCAGCATCCGCCGCCCGCCGCTGGCGTGCACATTGACCATCCACACGCCCAGCTCGGCGGCGGCGCGGCAGGCGCCGGCAACGGTATCGGGAATATCGTGGAACTTGAGATCGAGAAAGATCGCGAATCCCAGCTCCTGCAGCCGGCCGACGACTTGCGGGCCTTCGCGGGTGAACAGCTGCTTGCCGACTTTCAGCCGGCAGCGTGCCGGGTCCAGGCGCCGCGCCAACGCCAGCGCCGGCAGGGCTTGCGCGTAGTCCAGCGCCACGATGATGGGCACCCTGACGTCACTCACCCTCTACTCCCTGGATGGGCTTGATGGTGTTCCAATGCTTGCAGCTGGGACACTGCCAGTGCAGCAGCTTGGCCGGAAAACCGCAATGCAGACACTTGTATTTCGGCCGATCCGCCAGCAGCTCGCCGGTCAGGTCCTTGAGAATGGAGACGTGCGCGCCCATCTCGGCGTCGCCGTTCTCGAGCTCCAGCTCCAGCAGACGATCCAGGCCGCGCACCGACGTGCGGCGGCGGAGCTGATCGGAAATGAAATCGATGGCGCCCTGGGTACCGTCGCGCTCGTGCTTCAGGTCCGCGAGCGCCAGCATCGGTGTTATCCAACCGTAACGCGCCATCAAGCCATTGAGATACTCGCCCATTTCGTCCGGCCGATGCAGAGAGCGATAACAATACTGCATACGCGCGATGGTCTCCGGCACGTAATCCGCATCCTGCTCCTCGACCCGTCGATAGGCGCGAATTGCCCGCTCGTGCTCATCGATGTCGGTCAGAATATCGCCTTCCAGAATACTCGCCCGCACACAAGCATCGTGGGTAGCGCGCGCCTTCTTGACCAGCTCCAGTGCGCGGTCCGTTTGCTCGGAATCCCGAAAGCGCTCGGCGAGCTCGCACTGATAGTGGGCGATAACGGGGCCCAGGTGGTTGCCGGTGACCTTCTCCAGGAGACGCGCGGAATCGATGGCCTTGTCCCAGTCCTTTTCCTGCTCGTATATGTCGATGAGCTGCTTGAGCGCCTGCACCCGGTAATCACCGTTGTCGGCAAGCTCCCGGAGAAGGTTTTCCGCGCGGTCAAGAAGGCCGGCACTCAGATAATCGTGTCCCAGCTCCAGCAGGGCTTCGCTTCGCTGCTCGCTCTCCAGGTACGGGCGGGCGATGAGATTCTGATGAATACGGATGGCACGATCGACTTCGCCGCGGCGACGATAGAGATTTCCCAGTGCCAGATGGGTCTCGACGGTCTCGCTGTCGACCTCCAATACTTTGATGAAGGCCTCGATGGCCTTGTCGGGCTGCTCGTTGAGCAGATAGTTGATGCCCTTGAAGTAATTGGATCGCAGATCGTCCGCGGCTGCGGCAGACTCCCGGCGGTGTTTCCCATAGCGGCCGACGAACCAGCCCGATGCCGCGGCCACGGGGAGCAGGAACCAGAGGAAATCAAAGGGCGCCAATGCCGACCTCGACCGGAAATTGAAGGGATTCGAGCGCGCTCGGCTGTGCTACTCCGGCTCGCCCGCCTCTGCCGCTGACGCGTTGGCTTGCTGAGCCTTCTTGCCACGTCCGTCGACGCGTTCACGCAGCTCCTTGCCAGGCTTGAAGTGCGGAACGTACTTGGCCGGCAGGGACACCGGCGCTCCGGTCTTGGGGTTTCGCCCCACGCGTCCAGGGCGGAAGTGCAGAGAAAAACTGCCGAAGCCGCGAATTTCGATGCGCTCTCCACTCGCCAGGCGATCGGCCATGTGCTCGAGAACCGTCTTCACGGCGAGCTCGACATCCCGATAGGCCAGCTGCGATTGCTTCTGCGCAATCCGCTCGATGAGTTCCGATTTAGTCATGGCACCTGTACCACGCTTACCCCCTCGGGGCCACGAGAGGAACGCGCGGCGCCGTATTGTTACGGTTCTTTTTGTCTCACTCGGTTGGCAGTCGTTCCCCGAACGGCCCGTGGTTTTTTGTGTTAATTATCGTCGTCTTTCGCGCCGTCCCCATCTTCCCCTTCGCTCGTCTCCATCTGCGCCTTCATGATGTCGCCGAGCGTTGCGCCGACACCGGCAACGCTGGACGAATATTCCTCCACCACCGCCGCCTCCTCGTCGCTATCCTTGGCCTTGACGGAGAGGGAAATGGTGCGCTTCTTACGATCCACACCAACGAACTTGGCTTCGAGCTTGTCACCCACCTTGAGCACCGTGCGGGCGTCCTCGACGCGCTCGCGGTCGAGTTCCGACGCCCTGATGTGCCCCTCGACGCCTTCGCCAAGCATCACGACGGCGCCGCGAGCATCCACCTCGCTGATCTCGCCGACCACGATGCTGCCCTTCGAATGCGCAGCGAGAAATGACGAGAAAGGATCCTGATCGAGTTGCTTGACACCGAGTGAAATTCTTTCGCGCTCGGCATCCACGGACAGCACGACGGTTTCGATTTCGTCACCCTTCTTGAAGTTGTGGATTGCCTCTTCGCCGGTCTGATTCCAGGAGATGTCGGAAAGGTGCACCAGTCCGTCGATGCCGCCGTCGAGCCCGACGAAAACGCCGAAATCGGTGATTGACTTGATGCTGCCAACCACCTGATCACCCTTCTTGTGGGTGGCGGCAAACTCTTCCCAGGGGTTGGGCTTGCACTGCTTGACGCCCAGAGAGATCCGGCGCCGCTCCTCGTCGACGTCGAGAACCATCACTTCGATCTCGTCACCGAGCTGAACAATCTTGGTGGGATGGATATTCTTGTTGGTCCAGTCCATCTCCGAAACGTGCACCAGGCCCTCGACGCCCTCTTCGATCTCGGCGAAGCACCCGTAGTCGGCGATATTCGTGACCTTGCCGAACAGCCGCGTCCCCTCGGGGTAACGCCGCGCGATGTCGACCCACGGATCCGCACCCAATTGCTTCAATCCCAGGGAAACGCGGTTGCGCTCGCGATCGAATTTGAGAACCTTGACGTCGATCTCGTCGCCGACATTGACAATTTCCGTGGGGTGCTTGACACGCTTCCAGGCCATGTCGGTGATGTGCAGCAGGCCATCGATGCCGCCCAGATCCACGAAGGCGCCATAGTCGGTGAGATTCTTGACCACACCCTTGATGACCGCACCTTCCTGCAGGTTGGACAACAGCTGGTCGCGCTCCGCCGAGTTCTCTTCCTCGACCACGGCGCGGCGTGACACGACGACGTTATTACGGCGCCGGTCGAGCTTGATGACCTTGAACTCCAGAGGCTTACCTTCCAGATATGAGGTGTCGCGCACCGGGCGTACATCCACCAGCGAACCGGGCAGAAAGGCGCGGATGTCGTCGATATCCACGGTGAATCCACCCTTCACCTTGCCGTTGATGAAACCGGTGATGGTGTCCGCGTCCTCGAAGGCTTTCTCCAGACGGGTCCAGGCCTGGGCCCGTTTCGCCTTGTCCCGGGACAGCTTGGTGGCGCCGAAGCCGTCTTCCACCGTGTCCAGTGCCACCTCGACGCTGTCGCCGACGATGACTTCGATTTCTCCTGACTCGTTCTTGAACTGCTCCAGGGGGATCGTGGATTCAGACTTGAGGCCTGCGGTGACGGTAACGTATTCGCCTCCAATCGCCACCACCGTTCCGGTGAGAATGGCGCCGGGGCGCATCTTTTTTTCAACTTCGCTTTGCGCGAGTAATTCTGCGAAACTTTCCATACCTTCCGGGCCTTTCGGCCCTGCCGGGATCGCCCGCAGATCCACTGTTGATCTACCAACCGTACCGTTCGGCTTCGCGGGCTTAGCGCCGAACTCCGGACCTGAAAGGGTGCCCCTCAGGGCCCCGAAACTCCACGCTCGCTCGCGATCTTCATCACGTGCTCGAATACGTCATCGATGCCACGCGCGGTCGTATCGATGACCACGGCATCCGATGCCGGCTTCATGGGAGCGACACTGCGTTCGCGATCGCGTCTGTCTCGCGCGGAGATTTCCCCAAGAAGGGGCGCGAGGCTAACACCAATTCCTTTAGCTATCAACTGTTTATAACGCCTCTGGGCACGCTCTTCGAGGCTCGCCGTGAGGAAGATTTTCAGCTCCGCATGGGGGAAAACGAGGCTGCCCATATCCCGGCCGTCGGCCACCAGGCCCGGCGGGCGGCGGAATGCGCGCTGGCGCGCCAGCAGCGCCGCGCGCACCCGTGGATAGCCCGCGATCCGTGACGCGTTGTCGCCACAGCGCTCACTGCGCAGCTCCTCTCCCACCGCCCGGCCGTCCAGAACCGGGCGCGCCACGTCCTCATGGGCGAGCAGCCGGAAGGCCACGTCCAGCCGCGCGGCCAGAGCGGCAAGCCGCTGCTCGTCGTCCAGGGGCACGCCCTGCTCCTCGGCGCCAAGCGCCACCAAGCGATACAGGGCGCCGCTGTCGAGAAGATGAAAACCCAGATGCGCGGCCAGGCGCCGGCTGAGCGTGCCCTTGCCAACCCCGCCGGGCCCGTCGATGGCGATCACCGGCACCCGGTTCGCCTCCTCGCCGCCCGCCTCGGTCACCGGCCGCGGGTCTCGTGTATGCGAAGCCCGGCACCGCGGGCGAGATCCGCGAAGCCCGGAAAAGACGTCGCCACGTTGTCGCAATCGGTGATGACCACCGGCTGGGTGGCCCGCAACCCGGCCATGGCCAGGGCCATGGCGATGCGGTGATCCCCGCGGCTTTTCACCCGGCCACCGCTCAGAGTCCCGCCGCGGATGCGCATGCCGTCGTCCCGCGGCTCGGCGTCCACGCCGAGCACCGCGAGCCCTTCGGCCATGGCGGCGATGCGGTCGCTCTCCTTGACCCGCAGCTCCCGGGCGCCGGCGAGCACGGTCTCACCATCCGCGCAGGCCGCGGCCACGAACAACGCCGGAAACTCGTCGATGGTGAGCGGCACCAGTGACGGCGGAATGTGGACACCGTGCAGATCCGCGGCACGCACCCGCAGATCCGCCAGCGGCTCGCCGCCGGCGCTGCGCTCGTTCTCTACCTCGATATGCGCACCCATGGCGCGCAACACTTCGATGACACCCACCCGGGTGGGATTCATTCCCACGCCTTCGATGCGCAGATCCGAGCCCGGCGCAATGCTCGCGCCCACCAGAAAAAAGGCCGCGGAAGAAATGTCGCCGGGGACCTCCACCGTGGTGGCCCGCAATCCGGCACAGGCCTCGACGCTGATGACGTCGCCCCTGCGATGGACGGCGTGACCGAAAGCCGCCAGCATGCGCTCCGTGTGGTCGCGGCTGGGCGCCGGCTCGCGGATGCGGGTGACGCCGTCGGCGTACAGGCCCGCCAGCAGCAAGCAGGATTTCACCTGGGCGCTGGCCACCGGCAAATCGTAATCCATGGCGGATAACGGCCCGCCGCGGCCGTGGATGGTGAGCGGCGGCGTCGCGCACTCACCGGCCTCGATACGGGCGCCCATGGACGCCAGCGGCGTGATGATGCGCGCCATGGGTCTACGCGTGAGCGACGCGTCGCCGCGCAAGGTGACGTCGAAATCCTGGCCCACGAGAATTCCCGGCAGCAGGCGCATGGCGGTACCCGAATTGCCGAGATCGAGGCTGCCCGCCGGCGCCCGCAAACCGCGCAGCCCCACACCCCGTACGGCCAGCCTGCCGTTGCGGGGCCCCTCGATGGTCACGCCCATGGCCGCCAGGGCCGCCGCGGTCGCCATGGTGTCCTCGCCCTCCAGAAATCCGCTGATCTCGCTATCACCATCGGCAATGGATGCGAAGATGACCGAGCGATGGGAGATGGACTTGTCGCCGGGCACGGCGATAGTGCCGCGGAGCCTGCCGCCGGGATCGATAGTAAATTTCGCCGGCTCGCCCATGGGGTCAGCCCACCTCGGACTCACCAGCGTAACGATCCCGCAATGCCTTTGCGCGCGTGAAGATCTCCTTGACGGTCTCGCCGTCGCCGTCGCGAATAGCAGCGACGGCGACCCCCAGATTTGCCTGGAATTGTTCCAGCGCGTCCACCAGAGCATCGCGGTTGGCGATACAGATATCGTGCCACATCTGCGGGTCGCTGGAAGCGATGCGTGTGAAGTCCCGGAAACCACCGGCAGCGTAGCGGAACATCTCGACCCGCTCTTCCATCTGTCCGAGCATATCCACCAGGGTGTAAGCGAGCATGTGCGGCAGGTGACTGGTGGCGGCCAGCACCTGGTCGTGGTGGGCAGGATCCATCTCCAGGACTTCGGCGCCCACCGCTTGCCACATATCGCGCACCCGATTCACGGCCTCGGGCCGGGTCTGGGCGGTGGGAGTCAAGATGACGCGGCAGCCCTGGAACAGTCCCTGCAACGCAGCCTCCACACCGCTGTGCTCGGTACCGGCAATGGGGTGGGCGGGAACGAAGTTTTCCGGCACGGCGCCGAAGGCCGAGCGTGCCGCCTCGATGACGCTGCACTTGGCGCTGCCCACATCGGTGAGCACCGCATCGGAAGAGAGACCGGGGCGCATGGCCGCCAGCACTGCCGCCATGGCGCCCAGCGGCACCGCCAGAACCACCAGGTCGGCGCCTTCCACGGCCTTCGCCGGATCCAGGTGGTAGGCGTCGATGATACCGAGCTCGCGGGCGCGCACCAGATGTTCGCGCTTGCGGCTGCATCCGACGACTTCGCCGCACAGCCCCAGGCGACGCAGATCTTTTGCCAGTGAGCCGCCCATGAGGCCGACCCCGACGATGCACAGGCGATCGATCATGGGCGGCCGTTCACTTTCTCCAGGACGTGCAAAAATCGCGCGTTCTCGTCTTCCAGTCCCACGGTAACGCGCAAGTGCCCGGGCAGTCCGTAGACGCCCAACGGTCGTACGATGACGCCCTCGTGGAGCAACCCGGTGTAGACGCCGGCCGCGTCGCCGGGCACCGCGAAGCACAGGAAGTTCGCCACCGACGGAATGTATGCGAGCCCCAAGGCGTCGAAGCCGGCACACAACTGCCGCTTACCCTCGCGGTTGATGTCGACGGCGCGGGTCAGATGCTCGTCGTCTTCCAGGGACGCGGCCGCCGCCGCCAGCGCCAGGCTGTTCACGTTGAAGGGCTGGCGCACGCGGTTCAGCAATTGCGCGATGTCGGCACTGGAAACGCAATAGCCGACGCGCAGGCCCGCCAGTCCATGAGCCTTTGAAAACGTGCGCGTCACGATGAGGTTCGGGTACTTGTGCAGCCAGGTAATACAGTCCGGGTAGCCGGGCTCGTCCACGTACTCGGCGTAGGCCTGATCGACCACCACGATGACCCTGTCGGGCACCGCGGTGAGAAAGCGCTCGAGCGCCTCGGCGTCGTTCCAGGTGCCGGTGGGATTGTTGGGATTGGCGATGAACACCAGCCGCGTGCGTTCGCTGATGGCCTCGGCCATGGCCGCCAGATCGTGCCCCCACGCCTGCGCCGGAACCTCCACCCCACGGGCACCCATGGCACGCGTGACCAGCGGATAGACGGCGAAGGCATGCTCGGAGAACACCACCTCGTGCTCGCTGGAAACGAACAGCCTGGCGATCAGCTCCAGGACGTCGTTGGAACCGTTGCCCAGGGTCAGGCATTCGCCCGCCACCGCGTGGACGTCGGCGAGCGCGGCCCGCAGATCGGTGCCACCGCCATCGGGGTAGCGCGACAACTCGTCGAGCCCCACCAGCGCCATGGCCCGTGCCCTCGGGCTGGGTCCTAAGGGACTCTCGTTGGATGCCAGCTTGACGATGTGGGTGAGCCCCAGCTCACGCTCCAGCTCCTCGATGGATTTGCCGGGTTGGTAAGGCGTCAGCCCGGCCACACCTTCATTGACCAACGCAAACGGATCACAGCTCATTGCGCCGCCGACGGGTCGCAGCGCGGGTAGGAGCCGAGAGACTTGAAAAAGGGCGCCAGCTCCTCGAGCTCGGCGAGCGCCGCGCTCACATTGGCGTCCGCCACATGTCCATCGAAATCCACGTAGAACACGTAGTTCCAGTTGCCCCGGCGGGACGGTCGCGACTCGATGCGCGTCATGTTGATGTCGCGCTTTTTGAACGACTGCAACAGCTCATAGAGCGCCCCCGGTCGATCTTTGCTCGAGAACAGCACCGACGTCTTGTCCCTGCCGGTGGCCCCGGCCGCCTGACGCCCGATGACGACGAAACGCGTGGTGCTGCCTGGATGGATGCGCAGCTCCACCTCGCCGCAGATGGACAGCCCGGAGGACACGAACATATCCAGGGTATGACCGACCACACCTTCGGTGGAGTTTTCGATGGGTACTACACCGTAGTCGCCACCACCAGACTCCACCTGACGGAAGACCGCGCCGATGCTGTCCACGGGCCGGGAATCGATGGCGTGCCCGAAGTGTTTCAAGGCGGCGCGTTCGCTGAATGTACCCTCGGGTCCCAGGTACACGACGGCCAGAGGCTTCTGCAACGCCCGGCAGGCCGACACGATTTCCTGAAAGATCCGTGCGATATGCTCACCGGGTAAAGGACCGTCATTGCCTTCCACCAGCGAGCGCAGCACCTCGGCTTCTCGTTCCGGACGGTAGTAGTGGGCGCTGCCCTCGTCGTCCTTGACCTCGGCGACCTTCTTCGCGAGCTGCGCCCGACGGTTTATGAGCGCGAGAAGCTCGTTATCGAGCTCATCGATCTCGCGTCGAATGATTTCGAGCTTTTTGTTTGCATCGTTCATCGTCCGGACCGCTCACTTAGTAGCGCGCGACTACAGCGCGCGCGCGACGATGACGCCTTCGATCGCCGCGAGTCTCCCAATCACCGCCTCCGGTATCGGCTCGTCCACATCGGCGAGAGTGTAGGCAATCTCGCCACGGGACTTGTTCAACATATCGATAATATTGAGTCCGGCGTCCGCGAGCGTCGTCGAAATCTGACCGAGCATGTTCGGTACGTTGGCATTCACGAGCGCCACCCGGTTGCCGTCATTGCGCGGAATGACGACCTCGGGGAAATTAACCGAGTTGCGAACATTCCCTTCCTCGAAATAGTCGCGCAGCTGATCGGCAACCATGACAGCACAATTGTCCTCGGCCTCCTCAGTCGACGCACCGATGTGCGGCAATGCGATCACGCCCGGGCGTCCCGCAAGCCGCCGGCTGGGGAAGTCGCACACATAGGCATGCAACCTTCCCGAGGCGATGGCTGCCACGATCGCCTCGTCGTCCACTATGCCTTCGCGGGAAAAATTCAGCACCGTGGCGCGTTCCCGCATGATACCCAATCCCCGAGAATCTATCAGGTTGCGGGTCCGGTCGTTGAGCGGCACGTGCACGCTGACGATATCGGAGCATCTGAGTAACTCGTCGACACTGTTCGCCTGGCGGACCTCGGACGAAAGCTGCCAGGCGCGGTTGACGGTGATATCGGGGTCGTGGCCAATCACCCGCATGCCGAGTCGAAGCGCTGCATTCGCCACCTTGACACCGACCGCGCCGAGGCCGATGACACCGAGAGTGCGCCCGGGAAGCTCGAAACCAACGAACTGCTTTTTCCCCTCCTCGACCAGTCGCTTCATGGTCTCGTCATCGCCCTCGAGGCCGCGGGCGAAATCCAGAGCCGCCGAGACATTGCGCGCTGCCAGCAACATGCCGGCGATGGTCAACTCCATGACCGCCTGAGCATTGGCGCCCGGCGCATTGAAGACCGGGATGCCGCGCGCTGCCATCGCTTGATAGGGAATGTTATTGACGCCGGCCCCGGCCCGGGCGACCGCCTTCAATGTCTTCGCGATCGGATACGCGTGCATATCGAAGGATCGCAACATGATCGCATCCGGCTCACTCAGGTCATCGCTGACCTGGTACTTGTCCCGCGGCAGACGCGCCAGCCCCGCAGAAGAGATATTATTGAGCGTAAGGATCTTGATCATGCTCTACAGATGTTCGCTCCTACGCATGGCGTTGCATGAAGTCGCCCATGAACGCAACGAGTCGATCCACACCTTCCTCCGGCATTGCATTGTAGATGCTGGCACGAAAGCCGCCGACGAATCGATGACCCTCGAGACCCACCAGGCCATGCTCGGCGGATTCACGCAGAAAGGCCGCGTCCATCTCGGCATCAGGCAGCGTGAATGGAATGTTCATCCAGGAACGGCAATCCACTTTCACGGGATTGTGATAAAAGTTCGATGAGTCGATGCAAGCGTAGAGCTTGTCCGCTTTGCGCTTGTTGGTCACGGCCATTTGCTCGAGTCCACCCTGCGCGTCAATCCAATCGAGCACCAGCGCGGCCAGGTACCAGGCGAAGGTGGGTGCCGTGCAGGCAAGCGAGTCGGCCTCGGCGTGAACCTGGTAGTCGAGCATGCCGGGAGTTCCCGGTCTCGCCCTGCCCAGCAGATCCTCACGCACGATGACCACGGAGAGACCGGCGATGCCCATGTTCTTCTGGGCGCCGGCATAGATGACGCCGAACTTCCCGACATCGATGGGACGCGACAGGATCGTCGAAGACATGTCCGCCACCAGGACTGCGCTGCCCAGATCCGGCACCTCGTGGAACTCCACGCCGCCGATGGTTTCGTTGGGAGTGAAATGTACAAAAGCCGAGTCCTCCCCCAGGCGCCACTCAGCGAGCGGCGGGATGCACGTGTAGTCCTGATCGGCGCTGCTCGCCGCCACGTTGACCTTCATGAGGCGCTCGGCCTCCTCGATGGCCATTTTCGACCACATACCCGTATCGATGTAATCCGCCGTCGCGCCGGGGCCGGCGAGGTTCAAAGGCACGGCCGAAAATTGCGTGCGCGCCGGGCCGTGGAGAAACAGGATGGAATAGTTGTCCGGAATCGCCATCAGTCGCCGCAACGTGCTCCGGGAATGATCGGCAATCGCAGCAAAGGACTTGCCGCGATGATTGATTTCCATTATCGACATGCCGTTGTCGCCGTATTCGAGCAACTCGTCGCGGGCGCGCTCGAGGATCGATTGCGGCAACATCGCCGGTCCGGCGCTGAAATTGAAGGGTCTCATTGATTAAAAGGGACAGATTTGAAATCTGTCCCTGCCTGTCCCTGCCTGTCCCTTCACTCTTCATCCTCGACGCGTTCGACCCCGACCAGACGCTCGCCTTCGCGCAAGCGGATAAGCTTCACGCCCTGGGTATTGCGACCGAGCACACTGACTTCGTCGACGCGGGTGCGAACGAGTTTGCCGCCGCTGGTGATGAGCATGATCTCGTCGCCCCCCTCGACCAGCAACGCGCCAATCACCCGGCCGTTGCGCTTGCTTGTCTGAATGGAGATGATTCCCTGCCCACCACGACCCTGGGGCCGGTACTCACTGATATTGGTGCATTTTCCGTATCCGTTCTCGGTTGCCGTCAGCACGCGTCCGGCACCGGTGATGATCAGTGAGATGATGCGCTGGTTGGCTGGAATGCGCATGCCGATTACGCCGCGCGCATTGCGGCCCATGGGCCGAACCTCACGCTCATTGAAGCGAATCATCTTGCCGCCGTCGCTCGCGAGCATGACATCGCGTTCACCGTCGGTGATGGCGACGCCGACGAGCCGATCCTCGTTCACCAGATCGATGGCGATGATGCCGGCGGCGCGCGGGCGCGAGAAGTCCTCGAGCGGGGTCTTTTTCACCACACCGCTGGCAGTCGCCATGAGCACATAGCCCGACTGATGAAAGTCCTTGAGCGGCAGCACCGCGCTGATGCGTTCGCCTTCCCCCAGGGGCAGCAGATTGACAATGGGTTTGCCTCTAGCGGTACGACTCGCCTGGGGGAGATCGTAAACCCGCAGCCAGTACATCTTTCCGCGGCTGGAGAAGCACAGAATGGTGTCGTGGGTATTGGCGATAAACAGCTGATCGATGAAATCTTCCTCTTTCATGCTGGTCGCCGACTTACCCATGCCGCCGCGCTTCTGCGCTGCATATACGTCGATTGGCTGCCACTTGACGTAACCACTGTGGGACAGCGTCACCACCACGTCTTCCGGGGTGATCAGGTCCTCCGGGTCCAACCCCTGATGGTCATCGATGATCTCCGTACGGCGCCCATCGGCGAATTGATCCTTCAACTCCACCAGCTCGCCTCGTATGACGGTGCGCAGGCGCTCGGGATCTTGCAGAATTTCCAGCAGCTCCTCGATGCGGCCGAGGATCTCATCGTACTCGGTGAGAATTTTCTGCTGCTCGAGTCCGGTGAGTCGGTGCAGGCGCAGATCCAGAATCGCCTGGGCCTGCTCGGCAGAAAGCCGATAGCCGTCGTCGACGAGACCGTACTCTTGCGCCAGTCCGTCCGGACGCGAGGTATCGGCGCCGGCACGGCCGAGCATCTCCGAGACCGCGCCCGGCGGCCAGGTTTTTTCCATCAATCCCTGTTTCGCCTCGGCGGGGTTGACCGACGCCTTGATGAGCGCGATAACCGAGTCGATATTCACCAGCGCCACGGCCAGGCCTTCGAGCAGGTGGGCGCGCTGGCGGGCCTTGCGAAGATCGAAGAGCGTGCGCCGGGTCACCACCTCGCGCCGATGGCGCACGAAACTCTCTATCAGGCGTTTGAGATTCAGCAAACGCGGCTGACCGTCCACCAGCGCTACCAGGTTGATGCCGAATACCGTCTGCATTTGCGTGTGCTGGTAGAGGTTGTTGAGCACCACGTCGGCGGACTCGCCGCGCCGCAGCTCGATGACCATGCGCATGCCGTCCTTGTCGGACTCGTCGCGCAATCCGCTGATGCCCTCGAGCTTCTTGTCCTTGACCAGCTCGGCGATCTTTTCCACCAGACGCGCCTTGTTCACCTGATAGGGCAGCTCGGTGACGATGATGCTCTGGCGCACGCCGTTGTCGCCACCCTCCACGTGTGCCCGCGCGCGCACGTGGATGCGGCCGCGGCCGGTGTGATAGGCCTCGCGGATCCCCCGGTTGCCGTTGATGAGCGCGGCGGTGGGAAAATCCGGACCGGGCAGCACCTTCATCAGGCCGTCGATATCGATGGCCGGATCGTCCACGTAGGCGAGACAGGCGTCCACCACCTCGCCGAGGTTGTGGGGCGGAATATTGGTGGCCATGCCTACGGCAATACCGGCGGAACCGTTGACCAGCAGGTTCGGCACACGGGTGGGAAACACCGCCGGCTCGCGCTCCGAACCATCGTAGTTGTCGACGAAGTCGACGGTATCCTTGTCGAGATCGGCGATTAATTCGTGGGCGATGCGCGCCAGGCGCACCTCGGTGTAGCGCATGGCCGCTGCCGAGTCGCCGTCCACGGAGCCGAAATTACCCTGCCCGTCCACCAGCATGGCGCGCAGGGAGAAGGGCTGGGCCATGCGCACCAGGGCATCGTAAACCGACTGCTCGCCGTGGGGGTGGTATTTACCGGTGGTATCGCCGCACACCCGGGCGGATTTCTTGAAGGGCTTGTTCCAGTCCAGACCCAGCTCGATCATGGCGTACAGCACGCGCCTGTGTACCGGCTTCAATCCGTCCCTGGCATCCGGTAAGGCACGCCCTACGATGACGCTCATGGCGTAATCCAGGTACGACTGCTTCATCTCCTCCTCGATGTTTACCGGGAGGATTTCCTTCGCGATGTCACCCATGCAGTCGTTCCGGCAGCATAGATTTCCTTTGCCTCGCGTGCGTTGAAAATGAGCAGAAAATGCGTCTGCTCAAAGGCGGAAATGATACCACAGTCAGTCGTTTAGGGCAGGATTTCGTGTGTCTGAAATGCGCTCTGTGGGTAGCCGAAACTCACACCCCATTGGCAAGCGGAATCACAGCCGGATATGATGCGGCCAACCCCTCACCAGCGGCGGATCAGCTGTCTCCTGACCCGCTTTTCACTGCAACCCGGAATCAGTTATTCGTTCACTCCATGGAGCACATCGACACGCTCTTGAGCGCCTCCTGGGTGATCCCCGTCGAGCCCCCCGGCCAGCTGCTGGCCGAGCACAGCGTCGCCGTGCATCAGGGGCGCATCCTGGCCGTGCTGCCGAGTGCCGAGGGGCGCGCGCGTTATCGCGCCGACAACGACATTTCCCTCGCCGGGCAAGTGCTCATCCCCGGCCTCGTCAACGCCCACACCCACGCCGCCATGACGCTGTTTCGAGGCATGGCCGACGACCTGCCCCTGGAGGAGTGGCTGGCGGACCATATCTGGCCGGCAGAGCAGCGCTGGGTCAACGATGCCCTGGTGCGCGACGGCACGCGGCTCGCCTGCGCGGAAATGATGCGCGGCGGCGTCACCTGCTTCAACGACATGTACTTCTACCCGGACGAAGTCGGAAAGGTCGCCAGCGAGTGCGGCATGCGCGCCACCATCGGACTCATCGTCGTGGATTTCCCCACCGTCTGGGCCCGCGACGCCGACGAGTATCTGGCCAAGGGCACCGAGGTACACGATCGTTTCCGCGACGACCCGTTGATCCGCACCGCCTTCACTCCCCACGCGCCCTACACTGTTTCCGACCGGCCCTTTGCGCGGGTGCGCACGCTTGCCGACGAGCTCGACATTCCGGTCCACATTCACCTTCACGAAACTGACGGTGAGCTGACAGACAGCTTGCGCGACTACCGGGAGAGACCCATGGCCCGGCTCGATCGTCTCGGGCTGCTCAGTCAGCGGCTGATAGCGGTGCATATGATCCACATCGAGGATGCCGAGATCGCGCGATTCGCACAATGCGGAGCGAGCGTGGTGCACTGCCCGGAGTCCAACCTCAAGCTCGCCAACGGCTTTTGTCCCGTGCATCGGCTGTTGCAGGCCGGCGTCAACGTGGCGCTGGGCACCGACGGCGCCGCCAGCAACAACGACCTGGATCTCCTGGGCGAGATGCGCACCGCGGCGCTGCTGGCCAAGGCTGTGGCCGGCGACGCAGCCGCACTGCCCGCCGCCGCCGCCCTGGAGATGGCCACATTGAACGGTGCCCGCGCGCTCGGCCTGGAGGACGAAATCGGCTCACTTGTGCCGGGCAAGTCGGCGGACGTGGTCGCCATCGATCTGGGCGGGATCGAGAGCCAGCCCGTCCACGACCCACTGTCTCTCATCGTCTATGCGACCGGCAGGCACCAGGTGACGAACGTGTGGATCGCGGGCAGGCCGGTGGTGAACGATGGCACTCTGCTCACGCTCGACGCTGGCGCATTGATCGCCAACGCGGAGCAATGGCGGCAACGCATAAGCTCCGATGAACGTAACTGACAATAACACCGACCCCCGGGAGGTCGCCAAGTTCGACGCGCTGGCGTCGCGCTGGTGGGACACGCAAGGCGCCTTCAAGACGCTGCACGACATCAACCCCCTGCGTCTCGCCTTCGTCGAGGCAACGGGCAGTCTCACCGGCCAAACGGTCCTCGACGTCGGCTGCGGCGGCGGCATTCTCGCCGAAGGCATGGCGGCCCGGGGCGCCATGGTCACCGGCATCGACGCAAGCCGGGCGGCTCTCACCACCGCGCGACTTCATCTGGCGGAGAGCGGTGTCGCGGTGGACTACGTCTGCGCCACCGCCGAGCAGGTGGCCCACGAGCGTCCCGGGCAATTCGACCTGGTCACCTGCATGGAGCTGCTCGAGCACGTGCCGGAACCGGCGTCCGTGGTGGCGGCTTGCGCACGCCTGGCGCGCCCCGGCGGGGAAGTGATCTTTTCCACCATCAATCGTAACCCGAAGGCCTACCTGCTGGCGGTCATCGGTGCGGAATATCTGCTCCGTTTGCTCCCCCGGGGCACCCACGACTATGAAAAATTCATCCGCCCGTCGGAACTCGACGCCTGGGCGCGGAGCACCGGATTGATCCTCGATGAGCTCCGGGGCCTCAACTACAATCCCGTGAGCCGGCGCTATTCCCTCAGCGGCGACGTGGACGTCAACTACCTGGCGCGGCTTCACCGACCGGCGGTGACCGGTGACTGAGGCACGCGCCCCCCGCACCGTGCTGTTCGATCTCGACGGTACCTTTGCCGACACGCTCCCGGACTTGAGCATCGCCCTGGCGCAGGCCCTGGCGGAACGAGACCTGGAGCCTGTGCCCAGCGACCTCCTGCGCCCGCTGGTGTCACGGGGCGCACGTGCCATGGCGGAGAAGGCCTGCGGCGACAATGTGGACCAGAGCACCCTCGACGGATTAGTGGTGCGCTTTCTTGCCCTCTACAGCGCTAACGTAGCCCTTCACACGCGGCTGGTGGACGGCATGCAGGCCCTGCTGGACGAGCTCCACCACCGCGCCATCCCCTGGGGCATCGTCACCAACAAGCGACGAGAATACAGCGAGCCGCTGATGCGTGCCCTGGATCCCGCAGGACGCGCTGCCTGTATCGTCAGCGGTGACAGCACCGCGAACGCCAAACCCCATCCGCAACCGTTGTTGCATGCCTGCAAGCTGCTGGGCAGCACACCCGGCGAGTGCGTTTACGTGGGTGACGCGGAAGACGACGCGCTGGCGGCGCGCCGTGCCGGAATGCGCAGCGTAGCGGCGCTTTACGGCTACATCGCGCCTGAAGACGATCCTCACAGTTGGCGAGCCGACACCACCATCGAAGCCCCCCAGGAGCTGCTGGCGTGGATCGACGCCCATCGTCCCTGTTGATCGGCAACAATGACGAGCCGCGAAATCCCGAAAGACTACACGCCACCGGCGGACATTCTCGCCGAGCGTGTGATCCTGGTCACCGGCGCCGGCGACGGTATCGGCAAAGCCGTGTCGCTGGCATTCGCCGCCCACGGCGCCACCGTGATACTTCTAGCGCGCACGGTGCACAAGCTCGAATCCGTGTACGACGACATCGTGGCCGCCGGCGGGGCCAAGCCTGCGATTTATCCCTTAGACCTGGAAGGCGCGGTTCCCGACGACTACCAGCAACTGGCGCAACGCATCGAGTCCGAGCTCGGGCGTCTGGACGGCCTGCTGCACAACGCAGGCCTGCTCGGATCGCTGACACCCATCGAGCACTACGACCGAATCGAATGGCTACGGGTCATCCAAGTGAACCTGCATGCGCCCTTCCTGCTCACCCAGGCGTGTCTGCCGTTGCTCAAGCGTGCTCCATCCTCGTCGCTGCTGTTCACCTCTTCCGGCGTCGGCCGGCGCGGACGTGCCTACTGGGGCGCTTACAGCGTAGCCAAGTTCGCCATCGAGGGCTTGATGCAGACTGTTGCCGACGAGCTCGAGCAGAACTCCCACGTGCGGGTCAACAGCATCAATCCGGGCCGCGTTCGCACAGCCATGCGTGCCGCCGCTTACCCCGCCGAGAATCCGGCCGAGCTACTCGCACCCCAAGACATCGTGGGCCCCTATCTCTACCTCATGGGCCCCGACAGCCGTGACCTTCACGGCCTGGCGCTGGACGCGCAGTAACCGTTCATCACCCATGGTTTACAATGTGTCTCGAAATCCATGACCAGGCCTTCGAACATCGACAGTGAGAAGCTACTGCAGCTCGCGGTTGCACTGCAGACTACCCTCGACGTCGAATCTCTGATCGGAATATTCGGCCAGCATCTCGCCACCCTAGTCAGCCACCAGGGCCTGCAATATACCGACCAGCAGGCCGGCATCGACGTGACCACCGGCCAGACCATCGGCGAGACCGGGCAGGATCGCAGCGACTATCCGCTGATACTCGAGGAGCGACCCTTGGGCCATCTCGGTGTACTCTCGGCCGGCCCGTTGTCGGCATCCCAGAAGAACACCGTCAAGACCCTGATCGCGGGCCTGCTTCATCCCTTGCGCAATGCGCTCATGTACCGTGAGGCGGTCAACGCATCAGCGCGGGATCCGTTAACGGGAGTCAACAACCGAAGCCGCTTTCGCGAAGTGCTGGATCGCGAAGTGGAGTTGTCGCGCCGCCACGGCATTCCGCTGTCACTGATCATGCTGGATGTGGATCGGTTCAAGTCCATCAACGACGCCCACGGCCACCTGGCGGGTGACGTTGCGTTGAAGTCCATCGCCGACTGCACGCTCTCGTGCATTCGCGACAGCGACATCCTGTTTCGTTACGGCGGCGAGGAATTCTGCATCGCGCTGGCGAACACCAGCCTGAGTGGCGCGCGCAAGCTCGCTGAGCGCGTCCGCAGAGCATTGGAGATACTCGTGGTGCGTGCTTCCGGCACCAGACTGCACGTCACGGCAAGTTTCGGTGTGGCGACACTCGGCAAGGAGGACGACGCCGCGCATCTGGTGGAGAAGGCCGACCACTCGCTCTATCGCGCCAAAGCACTGGGCCGCAACCGCATCGCCACCCATGAGGATGGGGATGCGCAAGCACTGCCGGTCAAGCCTCGATGAGCTCGAGGAATTCTTCCTCATCGAGGATGGTTATCCGCAACTCTTCCGCTCTGCCACGCTTCGAGCCGGATTTGGCGCCCGCCACCAGATAGTCGGTCTTGCGCGACACGCTACCGCTGACCTTCGCCCCCAGGGCCTCGAGACGGCGCTTGGCCTGATCACGGGACATGGCATCGAGAGTCCCGGTGATGACGAAGCGTTTGCCCGCAAGCTTTGCATCGCCGGCCGGCGGCGGCGCTTGCGCCGGCCATCGGATGACCTTCACCAGGCCGTCCAGGACTTCCTGGTTGTGGGGCTCGGCAAAGAACGACATGATTTGCCTGGCGACCACCGGCCCCACGTCCGGCACTTCCTGCAAGCGCTCCTCGTGGGCGGCACGCAAGGGCCTCAGATCGCCGAAGTGCATCGCCAGGCTGAGCGCCGTCGCTTCACCCACGTCACGGATCCCGAGGGCGTAGAGAAATCGCGCCAGGGTCGTGTCGCGACTTTTGGCAATCGCCGCCACCAGATTGGCCGCGGACTTCTTGCCCATGCGATCCAGAGCCGCCACCCGATCCTCGGTCAGTGCGTAGATATCGAGAATCGAATGCACCAGGCCGGCGTCGACCAGCTGACGGACAAGTTTCTGGCCCAGGCCTTCGATGTCCATGGCCCGGCGGCTGGCGAAATGCCGCACCGCCTGCTTGCGCTGCGCCGGGCAGTAGAGACCACCACTGCAGCGCGCCGCCACCTCGCCTTCCATGCGAATCACCTCCGAGCCGCAGACGGGACATCGGTCGGGAAGAGTGAAACGCCGCGTGCGCCGCGGCCTGCGATTCTTCACCACCCGCGCGACCTCGGGGATCACGTCACCGGCCCGGCGCACCACCACGGTGTCGCCAATACGCACGTCCTTGCGATCCAACTCGTCCTGATTGTGGAGCGTCGCGTTGGTCACTATCACGCCGCCCACTTGAACCGGCTCCAGGCGCGCCACCGGCGTCAGAACGCCCGTGCGCCCCACTTGAACGTCGATGTCGCGCACCCGGGTGAGCTCCTCTTCGGCCGGAAACTTGTAGGCAATAGCCCAGCGGGGGGCCCGCGAGACGGTGCCGAGCTGCTGCTGCTCGGCAACATCGTTCACTTTGAACACCACGCCGTCGATGGCGTAACCGAGACTCTCCCGGCGCGCCAGCACCTGCGAATAGTAGTTGCGGCAACCCTCCACACCCTGCACCACAGCCACTTCCGGCGACACCTTGAAGCCCCAGTGCTTGAGGCGGGCGAGAATTTCCGTGTGGGTGCTCGGAAGCCACCCCTCGCGCACGTCTCCGACGCCGTAGCAAACCATGGTCAGTGGACGCTCGGCGGTGATGCTCGGATCGAGCTGCCTCAATCCTCCCGCGGCAGCATTGCGCGGGTTGGCAAAGGGCTTGGCGTCCCGGCGCACCTGCTCTTCATTGAGCCGCCGAAATCCTTCCTCGGTCATGAACACCTCACCGCGCACCTCGAGCACGCGGGGAAAATCGTCTCCGCGCAAATGCAGCGGCACGGCCTTGATGGTGCGAATATTATGGGTAACATCCTCGCCCCGGGTTCCGTCACCACGGGTCGCACCACTCATCAACAAGCCGTCCTCGTAACGGATACTCGCCGCCAGGCCGTCGAGCTTCGGTTCGGCCGCATACTCGACCTCCTCCACGCCCAGGCGTTCGCGCACCCGGCGATCGAAATCCATGAGTTCCTGATCCTCGAAGGCGTTCGCCAGCGACAGCATGGGGACCGTGTGCACGACTTCGCCGAAGGCCTCGGCGGGCGCGGCACCGACCCGCTGGGTCGGCGATTGCGCAGTGATCAGTTCCGGGTATTGATCTTCGAGGCCCTGGAGCTCGCGCAGCAGCCGATCGTATTCGGCATCGGGGACCAGCGGATCGTCGAGAGAGTAGTAGCGGTAGTTGTGATAGTCGATGTTGTCGCGCAGCTCTGCCGCGCGCTGCGCGATTGCCCTCGGCGTGGCCATCTCATGCCTTGAGCAACTGGCGGCGAGCGAAATCCGCGATGCGCTCGCGTAGATGATTGATGGATTGAGGCGTCAGATGGCTTCGCGATTCGTCACAGAGCGTGCCGTCCAAATCCTCCGCAATCGTCGTTGCTGCGTCGAGCATAGCTTGAAATGCGTCAGCGGGATTCTCGGGTCCAGGAAGGCGCATGAACATCGCGATGCCTGGACTCGACAGTGTGTCCATGCGCGCCGGTTCGAAATCACCGGGCGCGAGCACGTTGGCGGCGCTGAACAAAGTGGCAGAGTGACGGTCACTTGGCAACTCGTGTCGATGGAAAATATTCATCTCGCCGTGGTGCAAATCGGCACGCTCCAGCGCATTGCGGAGCGCTTCACCGGAAAAGCGTTCGCCGCTTCGGGCCATTACCGTCATCACGATATGAAGCTCTTCTCCGCTTTCCACCGCCGGCCGCTTGCGGCTCTCGCCCCGGGATTCGGACCCGCCGCCACGCACCAACGCCGAGATTTCCAGGCCGGCCAGATCCAGCTGTTCCGGCCCATCACGGCGCGCCGCCAGACCGCTCAGGGGCTCGAGAACGCGCTCCTCACTGGCGCGGGCATCCGCCCCGCGCGACGCGACCATGGACGCAACGGCTGACGTCTCGGTAATGTCCTCGGCGGGCTCGCCGGGAAAGTCCTCGTCGATATCGTAGCCATCGAGAGCCACCGCTTCCTCGCCATGGCGGCCGGCGTCATCCACAGGGGCTTCGTGATCGAGGCTTCGCCGGCCCTGCTTGCGCCGGACGACTTCGAAGGGATCCGCCTGGCCGATGTCCCCGAGCACCGACTCGCCGATGGCAGGAAACCTTTCCTCTTCGGCCAGATGCTCGACGAGTTGCGCGCGCCGTCGCGTCCAGGCGCGCTTCTTGAACAGATCCCAGACAAATATACCGGCTATCAGCAGAACGCCGACGATGAGCAATATTAAACGCAATCGATCCATGGGGTGGACCCAGATCTCATTACACCGCCACCATTTCTACGGCCTCGTCGACGTCGACGGCCACCAGACGCGACACGCCTGGCTCGTGCATGGTCACGCCGATGAGCTGCTCGGCAATTTCCATCGTGATCTTGTTGTGGGTGACGAACAAGAACTGCACGCGGTCGGACATGTCTTTCACCAGCTCGCTGAATCGCACTGCGTTGACATCGTCGAGCGGCGCATCGACCTCGTCGAGCAGGCAGAATGGCGCCGGGTTCAACTCGAATATGGCGAATACCAGCGCGATTGCCGCCAGTGCCTTCTCGCCGCCGGAGAGCAAATGAATGCTGGTAATGCGTTTCCCGGGTGGGCGAGCCATCACCGAGACACCGGTGTTCAACAGATCGTCGTCGGTGAGCTGCAGATAGGCATGCCCGCCGCCGAACAGACGCGGAAACATGCTCCCCAGACCCTCGTTGACCTTCTCAAAGGTTTCCTTGAAACGGGTACGGGTCTCGCGATCGATTTTCTGAATCGCGGCCCTCAATGTATCCAGCGCCTCTTGCAGATCCTGGTGCTGGGCATCCAGATAGTGCTTGCGCTCCGACTGCTGATCGTGTTCCTCGATGGCCGCCAGGTTGATGGGCCCGAGGCGGTTGATGCGCTGTTCCATGGCGGCCAGCTTGTCGTCCCACGCCGAGGCCTCGGCCTCCTCGCTCAAGCCTTCCAGGACTGTCTCCAGCCCGTAGCCGACGCCGGCAAACTGCTCTTCGACGGTCTTGCGCCGCACCGACACCTCCCGGGCCTCGAGGCGCAACGCCTCCAGGCGCGACCGCTCGGCGCCCACGGTCTGTTCCTTCTCGACCCGCGTAGTCTCGAGCTCGCGCACGCAAGTCTCGGCGCTCTCGACCCGCTCGCGGGCGCTGCGCAATGATTCGTCGATGAGACTGCGTGCCGCCAGCTTTTCTTCCAGCGCCGATTCGGCCTCTGCCAGGGGCCCTGCGCCGGCATCCAGGGCCTCACGCTGGGTTAGCGTGCGCGCCTCCAGCTGCTGCACGTGATCGAGATTCCTGTCCCGCCCTCCATCCAGGGTCCGCGCCTGGGCACGGATGGACTCGGCCTTGAGCCCCAGATCGTAGGCCCGCTCCCGGGCTGACTGCCAGGTCTCCCGCGTCTCCTCGAGGCGCAGGCGCAGTTCCTCCCGGCGGCGCATCCAGGTCTCGCGCTCTCCGCCCAATCGTTCCACGTCCCGGGAGGACTGCTGCCAGCGGACACGGGCCCGGGACAACACTTCGCGTTCCGCCGCCAGCTGGGTTTCCACGTCGCCGCATTCGGCACTGATGGTGGCGGCGCGCTCCCGGGACTGCTCTTGCCTGGCGCTGGCGGCACCGAGCTCGGACTCGAGCGAGGCGGTAGAGCGGTGGTGCTCCGAGAGCTGTCCTTGAGCCGTCACCAGCGCCGATTCACACGCGTCGCGCCGATTGCGGCAGTCGTCGAAGCCAGCCTCGCAATCCTCCACCTGTCTGTGCAGGCGCGAGAATGCGTCCGTCAGGGTCTTGAGTTCCTGCTCCCGGGCGAGCACGCCGGCTTCCTCGTCGGGAGCCCTGGAGACACGAATCCAGCTGGCCCCGATCCAGACACCCTGGGGCGTCACCAGCGACTCGTGGGCGGCCAGATGCCGGCGCTTAGCCAGTGCCTCCGACAGCGTGTCCACCGTACGCACGCCGGCGAGCACCGAAGTCAGCGGCCAGGGTGCGTCGACCTTTTCCGCCAGGGTGCCGGCGTCGGATGCCGGCAGTCCGGATTCGGCGGCACGCCCGTCGAACAGGGTCAGTCCGCCCTCGGAAAACTGCTCCAGGGAGGTGGCGTATTGCTCCAGGGAATCCACGCACACGGCTTCGAGGCGGAAATCCAGCACCATCTCCACGGCCCGCGCCCAGCCGCTTTGCACCTGCAGTTGCTCGGCCAGCCTGGGATGCTCCGCCAGGCCCGCGTCCCGCAACCACTCCATCACCACCCCGGGGCGCTTGCCCAGAGCATCCTGCTGCAGCGCCTGAAGCGAGGCCAGCCGCCCGCCCAGCGCCTGCTGGCGCTCGCGGGCCGCGTGCAGAGCATCGCTGGACTCGCGCTCGCCGGTGCGTGCCCGTTGCAGCTCCTCCTGACGGGCCGTCACCCCTCGCTCCAGTTCCCGGGTGAGCCGCTCGGCGCCCTCGAGTTGCGCGCGTTGCTCAACCGTGCTGCGCTCCAACTCCTCGCCGGGCAGCTTCGCCCGTTCGGCGCGCAGCCGCTCGCGGCGTTCTTCCAGCTGCGCCACGTTCTGCACCAGATGCTGGATTCGGGCGGCTTCCGCATCGCGCAAACGCGCCGGCTCCGCGGCCGCCTCGCTCCAGCTCTCCCAGTCCGACTGCCAGGTGTGCATGGCCTCTTCGTTGGCGCGAAAAGCCAGGCGGGCCTCGGCAGATTGCGCCTGCTCGCCCGCGAGCTCCGGCTCCAGGGTCTCGAGCTCGGTGGTCAGCTCGGTCAGGCGGCTCTGCTCCGTATCCAGGTGCGCACGGGCGCCGCCCAGGCGCTGCTCCTCGGCGGCGAGGTTCTCCTTTTGCTCCTGGCGCTGCCGGCGCAGGTTCTGAATGGCTTCCTCACCCCTGGCGATGGCGGACTCGGCGGCCAGAACGCGCCGATAGACCTCGTTGAAGGCCTCGGCGACGGCAATTTGTTGGCTGCGCCCCTTCTCGAGATCCGCCTCCACCCGCCGTTGCTCGGCGAGACAGGACTCCAGGGCCGTTTCCTGGCTGATGACGGCCTCCGTCTTACGCCGATTCTCCACGTCCAGGCCCCGCCAGCGCAGCGCCAGCAGCTGGGCCTCCAGGTCGCGCTCCTCCTGCTTGAGCACCTTGTACTTTCCGGCCATGGTGGCCTGGCGTTTGAGGTGTGTCAGGTGCTTACCCAGCTCGTCCCGCAGGTCCGTGAGCCGCTCCATATTTTCCTCCGCACGACCCATGCGGCTTTCGGTTTCCCGGCGGCGCTCCTTGTACTTGGAGATCCCGGCCGCTTCCTCGAGAAAATCCCTGAGATCTTCCGGGCGCGCCTCGATCAGGCGTGAAATCATGCCCTGCTCGATAATGGCGTAGCTGCGCGGGCCGAGGCCGGTGCCGAAAAATACGTCGGTCACGTCGCGGCGCCGGCAACGGGTGCCGTTGAGGAAATAGGTCGATTGACTGTCGCGGGAAATCTGACGTTTGATGGAGATTTCGTTGTAGCTGGCGAAGCGTCCGCCCAGTCGTCCACTCTTGTTGTCGAAGACCAGCTCCACCGACGCCTG
>SMUX01306347.1_pt1 | contig 28110 bp, 26 predicted proteins | sample 2456431 | NCBI WGS metagenome assembly SMUX01 (sample SAMN11095930, study PRJNA526329) | marine sediment metagenome | biome: Marine sediment; feature: Surficial sediment; material: Deep marine sediment; isolation source: Hadal surficial sediment | place: Pacific Ocean | collected 2014-11 | depth... | reverse complement strand
GGTGTTCCTGCGTTCGCCCCATGCCCACGCCGATATCACCCGCATCGACACCGAGGCGGCCTTGGCCATGCCCGGAATCCTCGCCGTGCTGACCGGGGAGGATTACGCCGCCGACGGGCTCGGCAACGTGCCCGGCACGGCGCCGCCCAAGCGGCGCGGCGGCCAGCCCGGGTACCGCCCGCCGAGGCCCGCGCTGGCCGGTGACCGGGTGCGTCACGTGGGCCAGGTCATCGCCGTGGTGATCGGGGAGTCCATCAACCAGGCCAAGGACGCGGTGGAAGCCATCGAGGTCGACTTCGACCCCCTGCCGATCCACCTCGACGCGGTCACCGGCACCGACCCGGAGACGCCGCTTCTGTGGGAGGGTTGCGAAAATAACGAAGCCTTCTTTGTGGAGAGGGGGGATGAGGCGGCCACCGAGGCGGCCCTGGCGGGGGCGCCCCACGTCGTTCGCGACGCCTTTCCGGTATCCCGGGTGACCGCCAATGCCATGGAACCCCGCGCCGTGGTGGCCAGCTACGATCCCGGCGCCGACCATTTCACCATCTATGCCTGTCAACAGCGCCCGTTCATTTGGCGCACCATGATGACCAAGCATATCTTTCGCATCCCCGAAAACCAGATGACCATGATAGCCGGCGACGTCGGCGGCTCCTTCGGCATGAAGGGCGGGCTTTATCCCGAGGTGCCGGTGGTGGCTTGGGCGGCGAAGAAGGTTGGCCGGCCGGTCAAATGGAACTGCGAGAGGTCCGAGGGCCATATCGCCGACGATCAGGCGCGGGACGTCACCGTCGAGGCGGAGCTTGGCTTCGATGATGACGGCAATTTTTTGGCTGTCCGCTACAACGCCGCCGCCAATGTCGGCGCCTTCCTTTCCATGAGCGGTTTCGGCACCCCCAACGGCATCGCCGGAGCGCTCTGCGGCACTTACGCCATGCCGGTAATCCACGGCCGCTCATCGGCGGTGCTGACCAACACCTGTCCCATGGCGAACTATCGCGGACCCTCGGGCACGCCCGGCACCTATATCCTGGAGCGCTTGATCGACATGGCGGCCCGCGAGATCGGCATGGACCCCACGGAAATCAGGCGCCGCAACTATATTCCCGCCGACGCCATGCCCTACGATGTGCCCAACGGGAAGGCCTATGACTGTGGCGAGTTCGAGGCGGTCATGGACAAATGCCTGGCCCAGGCCGATTACGCCGGCGCCGCCAAGCGCAAGGAAGAGGCCCAGGCGCGGGGCAAACTGTACGGCGTCGGCGTTTCGTCGAGCGTCGATCCGTCGGGCAGTCCGGCACCGGAATCCATCGAGTTGCGCTTCGATCCCGGCGGTTCGGTGACGGTGATGGCGGCGTCGACGGCGGGCGGCCAGAGCCATGCCACCATCTACACCCAGATCGTCTCCGACGTGCTTGGCGTGGAGGCGGAGGATATCCGTGTGGTCGAGGGCGATACCTCCAAGGTATCCTGGGGATCGGGGACCGGGGCGGCGCGCACCGCCACCATCTGCGGCTCCACCGTGTTCAAAGCGGCCGAGAAGACATTAGAGAAGGGCCGCCGCATCGCCGCCCACCTCTTGGAGGCAAATGGGGAAGAGGTCGCGTTCGACGACGGCAATTACCGGGTCCCCGGCACCAACCGCTCGATTTCGTTCACCGAGGTCGCCCAGGCCGCGTTCAAGCCTTCCATGGTGCCGCCGGGCGAGGAAATCGGTCTTTACGAAACCGCGACCTGGACACCGAAGGCGCCCAACATCCCCAATACCTTCCATGTCTGCGAGGTCGAGATCGAACCGGAGACCGGAACCGCCGAAATCGTCCGTTACAACGTGGTTTACGATGTTGGCGTGGAACTTAATCCCACCCTGGTCCGGGGCCAGACCCAGGGAGGCATCGCCCAGGGGTTGGGCCAGGCGTTGATGGAAAAAATGGTTTATGACCCCGAAAGCGGGCAGGTGCTTACCGGTTCATTCATGGATTACTGCATGCCGCGCGCCGCCGATTTCTGCCACATGGAATTCGACAGCCATCCTGTGCCGACGGACACCAACCCACTCGGCGTCAAGGGCGCGGGCGAGGGCGGGACGGTCGGGTCCCTGGCGGCGGTGATGAATGCCGTCAATGACGCGTTGGCGCCGCTCGGCATCCGCAACCTGGCCATGCCGGCGACACCCCAGCGCATTTGGCGGGCGGTAAAGGCCGCCCAGGCGCGGCAACCCAAGTGAGCACCACCGTCGACGAAAGCATCCACCCGGGAAACAGCGGGACCCGGGCCGCCGGGTCCAGGCCAGACAGTATTTCGCCGTTCCGCGGTATGAACACGGTGGTGCGCATCCTGCGCATGGCCGCGCGCTACCGGTTCAGGCTTGGCATCGGCGTGGTCTGCACCGTGGTCGCGGCCAATTTTCAGCTGCTGATCCCGCAATTTTTGGGCGCCGCGGTGGACCATGCCCAAAGCCTGTTGGCGGCGACCGGCACCAGCCTGGCGGAGGCCAAGGCGGGGTTGGGTTGGGCGGCGGCCATGCTGCTTGCCGCCGGGATGATGCGCGGCCTATTCACCATGATCCACAACTACCAGGGCGAGGCCATCGGCCAGAGCATCGGCTATGAGCTGCGCCTCGCCTTTTTCGAGAAGCTCCAGCGCATGAGCTTCGGCTACCACGACCAGGTTCATTCGGGCGACCTGATGACCCGGGGCATGCTCGACATCGAGGGCATCCGAAGGTTCGTCGACGGGGCCATGCTTAGGACCATCGTTCTGGTCATCCTCTTGGGCTATGGCGGCTATCACCTGATCAGCAAGGACACCGTGCTGGGCCTGATGGCGCTCAGCTTCGCGCCCGTGGTCGCGTGGCGGGCGGCGGTGTCCAGCATCTCGCTCAGGCGCACCTGGCGGGTCTTGCAGAAACGCATGTCGATCCTCACCCGCATCATGGAGGAAAATCTCGGCGGCATCCGCGTGGTGCGCGCCTTCGCCGCCCGGGCCTTCGAAATGAATAAATTCGACGTGGCCTCGGACAGCGCCATCGCCATGGCCATGCGGCGCATCCAGATCCGCTATTCCAACGCCGCCTTCATGACCTTCTCCTATTACGCGGCCATGGGCCTGGTCCTTTGGGTCGGCGGGCACAAGATCATCGACGGCGAGATCACCGTCGGCACCCTGGCCGAGTTCCTGGCCTTCATGGCGATCCTGCATCAACCGGTGCGCCAGGTCGGCATGATCGTCAACTCCACCGCCCGGGCCTTCGTGTCCGGCGGGCGGGTGTTCGATCTCCTGGACCTAGAGCCGACGGTCAAGGACGCCACCCATGCAAAGCCCCTTGTTCTGGGGGACGGGGTGCTGCGATTCGAGCAGGTGGATTTTTCCTACCAAGGCAGGTCGGGCGAAAGCCCCGCCCTGCACGGCATCACCTTCGAGGTGGGCCCGGGCCGTTCGCTCGGCATCGTCGGACCGCCGGGCAGCGGCAAGTCGACCATCGCCCACCTGATCCCGCGCTTTTACGACGTGACCAACGGTCGCATTACCATCGACGGACAGGACATCCGCGACGTCACCCTGGACAGCCTGCGCGAGGCGGTCGGCGTGGTCCAGCAGGACACCTTCCTGTTCACCGCGTCGGTGGATTCCAACGTGGCCTACGGGGACCTGACGGCGGACCGGGAACGCATCGTCAACGCCACCGATTCGGCGCAGCTGCATGAATATATCGAACGCCTGCCCACGGGCTACGATACCCTGGTGGGAGAGCGCGGCCTGACCCTTTCCGGCGGCCAGCGCCAGCGGCTGTCGATCGCGCGTTCCATCCTGCTGACCCCCGCCGTCATCGTGTTCGACGATTCCACGGCCTCCATCGACGCGGCGACCGAGCAGCGCATCCATATGGCGCTCAAGGACCTGACCCGCGCGCGGGCGACGATCATCATCTCCCACCGGCTGAGCTCGTTGATGCATGCCGACGAAATCCTGTTCATCGAGCGGGGCCGGATTGTGGAGCGCGGCAGCCATGAGGAGCTTTTGGCCTTGGGTGGCCGGTATAAGGAGCTCTACGACCTTCAGGCCGAATTCGGCGACGATCTCGGGATGGCCGCGCCGGCGGGCGCGCCCGAGGGCGCCTGAGAGGGGAGCAGCACCATGGCCATGATGCCCCAATCCCTGGCGGTTCCCGCCAATACGCCGGCCGGCCGGTCCGGGGGCCCCCATGGCGGGCTCAGCGATGAGATGGACGAGCGCATCTTCGGCGCCGCCTTCGATGGCCGGATCGTCCAGCGTTTCCTGAAATTCCTCCTTCCCTATCGGGCGCGTCTGGCCGTGGCCCTGGCGGCCGTCGTGGCCTTCACCATAACCCAGCTCTCGATCCCCCTGGTGATCGGCTCCGCCATCAATACGGCGCTGCGAAAGGGTGCGCTCGACGGCGAGCTTCTCAACCGCACCGCACTGGCTTTCTTAGGCGTCATCGCCATCAACCTGATCGCCATGTACATCCAGGAAACCATCGTCGGCAAGACCGCGGAGCGGATCCTGTTCGATCTGCGCCGCACCATGTATGTGCACCTCCAGCACCTCTCCATGTCGTTCATGGACAAGACCGAGGTGGGGCGGCTGATGGCCCGCCTCCAGAGCGACGTCGGCGCCTTGCAGGAGTTCCTCGACACCACGGTCACGGCGATCGGCGATATCCTGCTCCTGTTCGGCATCGTCACCGTGCTGATTTGGCTCAACTGGGAACTGGGGCTGTTGTCCCTTTCGGTGGTGCTGGCGCTGCTGGTGGTCCGCATGATCTGGCTGCCCATGGCCAAGAAGGCCTTCATGCGGGCACGCCAGACCAGTTCCATCGTCAACGGGGCCTTGGCCGAGAACATCAACGGCGTGCGCACGGTCCAGGAGATGGTCCGCGAACACGTGAACTTTACCCGCTTCGAGGTGAAGGTCGCAGACAACCTCCGCTCCCATCTGCGGGCGGCGAAGTTTTCCCAGGTGATGATCCCCATCGTCGACACCCTCACCGGCGCCGCCATGGCCATCGTCGTGGTGGTGGGCGGGAACATGGTGCTGGGCGGCTCGCTCGAACTCGGCGTCATGGTCGCCTTTATCTTGTACGTTCAGCGGTTCTTCGATCCGATCCGTTCGCTCACCATCCAATACAGCGTCATGCAGCGGGCCATGGCCTCGGGCCAGCGCATCTTCGAGGTCATGGACGTGTCCGTCGACATCAATGATAAGCCCGATGCCGTTGCCCTGGAAACTATCGACGGCGCCATCGAGTTGAGAAGCGTCACCTTCGGCTACCTTCCGGACCAGCCGGTTTTGGAAGACATCAATTTCCGGGTGGCGCCGGGCGAAACCGTGGCGCTGGTCGGGCCCACCGGTTCCGGCAAGACCTCGATCACTTCCCTGATCCACCGGTTCTACGATGTCTGGGAGGGAAGCGTCCTGATCGGCGGCCATGACGTGCGCGACGTCACCCAGCATTCGCTCGGCAAGCAGGTGGGCATGGTGCTCCAGGAACCCTTCCTGTTCACCGGAACGATATTTGAGAACATCAAATATTGCAGCGCCGACGCCACCTTTGAAGATGTCGTCGCCGCGGCCAAGGCGGTCGATGCCCACGGCTTCATCACCCGCCTGCCCAAGGGCTATGACACCATGCTCGAGCAGCGCGGCGGCAACCTGTCGGTGGGCCAGCGCCAGCTCTTGAGCTTCGCCCGCGCCATCGTCGCCGATACCAGCGTGCTGCTGCTGGACGAGGCCACCGCCAGCATCGACAGCTATACCGAACGCCAGATCCAGTTGGCCTTAAAAAGCCTGCTGGCGGGGCGCACGGCGCTGGTCATCGCCCATCGGCTGGCCACCATCCGCGGGGCCGACCGCATTATCGTCTTGAACCAGGGGCGCATCGTCGAGATCGGCAGCCACCGTGAGCTGATGGACAAGCGCGGCCTCTATTACCGGCTCTATGCCATGAACTACGCCTCGTTCGACGACATCCCGGAAGAGATTATCCTCCAAGCCGCCGCCGATACGTCCGCGACCTAGGGCGCTGGTTAATGCGCTAGGACCGCGATACGGCCGCGGCCAAAAGTTCGACGACCCCGTCGAAATCGCTGCGCGCCGTTTTATCTTCCTTGGTCTGGCTTCCCAGTTCGGTCCCCTCGGCCAGGCGGCAGAGCGCGGCAAACCCTTCGAAGGTGGCGCGCGATAGGCCGGCCGCTTCCATTGTGGCGGCGATTTCGTCCATCTCGCTGGCCCATCGATAGGCGTCGGGTCCGAAATTAGCGGCCCGGCGCCGGGCGCTGTTTACCGCCGGGTTCTTGTCCAACTCTTCACCGAGAAGCTCATGGACGCCGAGGGTCCGGGCGCATGTAAAGGCCTGGATGGCGAGCAGGACCACCCCCTTGGAGACGGCGGCGGCGCATATCTTGAGCCCCGATGCCCGGCCCGGTGCGCCACCGATATCATGGATGTCGAGGCCGTAAGCGTTGAGCGCCGCGAAGCGATCGGCGCCCGGCCCGGACGCATAAATGCGGGGCTGCGGCTTGCCGTCCACCGCCGCCCCACCGCGGATCGCCGCGTCCACGCAATCGATCCCGACGCTGGAGAGGATACCGGCAATGTCCGCGGCCGTGCCCGGCGCAATCGCATTGCAATCGACAAACAAGAACTCGGCCGGCGCCGATTGGACGGCGGCGGCGATGCGCCGGGCGAATTCCACGGCGTTGCCGGGCGGCAGCACCGACAGCATCATGTCGGCCTCATGGATCAGGGCCGCGTCGCTGCCGACGTCATCTATGCCGGCCCGCGCCGCCCGCGCGAAGGTGTCGGCGCCGCGGCCCTCCAGGTTGGTGATGACCCTAAGCCCTTGGCTCACCAAATGCCCGCCGATGGCATGGCCCATATGGCCCGGTGCCATGATGGCGATGGTTTTAGCGCTCATGGTTTCCGATCTCCTCATTGGCCGGCTTCTCATGACGGCAAAAGGGTGTGGGCCTAGGCCTCCACGGGGGGCCGTCACGGGCCGGAGTGGAAGTCGGGCGACCGGGCGACCCAGGCGCCGAGCATGGCCAGCATGATGACTCCGGTGGCGCCGATGATGTAGAAACTGTTGCCGATTCCGACGATCTCGGCTATGGCCCCCGCGGCGAGAGGCACCAGCGCCCCGCCGCCCCGGTTGAAGGCGACCCTGAGCGCGGTGATCCGCCCCTGCAGGCCGACCGGCACGTTCTCGGCCAATATGGTGATCATCATCGGCAGGTTGAGCCCCTGGCCGATGCCGCGGATGCAGATGGCGATCATCAGCAGCACATAGGCGTCGCCCAAGGCGGGGACTATGGCGGTGCCGATAATGGCCATGCCGATGGTGACGATCAGCAGCCAATGGGCGGCGAAATGCCGGGCAAAGAAGCCGGTGGAGAGCGCCACCAGGGCGGAGGCCACGTTGGCGGTGGCCAAAAGGCCGCCGATCAGCGTCCCCGAAAGGCCGATTTCCTTGTCCAGCCAGACCACGTAGAACGAAGAGTGGAGGCCGGACCCCGCCTGGCGCAGCACCGTGAGCATGATCACCAGGGCCACCGCCGGGATCAGCAACAGCCTAAGCGTCTGGCCGAAACCGGCCCCCCGGGCTTTCGGTGCGGCGGTTTCGGCCGCTTTCGTGGAATCGGGGCCGGCCGTGCCGTCTTCCGTGGCATTTTGCGGCGGCGCGGGCGTGGCGCCGTCCAGGCGGGGTAGGAAGATCGCCGCCACGGTGCCGCACGCGATCCATAGGGCAAGGACTAAGAAGCCGCCCCAAGAACCCCAGAGGTCCCACGCCGGCCCCATCAGGATGGGGCCGAGGATGCCGCCCAGGCGGGCGACGAAGATCATCCGCCCGGCATAGACGGGATGGCCCCCGAGGGCCTGGCTCACCAATGCCTGGGTGCCGATCCAGCAGTTGCCCTCGGCATAGCCCGAGACCATTTGCACCAAAACAAGCACCGCGACGAACAAGACCACCGGATCGCCGGCGTTGTCGCCGCCCCAAGCAACGCCAAACGCGCCGGGGACCAGGGGATAGGCCATGGCCGATGCGGCGCCCAACAGGCCGAAGGCGATGATCACCCGGCGGCTGCCGAAACTGTCCATCAGCGCGCCGCCATAGACCGACAGGGAGACGGTGAGGACCTGGCGGGAGGCCAGGATGAAGGCGATCAGGAACGGCAATTCGAAGCTGACCAGCCCGGCGACGAACAGGGCCGCGGCCATGGTGGCGATGGTTTGCAGCGGCCCGAAGAAGAAGGCCGTGCCGTAGATCGAGCCCTGCACCCGCCAGGGAACGTGTTCCAATGGCATTGTCACGGTGATGGGCTTTCAAGGGGGCGCCGTGGCGCCCCATAGGGATTGGGGAACCGGGCGGTCGACTTTGGCCGGCCCGGTCGGCCGGAAAGTGCTCTTAGGACCCGCCGCGGGCGCGATCGGGGTCCCGGGGCGGGCATCCGGCCCCTCAGGGGGCGTTGCCGGCGAAGGTGGCGGTGGCCCAGCCGCCTTCTCCCGTGGGCGGGTGGTAGAGTTCCTCTTCCATGCGCGGGACGGCGCCTTCTTTGGCCAGGGTCGCCTCGTATTCGATGCGGATGTTGGGATCTTCCTCGTCATAGGGGATGGCGTTGCCGCCGTCGCGAATGTCGATGGCGCCGAGGTCTTTTTCCTCCACCCCGGGCAGGCCCGCCTTGCGCCCGCGCGCGTTGTTGGGCCCGAACCAGGCGGTGAGCCTGAGCGGTTCCTTGGAAATGCCGAAATGCTGGTGGAACCAGTCGCCGCTCATGGGCGCGGCGCTGACCATGCCCACCGGTTCGTAATCGACGCGCACGACCTTGTCCGCCAGGCCGGATTCCCAAGGCTTGGGACCGAGCTCCGACGGCCAGGTATAGGTGTATCCCTTGCCCTTGACGCAGATCAGCACCGCCGCCGAGCCGTGCTTGTGGCCCTTGGAATAGCGTCCGGTCTCATGCTGGCCGATCCACACATAAAAGCGGTTGGAGACCATGTGCGGCTCGATCCGCCGGTAGCCGGGCGAGCGCCGGTTATCCAGCGGCAACTCGCAGTTCACGATGTCGGGCAGCAGGTTGGTCTGCCGCATGGTGAGCCCGCGCACCGGATCGGGGGCGAGATCGTCCTTGGGCTTGAAGTAATCGTCGCTGCCATCGAAGCGCTCGGAAAACGTATGGTCGCAGTCGAAGATGTAATTGCGGCTGTCGAACAGGTTCATGACGTTGGGCGCCGAGGTGCCGGCCAGCAGAAGCGCCGGGCTCGAAGAAGCGTTGATGATTTGGTGATAGGCATTCAGCGGGATCGCGAACAGCGAGCCCTTCTGCCACTCAAAAACCCGCTTTTCACCACCGTCCTGCCAAACCTCGGTGGTGCCGCGTCCTTCGACCACAAGGTATTGCTCTTCGTACATGTGGCGCTCGACATTGAGCGCGCCGGCGCCGGGCACTTCCACCACGTAGGAGCCCCACAGGCCCTCGGTCCCGTAGAGCTGGATGAAGGCGCCCTTGCCGCCCATCCGATGCCACGGCTTGAGGGCCAGGTTCTGGACCTTGTGCACGCCGAAATCGCGGTAGATGGGGATGCCCTCCTGGTCCATGAAATTGTCGTAGGGCATGGCCGGCCGCTTGAAGGTACCGAGGCCGGCCTTCGTGGAATAATCGGTGATTTCGTGCCATTGGCTCGGGTTCTCTTGGTCGTGGGGCATGGTTCCTCCAAGTTTATCGTTGCCGGGCTCCGCTACCGCCCGTGTCCCCGGCGCGGCCCCGAGGCGGGGTTGCGCGCGGGCCGGGGATTTGGTGGCGATTATAAGCTAGTGGAAGGCGGCGCGGGAGCGAAACCGTGTTGGCCCGGGCCGGGGCCGGCTCAACCGTCGGCCGGCACCCTGGGGTTGGCGACACCCACCAAGGTGTCACGGGTGACGATCTCGGCCAGCCGGTCCTCGCTCCAGCCCTCGGTGCCCGCCGGGCGCCTGGGCAGCACCAGGTAGCGCAGGGTGGCGAGGCTGTCATGGACGCGCAGGGTCATGTCCTCGGGGATTTCGGTGCCGAACTCGCGGAGCACCTCCCTCGGCTCGAACACCACCCGGGCGCGGTAGGCCTTGCTCTTGTACCAGTCGGGTGGCAGGCCCAGCACCGCGCGCGGATAGCATGAACACAGCGTGCAGACGATGACGTTTTGGACCTCGTCGGTGTTCTCGACGCAGACCAGCTTCACCCCCCCCGGGTCGATGCCGAACTCCTTGGCCGCTTCGCCGGCGTCGTCCAAAAGGCGCGCCCGGAACTTAGGGTCGGTCCAGGCCCGGGCCACCATGGCGGCACCCTTGGCCGGTTTCCAGGAATCGATCTTTTCCAGCTGCGCCCTGATCTCGTCATTGGAAAGGGTGCCCTGCTCGGTCAGCAGTTCCTTCATGGCCAGCGCCATCAGCTCGTAATGGCCGGGCGGGTCGGTGTTGTCGGCCGGCGGGTGATCATGGGGATCGGGAAGCCGTTCCATCTTGATGGGTTGGTCAGCCATATCCTTTGCTCCTTGGGCCGGGCGCCTTAAGCCGGCCGCAGCCAATGCTCTAAAATGTCGATATCCACCGTGTCGTGATCGGGGCCCCGGTAATCGGGCCACACGTCCTTCTGGGCGAAGCGGACCTTGTAGACCTCTTTCTTGGGCAGCCCGTCGAAGCCGTAGGCCAGCTCTTCGGGGTTGGCATAGGCGCCGCAGGTCAGCCCGACCACCCCGGTCTTGCCGCGGATATAATGGGGCGTCCGGCGGTGGCCGGGCGGGTGGGTGAGCAAGACCCGGACCGTGTCACCGGGCTTGAAGCGCGTGGTCATCGCCCCGACTCATTGATGCGCTTTTCGATCTCGGCCATGCGCCGGGTAATCGCTTCGGACTCCAGGAGCCCCTTTTCCACCAAGATGTCGCGCAGGGACTGGGTGTGACGTTCGAAATAGCCGGCATCGTATGTCTCCTGGTCGAGCGCCTCGCGCGCACGCCGGGTCTCGTCGGTGCAGATGATATTATGGAGCCCGCCGCCGAGCACGCCGCTCAACGCCGTGGTGAGTTTATGCCAGGGTTCCGGCCCGTGCTCCGAAGTGTCCACCGGTCCGGCGGCTTCGCCGCCGATATCATGGGGACCACGCATCGCTACCCCTCCTCTTCAGGCCTTGGTCGATGTGTCGGGGCATTTTCGCGCCATATCCGGCATCGGTCAATACGGCCGGGCGATCCCGGACTTTGATGCGGGCATCGGCCAACCCGACCCACCATCCGGCATTGGGGCCGCTCCCTGCTTCCGCCCCCGCGCCAAAGGGTCTAGGCTTGGGCTAAACACAAGCGCCCGGCGCGCCTTAGCGCCGGCGATCGATTGGGGGGAAACGCATCCATGGAACACATCAAGTTCGGCCCCACCGACCTCATGGTGTCGCCCATCGGCCTCGGCTGCATGAGCATGTCGGGATGCTACGGCCAACAGGACGACGCGGAGTGCATCGCCACCATCCACCGGGCACTCGATCTCGGCATCAATCTGCTGGACACCTCGTCCAACTACGGCCAAGGCCACAATCACACCTTGATCGGCAAGGCCATCGCCGGGCGGCGGGACGACGTGGTGATCCATTCGAAACTGGGAAGCATTCGGCCCGACGGCGTCAACGTGGTGAGCGGCACGCCCGAACACGTGCGCGCCTCCTGCGAGGGCGGCCTCAAGCGCCTCGGCATCGATTGCATGGACGTGATCTGCATCTCCCGGGTCGATCCCGTGGTGCCCATCGAGGATACCGTGGGCGCCATGGCGCAAATGGTCACGGAAGGAAAGACGCGCTTCATCGCCATCTCCAAGGACGCATCGCCCGAGATCATCGCCCGGGCCTGGGCGGTCCATCCCATCGCCAACTTGCAGGATGAATTCTCGCTGTTCGTTCGCACCCCGGAGGAAAAGCTCCTCGATGTGTGCCGCGAGCGGTCCATGGCATTCATGGCCTTCGCGCCCTTGGGACGCGGCATCCTGGGCGGGTTGTTCCACGCGGTGACGGAAATGCCCGAGGACGACCGGCGGCGCTCCGACGGGCGCTATAAGCCCGGCAACATGGAACACAACCTCGCCATGGTCGCGCGGCTGGAGGCCATGGCCGCCGAAAAAGGGGTGGCGGTGGCGACCCTGGCGCTGGCTTGGCTGATGCATCGCGATGCTCCCGTCATTCCGATTCCGTCGTCCAAGAGCCGCGATCATCTGGAAGAGAATGCCGCGGCGGCCGATCTCGAACTTTCGTTCGAGGATATGGTCCGGCTCGAGGGAATCTGCCCGCCCGGCGCCGTGGCGGCGTGATCGGCTCGCGGCGCGGTCGCGGGCACGACTTTCTTTGGGCCGATAAATGGAATACCGTTGGTCATGGCGTTGCCCCGACGGGGCCAGGGGCCCGATGGCGCGGCCAACGACAAACCGGCAAGGAGAGGAAGATGGCTAAGCTCCGGCACATCGTTTTCAACACCACCGACGTTGACAGGCTGGCCCAATTCTACGTCGACGTGTTCGGCATGGAGATCGTCCATCGCTCGCACAAGGGCGGTATTTCGCTCACCGACGGCTACATGAACCTCTCGATCCATACCAACAAGATCGACGGCAAGCCCAGCGGCTTCAATCATTTCGGCTTCGAGGTGGAGGACAACGAGGAAATCGCCGCGCGCTTCGAGAAGTTCGGTTACCGGGCGCCCGTGAAGCGGCCCGGCGACCGGCACTATGCCGAGTACCGGGCGATCGATCCCGACGGCAACAATTTCGACATCTCCGAAAACGGCTTCGAGTCCATCCGTCCCGACCAGGACCTCGGCGCGACGGAGACCGAGGACGCCTGAGCCGCGCCCCAGGCCGGGGCCCTGCGCGGAGGCATCAGTCGAAAAGTGCCTTATTCAACCAGTTGGTTGAATAAGGCACTTTTCGTTCAAGACGTGTGCTCCTGGTAGCGCGGGAAGTCGTAGCCTTGCTTGGCGATGATCCCGGCAAGATAGGGCGCGCCCTTTCCGGTGATTTCGATGGCCGCGTAAGCCGGCCTCAACCGTCGGCCAGGAAACGGAGTGCGGCGTCCACGCCGCCGCCTTGGTGAGGCACGTCGGCTAGCCCCAGCCCCATCTCGATACCGGCGAGCGTCCCGACCAGGGTCAGGTCGTTGAGGTCACCGAGATGGCCGATCCGGAAGACCTTGCCCGCGAGTTTGCCGAGCCCCACGCCCAGCGACAGATCGAAACGGTCGAGGATGATCCCCCTGAGCGCGTCGGCATCGGCGCCGGGGGGCACCATCACGGCGGTCAGCGCGCTGGAGTAGAGTTCCGGGTCCAGGCAGACGTTTTCCAGGCCCCAGGCGGCGACCGCGCGCCGGGTCGCCTCGGCCAGGCGGTCATGGCGGGCGAAGGCGGCATCCAACCCTTCCTCGGCGAACATAGCCAAAGCCTCGTCCAGCGCGTAGAGCAGGTTGGTCGCCGGCGTGTAGGGGAAGAAACCGTCTTCGTTCATCTTGATCATCGCCCCCCAGTCCCAATAAGCCCGGGGGAGGGAGGCCGTCTTGGAGGCTGCCAGGGCCTTGTCGCTGATGGCGTTGAAGCCGAGCCCGGCGGGCAGCATCAGCCCCTTTTGGGACGACGCCACGGTGACGTCGACGCCCCATTCATCGTGGCGGTAGTCCATGGAGCCGAGCGCCGAGACCGCGTCCACCATCAACAGCGCCGGATGCCCGGCGGCGTCCATGGCGCGGCGGATCCGGGCGAGCGGCGAGGTGATGCCGTTGGACGTCTCGTTGTGGACCACGCAGACGGCCGCAATAGTGTGGTCCTTGTCCGCCGCCAGTTTGGATTCCACCACATCGGGGTCGATCCCGTGGCGCCAGTCGCCGGCGACGAAATCGACTTCGAGGCCGAATTTCCGCGCGACCTCGCACCACAGCACCGCGAATTGGCCGGTCTCGAACATCGCCACCTTGTCGCCCGGCGAAAGCGTGTTGACCAGGGCGGCTTCCCAGCCCCCGGTGCCCGACGACGGATAGATCACCACCGTGCCCTCGGTCTTGAAGATCCGGCCCAAGCCCGCAAGCACGCGCAGGCCGAGCTCGGCGAACTCCGGCCCCCGGTGGTCGATATTGGCCCGGTCCATGGCCCTGAGCACGCGTTCCGGCACGTTGGTCGGCCCCGGAATTTGCAGAAAATGTCGCCCTCGTCTGACGGTCATCGGATTCCCCTGGTGTGGAGCTGTGGATTGCGGCGCCCCTATGGGCCGGATTGCGGCGCGGATTATGTCGGCGCGGCGGCGGTGGCGCAAGCCTAATGCGGACCCAGGGCATTGTGATATAATCGCCCCCGGGCCCCATCGAAAAAAACCAATGAACGCGGGCCCCACGGGAGGATAAGGGAATGGCCGAAACCGGCGGAGCCAAAGGAACCAAAAAGGGGCTGACGACGCGCGGGGCCGAAAAGAAAGAGGCGTTCTTCGGGCGCGTCGAGAAGAAGATCCAGATTTTCTCCTTCGCCCGCCCCGATGGCATCCCCGACGGCTTGCGGGGAAAATTTCGTTTGTGCAAGGGCGAAATCCTGCGTGGCTCGGTGGAAATCCTGCCCAAGGGCTTCGCCAATTCCCTGCATTACCATCCGGCGTCGGAGGGCTTCTGGATGGTGTTGTCCGGCCAGGCACGTTTCTATGACCATGACAGCAAACCTCTCGGCGAGTTTGGCCCGCTGGAGGGCGTCTTGATCCCGCGCAACGGGCGCTACTGGTTCGCCCAAGCGGGCGACGAGGAAACCCACCTCCTTCAGGTCCGGGGGGATGCCAATGACGGTTCCAAGGGCCGCGTCGACGTGGGCGAAGTCCACGCCAATTACGGTAAAAAGCGAATCTACGATCTCCCCGACGCCCAGCAATAGGCGCCAGGGTTAAATAATTTAAGGGTGGCCTGGCCTCCATAAGGGCACCCCGAAAATTCCAGATGGGAGAATCCGATGTCGAAGAATGTCTTGATTTCCGCATTGGTCATGGGTGCCGTGGTGTCGGCGGCGATGGCCGACGCCCAGGCCCAGAATGCCGCCGATTTTTACCAGGGCAAGACGCTGACCTATATCGTCTCGACGGGACCCGGCGGCGGCGCCGATTTTTACGGCCGGTTGGTGACCCGGCACATGAAGCCGTTCATGCCCGGCACCACCATCATCGTGCGCAACGTGCCCGGCGCCGGACACATCATCGGCGCCAATAAGATCTATCATTCCAAGCCCAATGGATTGACCATCGGCTCCTTCACCACCGGGCTCACCTATGCCCAGATCGTCGAGCGCAGGGGGGTCAAATACGATCTCCGCAAGATGTCGTGGATCGGCAAGGCGGATGCCGACCCCCGGGTGATCTTCATGAGCGCCAAGTCGCCCTACCGTACGTTTGAGGATATGCGCAACTCCAAGCGGCCGATCCAGTTCGGCACCTCGGGCGTCGGCTCGGGCGCCTATAACGAGGCCTACATGATCGCCCATACCTTCGGCGTGCCGATCAAGGTGCTGCCGGGCTATTCCGGTGGCGAGCGGGTCATGGGCATGCTCCGGGGCGAGATCGACGGACATATCCTGGGCCTAAGCTCGACCATGGTGGTGATGGGCAAGCACCAGGGCAACATCGTCCTGCAATTCGGCGACTCCATCAAAGGCGTGCCCAGGGGCGCCGAGGTCGCCCAGACGCCGACCGCCAAGGCCGTCGCCCGGATGATGGCGCGTCAGGCGCAGATCTCGCGTTTCGTCGCGGGCCCGCCGAAATTGCCCGCCGACCGGTTGGCCTTGCTCCGTGCGGTCTACAAGAAGGCCATCAACAGCAAGGCGCTGCGCGCGGAGGCAAAGACCGCCAGGCGCACCATCAATCCTGGTTTCGGCGAGGACGTCGCCCGCATGGTGCGCGAGATCATCAATCAGCCGCCCGAGGTGGTCGCGCTCCTGAAGAGAATCACTTCGGTCAAGGTGGCCATGTTCACCAGCAAGGGGAAAATCATCGAGGTCAAGCGGAAGGGGCGCCGTATCCGGATCAGCGAGAAGGGCAAGGAATACAAGGTCAAGATTTCGCGCTCGCGCACCGCGGTGACCATCGGCGGCAAGAGCGCGCCGCGCAAGAATCTCAAGGTCGGCATGACCTGCAAGATCACCTGGCCCAAGATCAATGGCGAGGCCAAGAACGTCGACTGTAAATCCTAGGTTTTTGGCCGGAAAATGCTCTAGGCTCGGATGGAGCCGGGCCACGCCACGCCGCCCCCGGGGCCGCGCCACGGCGTCCCCGCGTAAGGCGACACGCAAGAGCAAGAGCACCTGAGGAAAACCCATGTTGACGAGCCACACTCTCACCCTTGACGGGCCGCGCTCGGTTTTCGCGGACCAATTGGTCGAACAGCTCAACAAGATGATCAACGAACAGATCGTGAGCCCCGAGTTCAAACTTCTTTGGGAAACGCCCCTGACCATGGACCGGGCCAAGTTCTACGCCCTGCAGCTGATCTTCTACGGCGCCAACCGGCGCGATTGCTGGGCCCACGTGGCGGCGCGCGCGCCCTATGACGTCAAGCAGGCGATCTGGCGGCACGAGGAGGACGAGCTGATCCACGATCCGCGCGGCGGCGCCGATCATGTCACCTTGATGAGTAGGGAGGCCATGGCGCTCGGCGTTAGCGCCGATGAACTGGCCTCGGCCGAGACCACGCCGTTAGTGCGCGCAGCACTTCTCGCCTTCACGCATCTCGCGACTAACCTGCCCTGGCTCGGCGGTTTGACGGCATCCCATTTCCTCGAGCGGCGCAACAATACCAAGCTGGTGAAGGGCGGGGGGGCCAGCTTCCGCTGGCGTGACCGCCTGGTCAACGAGCTCGGTATCGAGCCTGAGCTTTTGATCTCCCTCAATGTGCATGTGGAGGCCGACGAGGATCATTCCGACATGATCGAGGACGCCATCGTGCGCCACGTGACCGACCAGGAATCCTACAAGGCGGCGCTCGACGGCGCCCGGGAATGCATCTACATCGACCGTGCCTACCGCGGTGCCGTGGCCCACGGCATGCGCGCCATCGACAGCTGAGAGCGCTAGGGGGATCCCATGCCCGACGACCAGACACAAGAACACCGGGTTCTCATCGACCCCTACCTGGATTGGGCCGACGCCCAGCCGGTGCCTATTGTCGAGGGTTACAGCGTCGATTTGCTCGATGTGGAGACCAAGCCCTGGCCGCGCTTCGGCATGGAGGGCGCCATCGTGCATCTCAAGGCGCGGGCCGATTTCACCACCCTGTTCCTGCACAAGTTGCCGCCGGGCGCCACCTCGGCGCCGGTGCGCCATATGTACGAGCAACTGGTCTATGTGCTCGAAGGCCAGGGCTCGACCAAGATCGACGGCGCCGACGGCCGGGACATCGCCTTCGAATGGGGCCCCAAGTCCATGTTCGCGCTGCCACTCAACGCCCGCTATCAGATGTTCAACGGATCGGGCCGCGAACCGGTCGTGTTCGCCGTCTCCAATTTCCTGCCCCTGGTGATGAATCTATTCATCAACGAAGATTTTATATTCAACTGTGAGCACGAATTTCCCGAACGCTTGGGCCCCGATGGCTATTTCGAAGGTGAAGGTCATAAGATCCCCCAGCCCAAGGGCCCGGGCTTGTGGGAGACCAACTTCGTACCAGACGTGTCAGGCTTCAAGTTGGAGGCGAATGCTGCACGGGGGCCGGGTTCCACTTCGATCCAGTTCATCCTGGGCAACGGCGTCATGAAGGCCCATACCTCGGCCATGCCCGTCGGCACCTACAAGAAAGCCCATCGCCATGGGCCCGACTTCTTCATCTTCAACGTCACCGGTTCAGGCTTTTCGCTGATGTGGAATGACGGGGAGGAGGATTGGGTGCGTATCGATTGGCGCCACGGCGTCGTCTTCGCGCCGCCCGAGATGATGTACCACCAGCATTTCAACACCGGGCCGGACCCCGCCCGCTACCTCGCCATGAACCTCGGCAATCGCCGCCACCCCTTCACCGCGGAGCGTAAGAAGCAGGCCGCGGCCATCGGCGTCGACGTCAAGGAGGGGGGCCGGCAGATCGAGTACGAGGATCAAGATTCGCGCATCCACCGGCTCTACCTCGACGAGCTGGCCAAGCACGGCGCCCCTTGCCTGATGGGCGAATTCATGGACGAATCCGTGCTGCTCGACCGCATGGCCGAGGCCGTCTGAGTCTTTTGATCCTGTGGGCCGCCCGGCCCGGAAATGCTCTAGCGATCAGGCGGCGTAGACCTCGTCCGGGCCGTTCTCTTCCACCCCTTCGATCAGCTTGAGAATCTTGGGCGGCGACATCGGCAGCGAACGGGGCCGGGTTCCGATGGCGTCCCCCACGGCGTTGGCGATGGTCGCCAGGGTCGGCACCACCGGGACCTCGCCGACACCGCGCAGGCCGTAGGGATGGCGCGGATTGGGAACCTCGATGATGACCGTGTCGATCATCGGCACGTCGGAGCACACCGGCACCCGGTAATCGAGGAATCCTGGGTTTTCCATGCACCCTTTCTCGTCGTAGATGTATTCCTCGTTGAGCGCCCAGCCCAATCCCTGGACGGCGCCGCCCTGGAACTGGCCCTCGACCTGCTGCGGGTGGATCGCCTTGCCGGCATCCTCCACCACCGTGTAGCGCACCACCTGGACGCCGCCGGTTTCCTTGTCGACCTCGACATCGACGATATGGACGCCGAAGCCCGGCCCCGCGCCCTTGGCGTTGATCTCGGCGTGGCCGGCGATGGCGCCGCCGGTAGTGCCCGCCTTGGCCGCGATATCGGCGATCGACAGCGGCTCGAAATCACCGACATTGGCACTGGCCGGGCGGACATAGCCGTCTTCGAAGACGACGTTGTCCTCGGGCACGTCCCACATCATGGCGGCCCTCTGGCACAACACCTTGATGGCCGCCCGGGCCGATTGCACGATGGCCATGCCGGCCGAAAACGTCACCCGGCTGCCGACCGTGGAATGGTTGTAGCCGAGCGAAGAGGTGTCGCCGATGATGGGACGCACCTTGTCGATGGGGATGCCGAGCTCTTCCGCCGCCATCATGGAGATCGACACCCGGGAGCCTGCGACGTCGGGGTTGCCGAGCATCAGGTTGACCGACCCGTCGGGGGTGATGTTGAGCGACGCCGTGGTCTCGCCGCCGCGGTTGAACCAGAACCCGCAGCCGATGCCGCGGCCCTGGTTGGCTCCCAGCGGCGCCGAATAATGCGGATGCGCCTTTGCCGCCTCGAGGGTCTCGACGAAGCCCACCGGTCCGAAGGTGTCGCCGTAGATGGTCTTGTAGCCTTCGGTGGCGGCATTCTTGAGCCGGAGGTCGATGGGATCCATCTTCAGCTTGCGGGCGATTTCGTCGATCACGCCTTCGACGCCGAAGACGATCTGCGGCACGCAGGGCGCCCGGAAGGCGGCCACCTTGGGCCGGTTGCAGGCGACCTCGAAGCCCCAGGCACGGACGTTCTCGAGATCGTAACGGGTGAAGATCGCCTGAGGCGCGTTGGCGAAAGCGGAGCCCGTGAAGGGACCGGTCTGGAAATAGGCCTCGGCCTCGGCGGCGGTGAACTTGCCGTCCTTCTTGACGCCGATCTTGATCCGCGAATGGGTGCCGGCGACGGGGCCGGTGGCCCGGAACACCTCGTTGCGGGTGAGGACGATCTTGACCGGCCGGTTGGCCTTGCGCGACAGCAAGATGGCCAGGGGCTCGCCGTAGAAATTGGTCTTGCCGCCGAAGCCGCCGCCCATCTCCGACGCGGTGACGCGGATCTTGGAAATGTCCATCTCTAAAATGGCGGCGAGCCGCGAGCGATAGACGAAATGGGCCTGGGTGCAGCACCACAGCTCGATCTGGCCGTCCTCGGTGGTGTTGGCGATACAGCCCTGGGGCTCGATATAACCCTGATGCATGGGCTTGGTGTCGAATTCGCGCTCGACGATGAGGTCCGCCTCGGCGAAACCCTTCTCGACGTCGCCCATGGACCATTCGGCGCGCTGGATGATGTTGGTGGGCGCATCGGGCGCGTCATCCATGCCCTTGGTGCGCAGGTCCTGGTGGAGGATCGGCGCGTCGGGCTTGACGGCGTCCATGACGTCGATGACATGGGGCAGGACGACGTAATCCACCTTGATCGCCTTGAGCGCCTTCTTGGCCACTTTTTCGCTGGTCGCTGCCACCGCCGCCACCTGATGGCCGTCATAGAAGACCTTGTCCCGCGCCATGCAGATGACGCTGATGTCGCGCATGGGGCCGGGCTTGATGTCGGGAAAGTCGTCCCGGGTGACCACCGCCTTCACGCCGGGAATCTTCTCCGCCGCCGACGTGTCGATGGATTTGATGATGGCATGGGCATGGGGGCTGCGCAGGATCTTGCCCACCAGGGTCCCGGGAAGGTGCGTATCGGCGCCGAACTTGGCCCGGCCGGTCACCTTGTCCATGCCGTCGGCCTTGATGGGGGTGGTGCCGACGACTTTGAGCTTTCGATTGGGGTCGTATGTCAGATCGTCAAGATCGGTTGCCATGTTCAGCCCTTTCTCATCTCTTCGGCCGCCGCCTGAACCGAGCGGACGACCTTGTCATATCCGGTGCACCGGCACAGATTGCCCGCCAGCCAGTAGCGGATCTCTGTTTCGGTGGGGTCCGGGTCCCTCTCCAGCAGCGCCTTGGCCGCGATCAGGATTCCCGGGGTGCAGATGCCGCATTGCAGCCCGTTGAGTTCGAGGAATTTCTGTTGCAACGGGTGCAGTTCTTCGCCGTGGGCCATGCCTTCGATGGTTTCCATGGATTTGCCGTCGGCCTCGACGCCCAGCACCAGGCAGGAGCACACCAGCTGCCCGTCCAGCATGACGTTGCAGGCGCCGCAATCGCCCGACGCGCAGCCTTCCTTGGTGCCGGTCAGGAACAACTCGTCGCGCAAGCAGTCGAGAAGTGTCTGCTCGGTGTCGCACAGGAACTCGTATTCGTCACCGTTGATGGTGGTGGTTATGTGGTTTCTTGCCATTAGCTTTGCTTCGCCCTCCCTAATGCGATAAGCGCGGTACGCCGGGCCAGGACGCCGGCCACCTTGATGCGGAATTCCTTGGTGCCGCGCTTGTCGTCGATCGGCCGGCAGGCCGCACTGGCGGCCGCCGCCAAGTTGGCCAGCGCGGCGTCGTCGATGGGGGTGCCGACCAAAACCGCCGCCGCCTCGTCGACCATCAGCGCCCGTGCGGCGACGGCGCCCAGCGCCACCCGGGCGGCTAGGCAGGTGCCTGCGTCGTCAAGGGTAAGGTCGATGCCGACACCGACCACGGCGATGTCCATTTCGGTCCTGGGCGTGAAGCGCAGATAGGCGCCGCCGGAATGGGCCGGCCTTTGGGGAAAGAAGAAGGAGACGATGATCTCTCCCTTGGCGAGCGACGTCTCGCCTGGGCCGATGGCGATGTCTTCGACCGGGACTTCGCGCTGGCCCTGGGGCCCGAAGATTGAGGCGGTGGCGCCGGCCGCCATGATGGCGGGAACCGTGTCGGCGCCCGGCGAGGCGTTGGCTAGGTTGCCGCCGATCGAAGCGCGCCCCTTGACCTGGACCGAACCGATCAGCTTGACGCTGTCGATGATGCCGGGCCAGGCCGCCGAAAACTCTTCGTGATCCGCGATGTCCATGCAGATGGTCGCCGCGCCCACGCGCCAGCCGCCGTTTTCTTGGGTGATGCCGGTGAGCTCCGGGATGTTCTTGATGTCGACCAGCAGGTCGGGCTCGATCATGTCGGCATGGAGCAGCACCAGGACGTCGGTGCCGCCGGCCAGGACCCGGGCGTCGCCTTCTTCGCCGGCCAGCAGCGCCACCGCCGCCTCCAGCGTCCCGGGCGCTTCATAACGCAGGTCATCCATCCTTCCGCTCTCCCTTTTTTCTCGTTTCAGGCCGCGCCCGCGAGCGACCCGGTGCGCTTGTTATAGCGGAATATTAGAGCAATTTCCGGTCAAATGGTTCAATTTGGCCGGAAAGTGCCCTGGCCAAGGGAAAGGGAGGTGAAAATGGCTGAACACCCTGTGGCTCAATCCGTGGCCCCATCGGAAAAACCGAAATGGACCCGGGCCTCGGCCATGCGTTCGCGGATCGTCATCGAGATCGCCGCGGAGTTGGTTACCGCCGACGATCAGCCGCACCGCCAGGCCAAGGTTGATTTGCGCGAAGCCGCCGGAGATGCCTGGGCGATCACGCTGTTCGGCAACTCCACCATGGAAGGGCTGCAAGACGTGATCGGGGGCCGCGCGACGCTGTCGATGATCAATCCGGCGGGAATCCTGTCCTTGGCCTACCGGGGCGCCGACCCCTTCGACGGGCCGCAACCGGTGCGGGCCATCGGCGTGATCCCGTCCCTCGACCAGTTCGTGTTCGCCGCCAAGACCGAAACCGGGCTGACCACTCTCGAGGACATCGCCCGGCTCCGGTTCCCGCTCCGGGTGTCGCTCCGGGCCCAGAAGGACCACTGCATGCACCTGATGCTCGGCCACATCATGGCGGCGGCGGGTTGCCCCCTTGACGACCTCATCGCCTGGGGCGGGGAAGCGCGCTATGAACTCATCCGCCGCCAGCCGATCTTCGCGGCGGTGGAGCGGGGCGATGCCGACGCCATCTTCGAAGAGGCGGTTCAAGACTGGGTCGAGGATGCGGTGGACGCGGGCATGACCATCCTATCGCTCGGCGAGGAAACCGTGGCCAAGCTGGAAGCCATGGGCTACCGCCGCGGCATCATCCGAAAGGACCGTTTTCCCAAGCTGCCCAACGATATCCTGACGATCGATTTCAGCGGTTGGCCGATCTATGTGCGCGAAGACCTGGACGACCGGCTGGTGGGCCAGATCTGCGCCGCGCTGGATGCGCGCAAGCACCTCATCCCCTGGCAGGGCGAAGGGCCGCTGCCGGTGGAACGCATGTGCCGCGACGCGGAAGACACGCCCATGGACGTGCCCCTGCACCGGGCGGCGGAGCGGGCCTGGCGGGAGCGCGGCTATCTCGATTGACGGCCCGGAAATGCACTAGAGGCGAGGCGGGGGGTTCGCGTCCGCGAGTTCCGTTGGCTGGGGGCCGGCACTTAGGCGTTCCGATGTGTAGGGGTTGCCGTCCCCTTTGGCGGGCAGGAACCCCAATTCGACCAAAACCCACATGGCGCCCACCACGGGGATCAGCAGGACCAGCAAAAACCAGCCCGAGCGCCCGCGGTCGTGGCAGCGTTTGACGCCGACGGCGACCGCCACCCATGCGATCAGCAAGGTGAATACCGTGAAGCCGAAGCCGGTCATCCGGGTCGGCAGGTCGAAGAGGGCGGCCAGAGTCAGAAAAATCAGTCCCGGCGCCATGGCGAAGGACCAATAGGTCTGGCGGCCGACCCGGCCCTTGAACGAAAGAAACAGGTGCCGGTTCACGGTCATTTCTTCTGGCGACGGGTCGAACCACGATTTCAGGCTCGGCTTGTATTCCTCGGTCATCGCTGATGCTCCTCGGTCGGTGGGCCGCTTCGAGGGCGGCCATCGGCCCGATACTATCCGCCGAATGTTAAGAGACCCTTGCCGGTGGATTTATGCTCCATCCGGTCAAATGAGGCAGCCGCGCCGCTTGACGACGCTGATGTCGACGACCCCCTCGCGGGGCCGGCCGTTGACTTTGATGGCGCCGAGCACCAGCCGGCCCCGGCGCTTCCGGTAGGTGGCGGTGATGGTCTTGGCGCCCCTATAGGTGCCGCCGATCACCTGGTTCAGGCCGCCAAGGATAACCGCGTCCACGTTCCTCGGGAAGACCCGCACCAAGCGGCCTTCGATGCCGTGGCGCGCCGATATGTCGCGCGCGCGCGCGCGTTCGGCGGCGATGGTCCGGCCCGCCGGGTGACGCACGAAGCCGGAATAGCGGTCGAGGTTGATGTCCCAGGGCACACCCCTTGGCCCGGTTTCCCCATACAGCCGGCCGTCGGGGGTCATCACGGCGTTGCGCATGCCGAAGCATTCCCTGAATTTCCGGTAAAGCCGGTCGCGGGTCCGCTGGTTTTCCGGCCAGGCGATTTCGATGGTCGGCCCCCTCCCGTATTCAAGAAGCCGAAGCAGGGTGCGGCCTTCACGGCGGGTGGCACGGGTGGGGACGACGGTATCGGCCTGCGCGAGAAGCGGTGGTTTCGACTTCAATGCCGCTTTCGGCTTAGGTCTCGGGGTCGGTCTGGCCTTGGGTTTCAGGCCTTGGGAGGTGGGCGCCTTGGGGCCGCGGGGGACCAACGCGGGCGCCTCGGGCCGGGCGCGCTTGGCCGGGGGAGGTTTGGCGACGGGCGGTTTGGGCAAGGCGCGGGCCCGCCGGGGCTGGGTCTTTCTTTTCGGCGGCTTGATCTTGGCCGGCGCCAGAGGCTTCGGCGGCGGCGGCAGCCGGAGCGCGCCCACGCCGCGCCCAAGGTGCTTCGGTGTGGATGGGAGCATCCCCTTGGCAAGGGTGAGCTGGGGCTTGACGGCGTGAGGCTGGGCCGGGCGCAGGTGACGGTCCAAAAGGTATCCGAGTACCACCGCGCTTAACGCCAAGGAGACCAGCACCGACGCCTTTGCCGGCGACCCGCGCCGCTTCCCCGTCATCGCTATTGACCGAGCGTGCGGGCGTAGAACAGCTCCATTTCCTCCGACAGCGTGTCAAGCTGCTTGCGCCGTTCCGCGGGCAACAGGGCCGGTTGGGCGGGCTCGGCTTCGGGCTTGGGCCCCGGGATGAGGACCGCCGGGTCGATCCCCCGCAGGATCTCCGCCCGGCGCTTCGCCACCGCCGCCTCTTTGGCATGGCTCACCGGAATCTTGGGTACGGGTGAGGCGCGGGACGCCGCCGGCGGGAGGGGCACGTCCATGGCCGCCGGCTTGGCGATGGGGTCCGCGGGCGGGGCGGCAGGGGACGATGGCCGGACGGCTGTCTCGGGCGGGGTCTGGGTGACCCAGCGCCGGCCGCGCTCGACCACCCGGCCCGCAGCCTGTTTCATTTCGCTCGCCGCGTCATGGATGCGGCCCGCCGCGTTCTGGACCTCGGCGCGGTCCGTGGTCAGCAGGTAGACCAGGGCGGCGGCCACGGTGAGGTTGAAAATCAGGAACTTCATGTTGGGGCTCCTTTACCAGTAGCGCCGAACCAAGCGGCCACCCTTGATGCGGCGGTTGCGCGCATCGGTGACGATCAGAAGGCTTCTCAGCAGTGCCGAGATGGGCAATCCGATGACCGTGGTCATGAAGGCGAGGGAAAAATTGGCGGTCATCTTGCGGATCACCGATTGGATCGTGTCGGGCGTGAGATCTTGGCCGGCGAGGCTACCGATCCCGAGGCTGATGCCGAGCAGGGTGAAGGTCAGGGCCAGGGTCGTCACCCCGTTGGCGGCCTGGACACCGGCTTGGAGCCAGACCTCGGTGGCCGGGGTGGTGCCGTCGCGCAGCAAGCGGACCCAAGAGAACAGGCAGATGAAGATCAACGACGCCAACAAGAAAACGAAGGTCCAGCCCAGCACCTGGCCCGCCCAGTCGGTGATCTCGGCGGCGGAAGAAGATGTCGCCAGGGCGGCGAAGGCGAGACCGATGACGAGGCTGCCCAACAGGAAGCTCACCGCGCGGGAGCCGGTATCCAGGGTCTTGAGCACCGCGCCCACGTTACCGCCTCCCGACCTTGGCGTTCATCAGGCTTTGGGTGGAAACCCCCACCTGATACATCCAATGGTCTAAAAGCGCCCGGTCGCGTTCGATGGACGCGTGGACTAAGAAGGTGAGATCGTAGTTCTCGAAGGCGGCGCGAACGGCGGGACTATTGTAGCCGACTAGTTTTTTGTCCCTCAGCACCATGCGCTCTAAGTCGATGAGCCGATTCCGCGACAAGGCCACCTTGCCTTGGCGTTCCTTGGCGGACATCTCGGCCGAGAGCATGGCCTGCATCAGCATGGCGCGTTCGCGCTCGAGATTCTCCAGGCTGCCGGCGAAGGCCGAGGGCAGAGGCCCGAGAAGGGCGGCCGCGGCGGCGGCGCAAAGCAAGAGTTTCCGGGTTGACATGGTTGATCTCCGTTATCGGGTGACGAATAAATCGACGGCCTTGGTCAGGCCAGCTCCGGTGTCGGCGGTCTCATTCCCATCGGCGTCTGCGCCCGCCACGTCTTCCGACAGCGCCATGGCGTCAAGGGACACCAGCTTGGCCATGAAGCCGAGGATGGATGCTTCCTGGCCGAGGGTGGCGAGCTCCGCCTCGGCGGCGGCGATCAGGCCGCGCAGATGGTCTTCCTTGCTGAGCCCGGCGGTATCGGTCCTCGCCTGGTCGTTCATGGGATGGGCGCCGATGGCCTGGACCAGCCGCTCGATGGCGGACAGGTTGGCGGCATAGGCGGCGGCGTAACGGCTTTCCCTGCCCATGGAGGAGCGGAAGAACTTGGTGTCCACCCGGGCGCTGGTCGCGTCCAGCCGGCGCAGCGCGGCGTGCTGCTTGTCCACCAGCGCCACCCTTTGCGGGGTCATGGTGTTGCGCCGGTAGCCGAGCTTGGCAAGCAGCCGCTCATAGAGCTTGACCTTGGTGCGTGCCCGCTTCCGGCGCAGGGTCTGGCCGCGCGCCACCAGCTCCAGATAGGCGCGCTTCTCGGCGAGGAAACGGTGCGCGAGGTCGACCCTAAGGGCGCCGTCGGCGCGATCCATGGCCCCTTGGAGGTCCTCCAGGGTCTGATGCTTGAGACCGACGGCGGTCTCGGAATCCGCCATCGCCGCGGCCAGGCCGGATTTGGCGTAATCGCGGTCCACCGCTTTCTTGAGATAGCTCGCCGGCAGCTTGATCAGCCGCTCGCTGGACACCGGCGACCAGCCGGCGCCGTCATCTTGGGCGGCCCGGGCCGCTCCGGGTCCGGCCAATCCCATGGCCACCATTATGATTCCGGCAAGGGCGGCGCGCGGGGAGACCGAGGGGGTGAACCGTCGCATGGCTATTTGTCCTTCCAATAATGCATGCGCCGCATCTCGCTCTTGAGCTGGTCGCTGACGTTGAGATTGGCGAACTCACCGAAGGTCCAGGGCTCTTGGCGGCCCAATAGCGCATCCATGGTGCTCATGAACGACGAGCCGTCGGCGTAGTAGAGGTCGCGGTGGGGAAAGGCGGCCCGGAACTTGTCGAAATTGTCCCGTGCCCGGGCGACGTCGCCGCCCTTCAGGTAGTTCTGGACCGAAAGCGCGTAGGCGTGCATGCGTTCGCCATCGGTGATGCTGCCGTTGGCGCCCGGCCCAAGATTGGCCTCGCATTTCTCGAGCACCCGGGCACTGGCGAGATAGGTTCCCGCGGAACCCGACGCCAGGGCCTTGCTGTCCAGTTCCATGCCTTGGGTCCGGCAGGCCCGGTATTCCCGGATCATCTTCATTTCCTCGAAGCGTGCCTGGCGGAAGCCGATGCCTTCGGCGGCGTCGTTGTCGGTGCCGAGGAAACATGCGCCGAGCGAGAACGTCAAAACGAGGGCGCATGCGGCACGGGCTGCGAGGGATTTCGCGTTCCGTTGTGACTCCATGGCGATGTTCCTTTCGCGGTCTGTTGCAAATTGGGTTATGGAAGGGTTTGACGGGTTTTCCGGGCCGCCACCCGAGGGGGGCGGAAAATCTCCCGCGACCGGGCGATGAAAATGGCGCCTCGGGCCATGGTGGCGATGGCGCGGGACCAGCTTTCCTTTGATGTTGCCGCGCCGAGCGACGCCATCGCCCGGCCGAGGCGCATCCTGGCCCGGGGCCAGGTACTGGGCAGCGCCAGGACGACCAGCCGTTGCACCAGGGGTTGGGCGATGTCCCGGGGCGGCCGCGCGTCGAACTCCAGAGTGGCCCCCGCGTCCAGCGTGCGGCCCGGAATCAGGGACCGGGTCCTGAACCGGCCGCCCGAGCGATCGTGACGGGCGGCGATGGCGGCGATGGTGAGGGCCGCCAATCCCGGATTGACGATGCGATGGCGCAGGTCGCAGAGGCCGGCGGGATTGACCTCCCGCGCCTGGCGCGCCGCACCCTCTTTGGGCGATGGGGCCTTGGGCGATGGGGCGATAAGGTGGCGCGCGATGACGGGCTT
>SMUX01147720.1_pt1 | contig 28307 bp, 25 predicted proteins | sample 2456431 | NCBI WGS metagenome assembly SMUX01 (sample SAMN11095930, study PRJNA526329) | marine sediment metagenome | biome: Marine sediment; feature: Surficial sediment; material: Deep marine sediment; isolation source: Hadal surficial sediment | place: Pacific Ocean | collected 2014-11 | depth... | reverse complement strand
TGCGAGACGGTTTTCCCGTGAGTGAAATCGATAATGTCAGCCGCAACGTCCGTAGCCTCGTAACACTGATTACGCGGGGCCAGCGGATAGCGGAGGATTCCGTCCACCTATACGCCGATTGTAAAGTTCGCGATATGATCGGGGTGCGACCGGCCTTGCCTCGGTAAAAGATCGGCTTGAAAAAATCGGTTGACACAAAGAGTTTGATATAGGCCTTGGGTAAGGAGGGGGTGGAGAAAGCCATCGAGGAGAAAACCCACCTGATTCTCAAGAACATCATGATGCCAGGAATAGACGGACGACAGGTAACACGCATGATCCGCTCCCACCCAGAGACAAAGGATATCCCCATCCTAGCTGCTACGGTTCTCTTCAGCGAATTGGATCTCAGGAGCTGCATTGAAGCCGGGTGTGATAATTTCATTGTTAAGCCTTTTACCGTTCAGGAGCTCCAAAGGAAAATTCAGGAACTTATTCCTGCTTCAAGCCCGAAGATCCAATAACGGCTTGCTCATAGGGTTTTTGCAGGCCGCCTCACTGTTGGCTGTATGCTGTCAGCACTCAAGATCTTTTCAGTGGGTTCTCGATTTCTTTTGCCCAGCGTTAAGGAAATGGCAAAGAATGCCTGAAGTGAGCTTTGGATTTCCGCAGGATCTCAGCACGGCGCCTTTTTTAACCTGGTGGCACATTCCGGTTATGGTAAAGGTGAAGAGCGGTGGAGGGGCCTAGTTGAGTCCGGTGACCTCAAGCATGGCAGGGTAATTCTTATCTTTGAGGGACCTGTCCTAAGAAATGCGCTACCGCTTCTCTGGCAATCCCTTGGAAGGGCCGAAAGAGTAGGCAACAATACGAGTAGGGGAAGAACCGAAGACAGTTCCGGTTGTTGCCAGGAGTGGCAAGGACTGTCAGCTTCCCTTCCCGTTACCTGCCGGGGTAGCTCGAGTTACGGATCAGAGTATGCTTATTCATTGAAGGGCCGTTACCGGTTTGGAGCCGGGTTCCTACAAGACGCTTGGTTTTAAATCTTAAGCAGGGGGCCTATTTCAAGCCTAATTCTGCGGCGCTTCTGGAACCGGCAGAAAAGAATATTGACAAATTTCTAAGTAGCCTGGAGCCGCAGCCCGCCGATAACCATTTATTCTTTGTTGCCGGGTACACGGACAGCACGGGCTCTAGTGACTACAACTACGAGTTGGGGCGAAAGAGGGCAGACAGCGTCGGGCGCTACCTCATCATTAAAAAGGCCATCCATCCAACGCGTCTTATTACAGTCTCGGGTGGGGATAGAAATCCCGTGGCGGACGATACCACACGTCAGGGCCGGGAAAAGAATAGAAGAGTGGAGATTCTCGTTTACAGGGACGTCATTACTATGGTTCCGCCGGGATTTGCTGCTACCCTGTCTCGGATGGCTGTCACGCCAAAGATTTCGCAGGGGCGTTAGCTAGGCACCCTCGTTCTCCACTCGTTCGGCCGTGCCTTCGTCTCGAGCTCAGGCCGAGGGGAACTCTCCGTCGAGCGGGTGTATGCCCGTGGTACGGGGATTACGGTTATCATGGGATTCGTCCGAGCCGTTCACCAAGCAATGGCCCTATTTGGACAGATGGCGGTTGATCATGATGACGGGTCCGCAGGCAGGCGCGGCTACCACGCGGTTCGGATGTTCCACATCCCACCGTCGGGTAAGGTCGGGCGCAGAATCGAATTGACTTCTCTGAGATCGACTTGATCCGTCGGTTTGGGCGGGTCGGGGTGAGATAGCTTAAAGCGTTTCTCGTTCAAAACATGCAGTTTGATGTCGAAGTCGACGTACTCGAAGGGCCCAACCCTTTCGTCCTTGCGAAGCATGATGAACCCTTGCTGCATGTGGTCGCTGAATTCAGTTAGGTACTCGGTAATCCCATCGTCCTGCCCCTCTTCGGGGTTCACGCGATCCTCAGGTGTGGTGAGCATCTCATAGGCCTCAGGGTTGTCGACTTCAAGGATCGAGTAGAAGGGAAGAATGGTCTTGAAGCCGGCCAGTCTCATGGTGTTGGAATGGATCGACCAACTGCCGTAATGTTTCGGTGGGATATGGCCTGCATCGTCCGGTATGCCGAAACGTACGCCTGGAGTGTCGAGGGCAGCGAACCCGTCATCGGCTAGGCGCTGTTTGACGAAGTGGAAGAACTCGCGACTATAAAGCTTGGAAAGGTTGTAGTCCTTGACATCGGGGAAGTCCATGTAGATGGCGTCGTAGGTCTCATTCACATGATTACGAAGGTATTGAAACGCATCGCCATAGACGGTGCGTACGCGAGGATTGTGGAGGGAATGCTTATTCAGGGCGGTGAGGACAGGATGATTCTTTGCAAGCGCCACCAGGCGGTGATCGATGTCGACGTGTACGATGCTTTTGATTCCCTTGTGCTTGAGCAGTTCACGATGGATCAGGCCGTCACCGCCTCCCAAGACCAGGACGCGTTTGGGCACCTTGCCGTTGATAATGATGGGAACATGTGCGAACCACTCGTGATAAAGTTCCTCGTAGTTGGAAGCGAATTGAAAATCTCCGTTGAGAAAGAGGAAGTAGTTGTCCGGCATGGAATCCTCTTCGTTGAACTTCGTCGAGTAGGCTTCAATGATGTCACCGGTGAGGTCGGGGATATGGACGATGTCGATTTTTTGGTAGGGTGAGCTCTCACGATATACGAACGGCATGTCGCGCATCGGATCGAACAAGTTGGCTAGGCTTAACGTTAACTCAGGAGCAAAATAGTACTTTTTCAGGAAAAACTGTTCAATCTGCGGACCGGAAAAATAGGCGAAGATGAGCACCGCGCCGAAGGCGGCGCTGCCCAGTGTTTTCAGAATTGCTCCCGGCGCTCGTAAGAGGAATCGGCGTAGGATGTAGATTGCCACCGTTAAGTTGAGACCGGCGATCATGAAACCGATGGTGTGTAGCTCGATAAACGGAACCATATAGATAGGAAATAAAACACCCCCTGCCAGGGCTCCGATGTAATCCCAACCGAGCACACGGTTCGTCACGTTCCGTCCCGCCGCAGCCTCGTTGCCGAGATGGATGAGGAGTGGCAGCTCCATCCCCGTGAGGATGCCGATCAAAAAAGTGAGCGTGAACGAAAAGCCGAAGAAGACAAAGGTGCCTATGGTCTCAGTGGCCGGGGAGGTCTCAAGATAGAAGTACAGGGAATGGGCGAAATTCAGCAGGATCACGGAGGAAGCACCGATCAGGCTGAGCATGATCTCGACCCGATAGAGGCGGCCCCAGTCCCGAGACTGGGACGGTGACCCATAGAGGATCGCACCCACGCCCATGGCTGCGAGATAAGTGCCGACCGTCAGGCTGTACCAGATCACCATGTTTCCAGCGATCAGGGACAAGGTCTGGGCGATGAGCAGCTCGTACAGGAGGCTGCAGGCGGAAAGAATGAGCGACAGGACGTACACGACAGCCACGGACACGGTTAACGAAGCGGCGGTCGATTGAGTTTGTTCAGTTACCAAGGAGCTGCCCTCTCACGTCGATCTTTACGGTCGCCTCATTGGCCCAGAAAACCTACCGCAAAACATTCGGATCGGGGTGGGTTAGAACAGAAGAGAATCAGGCCAAGGCACATGCAGGGCACGATCAAAGAGCCCGTAAATGAATGCCCAGGCCACGGTTGTTAGGCTGAGGGATGTGATCCAGTGCGACCCATAGAACTTTGAGTAAGCAAAAACCCATAGCGGCACGCCGATGGGAAAACTGACAAGCCAGATGGCGGCATATAAACCGATGAGCCAGGCCCAGATCTCCAGGTTGCCCCAGCGGGAGCTCGTCTCCAGCAGCGGTACTTCAAAAGACATTCCCTCGGCCTTGGCGGGTTCATGGAAAATACCCCAGAAGTCCATCCCTAACTGGCTTAAGGCTAAGATTAAACCTACTCCACCCAATAACAAAACGAGGATTGAGGCTCGAAGTGGCCAGTCTAGTGACGCTCGCAGCGCCACAATGAAAACGCAGACAATGAACAGGGTAAAAAGGATTTGCTCCAATTTGAGCTTTGACTCTTTCTCCATGGTCGCCTCACGCTGGCTTAACAGCGGCCGCTGCTTTTTGCCTCCTCGCCTGACGTTCTTTTATGAACGGAAAGAGTAAGGAAGCGAGGATCAAGCAGAGAATGATGATAACTGTCGGTCGCAGTAGCCACGACAGACCGAAACGCGCGTACGAGAGCCAAAGGTACCTCTCCATCTTGTTCCCCAAGACTACACCCAGAAGCAGAGGAGGTCGGGGCCATCCATGTCTCCTCATCATGAATCCTAGCAAGGAAAAGACAAATAATGCCACAAGATCGTAGGCGCTAAAATTAGCTGCGAAAGCCCCAACGAATACGAACACGGCAACCAGGGGAACGATGGTGTTAAAGGGTAGAAAACAGGCTTTAGCCAGGGGCTTGGTAAGGGCCATGCACAGGGCCACCGCAATGATGTTTGCCAGGACCAACGTCCAAATGACGGCAAAGGTAAGATTCAGTTGAGTGGTGAGCATCGCGGGTCCCGGTTTTATCCCCACGGTGATAAATGCAATCAGGATCAGGGCCGTGGAGGTGCCCCCGGGTATGCCAAAGGCCAGGGTGGGGATATAACTTCCCGCTTCCTTGGCATTATTCGATGCCTCAGGCGCAATGACCCCTCGGATATCACCTTTACCAAAATTCTCCGTGTTTTTTTCTGTCTGAGCGGCATGGGCATAAGCAAACCAGTCGGCAACCGAGCTTCCGAGCCCCGGGAGAAATCCCACCCAGGCGCCAACAATCGCACACCTGATCACAAGCCACCAATTGTGGAACACATCCCGGATCCCTTGTCCGAATCCTTCACCCAACTCTGTATCCTTAGCGATACTCGTTTTCTGGGTGGCCAGGGCGATCACTTCAGGAACGCCAAACATGCCAAGGGCAACAATAATCAGGCTAATCCCGGTCCACAAATAGGCCGAATCAAAAGCGAAACGTTCGACTCCCGACTTGGGATCCAATCCTATAATAGCGATAAACACGCCCAAAATAGCGGCCGTCAGACCCTTAACGGGGGCATTTCCGCTCAACACGGCTACCATGGTGAGACCCCAAAGCGTCAAGGCAAAAAACTCAGGAGAGCCAAATGCGAGGACCAACGGACGTAAAATTGGCAGGGAGGCAATCAAAATAATGGGGCCAATGAGACCGCCCAGTAGGGAGGACATAAAGGCAGCGCTCAAGGCCCTGGCCGCCTGTCCCTTTTGAGCTAAAGGGTATCCATCGAGAATGGTGGCCTGGGAACCGGCGCCTCCTGGAATCGAGATCAGGATAGAGGTAAAGCTATTGGCCGTATTGCCTACAGCGTCCATACCCACAAGGATAGCGATCACCAGCATAGGGTCCTTCATGGTCATGACGAAGGGGAGCATAATGGCCAACGTCGTGGGTCCACCGATACCCGGCAGAAACCCCACCACACTGCCAATCAGCACCCCAAGGGTCATAAAGGCGAGGGATTTCAGAGTAAGAATGCCTAAGAGACCGTCAAGTGCTGCTTCCATGCCGCTCATATCTACACTCCTTGTCGTACCACTTAAGGACTAAATTCACTCTCTCTCTGTGGGAAGTCCATTTTTCTTCCTGATGTTGAATAAAAAGTCCCGCACTTCTTTGGACATCTCAGTGGATTGTTTTACCATGGCAGCTGTCTTTTCCCCTCCTCTGGTCAACCATGCCTCGCCTAAGAATTTGTTGGCCTGTCTGATAAAATCCCTGTCTTTTACCATTTTCTGATAGGCCTCACGAAGCATCCTTGCGATTTCTTTCGGAAGGCCTGGAGGGGCAGCCAGGGGCTTGTCCACCTCGGCTGGTCCGGACCAGACCCGGTAGGCTTGCCAGGATATACCTGAAGGGCGCTTATGGCCGATCAGCTCCTCAAAAGGTCGGAACATTAGGAAAGGTCTCTGCGGCGCACTGAGCCCTGTTGCGCGATGTATTCCACCAGTCCGTCCTCGTATAACCCTTTAGTGAGTTCGGCGTTGCCTGAGGACCACAGCTCGATCTCACCCTGTCTGACGGCCAGCACCATCTCCGCGGTCCCGGCATAGCCAATGACATAACGTGTATTCCAACCTAAGGCTTCCTTGCCCCAGAGGGTCATTGATAACCAAGTACGGTTCCCCTCTCGATCTCCAATCACCACAGGCTCCGCGTTAGGATCTAACAGGCGGGACTTGACGTCCTTGCGGATCATCAAAATGCTCCCACCCCTCGACAACGACCCGAGCCAGGTATATTCCCGGGGATTGTACTTAATTTTGGTACCTCCGCGGTTATACATAGTCATGGGTCCAGAAGAGGTCCCAAACAGTGTGAGGCCGTCTGGTTTGGACACACGGTAAAAGTAGTTATTGGCTACTAGGCCGCCCCCCGCCGGCATGTTTTGGACGTAGGCATCAGGATTTCCGGGAAGGTATTTAGGCAAGAATCGAGATACCAGCCGCGCCACGGTATCGGTCCCGCCACCTGGGGAGGACGAAACGAGGATCTTGATGGTCTTGCCTTTGTAAAACGGATCGGCCGCCGCGCCGATTGCCGCGGAGGACGCCCATAAAACGATGACCAGCAAGAATAGAACCTTTAGCGGTGCAACACGTACAGCCGCCATAAAGTGCCCTTCTAAGTTACTAATCTAAGCCGCAAAGAATCCACGCCGGGTTCAAAGAGGCCACTATTAGACATAACTTTTTTGCTAGCGTCAAGGGGAGACTAAGCGGATGGGTTCAGGACAGGCGCACCCAAGCTTTCTGCAAGGAGACTGCGTAGCCGATGACAGTGGCCTGCTCGACCCCATTGGAGTGTAAGTCCTCTACTAGCTTAGCGGCATGTCTTTGGGGCAGGGCAACCACGAGCCCCCCTGAGGTTTGGGGGTCGAAAGCAACTTCAATCAGACCGCTATTGATTTTTGGACCAACGGTGATTTTGTCCTTCAAGTATTCTCGGTTTCTCTTACTTCCACCGGTGAGGTATCCCTTCTCGGCGAGTCTTTGGCTGTGATGAAGCAGGGGCATCTTTTCTGATTCCACCACCAGGGTGACACCGCTACCCATGGCCATCTCAAGGGCGTGGCCCAGCAGGCCATATCCTGTGACGTCAGAACAGGCGTGGACGGGATAGTTGCGGATCACGGAAGAGGCGTTCTTGTTGAGGGTCGTCATGGATGTGATGGATGCATCGATACTCTCCTTGGAGGCTTTCCCTTTTTTCAGCGCCGTGGAGATAATCCCCGTACCCAAGGCTTTGGTCAGGATGAAAGCGTCCCCTTCTTGCACTCCTACATTGCGCAGCACGCGGTCCGGATGGATCACGCCGGTGATGGCCATACCGTATTTAAGCTCCTCGTCGATAATGCTGTGGCCTCCAATGACAACCGCCCCTGCCTCATGGACCTTCTCTGCCCCTCCTTTGAGGATTTTTCCTAGCACTTGGATGTCCATTTTTCCTTTGGGAAAACACACGATATTCATGGCCGTGGTGGGTTCCCCACCCATGGCGTAGACATCGCTCAAGGCGTTGGCCGCCGCCACTTGCCCAAAGAGATAGGGGTCATCCACGATGGGCGTGAAAAAATCTAAGGTATTGACGATGGCCAGATCGGGACGCAGGCGAAAGACCCCTGCGTCGTCGGAGGTCTCCGTACCGACAATGACATCGGGATGTTCAGTCTTTGGTAGGCTGTGCAATACTTGCACCAGGTCGGCCGGGCCGAGCTTGGCAGCTCAACCGGAGGCCTTGACCTGATGGGTCAGCCGAATGGCTTTTTGTCTCATCGTGGCTCCTACTCCCCAGGGTATCTTTTGTGACTAGGTAGCATCCTGCGGTCCTCGTCGTCACGCAGGGCGTGGTGACTTGAGCTTCCTTGTGTCTCCGATCCTGATCGTGATCCCTTCGCGATCAAAATGTTCAAGAAGGGCAATGGTAAACTTGCGACTGGAACCTAGAAGGTCGCGGAAGGTAGCCGCGCTTAGCTCTTTATGCTCCGAGAGGTACTTATATAAAACTACCTTCACCCTGTCAACGGATTCCGCAAGAAAGTAGAGTTCTGTAGCGATTCGCACAATGCTTCCTTCCCGTTCCATCACCCGAATCACCTCGGTGAGTTTCCCCCGCCCAATTCCGATTTCCTTTTCGATTTCTTTCAAGTCCGGCGGGGTGAGGGGGTTGCGCCTGAGAGCCTCTTTGATCTTCTCCGTAATGGATCGCTCTTCATCCCGCAACTGAATTTTGTGTTCCGGTAAGCGAAGAAAGTTGCCTTCTCGGACGATGGCCTTTAGGCCGGCAAGCTGATCCAAGAGACTACGGAACAGTCTCGGAGGGATCGCATAGGGGAGTTTGTCCCGCAGCTCCTCCATGTCCATTCCAGGGGCCAGCGGATGTGAGCTGTGGAAGCCCCGAAGGTCTTCCAGGATCTTGTCCCTCAGAGCATGCCACTTCTTGTCTGTTGTGTAGACCTTTTCGCCCTCAGAGGTAAAACTCAAGATGCCCTTTGTCCGATCAAGCCATTCATGGGTCTGATCTGCCATGAGATTGAGAAACTGATAGGTGGTTGCAAAAGGGGTAGCGAAATCGGGGCTTTCGTCTAGGAAACTCTCTATTAAAGCGGGGCTGTGCTCATTGGAAAGAGACTCGAGCCTTTCTTGAAGATTGGTCTCACCTCTCTTATGCCTCTTTGGCCAGGGGTGAATCACTCTCCCACCTCCCAAGGTGCGTTGCGCGGTTTCGTCCCGAATGATGAATCGGTCCCCACGCATCACCAACAGGGGGGAGGACAGCGCCACCTGACAGTAGGCCGATTCCTTGGGTTCGACCTTTTCCATAGGACCCAGAAGAATCAGCTTGCCGAGCCGCTCCGCAGTGCCCATATGGACCCTGACCCGCTGATGATTTTTAATCCCCTTTGTGGCCGCTGGCCGCACCTCTAAATGGGCATCAAAGCGATCTGAAGTGCGGGTGAGTTTCTCGTGACAGATGACGTGCCCGCGCTCGATGGAGGACCGTTCGGGGCCGGCGAGGTTGAGGGCGACCCGCTGCCCCCATCCGGCCGAATCGATGGAATGATTGTGGACTTGTAAACTACGGACACGAAAGGTCTGGTCTCCCGGCAGACAGTGAACTTTGTCCCCAACATTGATGGCGCCGCTCAATGCCGTGCCCGTGACGATCACTCCATGGCCGGTGAGGATGAAAACTCGGTCCACAGGGAGACGGAAATAACTATTGGGAGCTCTCTGGTCTGCGTTTTGAAGCATCTGGGTAATCTGGGTGCGCAGTTCTGTCAGGTCTTGGCCGGTCACAGCTGAAAATGGGAGAATGGGTGAGTCTTCCAGTGTGGTGCCAACGGTCAGAATCCGAATTTCCTCCTCTACCTCTTGAATCCTTGATGGGGGAACGAGGTCCGTCTTGGTAATGAGGAAGATGACCAGTTTGACGCCCAGTAGGTGCACAATGTCGAGGTGTTCTTCAGTCTGGGGCATGACCCCGTCATCGGCTGCCACGGTAAATAGGACGAGGTCCATACCATGGGCGCCGGCAAGCATATTACGGATGAAACGTTCATGGCCTGGGACATCCACAAGCCCAGCTTGGCTACCGTTCGGTAGGTCCAAATGGGCAAAGCCGAGATCAATGGAGATCCCTCGCTCCTTCTCTTCTTTGAGCCGATCGGTGTCCTGGCCTGTCAGGGCCTTGATGAGACTTGTTTTGCCGTGGTCGATATGGCCGGCCGTTCCAATAATGTAAGGCATAACTTACCCCGTTATTAGCTTTCAGCTATCAGCGTATGGCGTTTCTGACCACTGAGGTCATTGCGAACTTAGTTTTCGGATCAAATCTTCGGGCAGCAAAATCCTAACAGAAATTCTCCAGGATTGCAGCTCGGCTTTGTACCTGATGGGGAAATGAATTACCATGCCGAGCTGGCTCCACATGTTTAGTCGCCAAGTTCGTTCTCGGCAAAAATTGGCGCTGAAAAATCGGTGTGAAATCTCAAATTGTTGTGACGTTGCCAAAAATCTGTAGACAATGCCGTTATCTTCTACGCAATCTAGAAACCATCCAAGTTAATATTCTTCTTTGTTTTTAGATAGTTGTGGCTTCATGGGTCGTTTTTATCGCTGGCACGGAACTTGCCATTTCCTAGGGCAGGCATTTTCGGTAAAAGTGTGATGGTTGCGACTCGTGCTCTCAGGATTGGCTCGTCAGTGGATGCGGAAAACACATCAAGATCTTCAAATTGGGGAGGGATTCAATGAACGAGGCCACCGGTGAGATCTCCGAGAAAAGGTTGCTGTCCCACTCCACCGAACGGAAACGGGCCTTAAAGGCGGAATTTGAACGGGTTGCGCTTCCCCAGCGCTCTTATCTGTATAAGGTTGCCTCTTACCTGACGAAGAAAAGGGCAAGGGCAGAGGATCTGGTCCAAGAAACATATCTCCGTGCCTTTCGTTTTTTCGATAAATTTGAGCCAGGTACCAATTGCAAGGCTTGGCTGCTATCCATTCTACGGCACCTGTTTGTTAATCGGTATCGTTACAGGAAGAATCAACCGGAAATGGTGGACTGTAAATGTTTGGATGAGTCGTTCGAGTCCACTGTGGAGCAGGAGGAGATGATGGAGAGATGGGACCCCGAGAACCTCTTCCTATCGAACCTCATGCATGAGGAGGTGGAGGACGCTTTGAATGAGTTGCCCGCCGACTACCGCAGGGCAGTGAACCTTGTGGATATAAATGAATTGAGCTATCAGGAGGCCGCAAAGGTGATGGACTGCCCCATAGGCACCTTGCGATCCAGGGTATCCCGGGGTCGTCGGATGCTCGAGACTGCATTGCAGGATTATGCCCAGAAACAGGGCCTGATTAGGAGGTCCGGGACGTTGATCGAGGGATCAAGTCTGCAGGATTGAAGATGGCCCTCAAATCGAGCAGAAAGCGGTTGTCCTTGACCCGACCAAGAATCGGTGGTTCTGATGCACGGAACATTTGGGCGATCTTTTGGGCCCCCATGCCGCTGTGACGAATTGCGATAACCTTGGTGGGTATCTCTTCAGTGGGGAGCGACCCGCTCCCGATCTCAGAGCCGGAGTCCCCCAAACTCACCTGGAACCCTTCTCCGAGGGTCTTTTGTAGGAGGGGAAGCAGATGGTTCCCCATCTCTTCGATCTCCTTAAGAGGCCGCGTGAAGGCCTTCAGTGTGGGTATCGAACGGGTGACGTCGGGAGATTGTTGATAGAGCCTTAGGACCGCTTCCAATACCCCTAGTGTGAGCTTGCCACAGCGAAGTGCCCTCTTGAGGGGGTTCTGGTTCATCCGGCTGATCCAAGGCTCCTTGCCTACAATTAGCCCTGCTTGGGGACCCCCGAGTATCTTGTCTCCGCTAAAGGTCACCACATCTGCGCCCAGGGCAATCCGATCTGCCACCAAGGGTTCTTTCGGTAGCCCGTATTGACCCAGGTCCACAAAGGCGCCGCTACCTAAGTCTTCCATGACAGGGATCTTGTGTTTTTTCCCAATGGCTACAAGATTACGGAGATCTACCTCAGCAGAGAATCCGACGATCCGGTAGTTACTCGTGTGCACTTTGAGTAATAAGGCAGTCTTTTTGGTGATGGCCTTCTCATAGTCCTTGGGGTGGGTGCGGTTCGTGCTCCCAACCTCCTTGAGGATAGCCCCGCTTTTTTCCATGATCTCTGGAATTCGGAAAGAGCCGCCAATCTCGATTAGCTCCCCGCGGGACACGATCACTTCCCTGCCAAATGCGAGGGTATTCAAGCCAAGCAGTACGGCTGCTGCGTTGTTGTTCACAACGGTGGCGGCCTGGGCCCCCGTGAGCTCAAGGAGGGCATTTTCAATGGGCTCCTCCCTCTTACCGCGTTTACCCTTGGACAGGTCATATTCTAGATTAACGGGATGGCGTCCGATTGTGTTGAGGGCATCGATGGCTGCCTGGGGCAGAACGGCACGTCCCAGATTCGTGTGCAGGACCGTGCCTGTGGCATTAATGACGCGTTTGAGTTTGGGCTCGCTCTCGGAGGCAATCTTTGTTTCAATCTGACTCAGTATAGACTCTTCCTGCAATTCTTCGGGCGGCAGGGTTTTCCCTTGCCGTAGAGCTTTCCGTATCTCATCCACGGCCTCTCTGCATTTACGAGTGATATATTCTCGTTTGTAACGCTCCAGCAAACGCTCGCTTCGGGGATGCTTTAGCAGGCGGTCTACGGAGGGAATCTCGCGCAGGAGGTTTTTGACCTGTTCCATGTTTAGCAAATGGCGGTTAGTGGATCATCGATATTTCTAACCAACTCTCAGTGGTCAGTTTACACTGGCTAGAACACAGGTTTGCATAGGCACTGGTTAAATTCAACTCAAGGTGGATGACCCGTACCAAGCGTAATTTGTGAAGACTTCGATACTGGAAGATTTGGTTCTTGGGGGATTCGTTAATTATTTCAAGGGTACGAAAGCATAGACACGAGGTTGGGATCCCAGGACCTTTGACTTGTGGCCCTGTCCGGTTACATCCTCGGCCAGGAGAATATCACCGGGGCTGAAGGTCCGTTTCGATCCGTCGCCCACCTCAACCTCCCATTGGCCCGAAAGAGTGATGACGTATTGACGTTTCGGTGCTTGGTGCCAACCGTTGACGTAGCCGGGAGTAGCACGGCGGAAAAAGACTTCGGTTGCGCCTTGAAGGGGTGTTGTTTCTGTGGCGTTGCCCCTAGGCGCAAATTCCAATCCGAGATCCTCGAAATGGGACTGACCGTCAGTCCCGGTAAAAATCCTGACCATTTTCATTTACTACTTAACCTTTCAAATGAAGGACGCCACAGGTGTACACCCGTTGAGGCGTCATTTCAGCGGGATGGTGGCATAGACCCGCGGTTGGGACCCCACTGACCGGGTGATGTGACCCCGTCCGGTTAAATCGTCCGCTAACATAACATCGCCAGGGCCGAAGCGGCGCACTGACCCATCACCGATTTCGATCTCTCCCTGTCCAGACAGGGTGATCACATATTGGCGCCGGGGCGCCGGGTGCCACTGCTGGACGTGCCCCGGAGGGGCGCTGCGAAAAACGATATCGGTGGCATCTTGAACTGCTGTCGTTTCCGTAGCATTGCCCCTTGGCTTGAAGTCCATCTCGATCTCCTCGAAATGCGACTCACCATCGGTCCCTGTATAAAGCCTGAGGATTTTCATATTTCGCTCTTTTAGGAAAAATGGCGGGTAAAAGCAATAGCTCCATCCTACCTGCGGCCTCCAGCCTCGCTCACCCTGTTGCACAGCCACCTACGTGCGAGGGGGACCCGTACGGATGTGATTAATGAGTAACAAGTACTGAGGACTGAGTGGGAATTAAGAGAGGGTGCAGGGTGTAGCGTGTAGGAAGAGGGGAAGTCCAGACTCTATACCCTATACCCAATCCCCTACACCCTGAACTGACTACTGAACACTCAACACTGTCTTCGCTGCTAACTGCTAACTGCTCGCTGCCTACTGGTTGCTGTCCTCGCTTTGCGCCATGCTCTATGCGCTATGCAGTTATGGCCTTCCCCTTGAGCTGTAGCCATGTCAGTGCAATGATCAGCGTTGGTATGCCGGAACTCCCAGACGTCGTCGTATACATCGAAGCCCTCGAATCCCGGATTGTCTCCCAGCCCCTCGAGCGGGTTCGTCTGGCGAGTCCCTTCTTACTCCGCTCGGTGGATCCTCCCATTCATGAGGCAGAGGGCAAAAAGATCCTCGGTCTTCGCAGGCTAGGGAAGAGAATTGTGTTCGATCTAGAGGGAGATCTCTTTTTAGTTTTCCATTTGATGATCGCTGGGCGTCTCCACTGGAAGGTCGCTGGCGCCAAGGTTCCTGGGAGACTCGGTGTCGCGGCTTTCGACTTTCCGTCCGGAACCCTGATGTTAACCGAGGCTGGGACTCGCAAACGGGCCTCTCTTCATCTCGTGCGTGGGCATGACGCGTTATGTAATCATGATCCAGGTGGAGTCGAGGTCCTTGAGTCGAATCTTGCGACCTTTCGAGAGGCACTGACGCGGGAGAACCACACCCTCAAGCGGGCGCTAACGGATCCTCGTCTCTTTAGCGGGATCGGCAACGCCTACTCCGACGAGATCCTCCACCGGGCAGGACTCTCACCCGTACGGCTAAGCCAGCAGCTCGGGGACGGCGAAGTCGAAGCGCTTTACGAAGCTGTCCGAAAGACTCTGCTGGAATGGACTGACCGGCTTCGGAACCGAGCAGGTAAGGGCTTTCCTGAGAAGGTCACCGCCTTCCGGGAGGGCATGGCAGTCCACGGCCGATACCGCAAGCCCTGTCCTGTGTGTGGTTCTCCGGTACAGCGGATTGTTTACGCCGAAAACGAGACTAACTACTGTGCCCGTTGCCAGTCTGGGGGAAGACTCCTAGCCGACCGGGCGTTGTCACGGCTTCTCAAGGGGGATTGGCCCCGTACCGTGGAGGGGTGGGAGGACATTAAGGCAGTGCGGGCGTCGGGCTCTACTGCCTTGTATCAGGAGAGCAACGTGAGACGAAGTCGCCGCCGCCCCGCTTAACTGACTACTTTGCCTCACTGATCATCTTGAGGACTTGATCCGTCACCCGAATGCGGGCCATGCGGGGGAAAACCATGTCCATCAATGCGTCAAGGGCACGCTGATCGTGAGAGGTGGTGCAGGCATCGCGTACAATGATCATGTTGTAATCTGCATCCCTACCGGAATAGACCGTGGCCGCTACGCCCACCTCGGTGGAGCCGCCGGCGATGATGATCGTGTCGATACCGCGAGCCCGCAAACATAAATCTAGATAGGTCTGATAAAAGGCGCTCCAACGGTATTTGGGGATGTAATAGTCCTCGGGGCGGGGATCGAGCTCAGCGGGGATTTCGGAGCTACTGTGTCCTGCCATGATGTTCGGCTTGTTTCTTGTGATAATACCATCTGGCCATGGTTTGAGCCCCATGGTGGTATCGGTGATGATGGTGGCGGAAGAGGCACCGTCCGGACGGTGGTTACCCTTGGCAAAGAAGATCGGGATATCAGCCTCCCGTCCCGCTTTCATAAGGCGTATGGAATTATCGACCATTGGCTTTATGGCCGGTTTAATGGCTCCCTCGGGGGTATACCAATACCCTTTGAGGGTGTCGAAATAAAGAATCGCAGTCTTTTTCAGCTCGATATCATTGAGACCCATTGATCCAACCCTCCTTCGCTAGCGTATTTTCAGTCCTTGCCTTTCCTTTTCTTCCGCTACTTTCCATCCTCCCTGTGCATACCATTCAATTTGGCGAAAGAGGGCAACGAGAATTCGGACGTCCTTTTCTTCCAGACCGGCACGGCCCAGGATCCGGCGCAGCGCTAAAAGAATATGATCGGGATTCTGGGAGTCCAGGAAGCCGATTTTAAGCAGAGCGTGCCTCATCTTGTCAAATAGCCGCTCGACGCTTTCGGCAGGGGCACGCAACAGCACCTCTTGGGAGGTTCTCTCCACCGAGGATAGGAACAGCTCGTAAAGGCAAACCATGACCGCCTGGGCCACGTTGAGGGAGGGATAGTCGGGATGGGTGGGGATCGTGATCAGACCTTGGCAGTACTTGAGATCCTGTTTGTCCAGGCCGTGATCCTCCGGTCCGAAAACCAGGGCCACTGGTCGTGAGTTGCCGTCAGCAGCGGCGACTATTTCGGGAGCCACCTCCCGCAGGGGTCGACTGTGGCTACGATAGAGTCCGCCTCGGCAAGTAGTGCCCATCACCAAGCCGCAATCGGCCACCACTTCACGTAAGGTGTTGAACCTCTGGGTCTCGTTGAGCAACTCCCTCGCGTGGACTGCCATGGCCCTGGCCCAGAAACTTTGAGTCCGTCCCTTTCCCACAATGGCCAAGTCTTTGAGCCCCATGTTCTTCATGGCCCGAGCGACCGAGCCAATGTTACCGGAACCCCTAGGTCTGACCAGGACAATTCGAATGTTTTCTAACATATAATCAGTACTGAGTGCTGAGCTAGGCAGCAAAGCGTTAAGTGCAGAGCGCACAGCGTAAGAAGAAAGCAGCAGGCAGTTGGCAGTATGCAGGAAAGATAGTGTTAAGTGAAAAGAGCTGTCAGCGATCAGCCTTCAGCTCTGAAATCTCTTACTGCTAACTGCCAACTGCTTACTGTCTTTCTAGATTCTGTAGTCCGTAGTCACGCTTCTCTTCCCTTTCTCAGTTTTCTATCCTCGATCCTCCTGTCTCTATCCCTGTCTTTTCTTATCTCTGTCCCTGTCTCTGTCTGTTCTTTCTGTCTCTATCTCTGTCCCTTCTCTTCAGCTACTCCTTGGCAAACGGACAGAGCCTGTTCTTGAGAATGACCTCACGGCTGCGTTGATCGAACTCTGTCCTGTAGGCGAAATCACGGTGCATAATGGAGGTGGGATCGTCGTTATGTTCGGCGCCGAAGACATGCCCCATTTCGTGAATCACTGCCAAGACGTCCCACTCGATATCAAGGGATTGTGGCTGGTACCGAAAGGGGTCGGTTACGGCGCTCACCATGTAGCTGGCTAATCCCTCCTGGCAGTTTCCCAGACGATCGACGCGCGCTCTCCCGCTTCCATACCGCTCCACGCTTTCCCCGGTAAAGCCAATAATCATGTCCAATTTTTTGTTTCTGTCTTTTAGCGGGAACTTCTCTTTGAGCTGGGCGAGTAAAACGCGAGTGGATTTACTCCTTTGTTCCAATGGCCAGGGGGAAACTTTCTCCACCACAAAGCGAATCCTGAATTCCCTTTCAAAATAATTCGAGGTTGCCTGAACCAATCCCTCCACGGTTTTCGTCCAATCGCGATTCGTCTGTCTCAGGGCGGGATCACCCAACACCTCCACATGAACGACCCTTAGGGGTTTCTCTTCTGGCGGTGGACCCATGGAACAGGAGGAGACCAGCAAGAGGACAAAACCAACCCCGATCCGAAATAGGTTCACCCATGCGTTTGGTTTGGGGCTAATAATTTTGCAAAAGGCTATCCGTCGGGGCGTAGTCATCGGTGAGTTCAGGGACATCATCAGCCGGGATGGGGCCATCGTAGTACGAATCAGTAATATCCCTCAGGGAATCGGGGAACAATCCACGTCCCAGGGATTCAGCCCGTTTTACGATCTCCTGGATGCTCACTCTTTCAGGATCTTTACTGGCCACGATGATGATGTTTTGTGAATTCCACAGACTATCCTCGTCCGCCCCGAGGGTTGGAAAGACATAAAGCTGTGGAAATATGCCCTTAAGGGTTTTAATTATAGAGCGAACCATCTTGCTCTTCGGGCCAGTCACAGAACCAATCATATTGACTACCACGGCACCCTTTGAGGTGAGTTTACTGTCTGCAATCTGAAAGAATTCTCGAGTCGTTAGGTGAAAGGGGACGGCGTCTGCGTAGTAAGCGTCCAGCAGGACAATGTCGTAACGCAGGGGTGCTCGCATCAAAAAGAGGCGACCGTCCTGGGCATGAACCCGTACGTTCTTTCCCTCTTGGAAAGAAAAGTATTTCTTTGCCACCCGGATCACCTCCGGGTCGATCTCTGCCACATCGAGCTCCATGGAGGGGAACTCATGGTTGTATTTCTTGGCAATGGAACCGCCCCCCAGCCCGATGATTAATACCCTTTTCGGATCAGGCGCCAACGTGAGTCCCAGGGAGATAAAGCGTGGGTAAAGCAACCGTAAAGAAGTGGGGTCGTTCAGATTCATGGCGCTCTGAAGCGTACGGTCGAAGTAGAGGTACCGGGCCTCGGAGTCCTGTTCGACGCGGATCCTGTGATAGAAGGTGTCCTTCTCAAAGATATTCTTTGCCCTCGCCAAGCCCGTGGAAGCCATAATTCCAGATACCATAGCCAGCCAGAGAATAGTAACTGCCCTCCGGGAGCGATGCAGGTATAAGATCGCGCCAGAGAGTGTGGCAAGACACATGAGGGTCAGGCCTAGGGAATGGACGATCCCAGTGACTCCAATGATGGGGATCAGATAAAACGCGGTGAACAGGGTTCCAAAAATACTTCCCGCGGTGGACAGGGCGTAAACAGTGCCAGTAGTACTGCCAACGGTGGCTAGGGCCGTGGCGCTGAGGCGAACGGCGTAGGGCGAAACGGTTCCCAAAAAAATGCTGGGAGGTAGGAAATAGATAGTGCTGGCAATGAGGGGGTTCATTCTGTTGCCGAAGTTCACATTGGCAATCCAGTTATTGACCTGGGGGTAAATGAAAGGAAGCAAAAAAATGAGCACACCGGGGATCAGCAGCAGTATGAGAAGTCCCACTAAAGAAGGGCTGCGAGTGGACAGCCTCCCACCCCAGTAATAACCGAGGCTCAGAGCAGCCAGCACCACGGAGATCAAACTTCCCCAGACAAAGATGGAACTGCCGAAGTAAGGGGCAAGGACCCGGCTGCCGATAATCTCGAGACCCATGAGCACGGCCCCGCTGGTAAAGACGATAAGACGGAGTAGATATTGGTTCATAGATGTGTATTCTCAGCCTTTAAACCCCGATCCGACATTAATTGGTCCAAGAAATCGTCACCAGGCCGCATCAGATGGTGCTCCAGAGCAGTTTGTACCATAAATCGATTACTCACCTTTAGAGTAATTACGGACCTACGACCAAAATGTCCGCAACCGTTGACCCCGTTCCGAAAACAATCAGGCAGGGTGAGGCGGCAAAAACTATCCATTATTACCATCCACTGTCGATGAAATAGACGCCATGCGCGGCATTCAAAATTTCGGATCGGGGTTGAAACGTCAGGCCCAGGTTCGCACATGGCTGGCTCATTTTTGTCGGATCGGGGTAAACGACTATATTTCCCAAGTCTCTTCCTCACCTTCTTCCACTAAGGAGACCGGCTCCAATACCTCTTCGGGGATATCTGCGATGAACTGCGACGGGTGGGATAGGACCGTGGACATGGAGCGATCATAAACTTTGATGGGATAGGAAATATAAAGATTTACCTTTGCTCTTGTCGCTGCTACGTAGAGCAGCCTTCTTTCCTCCTCCAATTCTTCCTCCGTGTTGACGTTATAAAAGGAAGGGAATCGTCCCTCCAATGCCCAAATGATGAAGACGGAGTGCCATTCTAATCCTTTGGCCGAATGAATGGTGGAAAGGACTAGGGGGCCTTCGTCAGGGTCCACTGCCAGCACACCCGCTACGCTATCTGTAGGGGGCTCCAGGGCCATGTCACTGAGAAGCCGTTCGAGGCTATTGTACCGCTCGGTCATGTCCAGGAAATGCTCCAGATCTCTGGTCCGTTTGGGGTGATCATCGGGATATTTCCGTTTTAGAATGGGCAGATAGTACTGAGTAAGGTATTGGGCTTGCTGAGGCGGACGAGTCCACTCCGCGCAGGCCTCTAACACCTGGGCCAATGTTTTTAGACCCATGGCGACCTTCCCTTTTGCATTAAATGAACGGAGTCTCTCCCAGGGGAGTCCTCCCTCCGATACCCATTGGATCACCTTCTGGCAAAGCTGGGCTCCGACTCCCTCCAGCAGCAATAGGGCGCGGCCCCACGAAACGGTATCCAAATGGTTATAGGAGATCCTGAGATGGGCGAGGAGATCCTTGATATGGGCGCTCTCCATGAATTGAAATCCCCCGCGCTTTACGAAGGGAATATTATGCCGGGTCAACTCGATTTCCAGGTCGAAGGAGTGGAAGCTGGAACGAAACAACACGGCAATATCCCATAGGGGTACTCCTTCTTCTCTAAGTTCCAATACCTTCTGGCAAACGAAGCGGGACTGCATCTGCTCATTCCCGGCTCGGATCAACAAAGGGACTTTGCCATTTTCCTTGCGGGAAAACAGATTTTTGTCGTATCTCTCTTTTGCCCGGCGTATGATTTCGTTGGTAAAGGTCAAGATGGGTGGCGTGCTGCGGTAGTTCTCCTCCAGGTAGATGAGTTTGGTCCCGGGAAAATCAGCTGGGAAATCCATGATGTTGCGAAAATTGGCTCCCCGGAAAGAGTAGATGCTCTGGGCGTCGTCTCCCACCACCATGACGTTATTGTGCGTGGCAGCCAGAAGGCGGATGATCTGGGACTGAAGGCGATTGGTGTCCTGGTATTCGTCCACCAGGATATAACGGTAGCGGTCGGACAGATGGCAGCGCACCTCTTCATGGTCCGCGAGGAGATCCCTGAGTTGGATCAAAAGGTCGTCATAGTCCAGTAGGATTCTTTCCCGCTTATAGTCCGTGTAGCGTTTGCATAGGATGAGGAGGTCATCGAGGGACTCATAGAGGTGGGGGTAGTCCCTCTCGATGAGTTCCGAGATGGTCATTTGCTTGTTGAGGGCCATGCTGTGAATCTCCGCCACGGTTTGCTTTCGGGGGAAACGCTTTTCCTTGGTATTAAGCCCCATTTCTGTGCGCAGGTGTTGTATGACACCCTCGCTGTCCGTTCGATCCATGATGGTAAAGGCGCTCGCAAGGCCGATTTTCCGTCCGTATTGACGCAGGACCATATTGGCAAAGGAGTGAAATGTTCCACCGGCCACTTTTTCACAACGGTTGTCGATGAGGAGGCTAGCCCTCCTGAGCATTTCCTCAGCAGCTCGACGGGTAAAGGTCAGCAGCAAGATGGATTGAGGGTCGATTCCCAGATCCACCAGACGGGCCACGCGGTAGACCAGAGTCCGCGTCTTGCCTGTCCCAGCGCCGGCAATCACCAAAAGTGGCCCCTCCATGGCGGTCACCGCAGAGTGTTGTCCTGCGTTGAGTTCCTGTCGGTAATCGATGCCCGAGGGGCTACGGGGTGATTCGCTGCTGCGCTTTAAAAGATATTTCCGCGCCAAGTGAGCTCCTCCGATAGCAACTAAACCTACTAATTTTCCGTAACAGGGGCAAGGTGTTGTGAGAGAGGACCGGTTCCATGGAGGCTTTTTGGAGAGTTGAAATCCTAGGCAAAGAGTGTCAAATTTGGCTGGGCACAGGGTAATCCCTATTTGGGTCGATAAAAAACCAAAAAGGAATAGCGATGATAGGTCAAAAGGCTACTTTTGGAGCAGGCTGTTTTTGGGGAGTCGAGTCTGTGTTTCGTCGGGTCAATGGAGTCATCAGCACGACCGTAGGTTATTCTGGGGGTTCTTTTAAAAACCCTACCTATGCGGATGTATGCTCCGGTACAACTGGACATGCGGAAGTGGTGCAGGTGGAATTCGACCCCCCCATGGTTTCTTACGATGAGCTATTGGCAGTTTTTTGGGAAAACCACGATCCAACAACGATGAACCGACAGGGCCCAGACGTGGGGGATCAGTACAGGTCTGCCATTTTTTATCACGATCACGAGCAAAAGGTTCGGGCAGAAACTTCAAAGGAAAAGCTTGTGAAGACCGGCCGTTACAAAAGTCCTATTGTGACGGAGATTACACCTGCTGCCGAATTCTACCGAGCTGAAGAATACCATCAGCAGTATTTTGACAAGCGTGGAATGGGCGCGTTTCACCATTGATCGTATTCGGTGAAAGCCGCCCCCTTGAGTTTCTCCACCTTTTGTTGTTCTTCCCTTATCCTACGGGGCGTGAGTATCCAGGGGCCCGCGCAACCTTGTTCGATGAAATCCGCGGCCTGAGAATATCTTCGCCCCGCGCTTACCCCCATGGTCATGGCGCCCATACCTACGTCTGAAATACAGAGGAGTCCACGGAAGGGGATGTTGAATGTCGTGAGGATGGCTGCAAGTAATGGCTTACCTAATTCGAACCTCACATCATCCCGGGTTTTTGCCTGCTTCTTCTCATCCTCATACCCCGCGATGCCTAGGATCGGGCTTGCGAGCGCGATGGTTAGGGCGAGGATAAGGATCGGCAATTTAAACAATTTCATGTGTGCTCACAGGTCTCCTGTCAATGCCTTTTGCAGCAACACCTTACAACTCCTGCTGCGTTCATGTCAAAGAAATCCTGGTTGCAAATCTACACATAAAGATTTAAACATGAAACGATATTCTATTCTAGTCGGATGTTGGAAAAAGCTGTTTGCAGGCTGGTCAAAAATATCTCAGAGGCAAGGCGCACGAAAAATCGACGAGCGGAGGCGTACTTAGGCGGTACGTTGGAGCGAGGTGATTGAGCGCAACGAAACATATGAGTCTTTTTCAGCAGTCTGCTAGTGGGAGTCCTGCAAAGGAATTAACACGGGGCGAAGGTGAGTCTCTCTCCATGCCATTAATGCGTAAGTGCCAAGGCTTCTTGGCTTGTGTTGTTTTCCTCTTTATTGCACAGGCGGTCCCTTCATTCGCTCAGCACGGCTCAAAGGGGATCGTTGTCGCGGACAATTCACTGGCATCGCAGGCTGGAATGAAGATCCTCGAGCAGGGGGGCAACGCGGTGGATGCCGCTGTGGCCACGGCCTTCGCCCTCGGGGTGGTGAGTCCTGCCTCTTCAGGATTGGGTGGAGGGGGGTTTATGGTGATTTACCGATCCAAGGAGAGGAAAGCCCATGCCTTGGATTTCCGTGAGAGGGCAGCTGCAGCAGCCGAGAAAAATCTCTATGTGAAAAACGGCCGGGCCCTACCCAAGCTCAGCCGAAACGGTGCCCTTGCCGTCGCAGTGCCCGGCGAAGTCGCTGGGCTTGTGGAGGTGCTCAAGAGGTTTGGCAGCCTTCCTCTCGAGACCGTGATCTCTCCGGCCATGCGCTATGCCCAGAAAGGATTCCCGATTCAGCCCAAACTCCTCCGGGCGGTGAATCGTCACCTCCCTACCATTCGAAAGGACCCTAATTTTGCCCGGATCTTTCTCAAGGCCGACGGGACACCTTATCAGGAAGGAGAAATCGTCCGCCAGCCGGAGTTGGGTGAGACTCTAAAGGCTATTTCTCGTGAAGGACCGCGGGTGTTTTATGAAGGATGGATCGCTACCGCCATCACCGGCCACCTCAAGAAGTCAGGGGGAATATTAACCCTCGAAGATTTCAAGGAGTATAAACCGGTGTGGAGAGGACCCATCCTGGGAAACTACCGAAACCTGCTGGTGGTTACCATGCCTCCTCCGAGTTCGGGGGGTATGGCCCTTCTCCAGATACTGAATGTCTTGGAAGGCTACAGACTCAATCAATTCCGTCATAACTCAGCCACCTATCTTCAACTGCTGACCGAGGCCTTGAAGTTCGCCTTTGCTGACCGCGCGCGATACCTGGGGGACCCGGATTTTGTTAAAATCCCCACCCAAAGGCTTTTGTCAAAGGAATATGCCGCCTGGATCCGCTCAAGGATTTCCGCCGTGAAGACACATCCTGCCAGCTTCTATGGTCTTGCCTCCTATGGTCCCAAGGATGGTGGAACGACTCATTTTAGTGTCTTGGACGCCAACGGGAATGCAGTTTCATGCAGCCTAACCATCAACGCCACCTTTGGTTCGAAGGTCATGGTGCGAGAGACAGGGATCATTCTCAATAACGAAATGGATGACTTTTCCATCAAGCCGGGGGTACCGAATACCTATGGTTTGATCGGTGGGCACGCCAATTCCATTGCGCCCAAAAAAAGGCCCTTGAGCAGCATGACTCCAACCATCATTCTCGAAGGTGAGCGCCCTATTCTCATTGTGGGGGCTTCGGGAGGACCAAGGATCATAAGCGCCACGGTACAAACCATCCTCAATGTGTTGGATTTCGGTATGCCCATCAATGAGGCTGTGACAGCTCCCCGGATCCACCACCAGTGGAAACCGAATGACCTGAGAGTAGAGGAAAAAATTCCTCAAGACACCCGAGCTTCCTTGCAACGGCGCGGTCATCAGGTCAAAGCGAGTCGTTCCATCGGGACGGTGCAGGGTATCTTGGTTAGGGGAGGGGTAATCAGCGGGCAGGCCGATCCCCGGAGGAATAAGAAGCTGCGGAAGCGAAAAGGAAAATGATCCCTAAGGGTCTACGGTTCATTGAGAAGAAGAAAAGGGGTCTTTGAATAGGATGGTCTGTTCGCGACCCGGCCCAACAGAAGCGAGAACCAGTTCGGTTTCGAAGATCTCTTCGAGCCGTCGCAAATATTTTTGCGCGTTAAGGGGAAGGTCGGCAAACTTCCTGGCCCCAGAGAGAGGTTCGTCCCACCCGTCCATTTCCTCCAACACGGGTTGTGCTTTTTCCATGACCCTTTGGCTGGCAGGGAATTCGTGATAGAGGTCGCCGTCACTGCGGTAGGCCGTGCATATCTTGATCTTCTTGAATCCGGTCAAGACATCGAGTTTGGTCAGGGCTAGGCCTGTCATCCCATTGACGCGTACCCCGTGGCGGACCCCCACCGCATCCAGCCATCCGCAACGGCGGGGCCGTCCAGTAGTGGCCCCGTACTCGTCCCCCTCCTGCATGAGTTTTTCCCCCTCGGGACCCTTCAGCTCCGTGGGGAACGGACCACTTCCCACACGAGTGGTATAGGCCTTCGTAATACCCACGATCTGGTGAATGTATTGTGGCCCCACCCCAGTCCCGGTGCAGGCCTCGCCGATCACCGTATTGGAAGAAGTAACATAGGGATAGGTCCCGTGGTCCACGTCGAGTAGGGTTCCCTGCGCCCCCTCAAAGAGGACCCGTTTATTATCTTTGATGGCGCGCTCGAGGTAAATTCCCGTGTTGGTAACATACCTCTTAAGCCGTTCCCGGTAACTACAGTAAGTCTCATGGATCTCACTGAAGTCGAGGGTCTTCTCCTTTAGGATGGCCTTGAGATAAATGTTTTTCTCCTTGAGATTGCTTTTGAGCTTGTCACGGAAAGTCTCTTGCTCCAGAAGGTCGATGAAACGGATTCCAATCCGGGCCACCTTGTCTTCATAGGCTGGTCCGATTCCGCGTCCAGTGGTGCCGATCTTTCCCTTTCCCCTCAGCCTCTCCCTGGCCTGGTCGATGGCCTTGTGATAGGGCATGATCAGGTGGGCTTCTTCGCTGATTCGGAATAAAGAATCGTCTAAGAGATAACCCCTCTCCTTGAGGCGATCGAGCTCCTCCAAAAGGACCTCGGGGTCCACCACGACCCCATTCCCAATGACGCAGACTTTATTGGCGTGAAGGGCCCCTGAGGGAATGAGGTGCAAGACCGTCTTTTCCCCGTTGACGACCAGGGTATGGCCTGCATTGTTGCCCCCCTGGAAACGCACCACCACATCCGCATGCTCGGCGAAGAGATCGACGATCTTTCCTTTCCCCTCGTCTCCCCATTGAGCACCAATGACAGCAACATTACCCATTGCGACAGACTTTCATTTAAGCAGGATTAAAGCTTGACCAGTACGGCAGAGACGATATTGGGGAGACGACGCAAGGCGTCAAGGACCTCTTTAGGAATGGGGTTGTCCACATGAACGAGGGAAATAGCCATGCCGCCCACCTTTTCTCTGCCCAACTCCAGCCCGGCAATATTGATGCCCTTTTCCCCCAAGAAGGTTCCCAGAGTCCCAACCACGCCCGGGATATCCTTGTTGTTAAGGATAAGGATGTTGCCCTCGGGGACTGCCTCGAGATAAAAGTTGTTGATCTTGACGATCCGCGGGTTGTTGTTACCAAAGATCGCGCCTTCCACCTCTGCCTCTTTGTCTTCGGTCTTGACCCTAACTATTATGGAGCTAGCGAAATCGCTGGCACGGCTGCTCTTTGACTCTACGATCCTGATCCCTCGCTCGCGGGCCACGATGGGGGCGTTGACGTAATTAATACTGGTTTCCATTACTGGGGTGAGAATTCCCTTTAAGACGGCCAGGGTTAGCGGGGCCACGTCGTATTGGGCCACCTCTCCGCCGTATTCCACCTGGACCTCCTTGGGGACCTTGGCCAACATCTGTACCTGGAAGCTTCCCAGCTTTTCTCCCAAAAGGAGATAAGGCCGAAGTATGTTGAGGAGCTCGGGGCTCACGGAGGGAACATTCACCGCAAAGCGGATAACCTCACCGCTCAAGAAATCTACCACCTGCTCGGCAACCGCTATGCCCACATTGAGCTGTGCTTCATCTGTCGAAGCCCCCAAATGGGGGGTCGCGATGACCTGGTCCATCTTAAGCAGCGGGTGGTCTGGTGGGGGAGGTTCCTCTACGAATACATCCAGAGCAGCCCCGGCTACTTTCCCGTCCCGCAGGCTTTGGGCCAAGTCCTCTTCATCCACAATCCCACCGCGGGCGCAGTTGATGATTCGCACCCCCTTTTTCATCTTGGCAAAGGCATTCCGGTTAATTAGACCCCTGGTCTCATTGGTTAACGGCGTGTGAACAGTTATGAAATCTGATTTCTCATAGATCTCATCCAGGCTGACCAAAGCCACCCCAAAACGGGCGGCACTTTCTGCGGTGAGAAACGGGTCGTTACCGAGCACCTTCATCCTGAGTCCTTGTGCACGCTCAGCAACGATACGCCCGACATTTCCAAGGCCGATGATCCCTAGCGTCTTGTTGCAGAGTTCTACCCCAATAAACTTCTGGCGCGCCCATTTGCCTCCCTTGAGGGAGCTGACCGCTTGAGGGATATGACGGGCAAGGGACATCATGAGGGATATGGTATGTTCCGCGGTGGTCACGTTGTTTCCACCAGGGGTGTTCATGACCACGATGCCCTTCTTGCTAGCGGCATCGATGTCTATATTCTCCACACCAACACCCGCCCTCCCTATGACCTTGAGTTTGCTTGCCGCCTCCACGATTTCGGCGGTAACCTTGGTGCCACTGCGAATGACCAATCCATCGTAGTCCTTGATGATTGATTTGAGCTCTGCCGGTTTAATCCCCGGGCGCAGATCGACTGCAAATCCAGGTACCCGTTTAAATGCTTGGATTCCCTCGTCAGGGAGGGGATCGGTAACTAGAACTTTCATTTCTTTCCTTTGACCGGTTCTTGATCCAGGGCTTCCATGAGGATCTCCTCCGCCGCTCCTACTCCCTCGCCGAGCTTGACCACGAAACCGAACTTTCTCAGTGCCATCTCCAGCGCGCCGATAGCCACCAGTACGTCGAATGCCCCCATGTATCCCACATGGGCAATACGGATAATCTTCCCCATCAGGTGGTCCTGCCCTCCGGCGAAGGCTATTCCCATGGGACCAAGGAGATAATCGACAAACTTGTTTCCGTTTATGCCGTCCGGGACCAAGATCCCGGTGGCTGCCGGGCTCGGGTTTTCAGGGGCCAGGAGCTCAAGCCCCATTGCGGTTGCCGCCGCACGGGTTGCCCGCGCCAATCGTTCGTGGCGTGCGTAGACCCGTTCTAATCCTTCCTCCTGGATCAATTTGAGCGCTGCGCCGAGGCCAAGAATAAGGGGAATAGCCGGAGTGAACGCCGTTTCCCCTTTGTCCTGGCTTTTTTTCTCGAGCTTTAGGTCATAATAATATCTTGAGCACTTTGCCGTTTCTGTCCTTTTCCAGGCGCGCTCGCTTAGGGAGATGAAACCGAGTCCCGGCGGAAGCATCAGGGCCTTTTGTGATCCCGTCAGCAAGACATCAATTCCCCATTCGTCTTGTGGCAGAGGTAAAACGCCCACGGCCGTAATCCCATCCACGATGAGCAGCGGACCGTTCCGAGTGATCTGAGAGATCTCGCGTACGGGATGCAGTGCGGTGGTGGAGGTCTCACTGGCCTGGATCAGGATCGCCTGGATATCGGGGTAGACCTGGAGATGTTTCTTAATGACCTCTGGCTTGACGGCCTTCCCCCATTCTACCTTGACTTCTATTGGATCCACGCCGAATGACTGGCAGATTCGAAGCCACCGCTCACCAAATTTGCCACCGTTCACGACCAAGACCTTTTCACTGGGCGAGAACAGGTTTGCGACTGCCGCCTCCATGGCCCCGGTCCCGGAGGAGGCAAGCATGAGGACATCCTTTTTCGTTCCAAAGAGGTCCTTCAGCCCGTTGCGCACTTCGCTAAAAATTTTGCTGAACTTAGGGGTTCGGTGATGAATGATGGGCTGGGACATGGCCGCGACGACTTCATCGGGGATGGGGGTAGGACCGGGCGTGAACAGGTACTGCTTAATCATTTTGCACCCATAAAAAAGCCTGAACCTCTTTTATTAAGAGACCCAGGCGTTCGGCCATCTTGAAACTTAGCGCTCCTCCGTGGTTATTTCCACTTAGACGCCAGTTGCGCAAAAGCGAACAAAACTAATATTGTTCCTAGCTCAGACGGTCGATTTTGTCAACTGTTCGGTGGCTTAGTCGGCACAAAATTGGCTCACAAATCTACTAGAACGAGTTCATTTTCTCACACTCGGGAAACCGGTCGTACAGCTAGGAGTT
>SMUX01067282.1_pt1 | contig 28324 bp, 30 predicted proteins | sample 2456431 | NCBI WGS metagenome assembly SMUX01 (sample SAMN11095930, study PRJNA526329) | marine sediment metagenome | biome: Marine sediment; feature: Surficial sediment; material: Deep marine sediment; isolation source: Hadal surficial sediment | place: Pacific Ocean | collected 2014-11 | depth... | reverse complement strand
TTGGTGGGCCGTGCAGGAATCGAACCTGCGACCACCTGATTAAAAGTCAGATGCTCTACCAACTGAGCTAACGGCCCGTGTGTACAATCGGAGGCAAAAAAGGCAGCAGGATTATACCCTTCCCCTGTCCTCCTCGACTAGCGGGAAGGGACAACATCTGTTGCCATCATGCCCTCCCCAATCATTGGGGAGGGTTAGGGAGGGGGTGCGTTATCGACCCTCTTCGTCCATCTTAGTCAGACGAATCTGTGCGAGTTTGGCGACAGTCGTATTCGGAAAACGGACCATGACATCAGTCAGTGCCTGACGCGCCTTCTCCCAGGTGCCGATCTCATAGTAGCTGTAACCAATCTTCAACAAGGCGTCGGCCACCTTGGGGCTTTCCGGATACTCCTTGACCACACGGTCAAACTCCTTCAGCGCGAGCCCGAAGTTGCGTATGACATAATTCGCTTCGGCCGCCCAGTACTGCGCATTCCCTGCCAACGGGCTGGTCGGGTATCTTTGAATAAACACCCGAAACGTCTGACTGGCACGCGAATAAAGCCCTTGCTTTAAGAGATTGAACGCTGCCTCGTACTGCTGCTGCTCCTCAGCCGTGGCGGTTAACCGCAAAGTCGATGGCATGGTAACAGGCGCTTGTACCGCCGCGGTTTGCGTTTGGGTCGGCTCCGTGGGCTGGACCCGCGTCGTTTGCGTGGCAGCGCCGCGCTCGACGTTGGTTAGTCGTCGATCGAGATCGCGTAACAGTTCGCGCTGCCTAGTACTCAAAAGTTCTAACTCGTGGCCTTGTAACTCAGTCTTGTTGCGGAGCTGACGCAACTCCGCCTGCATCGCTTCCATCTGCGACAGCAACTCCAATGCCGTATCCTGCGAGAGTTGCGCGACCACCGGTATTGGCGACAACCCCACGGCAACCAGCCAGGCTGCCGTGATGATTGTCTTCATTGCCCGCGAAATCAGCATATGATTAATACATGAACTCGACTCGCCGGTTTAGCCGCCAGGCAGATTCATTGTGTTCGGTCGCGATAGGATTTTCCTCGCCATAGGATGTGGCGGTTAGTCGCTGACCGTCGATACCCAACAACCGCAAGATGCGTCTTACCGCCTGCCCCCGGCGCTCGCCTAGGGCTAGATTGTACTCGCGTGTGCCGCGCTCATCGGCATGGCCCTCAAGGCCAAGTAACACATCGGGGTTATCTGCGAGATAGGCGGCATGGGCTTCGATAAGCGCCTGCGATTCACTATCGATCGCACTGCTGTCAAATTCGAAATGCACACGCATCACAGTGGGCCTTTCCCCTGCCATTGCCACCATCTGCGTGCTCTCCTCACTGATACTCTCTCCTGTCGCACTACCGCTATCGGCCGTACCCGTTTCGGCACTGCTCGTGCTTTGCTCATCGACCGGCGCATCTTTGACCGAAGCACCGCCTCCACAGGCGGCCACACCGACGGCGAAGACCAGCGCCAACACAATATAATAAAGATTTTTCATAGCATTACTCCTTTAAGGCTAGTTCACGATTATAGGGCGACCAAGCCGGCTCTCGAACATCGCCTTCCTCGAGCTTGTACAATTGTCGTACTCGCCCATCCGAAGACACCGATGCCAGCACACCCCGGCCCCGCACAGCAGTAGCATAAAGTATCATGCGACCGTTGGGCGCAAAACTTGGCGATTCATCAAGTGACGTGTCCGACAACACCTGCAGTACCTTGTCTTTGAGTCGCAACACACCAATATGGTACTTACCCTGAAACGAAGTGACGAGGGTAATCATTTCTCCATCCGCCGAATATGATGCCCGCGCGTTTGAGTCACCCTCGAACGTGACGCGTTCGATTCTGCGCCCGCCGACCTTCATCCGATAGATCTGCGGCTTACCGGCGCGATCCGAGGTGAAGATGATATCACGCCCGTCGGGCGACCAGGCAGGTTCAGTATCGATCACGCGGTTCTTGGTCAGCCGCTGCAAACGTTTGGTATCGAGATCGAGCACATAGATCTCGGGGTTCCCATCCTTCGATAACGTCAATGCCAGACGCCTGCCCTCTGGCGACCAAGCGGGGGCACCGTTGATGCCCGGGAAACCAGCAATCAACTCGCGAGATTCATCGGTGACACCCTGAATGAAGACTTTAGATTGTCGTTGTTCAAACGCTACGTACGCGATTTTGGTGCCATCGGGCGACCAAGCCGGTGACAATATCGATTCCCGCGACTTGAGAATCGTTACCGCATTATAGCCATCCGAGTCTGCCACCTGGAGCTTATAGGTGATGCCGGTGGGCCCATCTTCCTTGGTGACATACGCGATGCGCGTATTGAAAGCACCCCGTTCGCCAGTAAGTTTTTCATGGATCACGTCGCCGATCTGGTGTGCTACCGCTCGCAACTTGTCGGAGCTCACCGAATACCGAATACCGGCAAGTTGGTGTTCGCGAAACACATCATAGAGTCGGAATGTGACTTCGAACTGATTGGCACTGCGCTGGCGTACAGTACCAATTACCAACGCCTCTGCCTTCGCGATACGCCAGTCCTTAAATATGACCTCACTATTTCGATGCGGCGTCGAGAGAAAATCCTGTTTCGGGATCAGAGAGAAGCGGCCACTGCGGGCGAGATCAGCAGCGACGATGGCGGCCACATCGTGCACTGGTTTCACCTGACCCTCAACACTAAACGGCACAATAGCTACCGGGATGCCTACATCCGTTCCTTGAGTAATTTCAATAGTCAAAACGGCGTGGACGCTTGTACTCCAAGCACCTACGCTCGTGATTAAAAGATAGTAAATAAGATGCTTAAACATCGTGACTGAATAGCTCCGTTAATCCTCGGGGTTGAATATGAACTCGATCTCGCGAAAGTACTCGAAAAGATCCCTGTCTCCTGGTAACGGCAGTGGCGACGCCTTATATACCGCATTTTCCACCGAACGGTCGAATTGCTCGTCGCCACTAGTTTTGGCGACCGTCACCTGGAGCACATCACCGCTGGGCACGAGCCTTACTCGCACCGTGCATTGCAATCCCCTCTGGGCGCCCGGCGGGCGCGCCCAGTTTCGGCTAACCTTCTGACGAATAAGGAGTTTATACTTTTCGGCCACGGTCAACGCACGCGCTTTACGGGCTGCCTCCTTGCGCTCGCGCTCCTCGGCCTCAGCCGCTGCCCTGCGCTCGCGCTCCTCGGCCTCAAGTGACTCGGCCAATTGTCGCTCGGCTTCTATGCGCTGACGTTCTTCCTCCTCCTCGCGTCTACGTTCTTCCTCCAACAGGCGTCTTTCCTCTTCAAGACGTCGCTCCTCTGCTGTCCTCTGTTGTTCTTCTTTGCGTTTTCGCGCCGCTTCTTCCTTGGCGTTCTGTTCCGCCAGTCGTTTCTTTTCCGCTTCCTTGCGCTTACGTTCCGTCTTGGCTTTGCGCTTCTGCTCTTCCTTCTTGCGTTTCGCCGCCGCCTTCTTGCGCTTCGCCTCGGCCTTCTTCTTCGCCGCCGCTTTCTTGCGCTTCGCCTCTTGCTTCTTCAGCTCCTCGGTATCATCAACCACGACTGCTTTGACGATATCAGCGCCCGGGCTTGGCTCGCTTGGCCAACGAAAAGCCACCACCGCGATCGCCACCACCACGAGATGCACTGCTATGGCAAGGATAAGCGCCCTAAACCTACCCGGCGTTTTACGAGCCCGGAGTCGCCGCACCTTAGTTCTTCAAGATAGGTTGTGTGATTAGGCCGACACTCGGTGCCCCCGCCGCCTTTAGAAGGGCCATTACTTCAACGACCTTACCGTAGGGCACACGACGATCGCCTCGGACCAAAATCGGCGTCTGTGGTCGCAACCGCATGACCCCAGCAACTTTCTTGCGCAAGGCAGCCGGTTTGATTTTGCGATCGTCGAGATAGTATTGGCCCTTCTTGTCGACCGTCACCACCAGGGTTTCCGAATCCTTGCTAGACACTGGGCTGGCCACTGTCTCCGGCAATTCCACTTTCACGCCTTGGCTGAGCAGTGGCGCTGTGATCATAAAAATCACCAATAATACCAGCATGACGTCGATGTAGGGGACGACGTTAATCTCGCTCATGAGCTTTTTACGACGGACGCGATACGGTTCCACGCCTAGGCCTTCGGGACCAACGCCTGTCGTTGCACGATGCTGGAAAACTCGTCCATGAAGATCTCGTATCGGGTCACCAAGCGTTCCACCCGCGTCGAATACTGATTATAGGCGATGACCGCCGGTATCGCCGCGAACAGACCCATAGCGGTGGCAATGAGGGCCTCAGCAATGCCGGGCGCCACATGGGCGATGGTGGCCTGTTGCAGCGATCCCAAAGCGATAAACGAGTTCATGATGCCCCACACCGTCCCAAACAGCCCCACATACGGGCTAATGGATCCGACGGTGGCTAGGAAAGGTAGATGGGTTTCGAGGAAATCGATTTCGCGCGACAACGCCACGCGCATAGCCCGCTGTACACCCTCCATGATGTCGCCGGGCTGGATCCTGGCCGGTTTGGTAAGTCGCTTGCATTCCCTAAAGCCATCGACAAAGACGCTCGCCATTCCCTCGGGCATAACGCCCCCACGACTGAGTTCAGAGTACATTTGGTTCAAATTACCGCCCGACCAAAAGCGCTGTTCGAAACGATCCGCGGTACGTGCCGCTGACTGGAACACGAACCACTTGCTGATAATGAAGTACCACGAAATTAAAGAAGCCAACACCAACATCAACATAACCAACTGTACTAATAGGCTCGCTTGCTTTATTAGAGTAAACAATACGATCGCGTCGACTGAGGTTGTGATACTCAAGATAGGATCACCGTATCTAGTTGCAAGACAACACGATTGGGAATCGAGCGTGGTAAAAGAGACTGCGCATCCAAACACGCCAGCTTAACCTCTGCCTCGCAAAGCGTAGTAGAGTTTCGCTGAACTTCTTGCTTCAGGGTCAGACTGGCACCGCCGCGCCGGCGTATGTTCACGGTTGCCTGAAGCAAGTCATTAAACCGTCCGGGCTTATAGAAATCCACTTTAACCGCGCGCACTGCGAATATCACACCCTCCTCCACCGACAACGCATCCTGTTCGAATCCCAACCCCCGCAGCCATTCCGTGCGCGCCCGCTCCATGAACTTTAGGTAGTTGGCGTAGTACACCAACCCACCCGCGTCGGTGTCTTCGTAATAGACACGTATCGGTATGGAAAAAGTCCCCTGCCTGGACTGCTCCGATTCAATCATAAACGCCTGTACATCGAGTTTGGGTTAGTTACTTTCGAAAATACTGGCTTGTCGATGATCCTGGCTCTGTGGAACCGCAAGGCCAAAATGCTGCCAGGCCTTGGGCGTCGCCGTACGTCCACGCGGCGTGCGCATCAAGAATCCCTGCTGAATCAGATATGGTTCGACGACATCCTCAATGGTGCCGCGTTCCTCGCCGACAGCGGCGGCCAGGCTATCGATGCCCACCGGCCCACCGGCAAAATTTTCCACTACCGTGCGTAACAACTTGCGGTCCAGCATGTCAAAACCGCTTTCATCGATGTCCAGGAGGGCTAACGCCATCTCCGCACTCTCCTGGGTAAGACGCCCGTTTCCTTTAACTTGTGCGAAATCACGCGCCCGACGCAATAGCCGGTTAGCAATACGTGGCGTACCACGCGCACGATGTGCAATGGCCGATACCCCTTCCGGTTCTACCGGCACGTCGAGAATGGTCGCAGATCGATTAATTATCTTGCCAAGTTCTTCCGCTGTGTAGTATTCCAAGCGCTGAATAATGCCGAAGCGGTCACGCAGCGGCGAAGTTAGACGACCGGCACGAGTCGTCGCACCAATCAAGGTGAACGGTGGTAAATCTAGCCTAATCGCACGTGCGGCCGGGCCCTCGCCAATCACAATATCCAATTGATAATCCTCCAAGGCGGGATAGAGGATCTCTTCAACCACTGGACTCAGGCGATGGATTTCGTCGATAAATAGTACGTCTTTAGGTTGCAGGTTAGTCAGCAGCGCCGCTAAATCGCCGGGACGCTCGAGTACCGGCCCTGACGTTTGCCGCAGGTTTACGCCAAGCTCATTAGCAATGATGTGCGCGAGCGTTGTTTTACCAAGACCTGGCGGGCCGAATAGCAGTACATGATCCATGGCCTCACCACGCTTACGCGCGGCTGGAATAAAGACCTCCATCTGCGAATGCACGTGTGCTTGCCCGATGTACTCGCTAAGGGTTAGTGGCCGTAAGCCAGGTTCTTGGTTCGCGTCTTCGGGTGTACTCAGGACATGGGCGGAAACGAGACGATCGGATTCAATCACATTCTTATCCTGCGGCCGCCTTAAGCGCCCGACGAATGATTTCTTCGGTTGTCATACCGCTGGGGGCCACACCATGAACGGCGCGACTGGCCTCGTTGGGCTTATAGCCAAGTGCCACTAGTGCGCTGACCGCCTCGCCAACCGGATCTTGTTTTGCAGTGCCGGCACGAATATCTGCCAGTTCAACCTCATCGTGGCCGACAAACACCTTATCACGCATTTCCATTACCAAACGCTGCGCGGTCTTGCGGCCGATACCGGGGGTTTGGCTCAGCCGCGCCACATCCTCGCTACTGATACAATGCATGAACTCCTCTTCCGATAAGCCGGACAAGATGGCCAAGGCCACCCGCGGCCCGATACCGCTTATCTTAAGGAGACTGCGAAACAATCGGCGTTGGCTTTCGCGGCTGAATCCATATAACAGCTGCGCATCGTCGCGCACCACCATGTGCGTGTACAGGGTCGTGTCCTTTCCCATGGCCGGAAGATCGTAAAAGGTCGTCATCGGCGCTTCCAGTTCGTAACCCACACCCGCGACATCCAATAATAGTGATGGCGGTGCCTTGTGCAATAATTTTCCTCGTAGCCTACCGATCATCAAACTGCCCTCGCGCGTCGCCCTAGTCCACGGGTTACCGCGGCACGGCCCATCGCATAATGTGCGTGGCAAATCGCGCAGGCAAGCGCATCGGCGGCATCTGGCTGCGGCGTGCCGGACAAACCAAGCAATACCTTTACCATATGTTGGACTTGTTGCTTTCGTGCCTGACCATTACCAACCACTGCACGCTTGATTTGTAATGCGGTATATTCCATCGCCTCCAGTTCATGATTGATCCCGGCACAGATCGCTACGCCACGGGCCTGCCCCAGCTTAAGTGCCGAGTCCGCATTCTTAGCCATAAAAACTTTTTCGACCACCAGTACGTCGGGAACGTAGCTGGTGATGACAGCAGAAATTCCATCATAGATGGTCTTCAGACGCTGTGATTGACTGCTGCCCTCGGTACGCACGCAACCACTATCGACATACGTTAGGCCACCGTCGCTTGCGACGTTGATCATTCCGAACCCAGTAATGCGGGAGCCTGGATCAATGCCCAGCACGCGCATCACTTAGATGAGTATCCCAGGGAATGTGGCCATGGGTCTTGCGTATCTTTCAGACCTGCTGTTGTTTCGCCAACTCTTCTGGAAAGTCAGCGTTGGTGTGGACGTTCTGCACATCGTCCAAATCCTCAAGCATCTCTAAAAGCCGTAATGTCTTTTCCGCATCTTCACCAGACAGCGGCACCGCGGTAAATGCGCGCTGGGTCACTTCCGCCATCTCTGGTGCAAACCCGCTGGCCTTCATGGCATCGCGGATGGCTTCAAAGCTTTGCGGCGTCGTGATGACGTCGTGTGTCCCATCGTCATTGGTCACGACGTCTTCAGCGCCTGCCGATATCGCCGCCTCCATGATCGCTTCCTCGTCGAGGTCGGCAGGAAAACTGAGTATACCTTGCTTGTTAAATAGATAGGCGACCGAACCATCGGTACCGAGATTACCACCATGCTTGGTGAACGCATGGCGCATCTCACCGACGGTGCGGTTTCGATTGTCGGTCGTGCACTCGACAAGTATGGCTACGCCTCCCGGCCCAAAGCCTTCGTACCGCACGTCCTCATAGTTCACGCCATCGAGATCGCCGGCGCCGCGTTTGATGGCGCGCTCGATGTTGTCCTTAGGCATATTCTGCGCCATCGCCTTATCGATGGCGGTTCGCAATCTCGGGTTACCTGCCGGATCTTCCCCACCAAAACGGGTGGCAGCAGTAATCTCGCGGATTAATTTGGTGAAAAGCTTGCCACGCCGGGCATCTTGCGCGCCTTTTCGGAAACGGATATTGGCCCATTTGCTATGGCCGGCCATAGATATGCTTGCTATATCGGGTATGCCTGAGGCTCCAAAGTGGCCGGCGGCAGTTTACCACTAGCGCTAATTGACCCCAACCGGGGCCACAACGGACAGACAAGCGGCATAAGGGGCCGGTCGAAACGCCCGCTCGGGGCATAGCTGACCCGCAGCTATGGCGGGGCCAGCAACCAACGTCAACGGTCCATTTGAAAGCGCCCATGTTTCACAAACCAAGACACCTGATGCGCAACCTGTGACGACACCACCATTGCGGTGTGGGATACATGCAACGTAATGGTGTCGGTGGCGCCTGGCAACTCGGCCTCCGCCGCCGAGATGACACCATCATTGGGTCGTGGTAGCCGTAGAAACAATCGCCCCATACCGATGCTAATGTCACCGGCGATCACCCCAATATCTCGGTCTACCGGCCGCCAGTGCGTCGGCATGCCCGCCAAAAGCTGTTGCATAGAGCGCCCCGTAATCTTACGCCCAAGCGCGGTCCGTACCAGCGCCGATGCCGAGTAACTACCGCCGTGGGGCGAACCCAGCGTTACGATGCGGCCCGGTGGCTGCTCTGGGTGCTGATGAAACAGCGCTCGAATGACAATACCCCCAAGGCTGTGTCCAACCAGGTGCACTAGCGGGCGCTCCAAGCGGACCAAAAAACGCTGTAAACGCTCCGCGTTTTGCAGGAGATTGTGGCTAAGCGAAGGGTATGCAAAGGGCCAGACTTCGAATCCGTAGCGCGTCAACCGCTGCCCTAACACGTACAAACTCCAGCCTGACAGCCACAGGCCGTGAACGAGTACTACTGTCTCTTGCCCGGCGCTACGCCGCAAAGTTGCACGTCGCCTGAATTAAATCGATTGCCTCCCGGTTGGTCCACGACGTTACGCGTTGCGAGGCTTCAGCAAATGACAACCAAACAAACGCTGCGTGCTCTAACGGATTCATGGTAATCATCACTTCCTCCGGCAACTCCAGCACAAACATGTGCTCAAGGTTTTCTTTCGTCCCCGGCGCATAGCGATGCGCCCACTGTGGCAAGATTTGGAATCGGAAGGTCTTTTCCCAGTTACGTAGGCCATCATTTACCACAAGGCCGGTTTCTTCGCTGAGTTCGCGACGCGCAGTGACTTCGGGATCGCTTTCATCCCATCTCATACTGCCAGTAACCGACTGCCAGAAATCGGTTTTGTCTGAGCGCTGTAACAACAATACTGTGTCGGCTCGCGTGTAAACGACAACCAGTACCGACTCCGGCCTTTTATGTTTAGACATAACTACTGGCAAACTATTGTTTCGCCGGCGTGGACGGTTTGCGTAGTTTTATGTGTAATTCGCGTAGTTGCCGGTCATCGACAGGGCTTGGCGCCTCGGTCATCAGGTCCGCCGCCTTTTGTGTCTTCGGAAACGCAATTACATCACGAATCGACTCAGTACCGGCCATCAGCGCCACAATACGATCGAGACCAAAAGCAATACCGCCATGTGGTGGTGCGCCATACTTCAAAGCCTCCAACAAAAAGCCAAACTTCTCGCGTGCCTCTTGCTCTTCTATGCCAAGCGCTGCAAACACCTTCTGCTGCATATCCAGCCGATGGTTACGAATCGAACCGCCGCCGATTTCGCTGCCGTTGACGACCAGATCATATGCGCGTGACATCACATTGGCGGGATCAATGTCCACGTGTTCTGCATCCGCTTCTATCGGCGCCGTGAAAGGATGATGAACCGCCATCCAGCGCTTAGCGTCTGGGTCGTATTCAAACATGGGAAAGTCAACGATCCAGACCGGTTGCCAGCCACCTTCTACGAGGCCCATGTCGGTACCAAGCCGCAGACGCAGTGCACCCAGGGCATCATTAACCACGTCGGCCCGATCAGCCCCAAAGAACAGCATATCACCCGCCTGGGCACCGGTACGTTCTACAATCGCGCTTACAACCGGGTCAGGCAGAAACTTGAGAATTGGCGATTGCAAACCATCACGCCCTTTAGCGGGGTCATTGACCTTTATGTAGGCCAACCCCTTGGCCCCGTGGTTGCCGACAAAGTTTGTGTAGTCATCGATCTCCTTGCGGGTGAGATTGCCACCAGCGGGCAGACGTAACACCGCGACCCGTCCACCGCTACGGTTGGCTGGCTGCGAGAACACCTTGAATTCGACATCCTTCATCAGATCGCCAACGTCAACTAGCTCGAGCAGATTGCGTAGATCGGGTCGATCGGTGCCATAGCGGGCAAGGGCCTGTGAATAGGACAGCCGGGGAAAGGGATCGGGTAAATCTGTATCGACCACCACCTTGAACAAATCACGGACCATTGCCTCCATCAACGCCATGATGCCGTCTTCGTCCATAAAGGATGTCTCTATATCCAACTGGGTGAATTCCGGCTGGCGATCGGCGCGTAGATCCTCATCGCGGAAGCAGCGTACGATCTGGTAATAGCGCTCGAACCCCGCCACCATCAAGATCTGCTTGAAAATCTGAGGCGATTGCGGCAAAGCGAAGAAATGACCAGGATAGGTACGCGCCGGTACCAGATAATCGCGAGCCCCCTCAGGTGTAGACTTGGTTAGCATCGGCGTTTCGATGTCGACGAAACCCCGTTTCTCCAGGAAACGACGCAGGGTAGTCGTCACCCGATGGCGTAGACGGATATTCGCTTGCATGACTGGTCTACGCAAATCGAGGTAACGATACTTCAATCTCACCGCCTCACCGACATCTGGTTCATCGAGTTGAAACGGTAATACGTCCGACTCATTTAGAATCTCTAGCTGGGCACCGACGACTTCCACCTGACCCGTATGAAGGCCTGGGTTTTCGGTCCCGGCCGGACGTTGACGCACCTGACCCGTCACGCGCAGTACATATTCATTACGGATGCTCTCCGCCAATGCAAATGCTTGTGAGTCAACTGGATCGAACACGATTTGCACGATGCCTGCACAGTCTCGCAGGTCGATAAAGATCAACCCGCCATGATCTCGGTAGCTATGCACCCAACCACACAAGGTAACCTCTTGGTCGACTAAGGATTTATCGACCTGTCCACAATAATGGCTACGCATCGTGTTCTTGTACTACCTCTGGTCAGACGGCCCAGCGAGGATAGACGTCACTTATTCTTTTCACCACCGGCAATCAACGCATCTTTCCTTTCCTTGGGCACAACCACGCCGGCAGACATGATCATCTTGATGCCCTCGTCTATCGTCATATCTAGCGCGATCACATCATTAGTAGGCACCGCTAAAAAGAAGCCAGAGGTGGGATTCGGCGTTGTCGGTACGAATAGATGACTCACTGAACCTCCGACTTTAGCTTCTATCGCGGGCGCGCCCTGCTCTCCGGTCAAAAATGCCAGCGTCCATAGCCCCTTTCGTGGATACTCAATCAAGACGACGCTACGGAAAGACTTCCCGCCGCCAGAGAACATCGTCTCCATGACCTGCTTGATGCCCGAATAGATCGAACGCACTAGCGGAATTCGAGCCACCACGCGTTCACCAAGATGCACAAGTTTGCGACCAACCAAGTTGGCAGCGATCATACCGGTCACTAAGAGCACGACAACCGTCAGTAGTACACCCAGCCCGGGAATTCTAAACCCCAACAAGTTTTCAGGGCGTAGGCCAAGTGGCAGCAACAGCAGTGTCCGATCCATCAGGTCGACCAGAAACTTGACCACCAAGAATGTGAACCCGAGCGGAACCCAGACGAGAAGTCCAGCGATAAGGTAACGTCGAATCTGGCTCATCGGCGCTAATCGTCACTACTACTAGAATCGCCAGCCTTTTTCTTGTCTTTAGTTTTTTCTTCCTTCTTAGGCTTGGATTCAGGTTCGGAGTCTTTTTTCATTTTGCTCCTACCACCGTCCTTGAAATCAGTCACATACCATCCGGTGCCTTTAAGTTGGAAACCGGCGGCTGAAACTAGCTTCTTCAGCTTCGATTTGCCGCAGACCGGGCAATCCCTCAGTGCTGCGTCGCTGAACTTCTGGATAGCCTCAAGCTCGTGGCTACAAGCTTCGCATCGATACTCATAGATTGGCATTCTTGCTAACTCCGGAAATACACCGCCTCTTGTCAGATAGGGTTAATGCACGCATAGATCAACGGCGCATTATAGCGAGCCCCCGTGGGTAACGCATTATTTCCTAAGAGATAAAGGCAGCCCCACCCACCCGGCTACGAATAATGGTGCGAAGTTGTCCCAGACGCCGCTTCAGTCGTGCTGTCGAAGAAGCGGCGAGACTGAAACACGGTGTCATAAAACCGACTAGCACCTACGCGTACGTGACGTTTCAGCAGGAGGTCAAACAGTAGCGGATTGTAATGACGGACCTCTGAAATGACTTTGGCTACACCCTCGCTGATATAGCCCATGGTAACCATCTGGCGCAATGAAAATATGGGCAGCAGGCCGGGTAGTGGGTAGTCAGACCCGTTCAATAGTCGAGGATGCCAATCGTTTCGTGTGACAACAGTCGTCAGAGGTGTCCCTAGCCGATTAGTTTGCGTAATTGCCGAAATATCGCCGAACAATAAGTTTTCATAGCGCGGCTCTTCCATCATGCGTGTAAACAAGTCGAAGCTTTTTACACGCACGCCGCCGGGCCCCTTGTCCAGATCGATATCACTACCGAGTGATGCGCAATGGGCAACGATCACACGCACGCCATGATCGAGGGCCCGCCGTAACCGCAGAGGGTTATTTACATCCTGTGTGACATGGCTGGGCAGGGCAACTTCGCCACCTGCGTGGCTCAACAACGGTATATTGAGGCGCGCCATAGCCTCGTAGAAGGCATCGCACCGCGGCGACGATGGATCTATACCCATCGCTGATGGCAGCCATTTGACTGCTCGCGCCCCCAGCGACCTAACACGCTTGAGATCCTCGATGGCGTCGGGCCGGTAGGGATGGATGGAGGCGATCCATTCAAATCGATTGGGAAAGCGACTTACCAATGTATGTGCATACGAATTGGGAACGTAAAAAGCGCTGTGTGTCAGCCTGCGCTCGCCTCGCTGGTCAAAGAAGTAGTCGAATGCGAGCAGCATGAGGCGGGTACCCACCGGCACCCCATCTTGCAACTCGCGTAATCGCTGTAAAAAGCGGGCGTCGGTCTCACCCTCAACATCGGCACAGCTCGCGTTCAGGTAAATCTTCTGGAAGAAGTAGCGAACCGGCGAAGTCAAGCTACTCTGGCTGGGGTTTACCCAGATACCACCGGCGCCGTCGCCCACGCCGAGCAGATGGACGTGGGCATCCCAAAAGTAATTAGGGTCAATCCCTTCCCAGGCAGCCTGCACCAGTTCGTGCTGCGCCAGGCGTGGCGGCAATACAGCCCGCGAGCAGGCATTCCATATACCATCGTCAGGCCAGTACTTGCACCCACTCGCGGCGAGCCCAGCCATGCCCAAGGTTGACAGAAACGAACGCCGGTTCATTCAGACCCCCATTGCTGTGAACTTGGTAGCGGCAGACGTGACGTCCGGTGGGCCGCACATCCACATATAGCGGGGCCAACCCATTAAACTTCCCCAACAAGGCTGGTTGGAAGCAGTCAACAAACGAAGATCCGACGGTCGGTGTGCCGGAACAGATGAGCGGGCCAATGAATGCGCCGCCTTTCTGTTCGCGGCGATAGTGTTTCTCGCTCACTGCCATCAAGTCTAAGGTTTAAAAGAAAAAATTGTCGGCCGCATTGACGAGGTTGAAAGATAGTTGATCGGCTCAACACCAGATTCCCCAGGTGGCAGTCTCCCGATCATGGCCACCAATCGACCCTCGGGGTCAGCTACGAAAGAGATTGTAAATTAATGAATTAAGAAAAGTTTGGAATCTTTTTTCTCAACTCATTATGATTGACTCGGCTACAGACAGGTTAGAGGGCAGGCAATTCAACTCCATCCGCGTGCCCACTTTTTCGAACAAACGCTACCCTCAGTGCCGTCTGTTATGCTAAGTTACTGCCGCACAAAATTAACTCCCCAACTTCCTCGTAGGAGCGATAAATGTCAACAAAACCATCGACGAAGTCAGAAATCTACACCTACATTTCTGATCGCACCAGTTTAAAAAAGAAAGAGGTGAGTGCGGTATTCGACGCGCTCTCCGACATGATTTCGCGGGACTTAAAACGGGGTGTCGGTGTCTTTAACGTTCCCGGGTTGATGAAGATCAAGGCCGTACACAAACCTGCTGTCCCGGAACGCAGAGGCATTAACCCATTCACCAAAGAAGAGACGACCTTCAAGGCCAAACCAGCGCGCAACGTGGTCAAGGTCCAGCCGCTGAAGGGCTTGAAGGATATGGTCTAACGAAGTCTCTTTTCTTTTCCGATCTCAGTGAGACGAATCTCGCCCAAGGACGGGCAGCAGTACCTGCGCGCCGTTTTGAACTAACGCGTAGGCACAGGTTGCTACCGGTGCGGGTCCGGTTATGGCCGTACGCTAGCTCAGCTCCGCGGCTCGGGTTCCTGCGCGCCATAACCACCGCCACCGGGCGTCTCGATCACGAAAACGTCACCGGGGTTCATATCGACCTGATCACAGCCGGCCAACTCAAGCGTACGGCCGTCTGTACGCTCTACGCGGTTAATCCCCAAGGCACCTGACCCACCGCCGTGAACACCAAATGGCGCGACAGTGCGTCGGTTGGAGAGAATCGCGGCGGTCATCGGTTCGAGGAACCTGATGCGCCGCACTGCGCCGTTACCCCCTCGTTTGTGGCCAGCACCGCCGCTACCCTGGCGGATGGAGAAACTTTCCACCAACACCGGGAAACGCCACTCCAATACCTCTGGGTCGGTAATACGCGAATTGGTCATGTGAGTGTGGACCGCGTCAGTACCGTCGAAATCGGGTCCAGCGCCGGACCCGCCACAGATCGTTTCGTAGTATTGCCAGCGCGCGCTACCAAAGGTGAAGTTGTTCATCGTGCCCTGTGCTGCCGCCATAACCCCTAACGCCCCATATAGCGCATCAACGATGCACTGTGAGGTCTCGACATTACCCGCCACCACTGCGCCCGGATGTTTGGGACTAAGCATGCTTCCTTGGGGTATGATGATTTCGAGTGGCTTAAGGCAACCGGCATTCAACGGAATATTGTCCGCTACCAGCGTCCGAAATACGTAAAGCACCGCCGCCTTACAGACCGCGGCTGGCGCATTGAAATTGCTCATCTGTTGATGCGAAGTGCCGGTGAAATCAATGCGCGCCCGACGGGCAGATCGATCAATGCTGATGGCCACGCGCACAACACTGCCGTCATCTAGCTGATAGGCAAAATCCCCGTCCTTCAGAACATCAACAACACGGCGCACCGATTCTTCGGCATTGTCTTGTACGTGACCCATAAACGCGTGCACAGTGGCGAGGCCAAAATGGTCGATCATCTTGCGCAAGCCCTGCACCCCGGCCTCATTAGCCGCGATCTGGGCCTTAAGATCGGCAACGTTCTGATCAGGATTGCGTACTGGATAACGCCCCGAAGTGAGAAGTCTTCTTAACTCAGCTTCGCGCAGCCGACCGCCGTCTACCAGCATGAAGTTATCTATGAGTACGCCCTCTTCCTCGATATTGACGCTGTTTGGTGGCATCGACCCCGGGGTGATTCCACCTATATCAGCATGGTGCCCACGTGCGCCCACGTACAGCAAAATGTTCTCACCGGCTTCGCCGAATACAGGTGTGATAACAGTAACGTCGGGTAAGTGGGTACCACCGTTGTAAGGGGCATTGAGGGCATAGACGTCGCCGGGTTTCATGGTTGCCCGGCGCTGACTAATGACACTCTGCACGCTCTCACCCATTGACCCTAGGTGAACTGGGATATGGGGCGCGTTTGCTACCAGTCCGCCATCAGCATCGAAGATCGCGCAGGAGAAGTCCAGGCGCTCCTTCATGTTTACTGAATGGCTGGTGTTCTGCAGGATTGTGCCCATCTGCTCTGCAATGGACATGAACAGATTGTTGAATATCTCGAGTCGCACTGGATCGACCTGGGTACCAACAGCGGTACTACGTGCTAATGGAGTGACTCGACTTAGAACTATGTCATTGCGCGCGGTGAGCTCCGCCCTCCAGCCAGGTTCTACAACGATGGTACTGTTCGCTTCGACGATAATTGCTGGCCCCACAACGTAGCTGCCAGGCGCCAACTGATCACGCTTAAAAATCGGTGCTTTACACTGAGTCTCGCCATCGTGAGTGGCGTTGGCAGTATACATGTCGACCTGGCCGACGCGCTTGTCAGAGTAACTGGGTGCATCGTCACTTGGTGATAGCGCAACCAGATCGTCGCCGACGTCCCCCGCTCCGATTACTTCGACCGAGGCGGCTTCAACCACCAGCGCTTTATCGGAATCTATGAATCCGAAACGCCGCCAGTGAGCGTGCTCGAAACGCTTACTGATATCGACTGGCGTGCCATAGTCAACGATTAATGCTGTATCCGTACCGTCATAACGCACATGGACTTTGCGCACGCTTGAGACTTTGTGATCGGCGAGTCCCTGGTATTGCATCTCTACCCGGCCGTCCGATTCAAGGCCCGCAAATATTTGATCGAGCCGTGGTACAAGGTTATCGGTCAACTTCGCCTCAACCGCTTGCTCACGCATGACTCGCCTGTCAGCCAGGCCCATACCATATGCTGACAGCACCCCCGCATAGGGATGTATAAAAACTTTCGATATATCGAGCGCATCCGCGACCAAGCACGCATGCTGAGGTCCAGCGCCACCGAAGCAACAAAGCGCATATTCAGACACGTCATAACCGCGCTGCACCGAAATTTTACGGATCGCGTTGGCCATGTTCTCCACCGCAATCTCAAGAAATCCGTGCGCAACTTGTTCGGGTGTGCGCACATTTCCGGTAGCAGCCTCTATATCTGCCGCGAGCGACCTAAACTTGACACGGACGACATCCACATCCAAGGGTAGCTTACCGCCAGGGCCGAAAACTTTGGGGAAGTAACTAGGTATGATCTTTCCTACCATTGCGTTGCAGTCGGTAACCGTAAGCGGTCCGCCGCGACGGTAGCAAGCCGGCCCCGGATCAGCACCCGCTGATTCGGGGCCGATGCGAAAGCGATTGCCGTCAAAACGTATAATCGAGCCACCGCCAGCCGCAACCGTATGGATGTACATCATCGGCGCACGCATGCGGACACCGGCTACCTCGCTCTCAAATGTGCGCTCGAATTCCCCGTCATAATGCGATACGTCCGTAGAGGTACCGCCCATATCAAATCCGATAATCTTTTCGAACCCCGCAGTGACGCTGGTGCGCACTGCGCCCACCACGCCAGCGGCGGGGCCAGACAAAACACTGTTCTTGCCTTGGAAAAAACGACTATCCACCAGGCCGCCGTTCGACTGCATGAACAGCAAGCGTATACCACTGAGCTGTGCAGCCACGGTGTCTATATAACGTCGGAGTATTGGTGACAGATAGGCATCTACAACCGTCGTATCACCGCGACCTACTAACTTCATTAGCGGACTCACCTCGTGGGAAGTCGACACCTGAGTAAAGCCGATCGACCGTGCCAACTCGGCCACCTGCTTTTCATGTTGTGGACAGCGATAACTGTGCATGAATACGATCGCGACCGATCGTATGCCATCCTCAAAAGTTGCTTGCAATTCAGATCGAGCAGCACCAGTATCTAGCGGCACCAGCTCCTCACCGTCAGCACGATAACGGCCATCTATTTCTATCACACGCTCATAGAGCAGCTCGGGCAAAACGATGTGGCGCGCAAAGATCTGCGGCCGATTCTGATATCCGATCCGCAGGATATCGCCAAATCCACGTGTTACTACCAGTAGCGTACGTTCGCCTTTGCGTTCCAACAACGCATTGGTCGCCACGGTCGTACCCATCTTGACGGAATCGATGAGATCAACCGGTATGGGTGCATCAGAAGTAAGGCCGAGCACATCGCGAATGCCTTGTAAGGCAGCGTCGGAGTAATGTTCTGGGTTTTCAGACAGCAATTTGTGTGTTACTAGCTTGCTATCGGGTGAGCGCGCGACCACGTCCGTAAATGTGCCGCCGCGGTCTATCCAGAATTGCCAAGTCCTCTTAGACATAGCGACACACAAGAAAAGAGCAATAGGTGTTTAACAAGGTACTAGTGTCTTCCGGTAAGTGGTACAAACACCACCGGAAGAATACGTTTTTGAGTGATCGATCCCGCCTTGTCCTTCTGCACGAGCATTAAGGTCTGACCGGAGTACGAAGTACCCACGGGAATCGCTATGCGGCCACCAGGTTTGAGTTGGTCGACAAGCGACTTTGGTACGGTCTCGGCCGCTGCTGTAACCATAATGGCATCGAACGGCGCATGCTGACTCCAACCATGATAACCATCAGCGACACGAAATTCGATGTTTGTCCTACCCATCGCACTCAAGCGCTCTCGGGCCTGTTCGCTGAGATCCCTAATCACTTCGACGGTATATACCTGCTTCGCGAGTTCACTCAATATTACTGTCTGATAACCACAACCTGTGCCGACTTCCAAAACAATGTCGTCACCACACAGCGCCAAAAGATCAGTCATCAATGCGACAATGTAAGGTTGAGATATCGTTTGGCCAAAACCGATATTGAGAGGTTCATTGAGGTAGGCAAATGGTTCTTTATCTGATGGCACGAACTTGTGGCGTGCAACCTTATTCATGACGGCCATGACACACGCGTCGAACGAGCCCTTTCCAATGAGACGGCTGGTATGCTCAACCTCAGCCTCGATCTCTTGGACCATACGTGCCCTTTCTTTTGTGTACGAATCCTCTGCAATCATGGGCAGTGAAGATTAACCATTACGGCAGCCAAACAATCAACTTATTTCCCTGATGCGTTCTAGACACAGACGCTCACGCTCATCAAAGAGACGCCGTACCGCCACAGAAACGGCTGCGACAGTACCGAACCCCGTACCACCGGCGAGCATGAACATAATGAGGATTTGATATTTCACGGCTTCTAATGGTGGCGTACCGGCTAGGATCTGACCGGTCATCATCCCAGGGAGGCTCACTATACCTGCTACCGCCATCGCGTTAATGGTCGGAATCATGCCACTGCGTATACTGTCATTACGTATATCCTCGATGACCTGCTTCCAGGTGTGGCCCAACATCAATCGGTTCTCAATCAACCCGCGTTGCTGACGAGTGCTTTGTGTCAATCGGTCCAGCGCTAACGCGATTCCGGTCATGGTATTGCCAAGCATCATGCCTAATAGCGGAATGGCGTATCGCGGCGCATACCACGGCTCAGTATCGATAACGACCAGCAACACCAAGATAGTAATAGTGAAGGTCGATACAAACATAGAGACACTGCCGACCCCGAATCCCCACCAGCCTATCAACCGGTATCGCTGCCGGGCCATCACCTCCCAACCCGCCACCAGCAACATGGCCATCGCAATAAGGGTGATCCAACCCAGATTTACGTTATCAAACAAAGCGTTAAGAACCAAACCGACTAACAACAACTGCACCACTGTGCGCGCAGCAGCGATCACCAGCTGTTTGCCAATGGCTAGACCCATCGGCAAAGACAACGCCGCCAGCGCCAGTACTAGTCCGGCTGCCAACGCCAAATCGGTAGGAGTCAACGAAACAACGTTCATTTCATGCTATCTGGATCGCTAGATGTCATGCGGAGATGTAGATCGCCCACACGTTTGATCTGTCGTAGATCATGACTGACCCACAACACCGGGATCTTGTGCTTGGATCGATACGTGGCAATTAATTTCTCGACGCGGCGCACATTCTTGGGGTCAAGACTTGCGGTCGGTTCATCCAACAGCAGTGCCTTAGGACGCTGATTAAGTAACCTCAGCAAGGCCAGGCGTTGTCGTTCGCCAGTCGAAAGGCCGGCAATTCTGCGATCAAGGACCTTGACGCCGAAACCCAATTGCTCGAGTCCGACAATTTGAGCTTCAGCGAAATGTGCGCCAACCCGTTCAAGCCACCAGTGGCTTTCTGCCGGCAGCAACCCCACGTTGCGACGCCATGCCGGACCATCGACGCTCATATGCTCGAGATTTCCGAGAAAGACTTTGCCATGAGACGGATCTAGGTCGGCTACGGCTCGCAACAGCAAAGTCTTGCCGACACCTGATGGCCCTGAAAGACAAAGACACTTGCCCGAAGGCACGCTCAGGCTTATCGGTCTCAAGAACTTGTTTGACAGTTTGACCACACGCAAACGACTCACAGAACTGCCTCATCATTTTGAGGCACTAATCTCTCCAGCGCCGATCGGACATGCTGCGGCATGGACACCGATTTTTGAGTCTGTCGGTCTACAAATACATCTACAAAGTAACCCGCCGCCGCTGGTTGATCTTGCTGCTGCCTGAACAAACCAATTTCATAGCGCACACTTGAATTACCTAGTCGTGCAACTCGTAAGCCAGCGTCAACGACTTCTGGAAAAGACAACGACTGATAATATCGGCACTTACTCTCAACCGTAAACGGCAACACCGCCCCTGTGAGGATGTCGATCTGTGCCTCAACCATCAAGTAATGCGTTATAGCCGTATCGAAATAGGAATAGTAAACAACATTATTGACATGACCATATATATCGTTGTCTTTCCAACGTGTCGGTATCGCCAGGAAATGCCGAAAACTACCCCTGGCTTCATTGGCTGTCGATGCGTCGTTAGACATGCGTACGATTTCTCAGTAACGATGTAGATCCATAGATAAGAAATTCTCAGTACAATCTGATCACGGTATACTACGTATTTGAGCACATCTTGAAGGCTGCGAAAATATCATAAAGGAGGACATGTATTCATGCCAGAAGAAACGATATTCAGTAAAATTATTCGCCACGAAGTCCCAGCAACCATCCTATTTCAAGACGAACGTGTCACCGCCTTCACCGACATCAGCGCACAAGCCCCGACGCACATACTCATTGTCCCGAACAGGATCATTCCAACTGTGAACGACGTCACGCCCGCCGATGAAGCAGACCTCGGCTACATGTTTGTCGTCGCCGCAAAGCTCGCGAAGGAGCAAGGGATCGCCGACCAAGGTTATCGGCTCATTGTTAATTGTGGGCACGACGGTGGCCAAGAAGTGTATCACTTACATATGCACCTACTCGGTGGACGTCGTCTGGGCCGAATGCTAAAGACGAATTAGCTTCTAGATTAACCGCGACCAAGTTTGCTATCCAAGTCTCGCTGACGCAACTCCATCCGGCGCACCTTGCCGGTGGTAGTCATCGGCACTTCCTTAATGAATTCGATCTCGCGGGGGTATTCGTAGGCCGCTAGACGGGTACGTACGGACGCTTGGATATCCGTTTTCAGTTCATCCGTTGGTTCATAGCTTTTAGCCAACACGATAAATGCTTTGACAATGCTACCGCGCAGTTCATCGGGGCTGCCGATAACCGCCGCCTGAGCGACGGCGGCATGCTTCAATAGACAATCCTCAATCTCTCCAGGGCCGATACGATAGCCTGCACTAGAAATGACATCATCTTTACGACCAACAAACCAAAGATATCCGTCGTCATCCCAGTGCCCGATATCACCCGTGCAAAACCACTCGCCAATGAATTTCTCGCGAGTCGCTTCTTCCTTGCCCCAATAGTTAAGGAACATGACCGGATCATCGATCCGAGCTGCAAGTTCGCCAGGCTCGCCAATCGGCATTGGCTGGCCTTCCCCATCGATGACACCTATCGAATGCCCCGGGTAGGGCTTACCCATTGAGCCCGGCTTAACCGGCATGATCTCGCTGCAGTTGCCGACCAGATAGTTGAACTCGGTCTGCCCCCACATCTCATTAACCGACACTCGCAACGCGTCCTCGGCCCAACGAAAAAGCTCTTCGCCCAGTGTCTCACCGGCCGACATGATGCTGCGGAAAGCGAGTTTGAAGCGGCTACTGATGTCCGGTATCTGTCGCATCATCTTCAGCGCGGTCGGTGGGATGAAGGCGTTCTTGACTTTATACTTCTCAAGCAAATGGCAAACTCGCTCAGCATCGAACTTGCCACCTTCATAAGCAAGGATAGGTCTGCCGTAATACCAGGATGGCAACAATCCATCCATAAGACCGCCGGTCCAGGCCCAGTCGGCCGGCGTCCAGAACACATCGTCCTCGCGCGGAAAGAAGTTTTGCGACAATTCGAAGCCAGGCAGGTTTCCCAGTAACGAGCGATGGGCAGCCAACGCCCCCTTGGGCGGGCCGGTGGTCCCTGACGTATAGATCAAAAGAGCTGGGTCATCGGCACCGGTGTTAACGGCTTGCAGTGAATCTCTTGCCTTTTCGAGTAACGGCCAGAACCCCATCCGCCCTTGAGCATCATCACAACCGATGATTACATCAAGGTCCGGCAACTGTTGCTTCATGTCTGCCAACATGTCCGAATGACTTGTGCCGGTTATCACTACCTTTGCACCACTATCGCGTAATCGATACTCCAACGCATCGTGCCCGAACAGAATAGAAAGTGGTAAGGCTATGGCGCCGATCTTGTATATCGCAAGGTGGGCAATACCGGTCTCGACCCGTTGCGACAAGATGATGGCAACGCGGTCGCCACGGCTAACGCCGAGGGCACGCAACGCATTGGCAAACCGATCGGACAGTGACTTGATTTGCCCAAACGTAAACGACTTTGTATCGCCTCGGTCGTTCTCGTAAAAAAGCGCGATGTCGTTGGACCGCTGCCTGTGTTTGTCACAGACCTCATAGGCGATGTTGTAGTGGGTAGGAATTTCCCACCGAAACGACGCATAAATTTCGTCGAAGTTTCGCTGGTCCGGTTCAATAAGCCTCATCGGCATCCCCGGAATAACTCATGAACGCAAACGCAACGTAAAGACGCAGAGGGCGCAAAAAACGCAAAGTTTTCCAATGTAAAAAAATCCCTAATCTAGACCTTTTTTGCGTCTTCGCGCCTTTGCGTTGAGTAGTTCTCGCAACGAGCTGCTCGTTACTAGCTACTAGCTAGCTACTCGCTACTCGCGTTTTACTTTGTGATTTCACCAAAGCTTGATCGATGTCCCACAGAATATCGTCCAAGGTCTCGAGCCCCACCGAAATACGAACCATGTCAGGTGTCACACCAGCGGCAGCCAGTTCTTCCTCCGACAGTTGGCGATGCGTGGTTGAAGCCGGATGGATGATAAGCGTTTTGGCGTCACCTACATTGGCAACATGGCTGAGAAACTGGGCACCCTCTATGAACTTCACGCCCGCCTCGAGACCCCCCTTGACCCCAAAGGATAAGACCGCGCCGGCACCTCTAGGCAGGTACTTTTGTGCCAATGCATGTTGTGGGTGATCCGGTAAACCAGCGAACTTTACCCAGCTCACAGCCGGGTGCGCTTGTAGAAACTGCGCAACTCCCATCCCATTTGCGCAGTGTCTATCCATTCGCACATGAAGCGTTTCCAGGCCCTGGAGAAACAAAAATGCGTTAAATGGGCTCAGGGTAGGCCCCAACGTCCGCAGCGTTTCACAGCGAGCCTTCATCGTGTAGCCGAAGTCTCCGAAGGTTTCGTAGAAGCGAATCCCATGATAACCCCTAGAGGGCTCCATCATGCCCGGAAACTTGCCGTTGTCCCAAGGGAACTTGCCGGACTCGATCAACACCCCGCCAATCGACGTACCATGCCCACAAATAAACTTGGTGGCCGAATGAACAACGATGTCTGCGCCGTGCTCGATGGGCCGACATAGGTACGGGCTAGCAAGCGTATTGTCCACGACCAGTGGGATATCATACTCATGGGCGATGGCCGCTACTGCTTCGAGGTCAAGTATATTATTAAGTGGATTGCCAATGGTCTCCGCGTAAAGCAATTTTGTCTTTGGGGTAATCGCCCCCCTGAAATTCTCCGGCTCGTCAGGATCAACGAAGGTTGTTTCGATCCCGAACTTTTTGAACGTGACCGCGAACTGCGACACCGTCCCGCCATATAATGTGCTAGCGGAAACCATGTGATCGCCGGCCTCCAGGAGCGTTAAGATTGCCGTCATCTGTGCCGCCATTCCCGAAGAAACGGCAACCGCCGCGCGTCCGGCCTCCAGCGCCGCCATGCGCTCTTCAAATACGGCGTTGGTGGGATTGGTCAAACGGCTATAGATGTTACCGAATGTCTGTAGATTGAATAGGCTGGCGGCGTGATCGGCGCTATCGAAGACATAGGCGGCAGATTGATAGATCGGCGCGGCGCGGGCAGCAGTAGCAGGATCAGGTAGTTGTCCTGCATGCAGGCACAATGTTTCGATACCGAACTCTCTGTCGGCCATAGCTACTCACCCCCTACTGATACGATGCTATCAATTCGAAATAACTTTGGTTCTCTTTGACGAGATGACCTTGGTATTGACGCCAATGAAGTTAAGGCCGCCAAACAAACGCCCGTGCTCGATCTTCATACAACGATTCATGACAACTTCCAGTCCGGCCTCACGCGCCTGTTCTGCCGCTTGCTGATTTACGATGCCGAGCTGCATCCAAACAACTTTAGCACCCATCTTGATGGCGTCATCGACGAACGGTTGTACCTTATCCGCTCGTTGAAATAGCTGAACCACGTCGATCGGCTCCGCTATTTCGGACAGGCTTGCATAGCATCGTTCGCCAAGAATTTCCTCGTAACGCGGGTTAACTGGAATAACGCGATACCCGTGTTCCTGGAGATATTTTGCGGCGAAGAAACTGGGGCGATACCAATTGGCCGATAGACCCACACAAGCAATCACTCGATTTTCATCGAGGATTCGTCGCAACACTGGAATGTCAGTCATCGCTACCGGTACCTAGTCGTATTTTCGAATATCATCGATAACCTTGCCATCGCTGGCGAGGCTGCCGATGGCAGCAAACACAACGTCACCGCGTAGCTTGCACACGTCACGAAGGCTAGCCGCGATACGGTTTGCCAGGTCGGGGCTCCCCTCTTCCTCCGTCTCGCAATACAACGTCATGGTGTCGTTGTCTGCCTGGCGGCCAACCACCAGACGCCCCTTTTTTATCTCCGGGTACCGTTTAACCACCTCGGCCACCTGTGTAGGCGTGACGAACATACCGCGCACTTTAGTGGTTTGATCAGCGCGGCCCATCCAGCCCTTGATGCGCATGTTGGTACGACCACACGGACTTACGCCTGCCATGATGGCAGACAAATCCCCGGTGGCGAAACGAATCAGCGGATAGTCAGGATTGAAAGTGGTGACAACAACCTCGCCGACCTCGCCATTAGACACAACATCCCCCGTGCCCGGCCGCACGATTTCGACGAGCACGCCTTCATCGACGATCAGCCCTTCCTTGGCGGGTGACTCGTAGGCGATCAACCCCAGGTCGGCCGACGCATAACACTGCAATATCTCAATCCCTTGGGCGCTGATTTCGTCGCGTAGACTTGGCGGCAAGGCCTCACCGGATACCACCGCCTTGCGCAGACTAGTTGTATCGAGATTCATTTCGGCGGCCTTGTCCAAGATGATCTTGAGGAATGAAGGCGTGCCAACATACCCGTCTGGTCGGAGGTCAACCACAGCTTGTGCCTGAAGTTCGGTCTGTCCGACGCCGGCTGGAAATACGGCGCAGCCCAATGCGCGCGCTGCCCCCTCTACCATCGAGCCGGCCGGCGTGAAGTGGTAGGCAAAACTATTGTGCACGAGATCACCACGGCGGAACCCGGCTGCGAATAAAGCCCGCGCAAGACGCCAGTAATCGGGCCGATGGGACTCCGGCTCATAGATTGGACCCGGGGAGGAGAATACACGCGCGAATTCGCCAAGTTCAGCCGTAGCCAGGCCACCAAAGGGCGGATCCTGCTTGGCAAGCGTGGTGAGCTCTGATTTGCGCGTTACCGGCAGCTGTGCCAACGCATCAGCAGTGGTGATACTAGCGCTATCAATGTCGGCAAGGATACGCGCAAATGCCCGCGACCGTCGCTGCGCGTGGTTGATCTGTTCTGGCAGCGCCGCGAACTGGGCTTCCCGTCGCGTTTGCGGATCCCGCGTTTCAAGCTGATCATAGTATTCCACATTTTTGTTCATGGCGACCGACTTTCTCGCGGGACAAACTCAGCTACTGATGTAAGGCGCGGCGCCAGTACGGCATCGCTCGTAAGACGCTAATTACAGGATATCAGGATAACCACCGCTTGCGCCTGCGGTAGTGTTTAAACTCACGGAAACTCTTACGCTGTTCTCCACTCATCCCCAGATAAAATTCCTTCACGTCCTCGTTCGCCGCTAGGGCCTTAGAGTCGCCATCCATGACCATCCGTCCATTTTCCAAGATGTATCCGTATTGCGCGTAACGTAGGGCCATATGGGTATTCTGTTCGGCGAGCAAAAAACTTACATTCTCGTTTTCGTTAAGTCTCTTTACGATATCGAAAATCTCCTCTACTAACTGGGGCGCCAAGCCCATCGAGGGCTCATCCAAGAGAATCATCTTCGGCCGCGACATCAAGGCCCGACCCAATACCGTCATTTGCTGCTCGCCCCCGGAAATGTAGCCCGCCTGTCCGTAACGTCGTTCCTTTAGTTTCGGAAAGTAGCTGTAGACCAACTCTAGGTCTTGCTGAACGCGGGCGCGGCCATCGGTGCGTGAATACGCACCCGTAAGTAGGTTTTCTTCCACTGTCAGGTGTTCGAAGCAGTGTCGGCCCTCCATGACCTGAATCACGCCGCGCTTCACCAGATCAGACGGGGTGAGCCTGTCCACGCGTTCGCTCCGATACTCGATGGAGCCCTTGGTCACTTCGCCGCGCTCGGCCCTAAGCAGGTTGGAAATCGCTTTAAGCGTGGTGGTCTTACCAGCGCCGTTGGCCCCGAGGAGGGCAACGATGCCCCCCTCCGGAACTTCCAGCGAAACACCTTTCAACACCAAAATGACGCGATCATAGATCACTTCGATGTTGTTGACGGCAAGTAGCGACGCGCCGTTGTTCGTCACGTCGCCCCTTCGCCTTTAACTGCAAACAACCGACGCTCAGGCGCAATCACGCGGTTTGATATTGTTCTCCGTAGCGTAGTCCGCCGCGGCCCCCTCTATCATCGGACGTACGACATCGCGAAGGGTTGGAATCCAATCGCTGACCATGTTCCACTGGTTGCCGTCCCATTGTTGAATAATAATGGGACCCCCGGTTTCGTGGTCGGCACAACTGACCTTGAGCGGCCGCAGCATATCCTTCATGCCGAGCTTCTTCAGGCGTCGCTTGGTTAGGTCAAGATTTTCAAGCCCCCAGCGGACTTGCTCACCGGTCATCGGCTGGTTACCGAACTTTTCCATGGCAGTGCGGATCGCCTCGACGCCGTACATCGCGTTCACCAAGGTACGATTGTAGAGAACTTCGCCCAGATTGTTGTCTTTGGCCTTGGCCTCATCGCCATCGTAGACATACTTGATGATGTCTTTGTGCACCCGCCAATTAGCACCAGCCCCGTGAAAAGCCGTGGACTTGTAACCAATGGCGCCGTCACCGGCGGGAATCACATCGGCGTCGGAACCCGACCACCAATTGCCGACGAAGTGATCCATGGGGAACTTGATGGTCGCCGCTTCCTTGACCGCAACCTGGTTCATGACGCCCCAACCGGACATGAAGATCCAATCAGGTCGCAGGCGGCGGATCTGCAGCCAAGTGGCTTTCTGCTCCTGACCCGGGTGATCGACCGCAAGCAGCGTAAGATTGTAGCCGTACTTCTCAGCCAGCACTTTCAGAGTTGCGTTCGCTTCCTTACCGTAGGCGGAATTGTGATACACATGGACAATTTTTTTGCCCTTTAACTTGTCGAAACCACCTTCCTGCTGGCCGACGTAATTGATGAAGCCGGATGCCTGGCTCCAATACGTGGTAGGAAAGTTAAAGACCCAAGGGAAGACCCGGCCGTCGGCCGCCGCCGTGCGCCCGTAACCCATGGATAGAATGGGTATCTTGTCCACTGGGGCCTTCGGAATCAGCTGATAGGTAATACCCGTGCTGAAAGGATTGACCAATGAGGCGCCGGTGGGACCCTTGTTCTTGAGCTTCTCA